>Ga0222427_100649_pt1 | contig 38836 bp, 31 predicted proteins | sample 2B20Ametagenome_FD_182890 | JGI IMG/M metagenome (GOLD analysis project Ga0222427, IMG submission 182890) | Enriched microbial communities from leaf-cutter ant dump, University of Wisconsin, Madison, United States - 2B20A (version 2) | ecosystem: Environmental > Terrestrial > Nest > Insects nest...
CTGACATCGGGTCAACGCGACATTGTCGGACGGCGTTTCCCTCGGGCGCGGTAACGCGCCCGACTCCCTTTCCCTAACCCCTAATCCCGGCCCGGTGCTCCGAAAGGAGCGCCGGGCCATTCTGCATTTCAGGAGAGCAACATGAGCCTGTCCATCCTCGCAGCGCCCCACGCCGCAACGCCCGTCTTCCTGAACTTTCGCTCGGAAGTCGTCGAGCCGACCCGCTTCGCCATCGTCTTCTGGGATGGTCCGGGCGACACGCTCTACGCCTTCGAGGACTGCGAAGCTTTCGAACGCCAGCGCGCGGCCGCCGAGCGCAACCTCGTCCATGTGCATGAGCTATCCGCCGAGCAGGCGGCCGCATGGATCGCCGCCGGCGGCAAAGCCGTCCTGCACGAAGTCTCGGTCGCCGGCGTCGCGGCGTTCGGAAACCTCAAGCTCGCGCCCGGCTGAAGGCCGGGCGCCGCCGCCTCTGCCGCCGAGAGGGAGAGAGGGGCCGTAAAGGGGTGGCCTGGCGGGGTTGGAGAGCGCCCGGCGGCCGGCTCTTTCCCGCTCTCGATGAGGTTTCCCATGAACGCTTTATCCTCCCGCAACGCCAACGCGATCGCCGTTGCACCCCGCTCGCCCGAAGAACGCAGCCGTGCGAGCAACATCTTTTCGGCCGGAGGTGTGCTCCTGCCGCTTCTCGAAGCTGGCCATTCCATCACATCGACCCACCTGCGCGACATCCTCACCACAGAATTCGGCGGCTCGGATGCCGAAGGATACTGGTCGTGGAAGGACGCCTACGAGGCGACCGAAGCGGCCCAGGTTCTTTTCCTGCGCAAGTTCGGCTCGGCCATTTCCGCCCGCACGAATACGGCCTCGGCGGCCCTTTCCATCCTGACCAGGCTTGCGGCGCGCATTCCAACGCATACGCGCCGATCCGAGGAAAGCCAGAGGCTGCAGCAGTTCTCCACACCCGTTCCTCTCGCCTATGTCGCGGCCCGAGCCGCCGGCATCATGGCCGACGACGTCGTCCTCGAACCCTCTGCCGGAACCGGCCTCATAGCGATCTTCGGCGAGATCGCCCGCGCGCGCCTCGTTCTCAACGAATATGCGCCGGTCCGTCATTCCCTCCTTGAGCATCTGTTTCCAGGATCATCGGTCACGCACCACGACGCGGCCCATATCGATGATTATCTCGATCGCGCCGCTCGCCCCACCGTCGTGTTGATGAACCCTCCGTTCTCCGCCGGGGTGCATGTCGAGGGCCGCATGGCCGACGCAGCATGGCGGCATCTCACATCGGCTTTCGCCCGTCTTTCGCCCGGCGGCCGCCTTGTCACCATCACCGGCTCCAGCCTTTCTCCCGATAACCCGAAATGGCGTGACGCCTTCGTTCGCTTGCAGGAGCGCGGCACGGTCGTGTTCAGCGCCGCGATCGCCGGCGATGTCTTTTCCCGCCACGGCACGACCATGGAAACGCGGCTGACGGTCATCGACAAAATTGCGTCCGCAGATCCGACGAAGTTGGTCTCGAGCATGGGTGTCGCTCCCGATCTCACGACCTTGCTCTCCTGGATCTCGGGCCTGCCGCCGCGCTCGCCCTCGACCGCGCCGAACTCCATCGGTGCGCTTTCCAACGGCATCCTTCGCGTCTGCGCCGCGAAAATGGCTGCGCGCAACGCGGCAGAAACACTGCGCCCCGCCGCGGTCGCCGGGATGCCGCCGCATTCGGCGCTCTCTTCCCGCCCGCCGCGCCGGGTGTCGCCGCCCGCGCCAGCCTATGGTGAGATCGTCGAGCTCGCCTACGAGCTGCGGGATTCGCCGCCATCGGCGCGCCTGGATGCCGCCGATGGAATCTATGAGCCCTATGAGTTCCGGGCAATCCGCATCCCCGACGCCAAGCCGCATCCCGACAAGCTTGTCGAGTCCGTCGCCATGGCGTCGGTTGCCCCGCCGAAACCCAGCTACCGGCCCCATCTTCCCAAGAACGTGATTTCCAACGGCGATCTCTCGGACGCCCAGCTCGAAAGCGTGATCTATGCCGGCGAGGCCCATTCCGGCCATCTCGCCGGTCATTGGAAGGTCGATGCCTCTTTCGACAATCTGACAGCGGTGCCTCCGGAAACTGAAGGCGCTGTCCGATATCGTCGTGGCTGGTTTCTGGGTGACGGCACGGGAGCCGGGAAGGGGCGTCAGGCAGCCGGCATCATCCTCGACAACTGGCTGAAGGGCCGCCGGCGGCATGTGTGGATCTCGAAGTCCGAGACGCTTCTCGAAGATGCCCAGCGCGACTGGAGTGCGCTCGGCCAGGAGAAGCTGCTGGTCACGCCCCTGTCGCGCTTCCGCCAGGGCAAGCCGATCAAACTTGATGAGGGGATTTTATTCTGCACCTTCGCCACGCTGCGCACTGACGAACGCGAGGGAAATCGCTCCCGCGTCCAGCAGATCGTGGATTGGCTGTGCGCAGGTCAGGATGACCTGAACGGTTCGCCTGACAAATCCGGGATATTCGACGGAGTCATCATCTTTGACGAGGGACATGCCATGGCGAACGCCGCCGGCGGCAAGCCCGACCGCGGCGACAAGGCGGCTTCTCAGCAGGGTCGCGCCGGCCTTCGTCTTCAGCGTGCATTACCCGATGCCCGTGTCGTCTATGTCTCGGCGACCGGAGCCTCCACGGTCGAATCCCTCGCCTATGCGGAGCGCCTCGGGATGTGGGGCGGCGCGGACTTCCCGTTTCCGACCCGGTCGGAATTCGTCGCGGCCATCGAGGACGGTGGTGTCGCCGCGATGGAGGTGCTTGCCCGCGACCTCAAGGCGATGGGCCTCTACGCCTCGCGCTCGCTTTCCTTCGAGGGCGTTGAGTACGAAATCCTCGAACACGAACTTAGCGACGAGCAGACCCGCATCTACGATTCCTATGCCGAAGCCTTCCAGGTGATTCATAGCCATCTGGATGCGGCGATGGAGGCCGCCGGTATCACCGGCGAGAGCGGCACGCTCAACAAGGATGCCAAGGCAGCCGCCCGTTCCGCCTTCGAAAGCTCGAAGCAGCGCTTCTTCAACCACCTGCTCACGTCGATGAAGACGCCGACGCTTATCGCTGCGACCAAGGCGGACCTCGAAGAAGGTCACGCCGCCGTCATCCAGATCGTATCGACTGGCGCGGCGCTCACCGAACGGCGGCTGGCCCAGATCCCGACCGAGGAATGGAGCGACATCCAGGTGGACGTGACGCCGCGAGAATATGTCATCGACTACCTGATGCATTCCTTCCCGGTGCAACTCTTCGAGGAATATTCCGACTCTGAAGGAAACATGATGTCGCGGCCCGTCTATGACCCCGACGGCCGTCCGATCGTCTGCCGCGAGGCGGAACGGCGGCGCGACGATCTCGTCGAGCGGCTTGGAAGCCTGCCGGCAGTCCCGACCGCGCTGGATCAGATCATCCAGCACTTCGGCACGGATCGCGTGGCCGAGATCACCGGCCGCGCCCGCCGTATCGTCCGGCACGACGACGGTGGTCCGATTGCCCGATTTGCGGTCGAGAGCCGACCGGGTAGCGCCAATCTCGATGAGGCCCGCGCCTTCATGGACGACGAGAAGGCGATCTTGATCTTTTCGGAGGCGGGGGGAACAGGCCGGTCCTATCATGCCGATCGCGCCCGCAAGAATCAGCGCCGGCGTATTCACGACCTTCTTGAATCCGGGTGGCGCCCGGATGTGGCGATCCAGGGGCTCGGCCGCACCCACAGGACCTACCAGCTCCAGCCACCGCTTTACCGGATGATCGCGACCACCGTGAAGTCGGAGCGGCGCTTTCTGTCGACCATCGCCCGGCGGCTCGACAATATGGGCGCACTAACTCGGGGCCAGCGCCAGACCGGGGGGCAAGGGATGTTCCGCGCGGAGGACAATCTCGAATCGCAATATGCCCGCGACGCACTCCGGCAGTTCTATGCAGTCCTTTTCGCCGGCAAGATCGACGGCTGCTCGCTTGATCGGTTCGAGCGCATCACCGGCCTTTCGCTGGTTGACGACGAGGGAGGTCTTAAAGACGAGCTGCCGCCGATCCACACATTCCTCAACCGGATGCTGGCGTTGACGATCCGCATGCAAAACGTGCTGTTCGAAGCATTCGAACAGTTGCTTGCGGCGCGCATCGAAGGAGCGATCGCCGCGGGTGTCTACGACAAGGGTCTGGAGATGCTTGTCGCTGACAGCATGATGGTCAAAGACCGCAGGCTGATCTATACCCATCCGGTCACCGGCGCGCAGTCGCATCTGTTGACTATCGAGCGCAGGGACCGCAATCGGCCGATGTCCCTTGAAGATGCCCTTCATCTGGTGGCGCGGGATCCGCGTGCAAAGCTGATGATCAATGGAAAGTCGGAACGCGCGGCGGTTATGGCTCCGACGCGCTCAATCATGCTCGACGACGGTTCGGTCCAGCCGCGCGTCGCGCTGATCCGGCCGATGGACGAGCTGCGCTTCGAGATCCGCCATCTAGAAGAGACGAACTGGGAAGAGGCCGACGAACAGGTTTTCGCCGCTGCCTGGAGAGCCGAGGTAGCGAACGTGCCGGAGTTTTCGGCCTCGATCTTTCACGTCGTTTCCGGATTGCTGCTGCCCATCTGGACACTATTGCCGCAGGATTATTGCAGGGTCTATCGCCTGCAAACCGACGATGGCGAGCGCATCGTCGGCCGTCTGATCGAGCCGTCCGGTCTCTCACGGTTGTGCAACAATTTCAGCATCACCCGGAGCGAGGTTCTCGACGCGGCACAAGCCTGGAGGTCCGTGGTCGATGGCTCCTCCATCATTAGCGTTGCCGGTGGGATGACGCTGCGGCGCGTGCGGGTCATGAACGACAACCGCGTCGAATTGACCGGCTTTACGGACGGCATGCGTGACTGGCTGCGCTCCATCGGCCTGTTCTCGGAGATGATCGCATGGAAGCTGCGCTTCTTCATTCCGGTGACCGATGACGGCTCTGCGATCCTTTCGCGCCTGATGCAGCGTCATCGGCTGCTCGACGTCGTCAGCAGGCACTGAAGGAGGACCGCCATGCTCTCTGCCTCCCAACTGGCGGACCACCTCGCGCGCGATGCCGAGGCGGTCTGCCGCCACTATCTCTCCGCCGGCCGCAGGGCCGGCAACTATTGGATCGTTGGCGATACCGCCAACAGCAAGGGGAAGTCGCTCTATGTCCACCTGTCCGGCCCGCGTGCCGGGCGGTGGGCCGATGCAGCAACCGCTGAATATGGCGACCTGCTCGATCTCCTGCGGGAGACCTGCGGGCTCGTCGATTTTCGCGACGTTGCGGACGAGGCGCGACGGTTCCTCAGCCTTCCTCAACCTGACCCGGCGGCGTCCCACAGGGGCGGCGCCCGAACCGATCCGCCGGTCGAAAGACCGGCAGACGAGCGCGCGCAGCGCCTTTTTCGCATGACGCAGCCGCTGGCCGGGACCTTGGCGGACAGCTACCTGCGCCAGCGGGGCATCCTGCGCGCATCCCTGCATCCGGCGCTTCGCTATCATCCGTCCTGCTACTATCGCGATCTGGTGACGGGCAGGACGCGCAGCTTTCCCGCGCTTATTGCAGCCGTGACCGATCCTGGCGGCACGATCACCGGCGTGCATCGCACCTGGCTCGATCCCGACGGTGGCGGAAAGGCGCAGGTCGACGATCCCCGCCGCGCGCTCGGCGGCCTGCTTGGCAATGCGGTGCGCTTCGGCTTTCCTGTTCGCGGCCCCGTACCGGTCGTGGCAGCCGGCGAGGGCCTCGAAAGCATCCTGTCGCTCTCGCACGTCATGCCCGCGATGCCGATGGTCTCGGCGCTGACGGCCAATCACCTCGCCGCCTTCGACCTGCCGCCCGGTTGCGTGCGCCTCTACATTGCCGCCGACGCCGACGCAGCCGGCCGGAACGGAATCGAGCGATTGAGCCGTCAGGCTCAAGCCCGCGGGATCCTGCCGCTGGTCCTCGCACCGGAACTCGGCGACTTCAACGACGATCTGCGGCTGGGTCCGAGCCGGCTGATCACCAGTCTCAGAGCGCAGCTCGCCCCGGAAGATGCCGAAGTCTTTCTGCCGTCGTGATGAGGCCGGGATGGGAGGATGGGCGGAGCAGTGGCGGCTGGGAAGGGAGGGCCGGGCCTGCCAGTCGCCGTCCGGGTGAGGGCGCGCCTGCGGGCCTGCCGAGAGGCGACCCCTACCATACGGCGGACGGGCCGCTAGCCACCGCCGGACAGGTTTTTTCCCCGCGCCGGCGAAGCCGGCGCTCCTCGCGGGACAAAAAACCTGCCCGGCGGGGCCCACTGCTTTGCGTGGCCGCGGCGCGAGCGCCGCGGTTCTGGCCCGCCTCCGCATGGTCAGGGATCGCCGTCAGGCCGCGAGAGGCGCGGCCGTAACCGACGGAGACCAACATGAACGTCCAGCTTCCCATCGATGCCGCCACCGAACTCCACGCATCGTCCCCGACCGACCGGATCATCTACGAGATGCAGGTCTACGGCTATCGTCCGTTCCAGGACGAGCCCGACCCGCGCCCGCTTCCCGAAGAGCCGGTGGTCCAGGCCGCGCTGACCGCGATGTTCGATGCCTTCGTCGAAATGCTCGGCGACACGCGTCTGGAGCCCGATCTCGAAGACCTGCTTTGGTCGACGGTCAACCTCTTCCACCGTGCCGGCGAGCGCATCCAGCGCGAGCTTCAGCGCAACGAGGACGCCCAGCGAAACGGGCAGCGCGAGCAGGACGGCAGCGAGGTTAAAAGCGTCGAGCTCGAACGCCACATCATGGAGGGCATCTCGCTCCTCGAGCGCCGCAACGCCTTCGAGTTCATGCGTGACTATGCGTCCGACCTCTTCGAAGCCCAGACCGGCTCGACCTGGAGGCCACGCACCGGTTCCAAGGTCAATCATGCCAACATGACCGCGGCGATGATCGACAGCCGCGATTTTCTCTCCGCCCGCCGGCGCGCCGAGACCGAGGTGCTGATCCCTGCCGGCACCAAGATCGCCTTCGGCGGTGGCCTTGATTACAACGATCACGACCGGATCTGGGCGGCACTCGACAAGGCTCTGGCCAAACACGCCGACATGGTGCTGCTGCATGGCGGTTCGCCGAAGGGTGCTGAACGCATCGCAGCGTGCTGGGCTGAAGCCCGCGGCGTGACGCAAGTCGCCTTCAAGCCGAACTGGAACCGGCACGCGAAAGCGGCTCCGTTCCGGCGCAACGACGAGATGCTCTCGGTCATGCCGGCCGGCGTCATCATCTTTCCGGGCTCCGGCATCACCGAAAACCTTCGCGACAAGGCCCGCCGTTTCGGCATCACCGTATGGGAGCTTGCAGGAGGCGGCGCGTAAGCGCCGTTTTCCTCTCCAGCCGCGGAACGCGGCTCCTCTCCGCCGGGCGATCAGCCCGGCGGAAGCCTGATTCAGGGCTTCGGGCGAGGATGGCCCGTGAGCGCCTCATATTCCCGGTCGGTCAAGCGCTCGACCGTGAGCAACTGCGCCGGTATATCCATCCGCTCGTGCAGGACGGCGGCAATGACGAAGGTGGTCTCGTCCACGACGATATAGGCGGCGTAGTGGTGCTCGATCTTATGGAGCCGGAACAAGGATGTGCCGACGCGCTCGTCTTTTCTGTTGCGGACGCGCGCATAGACCTCAGGGATCTCCTCGAAGCCTTGCCGAAGTCGGCGGCCATAGGCCTTTGCCTGTTGCGGCGACCATTTCCGCGCCGTTTCCCGGACCGCCAGACGATAGTTCTCCATGGCCGTCGGCAGGATGAGGATGCGAGGAGCCACTATCGCAGCTCTTTGTCGAGTTCCGCGTCGATTTCATCCAACGCGGAAAGAGGAAGCATATCCCCGCGTCGGAATTCCTGCTCGGCCCGCAGCAGGGAGCGAACCGCATAGAGCCGGTCCTCTTCGCGCGCCATGTCCTCGCGGATCAGCGCGCGCACATATTCGCTCGGCGTCGTGTACTGGTTCTTTCCGTTCGCGCGCATATCGACGAAGGCGCGCATTTCATCGGGCAAGCTCACATGCAGGCTGCTGGTCATATCCGCACCCTCCTGGTTGGTTCAATTGCCTCGGATTCTCGCGGATCGAAGCCTCAATGTCAATATTTGACATTGGACGTGGCAGGTGGCGACTGGGCTCATCGTTGCACGGAGGGCCGCCGGTGTAGGCACACCGGCCGATTTCATCACATCCCGGAGCAGCCGCACGACAACCGGCCCAGCTGATGGCGCCCCGCTGCTTTCCCGGCCGGCTGCGCCGGCCTCGTCAGTCATGCCGGTCAGGTCGATCAGAGGGGAGAGGTGGGCCGGGAGAGGGGTAGGGCTGTTGGTAGAAAAAGGAGAGCGACCATGGCGATGATATTCGTAGGCGGATCACGCGACATATTCGAACTGCCGGAGCCGGCGATAGCGCGCATCGGTGAGATGATCGCCGCCGAGCATGGCGTGCTGGTTGGCGATGCGCCTGGCGCGGACGCGGAGGCGCAGAGCTTGCTCGCGGGCTATGGCTACGAGCATGTCGGCGTCTTCCATGCCGGGAGCGAGCCGCGCAACAATCTCGGCGATTGGGCGGCCTATCACCGGCCCGCGCCAGGCCGCGCGCAGGGCTATGCCTTTCATGCCGAAAAGGACCGGGAGATGGCCCGGCGCGCCGATTACGGCCTGATGATCTGGGATGGCGTCTCGCCAGGCACCTGCCTCAACATGCTGCGTCTTGCGGCAGCCGGCTCGCCCTGCGTCGTCTACGACACGATGCGCAGCATGAAACTCACGCTCCGCAGCCTTCCCGACTGGCACGAGATGTTGCGCGGCGCTGGCTGGGATGTCTTGCGGCAGGTCGATGCCCGCATGACCGACGACGAACGCATGCTCGCCAACGGGTGATCGGCCGTCGGTCCGGTGGTCTTCGTGCTTGGCCGCGACCGGCGGCCAAATTGCGCGCGAGAGCCTGTCGCGATGATCGTCGCGGCCTCCTGCCACCGGCGAGGAAGCCGGCCCCTTGCGGGCCCAGTCCGCCCGGACACGCCGGTGTCGTGCGCAGAAAGAGCGTCTTTTTGCCGTCTTCGCCTCTCGGCGCGGAGAGCCAGGACCGATGGCGAAGATCACGTTGATCTCGAAGCCTCCATCCGGGACGCGGCATACCGGACCCGCCGCACAGCTCGACCCAGTCCCAACCCGCGCCGGCGAACGCCGGGCGCTTGCGAAGACGCCGGCAGCCGGGAGCACCCTCGCGGGGTGGTCGTGCGGGAAGGGCGGCGAGGGCAATGGCGGGCGAACCGATAGGCAAAGGCGCATCCACGAGTACGTCTTGGCACTGGCGGAGAGGCAGCAAGTCGGGACGCCAGGGCAAGCATCGCCTCCGGTTCCACCCGGCCCGTTCCCATTGATGCCGACTTTGTAGAGGACTGCCTGCTTTTGCGGCCAACCCCTGAAGGGGTAAGACTCGACAGAAATTTTTGCAAAATTCGATTTCGGTTTGTTCGCCTCTGGCGGCAAATCGAATTTTGCAAAATTTTCTGTCGAGCTGACCGCAGCAGGCCAGCCCTCTCCTTTGCCGACATCGGGAACGGGCCCGATGGAACCGAAGGAGAACTACCATGGCATCCACGATCGCAAACCTCACCACCAAGGCCGACGGCTCGATGGAAGGCGTCTTCGCCACGCTCCGCGTCAATGCCCCGATCGCCGTCCTCCCCAACGCCCACAAGGCCCGCGAGGACGCCCCGGACTTCCGCGTCATCAACAAGCGCACCGGGTTCGAGATCGGCGCGGGCTGGAACCGGACCTCGCCGCGCAGCGGGGCAGAGTATGTCTCGATCCGGTTGGAGGCTCCCGAGATCGGCGTGATCTTCGGGAACCTGGCCCCCGCGCCGGGCGGCGAAGACAACAAGAAGGTGCTCCTCTGGAACAACCCGGAGTGAGCCGAGCAGAACCGGCCCCGCAAGGGGCCGGCTTCTTCGCGTGCTTCCTGCCGCGATCGCGCGAAACGGCGCACATGTCCGGGTGCCCCACGAGAGGAAAGTCTGTCTGCTCAGAACGCCAAGTCTGCCATGACGGAACGGCGCGCGTCAAAACCGCGTGGTACCCCCAATTTTTCCGCCGAGCCGCTGAAGCGGCCCGACAAAAAAATCGGCTCCCCCACGCGCGAGCCGCTAAAGCGGGTTTTGACCCGCACCATTCCGTCATGGCCGACACCGTCATCTTTCACATCAACAAGGAGATGACGACGATGACGAACGCCCTCGAAAACCACATCGAAGAACTGCGCCGCGAGGCCAACCACTGCGATCCGGCCGAACGCGCCCAGATCGAAGCGGAGCTGGCACAGGCCCGCGCGGAGCTGGCGGCAATCATCGCCGCCGAAGACGCCGAGCGCGCCGGCGAGCCTCCCCATTGAGGGAGGCTTTTGCCTTGCACGATGGGGCCGATGCGCCGGATCGACCGGCGCCCCGGCCCGAGGCTGCGCCTCATCCCCGCATCCCACCCCTTGTCAAGCCTCGCCCGCGGGGCAAACCCATGTCCTGCTTCACCCTATATCCGCGAGCCTGTCTCTCCCGCAGCAATTCCAGAAACAGGGCGACGGCGTCCTCTTCCCGTTCGAAGTCATGCACCATCGTCCGGCCGAGCGTACCGATCCTTCCCCAACGGCGCAGCAGGCGCGGCGTGCCGAACAGCGTCGGCTCGATCGCGAGCGTATAGAAGCGCGCCATGTTCCGGTCCGGATCCACGCGCTCGACATAGAGATGGTAGGGTTGCGTCAGCATGAGCGAAGAATCGCCTGTCCCGCATTCTGCGTCCAACGACAGTTTTGAATCGGTCGCGACGTCCTGATTCATTTTCGTGATGGTTGGCAGCCGGGGGTAGCGGATGCTTTGGGCGAGCCGGCCGTTGGCCGACCGATCCCTACTCGCGCCGTTCCGGCGCTCCCCGAGCCGGCGTTGCCGTCTCGGCCTTCGGTAACGCTCACTCTCGCGGGGCGAAACGGCCGGATCGACCGGCCGCCTCGCCGCAAGGGGCTTCCCCTCGCGCTCCCCGCCGGCTGATCGCCGGATATGGGCCGCGCCCGGAGGGCGCGGGGGCTCTTCTTCTGACTTCCTATCATACGCCAGCCCAACGAGCCTCAAGGACGGCGCGGATAGGCAGATTTTCCGCTGCCGCCCGAGTGGCGACAGCGGAAAATCTGCCCATCCACTTGCAAGCCGCGTGCCGCGGTCCTTGACCCCCGCCGGGCAACAACGTGGACACCTTTCGCCAGAACCGAAAGGAGACATATCATGATGAAGTTCAACGCACTCGATCTCGTCCCGACGATAGCCGCTATCCGCGAGACGGCCGTCGCCAACCATGCTGCTTGCTAGACCGATATTGCACGGCGCGCTCATGAAGGATTGATTTCATGGCTCGACGAAATCACGGCCGACGTTCATGACGAGGTTGCGAGGGAGCAGCAGTTCGCTGCCGATAAAGGCACACCGACCGGCGATTTCATTTATGAAATCTATCACCGCTGCACAACATTCGAGCGTCACTGGATCAAGGAAGGGCCCGTCTCGGTGCTCGACGAAATCCATGAGGATGTCATCGATGAAGGTGAGACCTGCTGGGTTGGCCGGGACTACACCGTCGTTCCCGCTTCGGAACTGGAGGGTCTCGCAGATATCTTCGACACCATCCTCCGCCGAACCGGTATCGAGTTCATTGCGGCCCGCGTCTGAACGATAGAAGGGAGGCTTCCAGCCTCCCTTTTCTCTTGCACCCGGGGAGCACCCCTTGTCACGATGCGGTGGATCGGTCGTCCCATGAATTGTCGCCCGCCCGCCGATCTTTCCTTGCCCCACTCATCCCGCGCGACTAGACTCACTTAAATCCGAGAGTCTGCGTCGTCCGCCGAGGAATGGCGCGCCAGTCAGGATGAGGAAGATAACGCCGTGGCCAAAGAACGCTCCATCGTCAACTCCCATGCACGACCAGAGAAGCTGAACCCACTTTTCCGGATGATGCGATATGTGGCTCGCATGATCACCACGCTCGCCGCCGGACTCGCGCGCGGTATCATGCACAGCGTCTGGCACCTGGCCTATTTTCTGCTCTGCCTGTTTCGCCCGATCACCTATCTTTTCCTTCCGGCGGCCGTCATCACATTGCTGCTGGCAGTTGCGGCCTTCGTGAAGCCCGAGACCTCGCCCGCGATGCCCGCTTGGGCGATGCTGCTGATGGCGATCGGCTTCGGTGCTTTCTCGATCGCTTATGCCGCCTTCGTCGACAGGATCCGGCCGCCCGGAGCGGTGGACCCCGCCGATCGGTTTCGCCGACCCAACTGATCAGCCTCGCGGCGATCTTGCACACCGGATGTCCCTCCGGCACTAACCGGATATCCGAACCTCACGGTTTGCCCACTTTGACGAAGCGGTTTGCCTCAGCCGCAGCGTTCATCTCCTTCCTCCGGAAGTAGATGGCGCGCCCGCAACGGATCGGGCTATGCCCTTGCACGATGATGATCTGCTCATCCTTGCGCATCGACTGCGTGATTTCGTGCGGCATGATCAGCGGCCGCCGCTGGAAGTTGACACTCTCGGACTTTCGCGAGGCGCTGTTTTTCGTGTCCCACCCGATATTGCGAGAGCTGCCTTTCACCTCGACCGTCATTTCCCCGCATTGCGCCGAAACATTGCGCGCCGTGTCGAGCGCCTTGATCGCGGCATAGCTTGCGAAGGCGCAGCCGTCGATCCATGAGACTGCGCCGTCCTTGCCGAAATGCCGCTCAAGCTGGCCGACGGACTGGTACATCAGCATCATGCTGATTCCGTATTTGCGGCCGCGATCGCGCGCCTCCTCCAGCACGCGCATATAGCCGAGCAGGTCCACCTCATCGAGCATGAACAGGGCGCGCCGCTGAAACGCGCCGTCGGCCTCGATCATCGCATTGATCAGCGAGCCGATGATCACGCGGCCGATGCCGGGATAGGACCGCAGGATGGAAGCGGGAATGTTGAGGAACACGTCCTTCTTGCCTTCAGCGATCTCGGAGGATTTGAATGTGTTGCCGCAGACAAGAGCTGCATAGTTGTCGAGGGACAGCCATTGCGTATCCTTCGACGCGGTCGAATAGACGCCGGAGAACGTTTGCTCCGTCATGTTGACGAAGACGCCGAGGGTCTCGCGGATGAAGGCCGAGGCCGAATGCTCCTGAACGTCGCGGAGCATAGCGAGCACCGAGGTCTCGGGCTCCGAGACGATCTGGCGCAGGCTGCGCAGGTTGCGCCGGCCATCAAACTCCGGCGAAAGCATGACATGGGCCAGCAGCCCGGTCAGGAGATTGTGGGCCTGATTCTGGAAGTAGGAGCCGGTCGAGCTTTCGAAGCGCACGCTTTCCGACAGCAGCATATGCGCGATGCCGACGATATCCTCCTCCTTCTTCGTTGAGGTCTCGATGCCGTCGAGAACGTTGAAGCCCATGATCGGGTTCGTTGGATCGAGCACCATGACCTGACGACGCAGCTTCTTCCAGCGATGCTCGACCACCATCGGCGCAACCTCGGTGGACGGATCGAGGCAGATGATCGGACCGGTGTAGCGCAGTGCCGTCGGCACGACGTTGCTGGTCGTTTTGTAACCACCGGACCCCGCAAAGAAAAGCATGTGTGTGGAATCGAAGTCCTGCTTGTAGGTGAGGAGCGGCGCGTGACCACCGCGCCCCCATGTCGAGGCATCGTTCGGATCGAACGGCATCTCATGGACGAGTTCCTTGTCGACGCGATAGCGCTCGCCGACGACGATCTCGCCGTCCTCCGGAAAGAGCCGCGCGGCCGCACCCATCGGCAGCCAGTCGGCATCGCCAAACGTTCCGTGCTTGGCACGCTTGACCGGTTCCGGCACGACACTGGAAATGCGCGCGGCGACCGCAGCCGCCATGAAGCCGAGTGCCGCGCTGGCGACCGCGATCATGTCGAGGAAGGACAGCGCCTGATCCCAGGTCAGCGCGCCGCGCTCGACGAAGGGCGAAAGCCGGCCAATCTCGCGCAGTCCATAGAAGCCCGCCACGAGCAGAAAGCAGACGAAGCTCGCCATCGCGATCGGCCGACGCCGATGCAGCGGCAGCGCCCAGACCGTCAGCAGCCCCGCGAGCGGTCCGAGCAGAAGCACCGGCACAGGCGACAGTCGCAGGAACCAATATTGCGCTTTCCCCGTCATGCCGGTCGCCAGCTCCGGCCAACGCCAGTTGGCGACATAGAAGGCAAAACCGGAAACGACGATTGGCACAACGATGAGCAGGAGGCTCGGATGCGGTTTTGCTCGTGCCATCACTCCGCAGCCTCCAACATCCGCCGGCCGTCGTCGAGGACGGGAGCCTTGAAGGCTTCCTCGCCCACGTCCCGCAGCCGCCGATATTCCGGTGAGCCGGACGCGACGCGCGCGAGTTCGAGCAGTCCGCCGAGCAGAAACGCCCGGTCGGCCTTCGACAGTCCGGCGCGCACGACGATCCCGCCGAGCAGAAATTTCTCGCGGGCTTCCTTCTTGCGGTCAGCCGTCATGAGGTGCCTCCGTCGCCGCTCCAGTCCCGCCATTTGCTGATCCACGCGGCGAAGCAGCAGCGCCACCAGTCCCTTTCTTCTCCGCCTTGCGAAATCGCGCAGCGATCTCTTCGAAGATGCGATCGACCTCCTCGTCGGCAATCTCCATCTCCGCCAGCCCCGCCTTCGTCGCAGCGCGTGCAAAGCGCTCGGCGGATTTGACTATCAGTGTTTTTCTACGTTCGCGCAGCTTCTCGATTTGCGCATCTATATCCAGAATTGACGATTTTGCGGCCATTTATACGGTCTCCTGCTGCGAGGCGAATGTTGCCATCGGTCGTTTATACTGACTAGAAAACGATAGTAAAATAAGCTACCTTGTGCAAGTCCCCAAAACGTCGATGCCGGAATTCCGGCTTGGGCCGTCTTCCGGAAAAACGGCATCGGGCCTGCGGCCCGATCGATTTGAGGGCGCAATATACGTCGCTGGCGCGACGTGCTTGAGGGATCGGGAGACATCAGTGGCGATCATGTTCGTCAGAGCGCAGGTGATCAGCAGGGGAGCAGGGCGAAGCGTCGTCTCTGCCGCTGCCTATCGCCATCGCGCCCGGATGATGGACGAACAGGCCGGAACCTCCTTCAGCTATCGCGGCGGCGCTGGCGAACTGAAGCATGAAGAACTGGCGCTGCCGGACCAGATTCCCGCCTGGCTGCGCACGGCCATCGAGGGAAAGACGGTCGCCGCGGCAAGCGAGGCGCTGTGGAATGCAGTGGATGCCTTCGAAACGCGCGCGGACGCGCAGCTTGCCCGCGAGCTGATCATCGCCCTGCCGGAGGAACTGACGCGGGCGGAGAACATCGCGTTGGTCCGGGAATTCGTCCGGGACAATCTGACGTCCAAGGGCATGATTGCCGACTGGGTCTATCACGACAAGGACGGCAATCCGCACATTCACCTGATGACGGCGCTGAGGCCCCTGACGGAGGAGGGGTTCGGGCGAAAGAAGGTTCCGGTGCTCGGCGACGACGGCGAGCCGTTGCGCGTCGTCACGCCCGACCGGCCGAACGGCAAGACCGTCTACAAGCTCTGGGCCGGCGACAAGGAGACGATGAAGGTGTGGAAGATCGGCTGGGCGGAAACGGCCAATCGGCATCTGGCGCTCGCCGGACATGACATCCGTCTCGATGGGCGTTCCTATGCCGAGCAGGGTCTCGACGGTATCGCGCAGAAGCACCTTGGGCCGGAGAAAGCCGCGCTCGCTCGCAAGGGCGTCGAGATGTATTTTGCGCCGGCCGATCTCGCCCGTCGTCAGGAGATGGCCGACCGGCTGCTTGCCGATCCCGAACTTCTCCTCAAGCAGCTCGGCAACGAGCGCTCGACCTTCGACGAGAAGGATATCGCCAAGGCGCTGCATCGCTATGTCGACGATCCCACGGATTTCGCGAACATTCGCGCACGGCTGATGGCCTCCGACGATCTCATTCTGTTGAAGCCGCAGCAGGTCGAAAGGCAGACCGGCAAGGTGGCGGAGCCGGCGATCTTCACGACGCGCGAGATCCTGCGCATCGAATATGACATGGCGCAGTCGGCGGAAGTCCTGTCGCAGCGCAAGGGCTTCGGGATTGCCGAAGCGAAGATCGCGGCGGCTGTCCGGAGCGTCGAAACCGCCGATCCGGACAAGCCCTTCAAGCTCGACCGGGAGCAGGTCGAAGCCGTCCGTCACGTCACCGGTGACAATGGCATCGCCGCCGTCGTCGGGCTTGCGGGCGCAGGCAAGTCGACGCTGCTGGCGGCCGCCCGCGTCGCCTGGGAAGGTAAGCGCCATCGCGTCTTCGGCGCGGCGCTTGCCGGCAAGGCGGCTGAGGGGCTGGAGGACAGTTCCGGCATCAAATCGCGAACGCTCGCATCGTGGGAGCTCTCCTGGGAGAACGGTCGCGATCTGCTCGATCGTGGCGACATCTTCGTTGTCGATGAGGCCGGCATGGTGTCGTCGCAGCAGATGGCGCGCGTGCTCAAGGCGGCCGAGGACGCCGGCGCGAAAGTCGTCCTGGTCGGTGACGCGATGCAGCTTCAGCCGATCCAGGCCGGCGCGGCTTTCCGGGCCATATCGGAGCGGATCGGTTCCGCCGAACTTGCCGGCGTCCGCCGCCAGCGGGAAGCATGGGCACGCGATGCCTCGCAGCTCTTCGCCCGCGGCAAGGTCGAGAATGGGCTCGATGCCTACGCGCAGCGGGGCCGCATCATTGAGGCAGAGCACCGCGCGGACGTTGTCGAACGTATCGTTGCGGATTGGAGCGCGGCGCGCGAAGAAGCCATCGCGCGGTCACGGGCGGCAGGTGACGACGGCTGCCTACGGGGCGACGAAATGCTCGTGCTCGCCCACACCAACGAAGATGTAAAGCGGCTCAACGAATCCCTGCGCACCGTCATGAACCGGGAGGGCGCGCTGACAGACGCGCGCGAATTCCGGACCGAGCGCGGCGTTCGCGAATTCGCGGCCGGCGATCGGATCATCTTCCTCGAAAATGCCCGCTTCCTTGAACCGCGGGCACGGCGGCTCGGCCCGCAATATGTCAAGAACGGTATGCTCGGCACGGTCGTTTCCACCGGCGACAAACGTGGTGGTCCACTGTTGTCGGTCCGTCTCGGCAATGGCCGTGACGTCGTGATCAGCGAGGACAGCTACCGCAACATCGACCACGGCTATGCCGCGACAATCCACAAATCGCAGGGGGCAACCGTCGACCGAACCTTCGTGCTCGCCACAGGCATGATGGACCAGCATCTGACCTATGTGGCGATGACCCGTCATCGCGATGATGCCATCCTCTATGCGGCCCGGGAGGATTTCGAGCCGAAGCCGGAATGGGGCGGCAAGTCCCGCGCTGATCATGCCGCCGGCGTCACCGGCGAGCTCGTGGAGACGGGCCACGCAAAGTTCCGGCCTGATGATGAGGATGCCAAGGAAAGCCCCTATGCCGATGTCCGCACGGATGACGGAACCGTCCATCGTGTCTGGGGTGTAAGCCTGCCGAAGGCTCTGGCCAAGGGCGGCGTTTTTGAAGGTGACACGGTCACGCTCCGCAAGGATGCTACCGAAACGGTCAGGGTAGACGTCGTCGTAACCGACGAGGAGACAGGCGAAAAGCGGACGGAGAAGCGCGAGGTCCAGCGGAACGTCTGGACGGCAGAGCTGAAGGAACCCGCGGATGTCCGCCGGGAGTGGATCGAGCGTGAGAGCCATCGGCCGGAGTTGTTCAAGCAGATGGTCGAACGTCTCGGCCGGTCGGGTGCGAAAACCACGACGCTCGATTTCGAGAGCGAGGCCGGCTACCAGACGCATGCCCGCGACTTCGCCCGCCGGCGCGGGATCGACACCTTCGCCGAGGTCGCGGCCGGGATGGAGGAGGGGGCTTCCCGGCGGCTGGCATGGCTTGCGGAGAAGCGCGGGCAGGTGGCAAAGCTGTGGGAGCGGGCGAGCGTGGCGCTCGGCATGGCGATCGAACGCGAGAAGAGCGTTTCCTATGTCGAGGAGCGCTCCGAAAACCTCGCGACGCAGATTCCTACAGATCGAAAATTCCTGATCCCGCCGACGGCCCGGTTCGCCCGCAGCATCGACGAAGATGCCCGCCGGCAGCAACTCGCCTCAGACCGCTGGAAGGAGCGGGAGGTCATTCTTCGTCCTGTCCTTGAGAAGGTTTACCGCGATCCCGACGGTGCGCTGGCCAGGCTGAATGTGCTGGCGTCGGATGCCGGCAGGGAACCGCGCCGTCTCGCTGATGACCTTGCGGATCAGCCGCAACGCCTCGGCCGTCTGCGCGGATCGGATCTTCTGGTCGACGGCCGCGCGGCCCGCGATGAACGCGAGGCGGCGCTTGGCGCATTGGCGGAACTTATGCCGCTGGCGCGTGCCCATGCGACGGAATTCCGCCGCCAGGCCGAACGCTTCGGCATCCGCGAGGAGCAGCGGCGTGGCCATATGGCTCTGTCCATCCCTGCTCTCTCGAAACCTGCAATGGCGCGTCTCGTCGAAATCGAGGCGATCCGTGAACGCGGCGGACCCGACGCCTACAAGACCGCCTTCGCCTATGCTGTCGAGGACCGCCTGTTGGTCCAGGAAGTCAAGGCGGTCAATGAGGCGCTGACGGCGCGGTTCGGCTGGTCGGCCTTCACGGAGAAGGCCGACGCTATTGCTGAGCGCAACATGGTCGAGCGCATGCCGGACGACCTTGCTCCGGATCGGCGCGAGAAACTGGCGCGGCTGTTCGTCGTCGTGCGCCGGTTTGCCGAGGAACAGCACCTTGCCGAACGCAAGGACCGGTCGAAAGCGGTTGCCGGCGCAAGTGTCGAGCCGGGGAAGGAGACCAGTGCCGTGTTGCCTATGCTCGCCGCCGTCACGGAGTTCAAGACCTCGGTCGAAGACGACGCGCGGGGTCGGGCGTGCGAGGTTGCCCACTATAGTCACAACCGTGCAGCTCTTGTCGAAACGGCATTGCGCATTTGGCGCGATCCCGCTGGCTCCGTCGACAGGATCGAGGCCCTGATCCTGAAGGGCTTCGCGGGCGAGCGGATCGCGGCGGCCGTTGCCAACGATCCTGCAGCCTATGGCGCGCTTCGCGGTTCCGATCGCATCATGGACAGATTGCTGGCGGTCGGGCGCGAGCGCAAGGATGCCCTTCAGGCCGTTCCGGAAGCGGAAAGCCGCGTCCGCTCGTTGGGTACTTCCTATGCCACAGCCCTCGATAGCGAGACCAAGGCGATCGGTGAGGAGCGCCGGCGAATGGGTATCGCCATTCCGGGCATGTCGCCGCCGGCCGAAGACGCCTTGCGCGCGCTCGCGGCGGCGATGAAGAAGAAGGGCGCCAAGCTCGACGTTGCCGCCGGTTCGATCGACAGCGGCATCTGGAATGAGTTTGCGCAGGTCAGCCGGGCGCTTGACCTGCGGTTCGGCCGCGACGCGATCCTGCGCGGTGAGAAGAACGTGATCAACAGCGTGTCGCCCGCGCAGCGCCGGGCCTTCGAGGCGATGCAGGACCGCCTGAAGGTTCTGCAGCAGACCGTTCGCATGGGAAGCGCCCAGAAGATCGTGGCGGAGCGCCAGCGTCGCACCATCGACCGCGGCCGCGGTGTCATCCGTTGAGCTTTTTGAGGAAACAGAAAGGAGCCGAACATGGCAGAACAGGAAACCTCCTACGACGCGATCGTCCGCACGGAGATCGCGATCGAGATCATCAACCAGGCGCGCGCGATCGTGACGGCCCGCGTCTATGAGCTCGAAGGCAGCGATCCCGATGTGGCGCAAGCGCTGCGCGCCCGCCGGCGTGAACTGATCGCCCTCCAGCACAGCATCCCGACAGACGATCCGGAGGCCGTCGAGACCGTGATCAGGCTCTGGGGGCCGAGGGTAAAGGACGAGGCCCGCTTCTGGGCGGAGTTCTGATCATGGCGGAGGATCAGGCATCCGGCCCGCTTTCGCCGGAAAGGAACGAGAGCATTTTCCGCAACGATATCCTGCCCGACTATCTGCCGGAGACCATGCCGCAGTCGGACCGGCCGCGCATGATCCTGCTCGGTGGTCAGCCGGGCGCCGGCAAGACGGCGGTTCTGATCGCAAGTCATGCGGAGCTCGATCAAGCGGGACCGACGATCCGCATCGTCGGCGATGACCTTCGATCCTATCATCCGCAGTTCCGCGCCTTCCAGCGACAGGATCCGGAAACCGCATCGCAGTTCACGCAGCTCGATGCGGGGCGATGGACGGAAAAACTGCTGGCGGCGGCCGTGGAGCGGAAAGCCAACATCGTGTTCGAGACGACGATGCGCACGCCGGAGAACGTCGCTCGCGTCATCGGCATGGCGCGCGCCGGGGGCTACGATATCGAGGCGCGGGCGGTTGCCGTCAATCCGCGGCTCAGCTGGCAGGGAAACCATTATCGCTTCGAGGAGATGCTGCATGCCGGCGATGCAGCGCGCATCCCGCCGCAGCATGTCCACGATGCGGCCGTCACCGGTTTACGGGCCAGCCTCGAGAAGGTCGAGACGGAAAACCTCGCAGACCGTGTCCAGCTGCGTACGCGCGGCGGGACCGTCCTCTATGATAACGAGCGGGGTCCGGATGGCTGGTCGCGGTCGCCGCAGGTGCGCGCCACACTCGAGCGCGAGCAGACGCGGCCGATGACGCGGGGCGAGTTGCAGCGCTTCGCAGACGACTGGAGCCACGTTCTTGGCCGCATGGAGGACCGGAACGCGCCCGAGGACCGGATTGCAGCCGTGCGAGCGCGTGCCGTCGAGGACGTGAATCTTCTGCTTGCGCAGCGGCGCGAGGCGGACGGCGATGACGGATCACGGCGCGGACGCTCAATCTTCCAGACACGGGCCGATGCGCTTGGCATGTTCGTTGAGCTTTACGACAACGCGCTGCGCGACGCCGAGCGCCGCCCGATCGGCAACATCGAGGCCCATGCGGCCGGACGGCTCGCGCAGAGTTACATGGCATTGAAGCTGGTCGAAGCCGTCCGGAGTCTTGGTCTCCTGCCCGACAACGGCACGATTGTCGCAACGCGGGCGATGGTCCAGGACAAGCGCGGCGTCCGAGAGTTTCCAGCAGCGCACCGCCTCCCGGCCGATCTCGCGGTCGAGATGCCGGACGGGGAGCGTCGACGGCTGTCCGAGTTTCTTGATGTGAAGCTCAACCGGGTCGCTGTAGACCGTGATGTGTTCAGCCGCACCGACCGTCTTTCCCGCATGGCGAATGTCGTCGATTCCTGGCTGGAGGCAGCCGGCATGCGAAAGACCTTGGCGCGGGCCGCAAACGCCGTCGCATCCGGAAGCATGTCGGCGAGCGCCGCCATGTCGGATATTGTGGAACCGGGATACGCGGCGGCGGTCGCCCATACCCGCCAACGGCTGGAACGGAACATGGCGCTCGCCGAGCGAACAGCAATCGCCACCTCGATCGTCGATCAGCGCGGCGAGCCGTTTCGCGCGATGCCGAACGACCTCCGGCCGCGAACGGGCGATCTCGAAAACCGGGCGCGGGCGAAGGCCATGATGGAGGAGATCCTGACGGAGACCGCGCGGCATGATCGGCTCGACGCCGAGCGCCGTCGCGCGGCCGAGGAATTTGCGCGTGGCATCGCCGATAACGAGCGCAGCCTTGGCGCCGGCCGGATCGTAGATCGGAGCACCACCCGATCCGACGTCCTCGTGCCGGCGCGGGACCTCCCTGATCTGGCCGAGAACGACATTGCCGGCAGGCTGCACGCCTCCGCCCGCCTCGCCGACAAGCGCGCCGAGATCGAAAACCTGTCGCGCCTCGTCTTCGGCAATAGCCAGGCGGCGGCATCGTCGGTGGCGGGCATCCGCGACGCAGGAAGCGGCGCGGCTGCCGGCGACGATGTTCGTGAGGGGCGTCTTGGTGAAATGACCGGGGAGGGGAAAGGATGGTTGCGAGGGCCCAGTCCAGCGCGGCAGGCGGCCGAAGCACATGCCCCGCAGTTGGCGGCGGCGCTGGCGGATTACGGGCATGCGGTGGATTTCGAACGGCATCAGATCGTGTCGCGGCATCGTGACGAGCAGGCACGGCAGCGGGTAGAGATTCGCGCGCCGTCGCCGGAACTCGCCGGAGTCTTGAAAAGTGAAGGTCACGATCAGGTTCGTCGCCTGAGCAGAGAGCCATCCCTTCGTCGCGAGTTTGAGACGATCACGCTGGCGATCAACAGGCGGTTGGCGCCCGCGGACAAGGCCGATCTGAAGGACGGCAACGTCGCTCGGCTCGCTTCATCGCTTGGCGTCACCCGCGATCAGGCCGCATCACTGAGACAGGTCCATGAGCAGGTGCGCGCTCTGCAGGAGAGAAACCTCCGCCAGAACCGCGAGCTCGCCCGTGGAAGCCAAATCGGGATTCGCCGTTGATGGCGGATATCGGCAGGCCCCGCCTGCCGTTGACGGAGCAGCTCGGGCGGACTTATGGCGTTGCTCCATCCGTCCTGAAGGGCTCGTGTCCGGCCGGTTCCCATTCGACCGCTTTGACCTGGACGGTGGCCACGGTCGAAAGCTGGCCCTGCAGGAGGGTTCGAACTCCGCAGAAAACGACGAGGTTGTGTCCTTCGACCCGCATCCGAAGGCCCGCGTCGGCCGGTCGAAGGATGGCCCGGGCGTCCTCGAACGTGAGGAGTTTGTCGGCGCCGGTGACGTCGATCGACAGGCAATAATCGCAGCATTTTGTGCACAGCTGTTCGGCAACGCATCGGGCGTGCGCAACCGGCACGAATGCCTCGGCGACGTGTTTGTACATGGCAGAAACTCCAGGATTGCGAAGCGTTCCGGCCGGCCGGAGCCTGGCCACAGCCGGAACCGTTTGCCTCATGCCGATATCCGCGCGTGTTCGGAAATGTAGCGTGTCGGAAAAGCAGGACGACGATAGAGACGGTCACTGACCCTGAGCTTTTCCCGCATGGCGGAAAGGACGCGATTCGAAACCTCGAATGCACCGCAGCAGACGGGAAGACGGCCATATCCATCGGACCGGCCGAGCTCGTCGAGTTCGGCGCCGGCTTGCCTGTAGACGCGCTTCATATGCGGCTCGTAGTTCGAGATCATCGTATGGATACCATTGTCGATTGCGACTTCGCAGAGCGCCAAGAGTAAAAGGCAAAACGCGCGGTCCGGACGCATGTCGGGGCCGATCGCGTCCTCGTCGATGCACATCCTCGTGCCTTCCCAGATTCCAGGTGCGTGAAGATCGCAGGCGTCAGGAAATGTGCCCCTGAACACGTCATACAGAAGGGTCGGGCCCGTCGTCGGCATCAGACGTACGGCGCCGAAGAGCTGTTCTTTTTCTTCATCGCACCACAGTAAGTAGGCCGGATGCAGGTCGTCGTAGCGATCCCGCTCGCGCGGGCCGGAGACGGAAACGTCCCAGCCGAGTTTATCCGCGAAGACCCTCTTTCTCAGCCTGAACGACTGGTCGAGCAAATCGCGATGCTTATGGTACTCGTGACCTTGGACAAGGATATACATATTTGCCTCCATCGGTTGATGGAGAACAACATGCGCGTTCCTTTGCGTGTGCGAAATTACCCTGATTGATACCCCTAATTGTGGGTATTGCCAATCGGATTGATCAGGCGAAGCTGGATGGCCCGGGCGATCGTAAAGGTGATCGAGCCGCTGCCAAGTTTGGTTCGCGCTGATTTGAGATATGCCCGGATGGTATGCTCGGAGAGCTTCAAGAGGACCGCAATGTCGATCGCATCCTTACCCAGTGCGGTCCAATGCAGGCATTCGATTTCGCGCGGAGTTAGCTGGGGAATCCGGTCGTGCTCACCATGGAGCTCGAAGATCGCCTTGTGATGGATCAGAAACGCAAGCTCCAGCCACTCCTCCCGGTACTGCGCGACGGTCGCGCTCCAGTCATCGCCTGTTTTCCACGAGTTCAGCGAAAGAAGCGCGCGCCGCGATTTGTCGATGATCGGGATCGAATAGCCATTCGCGCCGATCCCATGGTCCTGTGCATCCACCAGGAACTCGTGAGCGTTCTGCGGGATCTCGACCTCGCGCCAGTCGAAGGGCAATTGTCGTACGAGCCCTTCGCGGAGGACAGGGTCGATCTTGACGTAATCGCGCAGGAGATATCGGGAAACCCAGGTAGCGCCATAGGTCGTGCGAACGTAGGGGGTGTCGACGATGTCCACGATCGTGAGCGCCAAATGGTATGTTGCGAAGTCCACCCCGTATGCCAACTGGAGGATCTGAAGCGACTCCTGGACGTCTTTCGCGTCCTGGACCTCAAGTGCAATCCTCTCGAAACGAGAAGGGATTTCTTCGTTCATTCAGGTGCTCCGATGCTTTAGAAGAGATGTCGTGATCGGCGTTAGACGCGCTCCGTCTTTCCTATTAAAATGTTATGATATAACATATCGCATAATCTATCTTATGGAACCAGACCATTGTCGGCGCTGCCGATTGGGTACTTTTCTCGGCATTTTAAGTGGGCATCCGCGTGAGGGTGCCGCCGTCAAAAAGATGCGGCGGCGCCCTCACGTTTCGACTAACGCATCGTCGGCATGACGAAATCCGCGCCAGAGCGAATGCCGGTCGGCCAGCGGGTCGTGATGGTCTTCAGCTTGGTGTAGAAGCGGACTCCTTCCGGGCCATGCATGTGATGGTCTCCGAAGAGCGAATCCTTCCAGCCACCGAAGGAATGGAACGCCATCGGAACCGGGATCGGCACGTTGATGCCGACCATGCCGACCTGGATCTGGTGTGCGAATTCGCGGGCGGCATCGCCGTCGCGGGTGAAGATCGCCGTGCCATTGCCGAACTCGTGCTCGTTGATCATGCGGGCGGCGGTGTCGTAGTCCGGCACGCGGGCGACGGCCAGCACCGGGCCGAAGATCTCCTCCTTGTAGATCTTCATGTCGCTGGTGACGTTGTCGAACAGCGTGCCGCCGAGATAGTAGCCGTTCTCATAGCCCTGCATGGAGAAGCCACGGCCGTCGACGACGAGTTTTGCGCCCTCGGCGACGCCGGCGTCGATGTAGCCGCGCACCTTGTCGAGATGGGTCTTTGTGACCAGCGGTCCCATTTCGGCATCCGGGTCCGTGCCAGGGCCAATCTTGAGCGAGCGCACGCGCGGCTCGAGCTTGGCCATCAGGGCTTCAGCCGTTGCTTCTCCAACCGGAACGGCGACGGAGATCGCCATGCACCGTTCGCCGGCGGCGCCGTAGGCTGCCCCCATGAGCGCATCCACGGCCTGATCCATGTCGGCGTCGGGCATGATGATCATGTGGTTCTTGGCACCGCCGAGCGCCTGGCAGCGCTTCTTGTTGCGCGAGGCCGTTTCGTAAATGTACTGGGCGATCGGTGTCGAGCCGACGAAGCTGACGGCCGAGATATTCGGGTCGGTGAGGATAGCATCTACTGCCTCCTTGTCGCCCTGGATGACGGTGAAGACACCATCCGGCAGACCGGCTTCCTTCAGCCACTCGGCGAGCATCAGCGACGCGGAGGGATCGCGCTCGGAAGGCTTCAGGATGAAGCAGTTGCCGCAGGCGAGTGCCACGGGGAACATCCACATCGGCACCATGGCCGGGAAGTTGAACGGCGTGATGCCGGCGACGACGCCGAGCGGCTGGCGCAGCGAATGGCTGTCGACGCGGGTGCCGACATTTTCCGTGACTTCGCCCTTGAGAAGCTGCGGCGCGGAGGTGGCGAACTCCACCACTTCCATGCCGCGCTGGATCTCGCCCTTGGCATCGGAAAGTACCTTGCCGTGCTCAGCGGTGATGATGGCAGCGAGATCGTCGATTCGCTCTTCCATGATATGCAGGAACTTGTTGAGGATGCGGGCGCGGCGCAGCGGCGTGGTGGCGCCCCATTTCGGTGCGACGGCCTTGGCAACCGCTACGGCTTCGCGGACCTCGTCTGTCGAGGCAAGGGTAACCTCCGCCGCCACCTCGCCCGTGGCGGGATTGTAGACAGGCGCCTTGCGCCCGCTGCGTCCAGCGACCAGCTTGCCGCCAATGAAGTGAGGGATTTCACGTGTCATGTCAGTCCTCCTTTTAAAAGTCTCGATTGTTTGCTGCGGGAAAGCCGATCACGAATCCCGGTCCATGATCCACTTCACCGCAGGATCGGGCACTAAGCGCCACTTGCGCAGCGGTCCGGCCATGACGTTGAGGTAGTACATCTCGAAGCCGTAGGGCGCGCCGCACGGATGATGGCCGCGCGGCACGAGGACGACGTCGCCGTCCTTGACAGCCATGGTTTCGTCAAGTTGCCCGTCGTCGGTGTAGACGCGCTGTATACCGAAGCCGTCACGCGGGTTCAGGCGGTGGTAGTAGGTCTCTTCGAGATAGGTGATGCGGGGGAAATCGTCTTCGTCATGGCGGTTCGAAGGGTAGCTCGACCAATGACCGGCCGGCGTGAAAACCTCCGTCACCAAGAGCGAGTCGCAATAGTCTTCGTTCTCCATGGCGATGTTGTTGATGTAGCGGGTATTGGTGCCCTTTCCTCGCTCCGTCAGGGTGATATCGTCCGGGCCGATGCGGCGGGCCTTGTGGCTGCCCTTGCCGGGCGCTGCGCAAATAGCGATCGTCCAATCCGTCGCCGCTGTCGTTTCCCAGCTTTCGCCGTTCGGCACATAGAGGCAATGCGGCGGCGTCTTCTCGAAGACGTTCATGCGCTCGCCGAGCACACCCCAATCCTGGCCGGCGGCGGTGAAGGCGGCCTTGCCCTCGACCATCACGAGGATAACCTCCTTCGTTCTCGTTGCCTCACCGGCGCGCTCTCCTTCACGCAGCCGGTAGAGCGAGAAGCCGACATAGCGCCAGCCGGCGGATTGGGGGGTGATCTCATGCACCTTGCCGCGGTCGCTGAGAGGCTTGAGATGGAGATTGAACATCGGCCTCTCCCTGATGCCAGATTTCATGCTTCAAGCTGGTGGCATGAGCCCACAATCAGCCAGCTCACTCGCCCTCTTTTGCAGTGTCGCGTGCTGTGTCCCATATCTCGCAAAGACGAGCATAGCGCTGCGCCATCTCCGAGACGGCAGCAGAACCGGAGATGGTGCCCGCTATCCACGCCCGTGCGACGTCTCCAAAAATGGTGCGGCCGACTGCGAAGCCCTTTACGAGGTCATAGGATGAGGCAACCCTGAATGAATCTGCCAGTTCCTGCTCTGGGGCGTCCAGCCCGAGAATAACAATACCGCGAGTACGATGGTCGTAGGATTCAATCGCTGCGATTGTGTTCTCCCAAGCCACAGTGGTCGTCATCGGTTCAAGCTTCCACCAGTCAGGGTAGACTTCAATGTCGTAGAATTGCTTGATCAGTTGAGCTGTTGTCGTATTGTTGACGGGACCAACCCTCGAGGGAATAACTTCCAACAGGAATTCGAGACCGTTGCGGCGTGAGGCTTGGTAGAGACGTTTCACCGTCTCCTCCTGTTGCGCGCGTATCGCTGCGTCATCGTTCGGATGGCAGAAGCAGAGGACTTTTACCACGGTACCGCGCGCCCACTCCTCCAGCCCGCCGCAATCGAGGCCAAGTTCAGGCTCCAGCATCAGCGGACGCGAGCCCGGCCATTCGCAGGGTCGGCCGATCCACAGACCCGTCCCCGCGGCGGCATGCAACGCACTGCGGCCGATGCGGTTGTCGCACAGGATGCCGTAGCCCGGCCGGCCAGCCTGCACCCTCAAGGCCGCTTCGAGGCAGAGCTTCTTGAATGCGCCGCCCTTTTCCGGAGTGTAGCCGTCCATCTCCTCCAGCTGCATGCGGTGGTCGAAGGCGAAGACGCGCATCTCCGACCAGTCACCCTTGCGGTTGGTCGACCAATGAAGCTGCTCGAGTTCTTCATCATTGCGCAGGTCCGGGCGGATGACGCCGCGCTTGAGGAAGAACCGCAATTCCTCCAGGCTCGGATAGGCCGGCGTGCAGCCGTGGCGGCTGACGGCGAATGCGCCGCAGGCGTTGGCGTATTCCAGCGCCTTCGGCCAAGTCTCACCGTCGAGCCAGCCCTTGAGGAGCCCCGAGAAGAAGCCGTCGCCCGCGCCGAGCACGTTGAACACCTCGATGGGAAAGCCGGAGCCGGACTGGCCGTCGTCCAGACGATCCGGGATATCGCCCTCGAAGGCGACCGCACCCTTGGCCCCGCGCTTGCAGACCAGCGTCGCGGCGGAGACCTTGCGCACCGCCCTCAGCGCCTCGATGGTATCCGTCGAACCGCCGGCGATGTGGAATTCCTCCTCCGTGCCGACGATCAGGTCGAAGAAATGCAGCGTCGATTGCAGCTTGGCCGTCACCTTGCCGCTTTCGACGAAGCGGCTCTCGCCGTCGCCATGGCCAGCGACGCCCCACAGGTTCGGGCGATAGTCGATGTCGAGCGCGGTCTTTGCGCCGTGCCTGCGGGCAAGGCCTAGCCCCTTGAGGACGGCTGCCTCGGTGCGCGGATTGGACAGATGCGTGCCGGTCGCCAGTATCGAGCGCGCCTCGGCGATGAACGTCTCGTCGATGTCGTCCTCGCTGAGCGCCATGTCGGCGCAATTCTCGCGGTAGAAGATCAGCGGGAACTGCTCCTCGTCGCGGATGCCGAGGATGACGAGCGCGGTTAGCCGCTCCGGGTCGGTCTTCACGCCCCGCACGTCGACGCCCTCGCGCACCAGCTGCTCGCGGATGAAGCGGCCCATATGCTCGTTGCCGACACGGGTGATGACGGCGCTCTTCAACCCGAGGCGCGCCGTGCCGCAGGCGATGTTCGTCGGGCTCCCGCCGATATATTTGCGGAAGGAGCCCATGTCCTCGAGTCGACCGCCGATCTGCGCGCCGTATAGGTCAACGCTGGAGCGGCCAATCGTTATAACATCGAGCGATTTCTTCATACGATCCACTTCGCCCCGGAATACTCAGTTCTTCCCTTTGGCGGGCCAAAGGTAAGGATGGATACGCGACGTAGACAGCGCCGCGTATCCTGTTGTCTGAAGATCGTCTTTTAGGTCTTGCGTTTCTTCTGCCGGTACACGTCGGTAACGACGGCTGCCACGATGATCGCGCCCTTGATGATCTCCTGATAGTAGGCGTCCACCCGAAGGAACGTGAAGCCGGACGTCATAACGCCCAGGATGACGGTGCCGATCACCGTGCCAGTGATGCGCCCTACGCCGCCGGCAAGCGAGGTTCCGCCGATGACGGCCGCCGCGATAGCATCAAGTTCATACATCACGCCCATATTGGCTTGCGCAGTTTGCGCACGAGCGGCAGTTACTAGGCCAGCCAAGCCGGCTAACGCCCCCGCGATCGCATAGACCTTCACCAGATGGGCTTCGACATTGATGCCGGAGACCCGAGCGGCCTGCAGATTGGCGCCAATGGCGTAGGTGAACTTGCCGTAGCGCGTGTAGCGAAGCGCGACGTGGAAGATCACGGCAACGACGAGAAAGATGATGACAGGCCAAATCCCGGAGCCAATGAAGGCGAACTGATCTGTCAGGCCCGAAACGGGCTGGCCCTTCGTGTACCATTTTGCTACGCCTCGCGCCGAAACCATCATGCCAAGGGTCGCGATGAAGGGCGGTATTCGCGTATAGGCGATCAGCGCACCGTTGATCAAACCGGCCAGGAGGCCGATGAAAAGCCCAACAACGATGGGAACGATTGCCGGAAGGTCCGCGAGAGCGGGATACATGACCCTGCTCCAACTGGAGGACTGGGCGAAGCCGGCTGCGATCATTGCCGTCATGCCGACGACCGATCCGGACGAAAGATCGATACCCCCGGTGATGATGACCTGCGTAACGCCGATTGCGATGATGCCAATGACCGAGACCTGCAGGATGATGATTGTCAGGCGCTGCGGGTTCAATAGGAAGCTCTGACCTGCAAAGAGCCAGCCGAGGACCTCGAAGATCAACGCGATCCCGATAAGCACCAGGAAGATGTTGAGTTCCGGCGGCAGCTTGCGGCGGCCCGGTGTGGTTCCATGTCCTGCGGCTTCATTCGCCGTCACGTTCGTATTCATTTGCTTCTCCCCTTGGATTGTTGGGAACCTACCGCGCAGCCAGTTCCATGACCTTGACCTGTGTTGCGTCTGCACGGTCGAGGAAGCCGGTGACATGCCCCTCGTGCATGACCATGACGCGGTCGCTCATGCCGAGCACCTCCGGCATTTCCGACGAGATCATGATGACGGCGACGCCGTCCCTGGCGAGCTCCGTCACGAAACGGTGGATTTCCGCCTTGGCGCCGACATCAATGCCGCGCGTCGGTTCGTCGAGGATCAGGATGCGCGGATTGGTGAGCAGCCAGCGGCCGATCAGCACTTTCTGCTGGTTGCCGCCCGAGAGGTTCTCGATGCGCTCCGAAAGGTTCGGCGTCTTGACGCGCAGCTTCCGGCTCATCTCCTCGCAGACCTTGGTCAGCGCCCCCTCGGAAACGAAGCTCTTCTTGACGAACTTGTCCTGCAGCACGGCGATCTGCATGTTCTCCAGGATATCGAGGATCAAAAAGCAGCCGGTGTCTTTGCGGTCTTCTGTGAGGAACGCCATGCGATGCCGGATCGCCGTGTTCGGGCTGTCGATCGCGACTTCCTTGCCGTTGATCGAGATCGTGCCAGAGGTGGCGGGCGTCACGCCGAAGATCGTCTCGGCGACATTCGAGCGGCCGGAGCCGACGAGGCCGGCAAGGCCGAGGATCTCGCCGGCGCGCACATCGAAGGAGACGTCGTGGAAAACGCCCTTGAGCGTGAGGTTCCTCACCGACAGCACGACGTCGCCGATCGGCACCTCTTCCTTCGGGAACATCTGGGTGATTTCGCGGCCCACCATCATGCGGATGATGTCGTCGCGGGTCACATCGGTAGAGGCGTGGGTGCCGATATACTTGCCGTCGCGGAACACAGAGAATTCATCGGCGATCTCGAATAGCTCGTTCATCTTGTGGGTGATATAGACGATGCCGATGCCATGGCTCCGGAGATCGCGGATGATCTCGAAGAGATGCTCCACCTCGCGTTCGGTGAGCGCCGAGGTCGGCTCGTCCATGATGAGCACGTCGGATTCATAAGAGACCGCTTTGGCGATCTCGACCATCTGCCGGCTCGCGACAGAGAGATCGCGGACCTGGATGTCTGGGTCGATGTGGATCTTAAGACGCTTGAAAAGTTCCGCCGTCTTGCGATGCATCTCACCGTGGTCGACGAAACCGAAGCGGTTCTTCGGCTCGCGGCGGATCCAGATGTTCTCCGAGACCGTCATGAAGGGCATCAGGTTGAGTTCCTGATGAATCATGGCGATGCCGTTCTCCAGCGCGTCAAGGGGAGACCTCAGCTCGATCTCATGACCTCGCAACCGAATTTCGCCATGGTCGGGATGGTAGATGCCGGCTAGGATCTTCATGAGCGTGGATTTGCCGGCGCCGTTTTCGCCCATTAGGGCATGCACGGTGCCGCGCTTCAGCTTAAACTGTACGTCGTCGAGCGCCACGACGCCCGGAAATTCCTTCCGAATGTTCTCCGCCTCCAAGAGAAACTCCGAATTCGGAACGGCTCCGCTTGCGCGCACCGCTGCCATTGTACCCGGACTAATCATCACTTCCTCCTCCCGTCCTCATGCGTGAACGGGAGCGCCGTGAACGGCGCTCCCGAGGATCGGATCAGTTCTTTTTCGCGTAGTCGGCGACGTTCTCGGGCGTGACCAGCTCGAAGGGGATGTAGGTCTTCTTTTCCACTGCCTCGCCCCTGGCGATCTTCAGCGCCGCATCGATGGCGCCCTTGCCCTGGCCGACAGCGTTCTGGAAGACGGTGACGTCGAGGTCTCCGGCCTGCATTGCGGTCAGTGCGTCCTGGGTAGCATCGACGCCGGCGACGACGACCTTGTCCATGGGCTTGCCCGCCGCCTTCAGCGCCTGAATGGCGCCGAGAGCCATTTCGTCGTTGTTTGCGATGACCGCGTCGAATTCGAGGCCGGCCGAAAGCCAGTTCGTCACGAGGTCGAGGGCGGGCGTACGCATCCAGTTGGCAGTCTGCTCGTCGAGCACCTTGATGTCAGCGCATTCGGGCCGTGCCAGCACTTCGTGCGTCGCCTTCGTGCGGCCGCGCTGGCCGGTCGTGCCGAGCTGACCCTGCAGAATGACGGCGTTGCCCTTGCCGCCGAGCAGCTTGCAAACCGTTTCCGTCTCCAGGGTGCCGGCCTGCTCTTCGTTCGAGCCGACGAACGCCTGCTTCTCCGGAAGATCGTCGACATTGCCCGGGGCGTTGTTGACGAAGATCAGCGGTACGCCGGCTGCGGCCGCCGTCTTGGAGATTGCGACGCCTGCGTCGGCATCGACCAGCATGATGACGATGGCGTCGACACCGGAAGCGATGAAGTTCTCCACCTGGCTCTGCTGCTTGGCGATGTCGCCCTGGCCGTCTTCCATCTGGATTTCCACGCCGTCCAGCGTCTTGCCGTAGTCTTCCATGCCGTGGCGCAGAACGGTCAGCCAGTTGTCATCGAAAAGGGACATTGCAACGCCGATCTTTTCGGCGTGCGCCGTGCCCGACATCAACGTGAGGGCGGCGACCGCGCTCATAAGGTACTTTTTCATGCACTTCCTCCTCTTGGATTGGGTCGACCCCTTGTCGCCCTCTTTAAAGATCAGAGCTTCGCCGGCACCGAGAGATGCTGTCCCTCGGATCAAACGGCTTTTCGGCCCGATCCATCTCTCGTATTCCCCGGCGCTCCGTGGAGCGCCCGCTAACGGCTAGACCGCCATCTCAGACGAAGCGCGGCGCAAGCCACGCTCCATTGTGCTTCTCATGGCTGTCCACCACGGCATCGACGAAGGCCACACCTTTGAGCCCGTCATACGACGCCGGAATCCCCTCTCCCATCGGACCAGCTTCGCGCCCTTCCGCTTTGGCACGAATGATGGCTGCAAAGCCGGAATAGAGATTGGTGAACGCCTCGATATAGCCCTCAGGGTGGCCAGGCGGCGTGCGGGTGCGCGCAGCCGCCGCGCCGGAAAGGTCGTCCCGGCCGCGCTTGATCGTCTCCGGCGCGCCAAAAAGCTTGGTGAAGACCAGTTCGTTCGGCTGCTCCTGATGCCAGACGATACTGCCGGTTTCACCGAAGACCCGCAGGCGAAGGCCGTTCGACTGGCCGATCGCCACCTGCGAGGACCAGAGCAGGCCGCGCGCACCGCCTTCGTAGCGGATCATCACATGGGCATTGTCGTCCAGCGCCCGGCCCTCGACGAAGGTGGCGAGGTCGGCAGCGATAGCCTCAGCCTTCAGCCCCGTGACGAAACCTGCGAGATGATAGGCATGGGTGCCGATATCGCCGATGGAACCGCCGCGGCCGTTCTTCTTCGGGTCGGTGCGCCAGGCCGCCTGCTGGTTGCCCTGAAGCTCGATGCCGGTCGCCATCCATTCCAGCGGATATTCAACCTGCACCACCCGCACCTTGCCGATATCGCCGCGTGCCACCATCGCCCGCGCCTCGTGCACCATCGGGTAACCGCTATAGGTGTAGGTGACGCCGAGGAACTGGCCGGTCGCCTGTGCCAGTTCGTGCAGTGCGATGGCATCCTCCAGCGTCGTCGTCATCGGCTTCTCGCAGATCACGTCGATGCCGGCTTCGAGGAAGGCCTTGGCAATGGGATAGTGCGTGTGGTTCGGCGTGCAGATTGCAACGACGTCGATACGGTCTTCCCTGTTGCGCTCGCCCTCGACCATCGCGGCATAGTCGCCGTAGGAGCGATCCTGTGCGATGAAATTCTCGGCCGCGAAAGCGTGACCTCGCGCCGCATCGACGTCGAACGCGCCCGCGACCAGGTCATAATGATTGTCGAGGCGCGCCGCAAAGCGATGGATGCCGCCGATATAGGCCCCTTTGCCGCCGCCGACCATGCCGAGGCGCAGCCTGCGATTGGACAAGTTCGTGTTCGCCATGTCCGTATTTCCCTCAGATACCCAGAATTTCGTGATTGACCGAGCGGTCGGCGCCGGACTTGACGAAGTCGTCGAAGGCGCGTTCCGACACACGGATGATATGGTCGCTGATGAAGCGCGCACCCTCGGCGGCACCATCCTCGGAATTCTTGAGGCAGCACTCCCATTCAAGCACGGCCCAGCCGTCGAAATCGTAGCCGGTGAGCTTGGCGAAGATCGCGCCGAAATCCACCTGCCCGTCGCCCGGCGAGCGGAAGCGGCCGGCACGGCTCACCCAGGGCTGGTAGCCGCCATAGGCGCCGGTCTTACCCGTCGGGCGGAACTCGGCGTCCTTGACATGGAAGGTTTTGATGCGCTCGTGATAATGGTCGATATAGGTGAGGTAATCGATCGATTGCAGCACGAGATGGCTCGGATCGTACATGATGTTGCAGCGGGAATGGTTGTCTACCCGCTCCAGGAACATCTCGAAGGTCAGGCCGTCGTGCAGGTCTTCCGTCGGATGAATCTCGTAGCAGACGTCGACGCCTTCGGCATCGAACGCATCGAGGATCGGCCGCCAGCGGCGGGCAAGCTCATCGAAACCGTCGGCGATCAGGCCGTCCGGCCATTGCGGATAGGGATAGAGGTAAGGCCAGAGCAAGGTGCCGCTGAAGGTCGTGTGGCGGTCGAGGCCGAAGCGCCGGGAGGCCTTGGCCGCAGCGAGAAGCTGGCGAACCGCCCATTCCTGCCGCGCCTTCGCATTGCGGTGAACGGCCTTCGGCGCGAAGGAATCGGCCGGCAGATTGAAGGAGGGATGCAGCGCGACGAGCTGTCCCTGAAGATGCGAGGCAAGGTCGGTGACGACGAGCCCGTGCTCGTCGAGCACGCCCTTGAACTCATCTACATAGTCCTGGCTTTCGGCCGCGCGCTCCAGATCGATGACACGGGTGTCCCATGTGGGAATCTGGACGCCCTTGAAACCCTTATCGGCAGCCCAGCCGGCCAGCCCCTTGAGCGTGTTGAAGGGCGCTTCGTCCCCAGCGAACTGTGCGAGAAAGACGCCTGGTCCCTTGATCGTTTTCATGTCCGTTTCCAATCGAATTCAAAGCGGTGCCGCGGGATGGGGCACGCCGTCATAGGCGCCCCAGATTCCCTGGTCGAAATTGACGATCGCGCCGGTCATCAGTCCGGATTCGGCCGAGGCAAGGAAGGCGATGGCGCGGGCAACCTCGTCGGGATCGATAAGACGGCCGTTTGGCTGGGCGCGGGCGGCCTTTTCCAGCCAGTCGTCCGGTTGGCCATCCAGGAGGCGCTGCGTCTTGTCCTCGCCCTCAGAGGCCATCCAGCCGATATTGAGGCTGTTGACCCGGATGCGGTTGCGCAGCACGGCATAAGCAGTGTTACGCGTGAGCGTGTCGAGCGCGCCCTTCGAGGCGCAGTAAGCTGCAAGGAACGGCTGGCCGCCCATCGATGACATGGAGGAGATATTGACGATTGCGCCGGCCACGTCGTCCCGCCGAAAAAGACGGATCGCCTCCTGCATGAGGAAGAACGGCGCCCGCGTGTTGATCGCGAACAGCATGTCGAATAGCTCGGGCGTCGTCTCGAGGATATTGCCCCGGTTCGTCGCGCCGGCCACGTTGACGAGAATGTCGAGCCGACCGAAGGCTCGATCCGCCGCGGCCACGACGGCGCGGCAATCCTCGACCTTGCCGAGATCGGCGGGGACGAACACGGCTTTCGCGCCGAGCTTTTCGAGCCTCGCCACCTGTGCCGCGCCCTTTTCCGCCGAACGGCCGCAGATAACGAGACCCTCGGCGCCCCGTTCGGCGAAGAGCCGCGCGGTGGCGGCACCCAGACCCTGGGTGCCGCCGGTGACAATGGCGATCTTTCCCTCAAGCTGTGCTGACATGAGCCCCTCCCGCCTCAGACGCCGACGCGCTGCTTCTTGCGGCCGGCCTGCTGGTCGACGGCGGCGGCATTGACCTCGGCGCGCTGGCTCACCTGCGGCACGCCGACATCCCACCAGGCATCGCCCGGGGTCCACGTGAAGGCATCGGAGACGATGGTGAGGACGGTAGTGCGGTCGGTGGTCTGCGCCCATTCAACCGCATCGCCGAGATCGGCGAGGCTCTCGACATGGCGCGTCAGTGCGCCCATGGCCTCGGCGTGCTTGATGAAGTCGACCGGGAACGGCTCCTTGACGCGGCAGTCCTTCAGCAGGTTGTTGAAGCCCGGCGTGCCCTTGGCGTTCTGCAGGCGGTTGATGACCGCATAGCCGCCATTGTCGCAGACGATGAGGATCATCTTGTGGCCGGACAGCACAGTCGAATAGATGTCCGAGTTCATCATCATGTAGGTGCCGTCGCCGATCATGACGATGGGCGTGCGGGTCGGGTCGGCCATGGCCGCGCCCCAGCCGGCGGCGATCTCGTAACCCATGCAGGAAAAGCCGAACTCGCAGTCGAAGGTGTTCGGCGCTTTCACACGCCAGTTCTTCATCACCTCGCCCGGCAGGCCGCCGGCGGCCGTGATGAGAAGATCGCGATCCTTGGCCTTGGAATTGACGATGCCGACAACCTGGGCATAGGTCGGAACCGGCGCATTGGTCGGCTTCTGGTAGCCGTCGAGCGCCGCGTTCCATCTGGCGAATTCCGCCCTGCCCCTTTCCGTCCAGCCGGCCTCCGCCTTGTAGTCGCCGATGGCGGCTTCCAGTTCGCCGACCGTCTCCAGCGCATCGCCGACAACGGCGACGGCGCGGTGCTTGTTCGCATCCCAGCGCGCCGCGTTGATCGAAACGAAGCGCGCGTCCGGCGAGAAGGCCGTCCACGAGCCGGTGGTGAAGTCCATGAGGCGCGTACCGACCGCCAGTACCACGTCGGCCTCGCCGGCCAGCGCATTGGCCGAGGTCGAGCCGACGATGCCGATGGGGCCGACATGGGCCGGATGGTCATGGGTGACGGTGCCCTTGCCGGCAATGGTCTCGCAGAGCGGGATGCCATGCTTCTCGGCGAAATCCGCCAGCGCGGTCTCGGCGCCGGAATAGCGCACGCCGCCGCCGGAGATGATCAGCGGACGCTTGGCGCCCTTGAGAGCGCGGACCGCCTCGGCGAGGCTGTCGCGATCCGGGCGCGGACGCGGGATCCTGTGGACGGTCGGCGCGAAGAAGCTTTCGGGATAATCCCAGGCGATCTCCTGCACGTCCTGCGGCAGGCCGATGAAGGCCGGGCCGCAATCGGCAGGGTCCAGCATGACGGCGATAGCCTGCGGCAGCGAGGCGATGATCTGCTCGGGATGGGTGATGCGGTCCCAGTAGCGCGTCACGGCCTTGAAGGCGTCGTTGACGGTGACGGTCGGATTGCCGAAATGCTCGACCTGCTGCATGACCGGGTCGGGACGACGGTTGACGAAGCTATCGCCGGCAAGCAGTAGGATCGGAAGGCGGTTGGTATGCGCCACGCCGGCAGCCGTCACCATGTTCAGCGCGCCCGGGCCGATGGAGGAGGTCGCGACCATGATCTGGCGCCGGCGCGTCGCCTTGGCGAAGCCGATCGCCGCGAGCGCCATCGACTGCTCGTTCTGGCCGCGCCAAGTCGGCAGCGTATCCTTCACCGCTTCCAGCGCCTCGGAAAGGCAGGTAACGTTGCCGTGGCCGAAAATGGCGAAGACGCCGGGAAACAGCGGCTCGCGCTTGCCGTCGATCTCGGTGAACTGGTTGCAGAGATAACGCACCAGGGCTTGCGCCATGGTCAGGCGGATGGTGGACATGGTAAACCTCCCTAGACCGGCGCAACGATGCCGATCGAACTACGGAACTTTTATTGCAAGTTTTTCATTATTGCAAGACGGCTTGTGAAATGAGTCACCGTAACGTGCATTCCAGCCACACTCCGCCCGCCTTACTGGAGGCTGCGGCCACCTCCACGAAGCGCACGCCGAGCGCGCCGTCGAGCACGGTCGGATATTCCAGCAGTCCTTCGGGAAGTGCACGCCCCGCCCTACGGGCTTCGATGGCGATGGCCAGTTCCTCGTAGAGATTGCCCCATGCGTCACTAAGTGCTTCGGGATGACCGCGCGGCATATGGACGAAGCGTGCCGCATGAACGCCGATCCCGCTGCCCTCGCCGCGCGTCAGGATGCGCGCAGGCTCGGCAAAGGGGCGGAAGTGCAGGATTTCCGGCTCCTCCTGGTTCCATTCGAGGCTCGCTTTCTCCCCGAAGACCCTGAGCCGTATGCCGCAATGCGTTCCCGCCGCGACCTGCGAGATCATGATGGTGCCGGGGATGTCGCCCTCGTAACGCACATGCATGAAGGCCGTGTCCTCCAGCGGCTTGTCCGGCCCCAGCGTATGGAACTCCGCGCGAAGGCGCGTCACGGGCCGGCCGCAGACGAAGGCGCCGAGGTGATGGCAATGGGTGCCGATGTCCCCGGTGGTGAAGGCCGGGCCGACGACGGCCGGATCGATGCGCCATTGCGCGCCCGCACCCGCCTCCTTCGGCGGCGTCAGCGCCCATTCCTGGAAATATTCGACATGCACCTGTTGCAACGCGCCGAGCATTCCATCGCGGACCATCGCCCGTGCTTGCCGCACCATGGCATAGGCCGCGTACGCATAGGTCACGCCGAAGACCAGCCCCGTCTCCTTCTGCCGGCGCATGAGATCGAGCGCATCCGGCAGGTTGGTCGTCAGCGGCTTGTCACTGATGATGTCGATGCCCTTCTCCATGAAGGCGACGGCGATGGCGTGATGCGAATTGTTGGGTGTCGTGATCGCCACGGCGTCGATCCCGTCGGGGCGCGCGGCCTCGCGCTCCGCCATCTCACGATAGTCCGAGTAGATGCGATCCTCCGCGAGTAGCCATTCGCGTCCCGAGGCGTGGGCGACCTCCGCACGCGACGACA
>Ga0222427_100651_pt1 | contig 38805 bp, 33 predicted proteins | sample 2B20Ametagenome_FD_182890 | JGI IMG/M metagenome (GOLD analysis project Ga0222427, IMG submission 182890) | Enriched microbial communities from leaf-cutter ant dump, University of Wisconsin, Madison, United States - 2B20A (version 2) | ecosystem: Environmental > Terrestrial > Nest > Insects nest...
CTGGCCCAGGGCGACCTGCATGATTTCCTTGGTGATGCCCTGGATCTTGATGTCCATCTGCAGCGCCGTGATGCCGTTGGTCGTGCCGGCCACCTTGAAGTCCATGTCACCCAGATGATCTTCATCGCCCAGGATGTCAGTCAGCACGGCGAAGCGGTTGTCTTCCTTGATGAGGCCCATGGCGATACCCGCCACGTGCGCCTTCATGGGCACGCCGGCGTCCATCATCGATAGGCAGCCGCCGCAGACGGAAGCCATGGAGGACGAGCCGTTGGACTCGGTGATCTCGGACACCACACGGATGGTGTAGGGGAACTCTTCCTTGGTCGGCAGCACCGCGACCAGCGCGCGCTTGGCCAGACGGCCGTGGCCCACTTCGCGGCGCTTGGTGGAGCCCATGCGACCCACTTCGCCGGTAGCGAAGGGAGGCATGTTGTAGTGGAACATGAAGCGATCCTCGAACTCACCGGCCAGCGCGTCGATGCGCTGCGCGTCGCGCTCGGTGCCCAGCGTGGAAATCACCAGGGCCTGCGTCTCGCCGCGCGTGAACAGCGCCGAGCCGTGCGTGCGGGGCAGCACGGAGTTGCGGATCTCGATGGGGCGCACGGTGCGCGTGTCGCGGCCGTCGATGCGGGGCTCGCCGGCCAGGATCTGGCTGCGCACGATCTTGGCTTCGATGTCGAACAGCAGGGCCTCGACCTTCACGGCGTCGAACTCGGCGCCCTCGGCCTTGAGCGATGCCAGCACGGAAGCGGACGCTTCGCGAAGGGCCTGCGTACGGGCCTGCTTGCTGCGGATCTGGTAGGCGGCGCGCAGCTTCTCTTCGGCCAGTTGCGAGACCTTGGCGATGAAGGGCTCATCCTTAGCCGGCGGCTGCCAGTCCCACACGGGCTTGCCCGCGTCGCGCACCAGTTCATGGATGGCGTTGATGGCGGCCTTGCCCTGCTCGTGGCCGAACACCACGGCGCCGAGCATGATCTCTTCCGACAGCTGCTGCGCCTCGGACTCGACCATCAGCACGGCAGCCTCGGTGCCGGCGACGACCAGGTCCATCTGCGAGTTCTTGCGCGCGGTCTGGCCAGGGTTCAGCACGTATTCGCCGTTGATGTAGCCCACGCGCGCGGCGCCGATCGGGCCGTTGAACGGAATGCCGGAGATAGACAGCGCGGCGCTCACCGCGATCATGGCGGCGATGTCGGCGTCCACTTCGGGGTTCAGCGAGATGGTGTGGATGACCACGTGCACCTCGTTGTAGAAGCCTTCGGGGAACAGCGGGCGGATGGGGCGATCGATCAGGCGGCTGGTCAGCGTCTCGAGTTCGCTGGGCTTGGCTTCGCGCTTGAAGAAGCTGCCGGGGATCTTGCCGGCGGCGTAGGTCTTCTCGATGTAGTCCACCGTCAGCGGAAAGAAGTCCTGGCCCGGCTTGGCGGTTTTGGAACCCACCACGGTGGCCAGCACCACGGTGTCGTCGATGTTGACCAGCACGGCGCCGGAGGCCTGGCGGGCGATTTCGCCCGTCTCCATGACGACGGTCTTGTCGCCCCATTGGAAGGACTTGGTGACTTTATTGAAAATGCTCATGTTCAGCTCCTTTTTTAATAGCTGGCAGCGCACTGCCAGATTGGCTTGGAGGGCAATTCAGAACACGATGCCATTCCAGTGACGCTGCCCACGGCAACACCATTGGAATGACACAGCTTCGCTCTGTTTTGCGGCTCCGAAGTAAAAAACGCCTGAGCTAGCGGACTAACCCAGGCGTTTCGACATGCAATGCGGATTACTTGCGCAGACCCAGCTTGGCGATCAGCGCGGTATAGCGGTCGGCGTCCTTGGCCTTGAGGTAGTCCAACAGCTTGCGGCGGCGGCTCACCATGCGCAGCAGACCGCGGCGGCCGTGGTGGTCCTTGGCGTGGGTCTTGAAGTGGGGGGTCAGTTCGTTGATGCGAGCGGTCAGCAGGGCCACTTGCACTTCGGGGCTGCCGGTATCGTTGGCAGCACGGGCGTTGGCCTTGACGACTTCGGCCTTGATGGAGGATGCGATCATTGGATTTCTTCCTTGATGGCTCCCTTGCACAAAAAGATGCCGGGGAGCGCGGTTTTACTTGCGCAAGCAACTGGAATGGCCGCTTGCGTGCGTCTTGCACCATGCAAAACTTGTTGATTATAGCCTCTGGCGAAAATTCCACGCGACATGGCAAGATGACGGCCGCCCTTATCACCACATATTTCTGAAAGGCCCCATGCGCTCCACCCTCTTCACCCCCGCCCCAACAGGTGTTCAAACGGCACGACCACTTTTCATGCTGATTTGCGTGGGGTTGGCCGTATGCCTTGCCACAGCGGCTCACTTGGCACAGGCGCGCAGCAAGTCCAAGGACAGCGACGCCGCCAGCACCAGCGAGCCTGCCAGGAAGAAGGGCTCCGTCAAGATCAAACACCAGCGCAGTTCATCTGAAGAAAGCAGCGCCGAGCGTGATCGCCGACTCTACAGGGAATGCAAGGGCCGCCCTAATGCCGGGGTTTGTTTGGGGTATACGCAGCGCTGATCAGAACTCACGACCGGGCATCCGCGCCAGAATGCGCACATCCGCCCCCACCCGATCCATTGAATGAAACTCCAGGGCACAGGCTTGGGACAATGCGGCCAGAGGTGCCATACGGGCCAAGCCCAGGCCCTCACCCAGCAGCTTGGGTGCCAAATACACCAGAAGCTCATCCACCAGACCTTCGGCAAGCAACGAACCGTTAAGCTTGTACCCCGCCTCCACATGCAACTCATTGATCTCCTTGCGAGCAAGGTCGCGCAGCATGGCGGGCAAATCCACTTTGCCCTGCGGGTTCGGCATGGATGTCACGGTGGCGCCCAGTGCTTGCAGCGCGCGCGCCTTCTCTTCGTTCGCATTCCCTGCGTAAATCCATACGGCGCGGCCCGGAATGAAAAGCGCAGCGTCCAGCGGCACTTGCAAGGCACTATCCACAAGCACCAAATGGGGCTGGCGCTCCGTATTTACACTACGCACGTTGAGGCGCGGGTTGTCCTCCAGTACGGTGCCGATGCCCGTCAGCACGGCGCAGGCCCTGGCACGCCAGGCATGCCCATCCGCGCGCGCAGCCTCGCCCGTAATCCACTGGCTGACGCCGTTAGGTAGCGCTGTAAAGCCATCCAGCGATGCCGCCATCTTCATGCGTACCCAGGGCGTGCCCCGCACCATGCGACTCAGAAACCCCAGGTTGATCTCGCGCGCCTCCACCGCCCCCTCGCCGACTTGCACGTCCACGCCCGCAGCGTGCAACCGTGCAAAGCCCTGACCCGCCACGCGGGGATTGGGGTCGGGCATCGACGCCACCACCCGATCTATGCCTGCGGCCACCAGCGCATCGCAGCAAGGCCCCGTGCGGCCGTGGTGCGAACAGGGCTCCAACGTCACGTAAACTGTCGCCCCAGCGACCGAATGCCCGCGTGCACCGGCATCGCGCAGCGCCATGACTTCGGCATGCGCTCCCCCAGCCCGCTGCGTAGCTCCGCGCCCCAGCACTTCGCCCTCCGGACTCACGATGACACATCCGACCCGAGGATTGGGCGAAGTGCGGTACATCGCCTCGCGGGCACAGGCCAGGGCCTGTGCCATCGCTGGGGTCAAATCAGGATACTGCTGCATAAACTCCTCAGGGGCGATTCAGCGCCAGATACAACACGCTGGCAACGGGCCGCCCGTCCTTGAGCGCCGGGCTCATACGGGTCTGGCTAAACTTGGTAAACGTCTGCTGGATAGTGGGATCATCCCTTTCAAAATCCAGAACATGCCAGTCTACGATGGCTCCGTTGGGAGAAACCCAAACGGTGACGCGCAGTTCATCCACGCCGCGGGGCCAATGCTTAATGTCCAGCACGGGCTCTTCCAGCGGCTGGGCCGTCAGGTCTACCTGGGATGGTTCCAGATACACCTCCAGAGCCTTCGCATGCGCGACACTTTCACGCCCCCCTTGCGACGGCGCCAATAAAGGAGCAGGACTCCCTGGGAGTGGCGCCGGCTCGGCGCGGTCCTTGGGAGGGGCTGCAGGCAGCAGTTGCGCATCGATGACACGCCCCTGCGGCGAATCGAGGGCAGACCGTCCCAATGGATTGCTATCGACCCATAACAGCATCTTGAACAGCCCTGCGTGAATCAACAACGAAAGCACAACGGCAAAAACCCAGCCGGACCGCGAGGCCCGGCTGGGTTTTAGATAGTGGTTGTCGCGGTCAGCGCCAGCACTCATTAATGGCCGCAGGTTTATCGGCAAAGCCCGAGTAGTTTGCCAAGTCCTTTCTGCCGAGCTGATCCAGCGAATAGTCTCCACAGCGGTCGTTCGCCATGCTTGAGCCCGCCTTGCGTGTGGCTTTCACGGTGTACGCATCCCGCGTCCCAGCGGTCACCACCACCGTGATGTCATACACCGCAGCTCCTTGTCCCGGCAAGGGTGAAACACTGAACCGGGATGGAAACTGCGAAGCATCAGTGACGGCCGTGCCAGCGCTGTTCTGGTCATAGCGAAAATTCTCGGTATAGAACCGCTCCATCCACTGCTGGCCACTCAACAAAATCGCCTTGGCCTCGGCCCTGCGGGACTTAGCAATGAACTCTCGGTATGACGGGTACGCAATGGACGAAAGAATCGCTATTACGACCACCACGATCATCAGTTCGATCAAGGTGAACCCCTGTTGCATGCGGTTTTTTTTCATTGGTCAGTCCTCAATCCGGGAATCTCACGCCACTGCAATCGCGGCGAAGAACTCGAGCACAGGATAGCGTCGGCGCTGCGGCCGGTAACACGCTTCGCACGCTGACCTGGAGTGCAGGTGGGCGTGTCCTTAGTGCAATCGTTGCCCGTGCATGTGCAGCCGGCCTCGCCGGGTTTGCAGTTCTTGGTGAAAGGCTTTTTGGTCCGATCATTCACCACCCGCACCTTCTGATCACCGATATCCTGCCCCGCAATCACGACCTTGTAGGTACTGATTTCGACAGTTCCTTGCGTATTGCGCTCAGCCCTGCCAGAGATCGGATCTACGGTGAACAGCGCGGCGTTCGGCGTGTTGGAGCAATCATCGCTGTTCGCCGTCTTGGGGCGTACGGCCACGAACGTCAGCACACCCGCATCCAGCGAAGGGTCGGAGAGCACGGATTCCGACGTGCCTGGGAGGTTGAAATACCAACCGTCATACGTGCTCCAGTCGATAACCGTCGCGGACGAAGTCGTCACGATGCCAGTGGTGGCATCCCGCGTGTAGGTGCGCGCCAGCAGCGTGCTCCCATTTTCATTCGGCAGAGGCCGAGTGCCGTTAAGACCAGGGCGATCCCAGATGCCATACATCCGGTTCACCGCCGTAGGGTTCGGGAAAGTGCCATCCGTATCCTGGAAAGCGGCACCAGTGCCGAACGTGATCATCATGCCCCCCTTGCCCATGTAAAGCACTTGGGGCGCTGTGGAAATAGGCAAATTGACCGGTGCCGGAGTAACGCCTGCAACGGCTGGGCCTTGGTAAACCGCGTGGAAAAGCGGCAGATTGGTAGAGGGAGAAGCAGACGATTTATATGCTACATCCCAGTTAGCGGGGTCGATATTGGAAACATTAAATTTCCACATGTTCCCCTTTATATCGCCGGCATAGATGACATCCGCCGTACCGTCGCCATCCACGTCTTCCCAACGGGGCGTAGCAAGTCCATTGCCCGTACCTGTATCCGCCACGATCTTGTCATACCGTCCCGTCCACGATGCAGTGCTGTCTGGGCCATCCATGTAAAGCACGAACAAGACGGCCTTTCCGGTGCTCGATCGATTTCCGTTCCCGATCAGCATCGCAAACTTGCCATTGTTCATCTTGGCAATGGGCGTAGGCTGGTTTGTCGCTGGGTGGATGGCCACGTCGCTGACGACATACCCCAAGTCAGCGTCATCATCCGACGTGAACTCCCATTTGAAGATGTTGGATGCATTGCCTTCAGACAGATAGGACACATCGGGCAGACTCGTCGACCCCGGCGCCGTCATCGAAACGTCCAGGGCAAAAACCGCCTTGCCGCCACGCCCCAGCGTACCCAGAGCATAAGTGCGCCATTCGGCGGCCGTTCCGCTACCCACCTTCACATCCGCAGTGAACGGGTTGCCATCCACATAGGGCCACACCGTGCCGGTAGGCTGGGTTTCCGAGGCGCCCAGCGTGAAATTGGCTCCATTGAGTTGGGTACGAGCCGTCGTGCCCCGCTGTAGCGGGATTTCCACTAGCCGATTCGCCAGCGTGCCGGGAACATAGGCAAAAACCTCAGCACCGGTTTCCACGTTGAAGGCATGCAGCATGCCATCATTGGCGGCCACCCACAGCAGTTTCTCCCGGGATTTGTGCTTGTCGTAAAAAGTAGCGTAGCCCGTGGTGCCGTAGAAAGTGCCGCTGGGCCGACCCTGAATCCAGGGAGTACCGTTGACGATAGGCCCCAGCAAACTACCCTCGCGCTGACGCAAACCGTTGAGGCCTTCTCTCGACTGGTCGCCACGCACGTAGTTCACAGTCACTTCTGCATTGGCAGCAGACACCTGAATGACCCCGCCAGCTTGCATGCGGGTTTTGTAGTCTGCAGACAAATCACCCCAGCGGAACGGTGTTCCCGCCGACGCACCATTTCCATAGTTGGTAATGATTTTCCGAGTGCCTCCTCCAGCCGCCGTTTGCAGTAGTTTGCCCCCAGCCTCCCAAGTGTAATTAGCCCCAAAGTCGCCCTCGCCATCCACCTTATAGGCCTCCAGCATGCCTGTTACCGTGGTACTGTCGAACTTGGCGACGTATTTATATCCTTCCGCCACCAGTTGCGCGGAGGAAATGGCAGGCGCGGCGTTGGAATCCTTGGCCAAGGCATCCAATGCCTTGCGGAGTTGGCTTTCCAGGATATCCGGGCGGCGTGCCAGGAAATACCCGTCCGGCACGCCATCGCTGCCAATGGAGCCATCAGACCTCAAGTTGTCCCACGATGCCACGTCGGGTGGCATGGTCACATTGCTGTAGGTGCCATCGCTGTTCTTGCTGGAAGAATTGAAGGAGCCATACTTGGCTGCATACCACAGGGGTTCCTGAACCAGGACATTACTCACCCCCACCATCTTGAAGCTTCGCACAATGGGGTAATCCGTATTCTGAATCGTATTCCACGACGAGCCGACACGGCACCTCGAAACGCCCGTATTGGCCGCGCCTTCACACTCAAACCCTTCGGCTCCTACCATGGGTCCATCGCCGTTACCAGCCTCATGCCGGTGCGTCAGATAGCGCCGGTCTTGATCCGTACCCATCACACTGAAACCATGGGTGCCGGTATAGCCCGCGCCAACATTCAAGATGTCTGTTGTGATGTCGATGCTGTAGCCACTGGTGCTTGCCGCATCGGCGCGCACGTCGTAACGCAGGAAGCCGGCAATATCCATGTCATAGTCGCCGCCAAAAAGGCTGTCGTTCCATGTCACCACGAATGTGCCGTAAAGAGGCCCCGAGCTGATCGAGGCAAACGTCAGCAATGCTCCGGGCATTCGCTTACCGCCCGCATTCCAGAGGCTTTCAGGCGTTATGTAAACGTACTTCTTCGGGTTGGAATTGGGGATGGGCACCTCTATCCGCGCAGCCCCGCCCGATAGGGAAGCCGCCATGGTCTTCACCTTCAAGGCGTTCTGAACAAACTTCAGATCTGCCGGGGGTGTGGTCACATTGCGTATTTTTGCCGTATTGGCGTACAGGGCTGCGCCTGCTACCTGGTAGGTTCCACCAATGCCAGGAGCTTCGGGGCAGATGCCTGACACATTGGAGAGCGTCGAAATGGTTTTACCGGAGCATGTTTCACCAAATGTATTTGCACCACCAACCGAGCCCACGGAACGTACCGTGCCATTGATGCCTTCTGCAGTGCCAATGGCATCGACATAATCCGATATCGACCCCGTCGTGTTTGGCAGTGTATTAAAATTGGTGCCCGCCTGACCGTCAAAACTTAGTGCGCTACTGGACAATGCCAAGGTGTACATGGGCCGACAAATGGCGTTTCCATATTTTGTTTTTCTGGTGCTGCTGGCATTGGATAATGGATCTGCCCACGTCAGCACGGGCAGCCCCTTATTCGTATCGTTGGTGGTGGACGACGGATTGGTGGAGGTCACGCCCGCATAGTATTGCAGCGCCTGCACTACCATTTCCCCAATCGGGTTCCCCCATGCAGGTAATGTCCCATCGGCCATTTCACTGGGCAATTGCGCATTGGAGCCCCCATAATTACCACCAGCGCCTCGGCCATAGAGGACATAGGAGTCAAGTGCCTTGATGGCGCCTTGGCCTGTGGCGCGCCCGTCCACCGTCGCGGCGCATGAGGAGCCGGTCATGTGGCAGAAGATACCCGTACTGGTATTGATCTCGTCCGCAAAGTCCCCCATATTCTTGCGCAAGGCGCCCGCTGTCAGGTTCTTGTCATAGCTTCCGGTAATTACGCCAAATTCCGATCTGGCTGCATTGGACGTACTGCTGCCCAAGCCAAACTCCTGGAAGATTCCATAGGGCTTGTAATTGGTGGTCGAATTGGCCGGGAATGCTTGGCACCGCTCATCTCCTAAAAGTCCCGCCTTGCAGACTTGCACTCGGACATTGATTTGCGGGCCTATCGTCGATCCATACGTAGCGCCATCGGTTGCCTGGTCAGGCGGATTTTCCTCGTGGGAAATACCGCCATTCCCCTTGTCCGTATCCTTGTAGTAGCGTGCCAGCTTTCTCCCGAGGCTGCCAGAACCCCATTCGCACACCGTTCCTTCCACGGTAGCCCATAAACGATAGTTGCCTTTTGCCATGCGAATGACGGGATTGCCGCCTTCATCCATGACGTCGGAGCGATTGCAGATGCTCAACCCGGCATACACATTTGCATTGCTGCCGGTGGATTTTGTCAAAGCAGCTGTCGTGAAGGGCGTGTAATCTCGGATATCGGTTCCACGATAGTACTTAACGAAAGAGTGAGAGTCTTTCGAGAGATTGGCGCGCTCTAGAACCGTTCCGCTCTGATTAGCCGTAGTCACATTCGTATCGGTGCTGCGCTTCCCCCCGTAGAGCATTTTTCGGATCACGTCCAAACGGGTCATAGTGGCCCAGTTCAGGAAGTTGCCGCTCCACCAGGATTCAGTTGATGGACATGTATAGCGATGGTCGGTTGTCACCGTGGCCAGAGCGGCCGGTTGAAAACGGGAGTTGGCATAGTTATAGCATTTCGTGGAATCAAAATACCCGTAATATTTGAAATCAGGCTTGAATGTGGTATCGATTACACCATCCTCATCGATATCTTCAAAGTCGGTATAGATGGGACCGAACAAAGTGTGATCTTTCGAGGTGGCCAGCATCATCATCGGCTTATTGGCCGTGCTTACGATGTTGGGAGGAATTGCATTAACGGGCGTCGAGACGGCCAAAGGGTCTGCCATGCTCCACAGCGGAACACAGAACCCCGCCATGACAACCAAACGCCGTACATAAATGCCTTTTTTCATATCCATTCCTGTTCTTCGGATGTATTGCAGCACTGCCATTGCATCAAGGGAAGAAAATCGTCTGTAAAACCACCTGCGTCCGCTGCGAATATCCAAAACCGCGCGCCGTAATGCGATACATGGTGGACCATTGATTGGCCTTGTCTCCGGTGGAGGTGACCTGCGTTTCATCCAGGTTCATTCGCACGTTCTTACGGTGGAACGCTTCAATCAGGTATTCAGGCTGCGCTGCGACCCCCTGGATGGCGGATACGCCGGTAAAAGTGCCCAGAGGCACCCCCCCTTCAAAATCACAATCAGTGGGTCTGTCCCCCTTGGGCGCACCCCATGAACCGCCCTTACCCGTGGGCCACCAAGGCTCTGCTATGGTGGAGTCACCTTCAGAACTCCAGTCAGTAACGGCGTAGCTAGCGTCATCCTTGAGGCACAAGCCCTTGGTGCAATCCGTCGTGAAGTCACTGGGGTTCAGCCCATTGCTGTCCGTGGCAGCGGCATTGCGCTGGCACGTTGCATTTTCTGGCATAACTCCCAGGGAGGCAGTATCAATATCGCGCTCGGCGTCGCGTAGCGCGGATTCCGCTGCCTGCCGAGCGGCCTCTTGGTCCATTTGGTTGCGGGCCATGCCTTCGGCCAGCATGGACTGCCGCGCCGTCCAGACGCTGATGCCCGTGATAGCGACCAAAAACAGCAGTACCACAACCAGCGCCACCCCGTTCTGTCGCCCGCAGCACCGAGAACCCAGCCCCCCCCGTGTCTGGCCGGCAATAGAGCCCAGTTCATATTGCATGCTCTGCACCTCAGTAATATTGCTTCAGGCCATTGCGCAAACCGAACACTTGCACATACCGGGTAATGGTGTCCCTGGCAGGTTGGGCCGTGTCCGTGTCCTCGCAGTTTTTGTACGTGCGCGCGGCACCGGACTTGTCGGCGATGCGAGTATTGCCTCCCACCGTGCGCACCAGCACGCACACCCGCACGGCAGTCACACGCTGCCAGGGCTTCAAAAGCAATCCGTTGACTGCTAGGTCGCTCAGTCCATTCACCTCGGTGGCTGTATAGAAGCGCGATGGCGTGAGGGTGTCAGCAGCCTGATAGACGCCGTAGGTGAATTGCAGGTCTTCCACGCCAGGCACGATGGGCTGGTAAATAGGCAAAAGGCCAGGATAGCTGTTGGCATTGCCAGCGCATGCCAAGCTCTTGGTATTGACGTCTGCACCTTCCACCGACATTTTGAGGTCTGACAGGGTATAGCGGTTAGAAACGAATACGGGCAGTTGCGGTGGCTTTTTCAGGTCGTCTGCCGTCGGGGTAGAGCCGTCGGTTTTGGTACGGTATTGGTTGTGATTGGCGATGGATACCGCACTGCCGGCTTTGGCTGGATCGCCCCCTGCGCAATCGAATCTGCCACCTGCGGAGGAACTGGTGCCCATACTCGCCGCTTCGCCGGAAAAATAATTAATGACGAGGGTGTCGGCCTTGGCCGAATCCGCTGTCGGGCAAGTGCTGTCTTGTGTATTGAATTGCCCGCCATCGCATCCATAAATACCCGTCATGAATGCCTCGGGAGGCCAAGTTCGGACGTTAGCCACATACTGCTGCCAATCGGTTTGGGCAGAATTGCCCGAAGCATCCATGGTGGGCAAGGGCGGGTAGGTGTCGTACATGCCCGTTTGAGTGACGTCTCCAGGTATGGGGGCCATGTTGGCCGGGTAGAAACCTGCATTCATGATTTCACGCCCCAGCATCTGAATCACGAAAGCGCCGGTTTCGCGGCTGCCGCTATTCCGATCAATGGCGCGCTGCGATTCACGCGAGGCCAGATAGACGTAGGCTGCAGCCACCACAATGATGAGGCTGATGGTCATGGCCACCATCAGCTCGATGAGAGTCAGGCCGCGTTCTCGCCGAACGGATGCCTTTAATTGTCTTTGCATGGCAGACCTCATGGCACGAAGGAGAAGCGGGCGCAACGCACCCCCTCGGGGGCACTGGCGTCAGCAGGGCAGCATGAATGCTGTGCCATGCCAGTTTCAGTGCCGTCCGTAGAACAGATGGGTGACTTGACCAACGCGGAGGTGCTGGGATCCACCATTTCCTTGTCGAACCACATCATGGTGACATTGATGCCCTGGGCGCGGTCGCCGGAGACCAATGCGGCCCCCTGGGGCATCCCCTCACGCACGCGCTTGCGCCACATCAACAGGTCGAAAGTGGTTCGCTGGGCAGCCGAGCACGCCGTGGTTTCGCAGTTGGGACTGGGATCGGCCGAAAGATCTTCGGCTTGCTGCGTGGCCCAATTGTCGTCAAGAACGTAGGACGACGCGGCCGTTACCCCGTTGGCGGCAAAACTGGTGCCTGCCTGATCAGGATTGACACGCACACGCTCGGCCAAGTCCGATAGCAAAATGGACGCTTGCGCGCGCGACCAAGTATTGATCTTGTATTTGGAGGTAGCCGCCTGCAGGCCCGCGATGCCTAACAGGCCCACAGACAATACCAGCACGGCGACCATCATTTCGATCAGTGTGACCCCTCTTGCATGGCGGACACGAGCATTGGGGATAGAAGTGTTCATGGCCATGTCACTTATAAGTACTACAGGTGTCTAGCGTAGGAAGGGTACGCGTGCGCCCCAAGCCATCCATGCAGATGTTGTAGCCAAATTTATCGCTGAGCGAGGTGTCCGTATGCAGCAATTTAAACAGTCCTGCACTGCCCGTGCCCGGGGATCCGCGCGCATTGAACATCATTTTTCTGGTTGGGCCTTGCGTGATGAGTTGATAGTCAGCCCCCCCTCTTTCGTGAATCAGCAACATGTCTGTTGCAGCATCCGCAGGAGCATCCAAGGAACCGTCGCACCCGGGATTGAGAAAACCTATCCAGCCGGCTTGCCAGTCAGTACCGTTATCCGTGCATTTGAGATTTGAAGCATCCTTCATACACAGAGTCACGCAAATATTGCGATTCACAGCCTCGTTACGCGCCCGTAGCACGCTGCCTGCGAACTCATTGCCGATGTTGGTCATCTTGCTGCGGACAATGAAATCACGAATGGACGGCGCCGCAAGACTAGCTAACACGGCCGCTACTGCCAATGTCACCAATAGCTCAATCAGCGTAAACCCTCGCTGAAAGAGACGGACACGCATGGATGTAAATTTAGCCATGAATGAATTATGGTTGCAGAGTGCATATTTTTGTTTCCATTGGCACCACTTGACAGACCGCTAGTCGGTTCTTATCCGGTCCGCCTACATGCAAGGATTGTTTTGTACCGCCACAATCCTTGCCATGCTTTACTTGAGCTGTCTCACGATTCTTGCATCCGTCGCTAGACGCCACTGGCGAGCCGTCGCGGCTCTTGTGGTGGTGTGGAGCGTGACAGGCTGTGCAGCACTCCCCAAAGACGTGGACCGTCCCGTATCCACCGCGCTGACCTCCCCAACCGGCACGCCTCTAAGCCAATTGGTGGAGGAGCGCCGCGCGGCAGCGGGCGGCAAGCACCCCTCGGGCTTCCTGCTGCTCAACGGACCCCAGGCCGCCTACGGCAGCCGCCTGGCCCTGGTCGATTCTGCGCAGAAGACCCTGGACGTGCAGTACTACGCCATCCATGCCGACGCCAGCACCGAGCGGCTGTTGCTCAGCGTGGTGGCCGCCGCGCGGCGCGGCGTGCGCGTGCGCGTGCTGCTCGACGACTTCCACAGCACCGGCCGCGATGCGCAGGTGATGCGGCTGGCCTTCGTGCCGAACATCGAGATGCGCATGTTCAACCCCCTCACGGGTGCGCGCGGCTCGCCCATCGGGCGCATGATCAGCGCGCTCGGGGATTTCTCGCGCGCGCAGCAGCGCATGCACAACAAGCTCTTCATCGCCGACAACGCCATGGGCGTGACGGGCGGGCGCAACCTGGGGGACGCCTACTTCGGCCATGCCGATTCCGGCAATTTCGTGGACCTGGACGTGTTGGCGGCCGGCCCCATCGTGCAGGAGCTTTCGCGCAGCTTCGACAGCTACTGGAACAACGAGCGCGCCTACCCCGTGCAGTCGCTCATCACGCGCGAGGAGCTCGACGCCCTGCGCGAAAGCATACGCACCGCCGATGCGGCACAGCGCGACCGGGAGGCGGCCGGCCGGGGCGCCCCCCCGGCGCCTCCCGACAGCCCGCCTGCCGCCGCCCAGCGCGCGCGCATCTGGGACCAGCAGGCCATGGACCTCGCGCAGGCCCGCTTCGTCTGGGCGCCTGCCGCGGTGCTGGCGGACAAGCCGGCCAAGATTCCGCCCGACGGCGCATCGCAGGCGCCCGCCCTGCCCGAACGTCCCCCCGCCAAGGCATCCCCCCTGGCAGCCACGGCGGCGCTGGCATCCCGGGCGGGGGCAACATCGCCCGCTTCCGCACCCTCCGCGCCGGCCAGCGCCGACGACGAGGCCCGCGATGCCCAGACCGACACCGTGGTGGACGGCCTGCTCCAGCTCATGGGCCAGGCGCGGCGCGACCTGCTCATCATCTCGCCCTACTTCGTGCCCGGGCCCGACATGAAGCAGGCCTTCGCCGCGGCGCGCGCCCGCGGCGTGCGGGTGCGGGTGCTCACCAACTCGCTGGCCTCCAATGACGCGCCCATCGCCCATGCGGGTTATGCACGCCACCGGCCCGACCTGCTGGCCATGGGCGTCGAGCTGTACGAGATGCGCAGCGAGCTGCCCGGCGTCCTGAGCGGCGCCCTGGGGTCCACCGGCAGCGCTGGCGGCCGGGGCGGCGGCAGCCCGGGCGGGTCGGTGGGCAGTTCGCGCGCCATGCTGCACTCCAAGCTGCTCATCATGGACGGCCGCCTGCTGGCGGTGGGCTCGATGAACCTGGACATCCGCTCGCAGCGCCAGAACACCGAGATCGCGCTGCTGATCCGCAGCGGCGACCTGTCGCGCCGCGCCACCGTGCAGATCGAGAACGCCTTGCGCGAAGCCGCCTGGCACGTGGAGCTCAGCGACGGCCGCCTGGTGTGGCGCGCCCCCCAGGGCAGCGGCCTGCCCGACGCCACTTCCGAACCCGACGCCAGCGCACCGCTGCGCCTGATGCTGCAGCTGCTGGGGCCGCTGGCGCCCGACCACCTGCTATAGCGGAGGATTCAACCTAGAAACGGCAGTTGGACGCGCTCGCCAGTGCCGTGATCGGCGTGCCAGGCAAGGCGTGACGACGCGGCGGGCTACTGCCCGCAAGGAGGAGCAACGCCGCATGGCGCGGCGAGCGCGGTGCTGGCGCGTGCGTAGCGTGTTCACCACGCAGGTGAACGCCAACGAAGCAGCGCAAAGTCAATATTCACGCGGCGCTCGTGAAGATGGCAAGCGGTCAACTGCCGTTTCTAGGTTCAACCCCGCCACCCAGGCCGTGATGGCGCGCTGGTCCGTCATCGTGCGCACGTGCTGGTAGGCCGCCTCGGCCTCCGGGAAGCGCCTGCGCAGCAGGTTCAGCCATTGCTTGAGGCGCCCCGCGCGCTGGCGCGGCTCCAGGTCGTCGCACACCAATTGCCAGAACGCCGCGACGTGCGGCAGCAGGTCGGCCCAGGCCACGGTGTCCGCGCCGGGCCGCCCGGCATCCGACGCGCGGATGGCGCGGGCCAGCCCCGGGTCGGCCACCATGCCGCGCCCCAGCATCAGCGCGTCGCAGCCCGACACCTCGCGGCAGCGCAGGGCGTCGGCCACGGTCCATATCTCGCCGTTGGCCACCACCGGAATGCGCACCGCCGCGCGCACGGCCGGGATGTGCTCCCAGTACGCCGGCGGGCGGTAGCCATCGGCCTTGGTGCGCGCGTGCACCACCAGTTCGGCGGCGCCGCCCGCCTCCATGGCCTGCGCGCATTCGCGCACCAGGCCCGTGTCGTTGAAGCCCAGGCGCATCTTGGCGGACACGGGCAGGTGCGCGGGCACCGCGCGGCGCACGGCCGCCACCACGGCGGCGATGCGTTCGGGCTCCTGCAGCAGCGCGGCCCCGCCGCCGTGGCGGTTGACCACCTTGGCCGGGCAGCCGAAATTGAGATCGATGCCCTCGGGCCCGAGCGCGGCCAGCCGCGCCGCGTTCTCGGCCATGGTCACCGGGTCGGAGCCGAGCAGTTGCGCGCGCACCGGCACGCCGGCCAGCGTGCGGCTGCCATTGCGCAGCTCGGGCAGGTAGCGCAGGAACACCTTGTCGGGCAGCAGGGTGCCGGTGATGCGGATGAACTCCGAAACGCAGCGGTCCACCCCGCCCACACGGGTCAGCACGTCGCGCAGCACGAAATCCAGAAGCCCCTCCATGGGGGCGAGCAACAGGGTCATCGCGGCACCGGGCCTCGCCAGAAATTCATATCAAAAACAGGCTCCAGCGCTTATCTATCAAGCGCCAACAGCTATCAAACAAAGAGCAAATCCCTTGCCCACACCGGGCGAGCCCGCGGGCAACCCGCCATTGTGCGGCAGCGGGTCATCACGGCGTCATGGCGGCTTGCTGCAATCGCAGCCACTCATCCGTGACCGGAGACTCCCATGCTGCTGCAGAAGACCGAAAAAGCCCGCCTGGAACTCTCGCCCGGCGTCCGCACCCTGAGCCTGCGCGAGCGCTCGCTGCTGCTGCTGGCCGACGGCAAGCCGCTGTCCGACCTGCAGGCCATGTACAACGGCATCGGCGCGCAGATCGTCGACAACCTGATGCGCCAGGGCTACCTGGCCGGCCCCGCCGAACTGCCCGCGCCCAACCCGGAGCCGCCCCCCGCCGAGCGGGTCGATCCCGGCGAATCGCTGCGCTCGCTCGCCGGCGCGCGCATGTACCTGTTCGACACCTGCGAACGGCTGTTCGCCCGCCGCGACCCGGTGCTGGCCCAGCAGTTCCGCGAGGCGCTGCGCGCCGCCAAGGACAGCGAAAGCATGCTGGACGTGGGCGAGGCCATGTTCGACGAAGTGGCCTTGGCCGCTGGCGCCGAGCGCGCCGCCAGCCTGCGCGAGCGGTTCGAGCAGTTGCTGCCCCTCGCGACCGCCGCGCAGAAGAAAAGGTTCGAGACCACGCAGCCCGCAGCGCTGACCTGATCAGGCCGCGGCCAGCCGCCAGAGCGACGTGACCTCTGCCGCCCGGGCCGCATGCAGGGCATCGCCCGCATCAACCGCCTTGGCATGGCGCGGGCGCGCGTCGTGCCGCCCTCGCACCACCAATCCTGCATCGGCGATCCAGCCCAGCAACTGCTCGCGCGGGCGCAGACCCAGGTGCTCGGCCAGGTCCGACAGGATCAGCCAGCCCTCGCCGCCGGGTTCCAGGTGCGCAGCCAGCCCGGCCAGGAAGCCCTGCAGCATGCGGCTGCCCTCGTCGTACACCGCGCGCTCGATGGGCGAGCTGGCGCGCGCCGGCACCCAGGGCGGGTTGCACACCACCAGCGGCGCGCGGCCGGGGGGAAACAGGTCGGCCTGCAGCAGTTCCACGCGCGGCAGCACGCCCAGGCGTTGGAGGTTGTCGCGCGCGCAGTCCAGCGCACGCGGGTCCTGGTCGGTGGCCACCACGCGCTGCACGCCGCGGCGCGCCAGCACGGCGGAGAGCACGCCCGTGCCCACGCCGATGTCGAAGGCCAGCGCACATTGCGGGACAGGGGCCGACAGCGGCGTGCTAGCAACCAGGTCCACGTACTCGCCGCGCACCGGAGAGAACACGCCGTAGTGCGGATGGATGCGGTTGTTCGGCGGCGCGCCCAGCGCGGGCACTTCCACGCCCTTCTTGCGCCACTCGTGCGCGCCCACCAGGCCCAGCAACTCGCGCAGCGTGGCCACCGAGGGCTCGCCCGTGGCGGGCCCCCAGGCCTCGGCGCAGGCCTGGCGCCAGTCGGGCGCGCGGCGCAGTGCGATGCCATAGTCGCCCTCCAGCGGGATCAGGATGGCAGCGAGCGTGCGGGCGCGCTGGGCCTGCGCCTGGCGGTGCAGGTGGAAGGCCTCGGCGGGCGTGGCGGATGCAAGCCTTTCGGCCGCCTTGGCGGCGGATTTGCGGGGCTTCTTGTCGGCACGGCGCATCAGGGCCTGCAGCAGGTGGCGCGCGTTCTGGAAATCGCCCTGCCACAGCAGGCCCGTGCCTTCTGCGGCCATGCGGTAGGCCGTATCGGCGGGCAGCGTGTCGTCGGCGGTGACGACGCGGCGCGGCGCCGGCGCGCCGCTTTCGGAGCGCCAACGGGCTTGCCGGGGCTGGCCCTGGTGGCTCCACGCAATCATGGTGATCAGGCGTTGATGGGGCGCTTGAGGCGCACTTCCTCGATCTTCACGCCGCCGATCACGGCCGTCTTGGCGGTGGACAGCTCGCGCTTGAAGCCGGCCATTTCGTGAAAGCGCAGGGCGCGCTCGTTGCGCAGCGGCACCCAGGCCGTGACGTTGGTGCAGCCCTCTTCCTGCAGGCCGTCGCGGGCGGCGTCCCACAGGGCCAGGCCCACGCCCTGGTTCCAGTGGGTGGGGGCGGCGTAGATGGCCCAGATTTCCCCGGTGGTGGGGCGGGACTTTTCATCGCGCGAGCGGTCGTAGCCCACGAAGCCGACGATCTTCTCGCCGTCGATGGCCACCTGGACCTGGGGCTCGCAATATTCAATGGCCTCGCGCCAGTAGGCCTGGCGCTTTTCGACCGACGACATGGACTTCAATTGCTCGTCTGGCACCAGTCCCTTGTAGGCCTCTTGGGCAGAAGCGGTATGGATCTGGGCGATGGCTTTGGCATCGCGAAGCGTGGCGGGACGAACCTGGATACTGGACATGGAAAAACCGAACGAAAACAGGAATGAAAAAACGAAAACCCAGCATTGTCGCCGCAAACGGTTTTTCGCCGCCGGGCCGCCCCACGGCGGAAAGCGTCCCCTTGGGGGCAGCGTCCCGCTCAGCGGCGGAGCGTGGGGGTCTTTTTTCTCCTGTGCGGGCAGTGGCCCCGCCCCTTCGCCCGGCTGTTCAGGCCAGTGCCATCGCGCCCCCCAGCGTGCCGCCCGCAGCGGCCGCGCGCTGCACCAGCGCGCGCTTGTTGCGCGGGCGCGGCACGTGCACGGCGGGCGGGGTGCCGTTGATGGCGCCCAGGCCCAGCACCAGCGTGACGGTGGGCGATCCGTCCTCGCGGTCCTCGTCCGCATAGGCGCGGTAGCTGCCATTGCCCTGGCCGTGGCTGCGCTGCACGGTGTGGAAGGCGACCCGCACACCGTTCACGCGGTGGCCGGCGAAGGGCAGCACCCGCAGCCGCGCATCACGGTCCAGCGCCAGGCCCATGTTGCCGGGGCGGTTGACCAGGTCGGTGCGGATGGCGCGCCAGGTGCGCCCCTCGTCCGTGGAGAACTGCCAGGTGCCCGCCTGGGCGTCCAGGTGCTCGATCACCACGCCGGCCGAGGCCAACATGCCCGGGCAGTTTTCCTCCACGATGTGGGCCAGCGTGTTGCCGCCCAGGCCCGTGCCGGAAGCGGCGGAGCCAGGGGTGTTGTGGGCATGGGATGTCATGGGCGTACCTTTGAGCGTCGAATGTTGAAACGAAGGCGGCGCATCGGGGTGCACGGCGTGCTTTTCAATGCTTGACGGAAAGTCTAGAAATCGATCTACCCTGCGTCCATCGCACAAATGGACTAGTCCGCAACAGCACGTTGTGCGCAATTTGTGCGCAATACTTGCCGCCATGACCGCTCGCCTCTTGCTCGTGGACGACCACACCCTGTTCCGCACCGGGCTGCGCCTGATCGTGCAGGACCACCCGTCCGTGGGCGCGATCGCCGAGGCCGGTTCGATCGCCGATGCCTGCGCGCTGCATGCCTTTGACACCGACCTGGTGCTGCTGGACATCCAGCTGCCCGGCATGAACGGGCTGGACGGCCTGCGCCCCCTGCGCCAGGCCTGCCCCCGCGCCCGCATCGTGCTCGTGTCGGCCAGCGTGGCGCCCGACGCGGTGTACGAGGCGCGCGCCCGCGGCGCGGACGGCTTTCTCTTCAAGTCCGCGAGCGCCGAGGACATCCTGCACGCCATCAGCTGCGTACTGGCGGGCCAGCCCTGCTTTCCCATCCACATGGGCAGCGGCAGCGCCGCGCCGCGGGGGCCAGATGCCCCCGCGCTGACTGCGCGGCAGCTCGACGTGCTGGCGCTGCTGTGCACGGGCAAGCCCAACAAGGTCATCGCCCGCGACCTGGGCCTGAGCGAGAACACCGTGCGCGTGCACGTGGCGGCCATCTTCGCTCAACTGGGCGTCAACAGCCGCAGCGCCGCGCTGCTGGCGGCGCAGCGCATGGGCCTGTCCACCCCGCAGCTCCATGACGGCCTCTGAGGCAACGGCCCGCCGAGGCTGGGCCTGGCCCGCATGGGAGCGCGACGAGGTGCTGCGCGAGCAGGTGGCCCTGCTGCGCCAGAACTTCCCGATGACGCTGCTGGCGTCGCTGGCCACCGCCCTGGGCACGCTGTGGGTGATGGCGCGCGTGGCCGACGCCCAGGCCACCACCCTGTGGCTGGTGGCGCACACGCTGGTCGTCCTGGGCGTGTACCTCGCGCTGCGCCGCATCGCGCCGTTCACCGACCCGGCCCCCCAGGCGGCGTACAAGCTCCTGGCCTGCATGGCGGCCATGGGGCTGAGCTGGGGCAGCCTGGGCTACGTGGTGCTGTACTGGGGCACGTCCGACAGCGTGATCTACGCCATCGGCATCATCAGCACCGTGTCCTCGGGCGCGCTCGGGCTGGGGGCGCCGCTGTACCGCGCCTACGTCACCTACCTCACCTGCGCCATGGGCGGCGTGATGATCGCCGTGGCGCTGGGGGGCGGGCCGGTGATGTGGCCGGCACTCTTCCTCACCAGCGTGTACTACGCCCTCACCTGCCTGCAGGCGCGCACCGCCGACCGCGCCACGCGCCGCAGCATCGCGCTCAAGCTGGAGAACGACCGGCTGGTCAGCGAGCTGCGCGCCGAATCCCAGCGCGCCCTGGCCGCGCAGGAGGCCGCCGAGCGCGCCGACCGCGACAAGTCCCGCTTCCTGGCCGCCGCCAGCCACGACCTGCGCCAGCCGCTGCACGCCATGGGCCTGTTCCTGGAATCGCTGCAGCGCAGCCCGCTCAACGACCACCAGCTCACCGTGCTGGGCCACGCCCACGCGGCCTCCAGCGCGGCGGCGGAGATGCTCACCACCCTGCTCGACTACTCGCGGCTGGAGGCCGGCGTGGTCAAGGTGCGGCCCACGCCGTTCGCCGTGCAGCCGCTGCTGACCGCGCTGGAGCAGGAGTTCGGCGTGCAGGCCGATACCGCCGGGCTGGTGTACCGCACGCGCGAGACCTCGGCCGCCGCGCATGCCGACCGCTCGCTGGTGGGGCTGGTGATGCACAACTTCATCTCCAACGCCCTGCGCTACACCACGCGGGGCGGCGTGCTCATCGCCTGCCGCACGCGCGGCAGGCGGCTGGCGCTGGAGGTGTGGGATACGGGGCCGGGCATACCGCAGCACCAGTGGGACGACATCTTCCGGGAGTTCCACCAGCTCGGCAATCCGGAGCGCGACCGGCGCAAGGGCCTGGGCCTGGGCCTGGCCATCGTGCAGCGGCTGGCACGCGAGATGAAGACCTCGGTGGAGGTGCTGTCCCACCCGGGTCGGGGCTCGGTGTTCCGGCTGTGGCTGGACCGCTGGCACGGCGCGCTGGACGACGACGGGGCCATCCCCAACGCGCCCGCCCACGGCCTGGCGGGCCTGAAGGTGCTGGCCATCGACGACGACGAGACGGTGCGCATCGGCATGCAGTCGCTGCTGCAGAGCTGGGGCTGCCAGTGCATCACCGCCGAATCCAGCAAGGACGCGCTGGAGTGCCTGGAGGACATCACGCCCGACCTGATCATCACGGACTTCCGCCTGCGCCACCAGGAGACCGGCAAGCAGGTGCTGCAGGCCCTGCGCGCCTACCTGGGCACGCCGGTGCCCGCGATCATCATGACCGGAGACACCTCGCCCCAGCGCTTGCGCGACGCGCAGTCCACGCAGGCCCTGCTGCTGCACAAGCCGGTGTCCACGGGGCAGCTGCGCGCGGCCATCGCGCAGCTCGTGAAAACGGCTTGAAGATACTTATTTGATAGCTGCTTGCGCTTGTCCAGCAAGCGCTGGAGGCCGATTTGGCTTGTATTTGCTACAGCCAGCGCCGCAGCAGCGCCATGACCTGGTCGAAGCGCGCGCCATACGGCGGGTAGAACAGCGAACCCATGGCCCAGCGCGACTGCACCAGCACCGACTTCTGGTGGCAAAAGCGCAGGAAGCCCTGCTCGCCGTGGTAGGCGCCCCAGCCGCTGTCGCCCACGCCGCCGAAGGGCAGGTTGTCGTGGGCGATGTGCATCAGCGTGTCGTTCACCGTCACGCCGCCGCTCACGGTGCGGCGCAGCACGTCGTCGCGCACCGACTCGCTGCTGCCGAACCAGTACAGCGCCAGCGGGCGCGGGCCGGCGTTGATGTGGGCGATGGCGTCGTCCAGCCGCTCGTAGGACACCACGGGCAGGATGGGGCCGAAGATCTCCTCCTGCATGAGCTGCATCTGCGACGTGGCGCCGAACACCAGCGTGGGCGCCATCTGGCGGCTGGCGCCGTCGCCCAGCGTGCCCACGGTGCTGGCGGCGGGCTTGCCCGTGCCCGGGTCGATGGTCTGCACGTCGGCCCCCTGCGTCTGCGCCTGCTGCAGCATGGTGCGTAGCCGGGCGTGGTGGCGCGCCGTGATGATGGAGGCGTAGTCCGCATTGCCCTCGATGGTGGGGAACAGCCGCGCCACCGCCGCGCGGTAGGCCTGCGTGAACTCGCCCTCGCGGCCGCGCGGCAGCAGCACGTAGTCGGGCGCAATGCAGGTCTGCCCGGCGTTGAGCAGCTTGCCATGCGCGATCTTGAGCGCGGCGTCCTGCATGTCGCAGTTGCCGTCGATGATGCAGGGCGACTTGCCGCCCAGCTCCAGCGTGGTCGGCGTGAGGTGCTGCGCGGCCGCCTGCGCCACCTTGCGGCCCACGGCGGTGGAGCCGGTGAAGACGAGGTGGTCGAACGGCAGCGAGGCGAACAGCGCCGACAGGTTGGCGTCGCCCTGGACCACGCAGAACTCCTCGGGCGCGAAGAACTGCGCCACCAGCGACGCGAGCTGGGCCGAGGTGTGCGGCGTCAGCTCGCTGGGCTTGAGCATCACGCGGTTGCCCGCCGCCAGCGCCGTGATGGCCGGCGCCAGCGAGAGCTGCACCGGGTAGTTCCACGGCGCGATCACGCCCACGACGCCCAGCGGCTGGCGCTCGATGCGGGCACTGGCGGGCTGCAGGTAGATGGGGGTGTGCACCTTCTGCGGCTTGCTCCACTTGGCCAGGTGCTTGAGCGTGTGCGACAGCAGCGTGCGCAGCACGAAGAAGTCCGCCACCTCGGTCAGGCGCGGGGAGCGCATGCCGAAGTCGGCCTGCACCGCCGCCGCCAGCACGGGGCCGTGCTCGTCGAGCATCTTGCGCAGGCGCAGCAGGCGCTCGCGGCGCACCAGCAGGGGCACGTCGGGCTGCGCGCGGCTGGCCTGGTGTTGGAGGTCGAAGTGGGCGTGGATGTCGGCAGGGGTCATGGCCGCCATGATAGGGCCGCCGGGGGTGCGGAAATTAGGGTTCCCGCACTTCACGCGGCTGCACGTCGGTCACCTCGGCAGCGCCGGGCAGCACGCCGCCGCGGCGCGCGGATGCATCGGCATCGCGCGGCTCGGACCAGCGGTACGCCGCACGAAAGCCCGAGCGCGGGTCCATTCGCATCACCCATGGGGTGACAGGCCGCCCCGTGAGCCGCGCCCACAGCGCGCGCAGCAGCCACGCCAGCGCCAGCACCAGGACGGCGGCCAGCAGGCTCAGGAACAGCACCAGCCCCATGGCCACCACCACGATGCGCAACACCAGGCGCAGCGCGCCCGCAACAACTTCGTTCAAACCTTACCCTTCCTGTGGTGCGTCCGCGAAATGGAAGACGCCGGGGTCCTTCACCGGATCGACGCTCACCGCGATCGCGCTCTTGGGCGGGAAGCGCCCTTCGAGCAGCAACTTCGACAGCGGGTTCTCGATGCGCTGCTGGATCGCCCGCTTGAGCGGCCGCGCGCCGAACACCGGATCGAACCCCACCTTGGCCAATTCTGCCAAGGCGGCGTCGGACACCCGCAGCTCCAAATCCATCCGCGCCAGGCGGGATTGCAGCTGCTGCAGCTGGATCTTCGCGATCGACGCGATGTTCTGGGCGTCGAGCGCGTGGAACACCACGGTCTCGTCGATGCGGTTCAGGAACTCGGGGCGGAAGTGGTTCTTGAGCTCGCCCCACACCGCGTCCTTGATGTCCTGGGAGTCCTGCCCCACCATGGCCTGGATCAGGTGCGAGCCGATGTTGCTCGTCATCACGATCACGGTGTTCTTGAAGTCCACGGTGCGGCCCTGGCCGTCGGTCAGGCGGCCGTCGTCCAGCACCTGCAGCAGCACGTTGAACACGTCGGGGTGGGCCTTTTCCACCTCGTCGAGCAGCAGCACGCTGTAGGGCTTGCGGCGCACGGCCTCGGTCAGGTAGCCGCCCTCCTCATAGCCCACGTAGCCGGGCGGCGCGCCGATCAGGCGGGCCACGGAGTGCTTCTCCATGAACTCGCTCATGTCGATGCGCACGAGGTGGTCCTCGCTGTCGAACAGAAAGCCCGCCAGCGCCTTGCACAGCTCGGTCTTGCCCACGCCCGTGGGGCCGAGGAACAGGAACGAGCCCGTGGGCCGGTTCGGATCACTCAAGCCTGAGCGCGAGCGGCGGATGGCGTTGGCCACCGCGCTGATGGCCTCGTCCTGGCCCACCACGCGCTCGTGCAGCTTGGCCTCCATCTGCAGCAGCTTGTCCTTCTCGCCCTGCATCATCTTGGACACGGGAATGCCCGTGGCGCGGCTCACCACCTCGGCAATTTCCTCGGCACCCACCTGGGTGCGCAGCAGGCGGTGCGCGGCGGGCGCGCCGTCCTTGCCCTCTTCCTGGGCCTGGGCTTCCTTGAGCTGCTTTTCCAGCCCGGGCAGCTTGCCGTACTGCAGCTCGGCCACCTTGTTGAAGTCGCCCTTGCGGGTGAACTCCTCGATCTGGAACTTGAGCTTGTCGATGGCCTCGCGCACCTGCGCGCTGCCCTGGGCCTGGGCCTTTTCGGACTGCCAGATCTCGTCGTAGTCGGCGATCTCCTTCTGCAGCCGGGCGATCTCTTCCTCCAGCAGCGCCAGGCGCTTCTGCGAGGCTTCGTCCTTTTCCTTCTTCACGGCTTCGCGCTCGATCTGCAGCTGGATCAGCCGGCGGTCGAGCTTGTCCATCACCTCGGGCTTGGAATCCATCTCGATCTTGATCTTGGACGCAGCCTCGTCGATGAGGTCGATGGCCTTGTCGGGCAGGAAGCGGTCGGTGATGTAGCGGTGGCTCAGCTCGGCCGCAGCGACGATGGCCGGGTCGGTGATGTCCACGCCATGGTGCACCTCGTACTTTTCCTGCAGCCCGCGCAGGATGGCGATGGTGGCCTCCACCGTGGGCTCGCCCACGAGGATCTTCTGGAAACGCCGCTCCAGCGCCGCATCCTTCTCGATGTACTTGCGGTATTCGTCCAGCGTGGTCGCGCCCACGCAGTGCAGCTCGCCGCGTGCGAGCGCGGGCTTGAGCATGTTGCCCGCATCCATCGCGCCCTCGGCCTTGCCGGCACCGACCATGGTGTGCAGCTCGTCGATGAAGACGATGGTCTGCCCTTCGTCCTTGGCCAATTCGTTGAGCACGGCCTTCAGCCGCTCCTCGAACTCGCCGCGGTACTTGGCGCCCGCCAGCAGCGCGGCCATGTCCAGGCTGAGCACACGCTTGTTCTTGAGCGACTCGGGCACCTCGCCCGCCACGATGCGCTGGGCCAGGCCTTCCACGATGGCGGTCTTGCCCACGCCGGGCTCGCCGATCAGCACGGGGTTGTTCTTGCTGCGGCGCTGCAGCACCTGGATGGCGCGGCGGATCTCGTCGTCGCGGCCGATCACCGGGTCGAGCTTGCCCATGCGGGCGCGCTCGGTGAGGTCCAGGCAGTACTTGGCCAGGGCGCCGCGCTGGCCCTCGGCCTCGGCGTTGTCCATCTTCTGGCCGCCGCGCACGGCGTCGATGGCGGCCTCCAGGCTCTTGCGGGTGAGGCCGTTGTCCTTGGCGATCTTGCCGGCGTCGCCCTTGCTGTCGATGAGGGCGAGCAGGAACAGCTCGCTGGCGATGAACTGGTCGCCGCGCTTGATGGCCTCCTTCTCGGTGGCCTGCAGCACGCGGCCCAGCTCGGGGCCGCCCTGCACCTGCTCATTGCCCTGCACCTGCGGCAGCCGCTTGACGGCCGCCTCGGCCGCCGCCAGCAGGCCGGGCACGTTGGCGCCCGCGCGCTGCAGCAGCGCCTTGGGGCCGTCGTCCTGCTGCAGCATGGCCATGAGCACGTGCACGGGTTCGATGTAGGCGTTGTCATGGCCCAGGGCGATGCTCTGGGCGTCGCTCAGGGCCTCTTGGAACTTGGTGGTGAATTTGTCGAGACGCATGGGTGAATGTCCTCCGAATTGCAGAACATCTGGGGCGGAAAGTGCCTGATTTCAAGACACGCCTGCTGAGCGCCTGACTTATCAATTTGATAGCTGCCAGCGCTTGATGCATAAGCGCTGGAGGCCGATTTGACCTATTTTTTGTCAGGCGTTCTTCGCCACGATGCCCCAGCGCGCCAGCGCCGCGTCGTCGCTCACGCGCGCATCCACCCAGCGCGCGCCCTCGGGGGTAGCCTCCTTCTTCCAGAACGGCGCCTGGGTCTTGAGGTAGTCCATCAAGAACTCGCAGGCCGCGAAGCTCTCGCCCCGGTGGGCGCTGGCCACGGCCACCAGCACGATCTGGTCGAGCGGCTGCAGCAGCCCCACGCGGTGGACCACGCGGGCGGCCAGGATGTCGAAGCGGCCGAAGGCCTCATCCACCATCGCTTCGATGGATTTCTCGGTCATGCCGGGGTAGTGCTCCAGTTCCATCGACTCGACCGTTTCATGGGCATTGCGGTCGCGCACGGTGCCCACGAAGCTGCAGACCGCACCCACGCCGCCGTGGCCCTGGCGCAGGGCGGCGACTTCGGCGGAGAGGTCGAAGTCCTCCGTCTGGATGGAAACGCGCGGCACCGTGGTCATGGCGAGCGGTGCAGGCGGGGTGCGGCCAGCAGGGCGCGTTCTTCCTCGACCACCCTGGCCAACTGGGCCAGCGCGGGCGTGGGCGGGAGCTTGGCCAGCAGGGTCTGCAGGCGCGCCACGTCGGCCACCGAGGGCGCCACCTTGATCTGGGCAATGGCGGCGCTCTGGTTGCCGCCCTGGATCAGCGCCAGCACTTTGGCGGGCCATTCGCTTTTGGGTCGTGCCATGGAAGGGTTTGGGTTTGTCTGTACGATTCGCCCGCACTGTACCCCCTTCGCCCTGCTTCATGGCCACGCAAACCATCACCACCGAGCTGTACAAGCTCTACCCCTCGCCGCGCAACGCGCACAAGGACGTGTTCGCGCACCAGGTCTTCGTGCCCCACCCCTACGCCATCATCGACCTCGCCGTGATGGAACTGGCGGGCAAGACCACGCTGTTCGCCGCGTGCCGGCTGTCGGACATGAAGATGGGGCAGGTGGTGAGCTTCGATCTGCCGGCCGACATGGCGAAGTTCGAGCGGCTGTTCACGCCGGACTGACTGAATGATGGACGACGACAACCAGATCCACGTGCCGCCCTCGTTCATGGCGGTGTACAGCGACGCGCGCGGGCGGCTCACCGAGCGGGCGGACGTGGTGCGCGCACGCTACGAACTCTGCGAAGACCTCGCGGGCCACCTGGTGGAGCAGGCGCAGACGCTGTACCACGTGCAGGCCCCCTCCGAGGCCGAGATCCTGCAGCGCATCCATGCGGGCCTGGCCAGCGCCGAATCGGGCGTGTCCGCCGCCGAAGCCACCTGGATCGCCACGCGCCTGGCCGAGCTGCTGAACTGGCCCTGCCCCGCGCTGCAGTAACCCTAGAAACGGCAGTTGAACGCACTCGCCAGTGCCGTGATCGGCGTGCCAGGCAAGGCGTGACGACGCGGCGGGCTACTGCCCGCAAGGAGGATCAACGCCGCATGGCGCGGCGAGCGCGGTGCTGGCGAGTGCGTAGCGTGCTCGCCCCACAGGTGAACGTGAACGAAGCGGCAAAACTCAGGATTCATGCGGCGTTCCAGAAGATGGCAAGCGGTCAACTGCCGTTTCTAGGGTAAGCTGCGCCCCATGCCCACGCACAGCTCCCTTGCAACGCGCCCCGCTTTCGCAGCGGCGGCCCTGCAGTGCGTGGTCAAAGCCAAAAAACTGAAGCTCGTCTGACCGGAGCTTCGGTTCCGTCCGGATGAGCGACGGAACCACCTGGCAGAGAGATTCCCCCTTTTTCCCTTTCTTCTCCACCCCGGCATTCCGCGCGCGCAGTCCCGTGACGGTTCCTCCCCTGGTCGAACCCTGAAAGGATGTTCCGCATGCCCACTTCCTCCACCCCCGCGCCCGTGTTCTCCGGGCTCTGGATTCCCCTCGTCACGCCGTTCCAGGACGACAGCGCCGTGGACCACCCGGCCCTGGCCGCACTCACCGCCCGGCTGCGGGCCGAGGGCGTCGCGGGCTTCGTGGCCTGCGGCTCCACCGGCGAGGCGGCCGCGCTGGACAAGGACGAGCAGTTGGCGGTCCTGGAGACGGTGCTCGAAGCCGCCCAGGGCGTGCCCGTGGTGATAGGCCTGTCGGGCTACCACCTGGGCCAGGTGCTGGCCTTCGTGCGGGCCCTGGCGCGCTGCCCGCTCGCCGGCCTGCTGGTGCCCGCGCCGCACTACATCCGCCCGTCCCAGGAGGGCCTGCGGCACTGGTTCACCGCCATCGCCGATGCCAGCAGCGCGCCGCTGATCGTCTACGACATCCCCTACCGCACCGGCGCCACGCTGGCCGCCGAAACGCTGCTGGCACTGGCCGCCCACCCGCGCATCCAGGCCATCAAGGACTGCGGCGGTGACGCGGCCAAGACGCAGGCCCTGATCGCCGACGGGCGGCTGGCCGTTCTGGCCGGGGAAGACGCGCAGATATTCGCCACGCTGGCGCTGGGCGGCACGGGTGCCATCGCGGCCAGCGCGCACTGGCAGGCGCCGCGCTTCGTGGAGCTGATCGCCCTGCTGCGCGCGGGCGACCTGCCCGGGGCTCGGCGCGTGTGGCAGGCGCTGCAGCCGTGGATCACGGCCTGCTTTGCCGAGCCCAACCCCGCACCGCTCAAGGCCCTGCTGGCACGGGAAGGCGCGATGCTCAACGTGCTGCGCGCGCCGATGACCGCCGCCTCGCCCGCCCTGCAGGCGCGGCTGGAAGGCTTCAGCCGCCCGTGACGGGCGGAAAGAACGCCACCTCGGCCCCATCGGCCAGGACGGCGCCTTCATCGCTCAGGGTCTGGTCGAGCGCCATGCGCACGGCCTTGCCGCGTGCGAGGCTGGCGGCATGCGCACCGCCACGGGCGATGAGTTCGTCGCGCAATGCGCCCAGCGTGGAGGCCGAGGTTTCGACCGCCTCGGAGCCCTGGCCGATGGCCTCGCGGATGGAGGCGAAGTAGCGCACCGTGACTTTCATGCCAATAGCTCCGCGAAGGGGATATAGCGAACCATGTCGCCGCTCTGGATGACCTGGCCCGCCGGGTTGTCCACCACGCCGTCGCCCCAGACGGTGGAGGTGAGCACGCCCGAACTCTGGTTGGAGAACAGCTCCAGCCCGCCCGCGCCGTCCTGGCGCACGCGCAGGAATTCACGGCGTTTATCGGCCCGGGGCCAATCAAACCGCGCGGTAGCAGCTATGGATTTGGGAGCAACATCGCGCACGCCCTGCAGGCGCAGCACGAAGGGGCGCACCAGCAGCGCGAAGGTCATGAAGCTCGACACCGGGTTGCCCGGCAGGCCCATGAAGTGCGCCTCCCCCACGCGGCCGTAGGCAAAGGGCTTGCCGGGCTTCATGGCGACCTGCCACAGGTCCAGGCGCCCCAGTGTCTGTACGGCGGGCTTGACGTGGTCTTCCTCGCCCACGCTCACGCCGCCGCTGGTCAGGATGAGGTCGTGCGCGCTGCTCGCGGCCCGCAGTGTGTCGATGGTCACGTCGCGCCGGTCGGGCACGATGCCGAAGTCGGTCACCTCGCAGCCCAGGCGCAGCAGCATGGCGCGCAGGAAGAAGCGGTTGCTGTTGTAGATGGCGCCGGGCTTCATCCGCTCGGGCGGCACCTCGCCGGGCATGGCGAGTTCGTCGCCCGTGGAGAACAGCGCCACGCGCGGACGCCGCGCCACCTGCAGCGCGGCCAGGCCAATGCTGGCGGCCAGGCCCAGTTCGGCGGGCGTGAGGCGCGTGCCTGCGGTGAGCACGGTGGCGCCGCGCGTGATGTCCTCGCCCGCGCGGCGCACCCACTGGGCGGGCGCAGGCACGGCGTTGATGCGCACGCTGCCGCCGTCCAGGGCCTCGCAGTCTTCCTGCATCACGATGGCATCGGCCCCTTCGGGCACGGGGGCGCCGGTGAAGATGCGCGCGGCCGTGCCGGGGGCCAGCGGCCCGCCCGCCGCGCCGGCGGCGATGCGCTGGGACACGGGCAATTCCACGCCCGGCGCCGTGATGTCGGCGCGGCGCACGGCGTAGCCGTCCATGGCGCTGTTGTCCTGCGGGGGCACGTGCAAGGGCGAGACGGCGTCGGCCAGCAGCACGCGGCCGTCGGCGTCGAAGGTGGCCACGGTGTCGCTGCCGGGCAGGGGCTGGGCCTGGGCGAGCAGGTCGGCCAGCGCCTCGTCCAGGGGTTTCAAAGGGGGGCGGGGGTTCACGTTGCAGTCCTTTTTTCGTCCACCTGCACAGCGTAGTCGAAGCGCGCCGCGTGGGCGAGCAGCCAGTCGGCCAGTTGCGCGGGGGCGTTCAGGTCGAGCACGGGCTGCCGCGCAGGCGTGGGCAGATGGCCCGGCACGTCGGTGGCCACGGCGGCGACGAAGGGGTCGTGGGGGTAGAGCACGGGCCGCGCCGCCTCGCCGGGCGCGGGGGCGCGCCAGATTTCGATCTTGGGCAGGGGCGCGTCCTTGAAGCCTTCGACCAAGACCCAGTCGGCGCACGCGTCCAGCCGGGCCAGCAGCGCGTGCACGTCGGGCTCGTGCGGCTGGGCGTATTCGTGCAGTAGCGCCAGGCGGGTGTCGGAGGCCAGCAGCACCTCGTGGGCGCCGGCCTGGCGGTGGCGCCAGCTGTCCTTGCCGGGGTGGTCCAGGTCGAAGCGGTGGTGCGCGTGCTTGACCACCGAGACGCGCAGGCCCTGCTGGCGCAGCAGGGGGATCAGGCGCTCGATCAGCGTGGTCTTGCCGCTGCCCGAGAAACCGGCAAACCCGGCGACCTTCATCCGAAACTCCCGAATTGATAGCTGCCAGCGCTTGCTGGACAAGCGCTGGAGGCCATTTTGACCACTAACTACTCACCGGTCGCAGTGCGCGGCAATGTAGGCCTTGACCTGTTCCACGCTGGCGGGCATGACCTGCACGCGCTTGGGCAGGGCCTCGATGCCGTCGAACTTGGCCGGCCGCTCGGGCGCGTGGCCCAAGGCTTCCTGGATGGTCTCGGCGAACTTGATGGGCAGGGCCGTCTCCAGCACGATCATGGGGATGCGGGCGTCCTGGTGGTGCTCGCGCGCCACCTTCACGCCGTCGGCCGTGTGGGTGTCGATGGTGACGCCGTGGCGCTGGTAGTTGTCGCGGATGGTGGCCAGGCGGTCGGCGTGCGTGCTCTTGCCGCTCTCGAAGCCGTAGCGCGTGGCGGCTTCGGCAAACAGCGGATCGGCGCTCAGGTCGAAGCGGCCGTCCTTCGCCAGCGCATCGCCGAACAGCGCTTTGATCCGGGCGGCATCGCGGCCCAGCAGGTCGAACACGAAGCGCTCGAAGTTGCTGGCCTTGCTGATGTCCATGCTGGGGCTGGACGTTTCGTGCGTGTCGGCGCTGCCGCGCACGCGGTACACGCCGGTGCGGAAGAACTCATCGAGCACGTCGTTCTCGTTGGTGGCCACCACCAGCCGGGCGATGGGCAGGCCCATCTGGCGCGCCACGTGGCCCGCGCAGACGTTGCCGAAGTTGCCCGAGGGCACGGTGAAGCTGACCTGCTGGTCGTTGCTCTCGGTGGCCTGGATGTAGCCCGCGAAGTAGTACACCACCTGCGCCAGCAGGCGCGCCCAGTTGATGCTGTTGACGGTGCCGATCTTGTAGCGGCGCTTGAAGTCGAGGTCGTTGCTCACGGCCTTGACGATGTCCTGGCAATCGTCGAACACGCCTTCGATGGCGATGTTGTGGATGTTCGCGTCCTGCAGGCTGAACATCTGCGCCTGCTGGAAGGCGCTCATGCGGCCGTGGGGCGAGGTCATGAACACGCGCACGCCCTGCTTGCCGCGCATGGCGTATTCGGCGGCGCTGCCGGTGTCGCCGCTGGTGGCGCCCAGGATGTTCAGCTCTTCGCCGCGGCGGCCCAGCTCGTATTCGAACAGGTTGCCCAGCAGCTGCATGGCCATGTCCTTGAAGGCCAGCGTGGGGCCGTTGGACAGGGCTTCGAGCCACAGGCCGTCTTCGAGGTGGCGCAGGGGCACGATCTCGCCGGTGCCGAAGACTTCGGCGGTGTACGTCTTGGCGCACAGGGCCTTCAGGTCGGCGGCGGGGATGTCGTCGATGTACAGCGACAGGATCTGGAACGCCAGTTCGGCGTAGCCCTGCTCGTGGTAGGCCTTGCGCAGCTTGGTCAGCGCGGCGTCGTCGATCTGCGGGTAGTGCGCGGGCAGGTACAGGCCGCCGTCGGGCGCCAGGCCTTCGAGCAGGATGTCGCAGAAGCGCTTGCGGCCGGGGTCGCCGCGCGTGGAGAGGTACAGCATCAGTTCAGCTCCTCCTTGCGGATGCGCGTGATGGGCGCCAGCACCGTGGGCAGGGCCTGCATCTGGGCGATGACGGCGTCCATGGTGCCCTCGCGCGTGTCGTGGGTCAGGATGATGAGGTCGGTTTGCGTGGAGCCTTCGCCGCCCACCTCGTCGGCCTCGCGCTGCAGCACCGCGTCGATGCTCACGCCGGCCTCGGCCAGCAGGCCCGTGACCTTGGCGAGCACGCCCGCCTGGTCGGCCACGCGCAGGCGCAGGTAGTAGCTGGTGACGACCTCGCTCATGGGCAGCACGGGAAGCTGGTCCATGGCGTCCGACAGCGTGTGCGCCTGGAAGGCCAGATGCGGCACGCGGTGCTCAGGGTCAGCCGTGTGCAGGCGGGCGATGTCCACCAGGTCGGCGATGACGGCGCTGGCCGTGGGCTCGCTGCCCGCGCCCTTGCCGTAGTACAGCGTGGTGCCCACGGCGTCGCCCTGCACCACCACGGCGTTCATCGCGCCTTCCACGTTGGCGATGAGGCGCTTGGACGGCACCAGGCTGGGGTGCACGCGCAGTTCCACACCCTTGTCCGCGCGCTTCGTGATGCCCAAGAGCTTGATGCGGTAGCCCAGCTGCTCGGCGTATTTGATGTCCTGCGCGCTCAGCCGGGTGATGCCTTCCACGTAGGCCTTGTCGAACTGCACCGGGATGCCGAAGGCGATGGCGCTCATGATGGTGGCCTTGTGCGCGGCGTCCACGCCCTCGATGTCGAAGGTGGGGTCGGCCTCGGCATAGCCCAGGCGCTGCGCTTCTTTCAGCACCACGTCGAAGTCCAGGCCCTTGCTGCGCATCTCGGACAGGATGAAGTTGGTGGTGCCGTTGATGATGCCGGCGATCCACTGGATGCGGTTGGCCGTGAGGCCTTCGCGCAGCGCCTTGATGATGGGGATGCCCCCGGCCACGGCAGCCTCGAAGGCCACCATCACGCCCTTGGCCGATGCGGCCGCGAAGATCTCGGTGCCGTGTACGGCCAGCAGCGCCTTGTTGGCCGTGACCACGTGCTTGCCCGCCGCGATGGCTTCGAGCACCAGCCCGCGCGCGATGCCGTAGCCGCCGATGAGTTCGATGACGATGTCGATGTCGGGGTTGGCGATGACGGCGCGCGCGTCGTTCACCACCTGCACGCCGCTGCCGACGATGGAGCGCGCGCGCTCCACGTCGAGGTCGGCCACCATGGTGATTTCGATGCCCCGGCCCGCGCGGCGGCGGATTTCTTCCTGGTTGCGCGTGAGAACGTTGAACACGCCGCTGCCCACGGTGCCAATGCCCAGCAGGCCTACTTGGATGGGTTTCATGGAGTCTTTACCAGTCAAAATGGGCCGCAGCGCTTGCCAGTCAAGCGCGAGCAGCTATTAAAAAAGAGCTTGTCTATTCGGTGCCCTGCCGCAGCCGGTACTGCGCCAGGAAGTCGGCCAGACGGCGGATGGCCTCGCGCAGGTCGTCCTCGTGCGGCAGGAAGACGATGCGGAAGTGCTGCTGGTCCGGGTAGTTGAAGCCCGAGCCCTGCACCAGCATCACGCGCGTGGCGCGCAGCACTTCCATGAAGAACTGGCGGTCGTCGTCGATCGGGTAGATGGCCGGGTCAAGCCGGGGAAACATGTACAGCGCGGCCTGGGGCTTCACGCAGGTGACGCCGGGGATGGCGGTGATCAGCTCGTACGCCAAGTCGCGCTGGCGCCGCAGGCGGCCGCCCTCGCGCACTAGGTCGTTGATGCTCTGGTAGCCGCCCAGGGCGGTCTGGATGGCCCACTGGCCCGGCACGTTGGAGCCGAGCTTGAGGTTGGCCAGCATGTTCAGGCCTTCGATGTAGTCGCGCGCATTGGCCTTGGGGCCGGAGATCACCATCCATCCGGCGCGATAGCCGCAGGAGCGGTAGGCCTTGGAGAGCGAGTTGAAGGTGAGCGTGAGCACGTCGGTGGACAGGCTCGCCATCGAGGTGAACTGCGCGCCGTCGTACAGCACCTTGTCGTAGACCTCGTCCACCAGCAGCACCAGTTGGTGCTCGCGCGCGATCTGCACGATGCCCTTGAGCAGCTCGGTGGAGTACAGCGCGCCCGTGGGGTTGTTGGGGTTGATGACCACGATGCCCCGCGTGCGCGGGCCGATCTTGGCGCGCATGTCGGCCAGGTCGGGCATCCAGCCGTTGTCCTCGCGGCATTCGTAGTGCACGGGCTTGCCGCCCGAGAGGCTGGTGGCCGCCGTCCACAGCGGGTAGTCGGGCGAGGGCACGAGCAGTTCGTCGCCGTCGTCGAGCAGCGCGTTGGTGGCCATCACGATCAGCTCGCTGGCGCCGTTGCCCAGGTAGATGTCGTCCAGCGTCACGCCGGCGATGCCGAGCTGCTGGGTGTAGTGCATCACGGCCTTGCGCGCCGCGAAGATGCCCTTGCTGTCCGAATAGCCCGCCGAGTTGGGCAAGTTGCGGATCATGTCCTGCTGCACTTCCTCGGGCGCATCGAAGCCGAACGGCGCCATGTTGCCGATGTTCAGCTTGATGATCTTCTGGCCCTCGTCCTCCATCTGCTTGGCCGCGTCCACGATGGGGCCGCGGACATCGTAGAGGACATTGTTGAGCTTGACGGACTTGCGGATCGGCTTCATGCGCGGGCCTGGAGGATGGACGGGTAGGGGAATAGGGGAAACCTATAATTTGACCACAGTTCCCCCCGCCGATTTCCGCATGAAATTCCAGCCCGACCGCTCCGACGCACAGACCATTCAAGGCTACGGCCCCGGCTGGATCGGCATCGACGGGGAAAAGATCACCCACAGCGTCATCGTCGGCTCGGGCGGCCTGCGCCAGGCTTGGCCCTGCACACGCTTCGAAGACCTCACGCCCGCGCACTTCGAACAGCTGGCCGGCCTGGAGACCGAGCTCATCATCTTCGGCAGCGGCACGCGCAACCGCTTCCCGCCGCCGGCCTGGCTGGCCCCGCTCATCGCGCGCCGCCTGGGCCTGGAAACCATGGACACGCCCGCGGCCTGCCGCACCTACAACATCCTCGCCAGCGAAGGCCGCAACGTGGTGGCGGCGCTGATCCTGGAGGCCTGAACGGCGCCCTTTGGCCGGTGCCGACACACTGTCTTACATTTGGGTAGGTAACAATTTCGGGGTAAAATCACGGGTTGCGGTCAGGGGCACCTCCAAGAGCAAGAACACCCCTACTCCCCTGGCTTCCCAATGACTACATCCTGAGAGACTGAAGCGTATGGCGATCGTTGTCAACAAACCCCTCCCCGAATTTGAAGCCAACGCGACAGGCGGTATCAAGGTGTCCAACACCTCGCACCTTGGCCAGATTCTGGTTCTCTACTTCTATCCCAAGGACAACACGCCTGGCTGCACGACGGAAGCCATGCAGTTCCGCGACAAGTACAAGGATTTCGTGAAGGCCGGCGCCGCCGTGTTCGGCGTTTCGCGCGACAACATGAAGTCGCATGACGACTTCAAGGAAAAGCTCGAACTGCCCTTCGAACTCATCGCCGACACCGAAGAGAAGATGTGCCACATGTTCGGCGTGGTCAAGAACAAGATCATGTACGGCAAGAAGGTCAAGGGCATCGAGCGCAGCACCTTCCTGATCGGCCCCGACGGTGTGCTGGTGCAGGAATGGCGCGGCCTGAAGGTGCCGGGCCACGTGGACGAAGTGCTCAAGGCCGTCAAGTCCATCAAGGCCCTGAAGAAAGCCGCCTGATCCGGCGTGCTCCCGCCCCGCCCGGAATGACATCGGGTGTAGGCATAATGGGTTCGATGCCACTGGTTCTTGCAACGCCCGCACCGTCCTTCAAAGCCGCCTTGGCCTCCAGGCGGCTTTTTGCTTTCTGAACACCACTGACCGAGGCCCTGCCACCATGCCCCTGCCCCCCGCCCCCAGCCGGCGCGCCGCCCTCCTCTCCCCCGATGCCTACGATGTGCCCGCCCGCCCTGGCAGCAAGACCGCCACCTCCGCAGCGGCCGAGGCCATCCCCAGCGAACCCGTGGCACGCACTGCACCCGCCCGCAAACCTGCCTCGGAGCGCGCCGCCCTGCAGGTGGTGACGGCCGCCCCGGCAGCACAGCAGCGCCGCACCGCCGAACCCGCGGCGCCCGAAGCCCCCGTGGCCCGCAGCACCAGCCGCCGCGCCGCGTCTTCGCGCACTGCCAATGCACCAGCTCCTGCAGCCGCCGCACCCGCCACGGCCGGCCGCGGTAGCAAACGTGCGCGTGCGCACGGCCCCGCCAAGCTGTTCGTGCTGGACACCAACGTGCTGCTGCACGACCCCACCAGCCTGTTCCGCTTCGAAGAGCACGACATCTTCCTGCCGATGATCGTGCTGGAGGAACTGGACGGCCACAAGAAGGGCATGACCGAAGTGGCCCGCAACGGCCGCCAGGCCAGCCGCACGCTGGACGCGCTGGCCGCCGCCCAGGGCGCCGACATCGCGCGCGGCCTCAAGCTCGATTCCACCGGCCAGCGCGCCGCCGGCGGCTGCCTGTACTTCCAGACCGCGCCGCTGGACTACAGCCTGCCCACCAGCCTGCCACCCGGCAAGGCCGACAACCAGATCCTGGGCGTGGTCGAGGCCCTGCGCAAGCTGCACGCACCGCGCGAGGTGGTGCTGGTCTCCAAGGACATCAACATGCGCGTGAAGGCGCGCGCCCTGGGTCTGAACGCCGAGGACTACCAGAACGACAAGACGCTGGAGGACGGCGACCTGCTCTACGCCGGCGTGCTCGCCCTGCCGCCCGACTTCTGGGCCAAGAGCGGCAAGAACGTGGAAAGCTGGCAGAGCGGCGCCCACACCTACTACCGCATCGGCGGCCCCATCGTGCCGCAGTTGATGATCAACCAGTTCGTCTACTTCGAGGCCCCCGGCGAGCCCAGCCTGTTCGCGCGCGTGAGCGAGATCCGCGAGAAGACGGCCGTGCTGCAGACGCTCAAGGACTACGGTTCGGCCAAGCACGCGGTGTGGGGCGTGACCACTCGCAACCGCGAGCAGAACTACGCCATGAACCTGCTCATGGACCCGGAGATCGACTTCGTCACCCTCACCGGCACCGCAGGCACCGGCAAGACCCTGCTGGCCCTGGCCGCCGGCCTGACCCAGGTGCTGGACGACCGCCGCTACACCGAGATCATCATGACCCGCGCCACGGTGAGCGTGGGCGAGGACATCGGCTTCCTGCCCGGCACCGAGGAGGAGAAGATGGGCCCCTGGATGGGCGCGCTGGACGACAACCTGGAGTTCCTCGCCAAGGGCGACGGCGGCAACGCGGGCGAATGGGGCCGCGCGGCCACCAACGAGCTGATCAGGAGCCGCATCAAGATCAAGAGCATGAACTTCATGCGCGGGCGCACCTTCCTGAACAAGTACGTGATCATCGACGAGGCGCAGAACCTGACCCCGAAGCAGATGAAGACCCTCATCACGCGCGCGGGCCCCGGCACCAAGATCATCTGCATGGGCAACCTCGCGCAGATCGACACGCCCTACCTCACCGAGGGCTCGTCGGGCCTGACCTACGCGGTGGACCGCTTCAAGGGCTGGCCGCACAGCGGCCACATCACGCTGGCGCGCGGCGAACGCTCGCGGCTGGCGGACTTCGCCAGCGAAGTCTTGTAGCCGCTTTACCCGCTGTTACACCGCGGCCGCGGAACTCCCTCGCGCCGAAGGCACCCATTCACGGGTGCTTTTCATCGCGAGGACCCGGAGTTTTGAACGTTCATCGGTTTGCCTATAACCCCGCATTGGATGGCCTGCGCGCCGTGGCCATCGTGCTGGTGCTCTTGTCGCACGCACACGCGCCCCTGTTCAGCGGTGCCTTCTTCGGCGTGGACCTGTTCTTCGTGCTCAGCGGCTACCTCATCACCTCGCTGCTGCTGCGCGAAGTGGCGGACACGGGCCGCATCGACTACTGGGATTTCTACCGCCGGCGCTTTTTCCGCCTGATGCCCGCGCTGCTGCTGTTCCTCGCAGCGTACTGCCTGGCCGCGCCGCGCATCTGGCCGGAACTGGCGGACGTATACAGCGACGCCATCATCTCGGCCCTGTACCTGGCGGACTACGGCATCGCCTTCTTCGACAGCCCGGGCACGCTGCTGCACATGTGGTCGCTCGCGGTGGAAGAGCACTTCTACCTGCTGTGGCCGCCGCTGCTCATGGGGATCATCCGCCGCGCGCCCAAGGGCACCGTGTGGCGCACCCTGCTGCTGCTGTTCCTCATGGGCTGGGCCTGGCGCGTGCTGTGGGTGGCGCAGGGGCAGGCGTTCTATGAAGTGTTCTTCCGCTTCGACACGCGCACCACGGGCCTGCTGCTGGGCAGCATGCTGGCTGCGCTGATCGTCGAGCGG
>Ga0222427_100652_pt1 | contig 38739 bp, 41 predicted proteins | sample 2B20Ametagenome_FD_182890 | JGI IMG/M metagenome (GOLD analysis project Ga0222427, IMG submission 182890) | Enriched microbial communities from leaf-cutter ant dump, University of Wisconsin, Madison, United States - 2B20A (version 2) | ecosystem: Environmental > Terrestrial > Nest > Insects nest...
GTCTGTATTCACTTTCTTTCAACATCATTACTTACAACGTAGAGAAAAAGGCTAAGGAATTTGCAAAAGGCGATGAAGCTAAAGAAAAAGCATACTTAGACTCAATGGCTACCGAAAAGGTATATCCAGTACTGGGCCTTACCTATCAACAAGTAAAAAGCAAAGAAATCAACTTAGGTCTTGACCTTAAAGGTGGTATGAACGTTACCATGGAAATTTCTTTGGCTGAGTTGACCAAATCATTGGCAGGTAACACTTCTGACGATAACTTTAACAAGGCACTATCTAACGCTCAAACTCAGATGAACGCCGGTGGCAAAGATTTCATTGCATTGTTTGTAAGCGAATATGAAAAATTAGTGCCTAACGGAAAATTAGCAGATTTCTTTGCTAATCAGGATAACTCAGCACAGTTAAAAGCTAATGCGAGCAATTCAGAAGTTAAGACTTATTTGAGTAAAGAAGCTAATAGCGCTATCGACCGTTCATTCATCATCTTACGTAGCCGTATCGATGGTTTTGGTGTAGTGAGCCCTAACATGCAAAAACAAGAAGGTTCTAACAGGATCTTTATTGAAATGCCAGGTATCCAAGACAAAGAGCGTGTTCGTAAATTATTACAAGGTTCTGCTGAACTTCAGTTCTGGCAAGTGTATCAGTCGCAAGAGGTTTATCCTATCTTGGAAAATATCAACAAAACCCTTGCAACAACTTTAAAAGATACTACAACTAAAGCTGTTGCTACTGATACCACTGCAAAAGGTGGTAAATTAGCAGGCTTAACTAAAGGAGCTAACACTCCAGCTACTAAAGATACTAGTGCAAATGCCAAAGCAGCTGAACTTGCAAAAGCTAGCCCGCTGATCAATACTGTATTACAATTACCCATTTATCAAGGTGAAAATGGCCAACCTCAATTAATGCCTGGTGCAGTAGTTGGTTACGCTTTACAGAAAGATACAGCTAAAGTAAATGCTTACTTAGCTAAACCAGAAATCAAATCGTTGATCCCAACGACCATGAAATTCATGTGGGGATTAAAACCCAGAACTGGAACAAAAGCATTTGAACTTTATGCCATTAAAGTAACTTCATTAGATGGTCGTCCAGATTTAAGTGGTGATGCTGTAGCGAACGCTCGCGACGGTTATGATCAAAACAACAATCCTGACGTAACGATGTTCATGACCAGCGAAGGTGCTGCGAAATGGAAAAAAATGACTGCTGAAGCTGCTGCTGATCCTAACAACAAAAAAGCAATTGCTATTGTATTAGATAATACAGTTTACTCGGCTCCTACCGTACAAAACGAAATTCCTAACGGTGTTTCTTCCATCACAGGAAGTTTTACTAAAGAAGATACTAAAGATTTAGCCAACGTATTAAAAGCTGGTAAGTTGCCTGCTCCTGCTAAAATTGTTTCCGATTTCGTAGTAGGTCCATCATTAGGTCAACAAGCTATTGATAGCGGTTTATTATCTTTCGTACTAGCTTTCGTAGTAATTCTTGCTTTCATGGCATTCTATTACAACAAAGCAGGTTGGGTTGCCAACATTGCGTTGGTGATCAACGTATTCTTCATCATGGGTGTTTTAGCCGCATTTGGTGCCGTGTTAACACTTCCTGGTATCGCAGGTATCGTATTAACCATTGGTTTATCGGTAGATGCTAACATCCTAATCTTCGAACGTGTTCGTGAAGAATTAGCTCAAGGTAAATCTACCAACGTAGCGATTAGAGAAGGTTTCAAACATGCCATGTCGTCAATCTTAGACTCAAACATTACCGTATTCATCCTAGGTGTGATCCTATTTGTTTTCGGTTCTGGACCAGTACAAGGTTTCGCAACTACGCTATGTGTGGGTATCGCAACTTCATTATTTGCAGCAGTATTGATCTCTCGTTTGATTTTCGAATCAATGATGGACAAGAAAGCAAATATCACTTTCGATAACAGCATGACTCGTAACGCATTCAAAAACTTAGCCTTCAACTTCGTAGGTCGCAGAAAGCTTTACTATATCATTTCTACTATCATCATCATTTTAGGTGTTGTTTTCTATGTTAAAAATAGTGGCTTACACTTAGGTGTTGACTTTAAAGGTGGTAGAACTTACATGGTGAAGTTCGATAAGCAATTGAACACCGAAGAAGTTTCTAAAACCTTATCGGCAAACTTTGAAGGCGAAGAGGCCTTGGTTAAAACCATTGGTACCGACAATTCATTAAAAATTACTACACCTTATCATATTACCGACCAAGATCCTAATGCAGATAAAATTGTTGAAACTGCATTGAGAAAAGGTTTAGATGGTTTAGGTGCAAAATATTCGATTGAAAGTTCTCAAAAAGTAACACCTACCATTGCTAGCGATATCATCACTAGTGCAGTTTACGCTGTATTGTTCTCATGTTTAGTGATGTTTATCTACATCTTGGTACGTTTCAAAAAATGGCAATACGGTTTAGGTGCGGTAATCGCTCTATTCCACGACGTTTTATTGGTACTTTCATTCTACACTATTTTAGATGGCGTGTTGCCTTTCCCTCTAGAAATTGGTCAAGACTTTATTGCTGCTATTTTAACGGTAATGGGTTATACCATGACAGAAACGGTAATTGTATTTGACCGTATCCGTGAGCGTTTGGCAGAAAGCGGCAAAACAGACGTACAAGGCGAAGAGCGCAACAAGCTGATCAACTTTGCTTTGAACAGTACCTTAAGCCGTACCATCTTAACTTCATTATCGGTGTTCTTCGTATTGATCGTGATCTTCATTTTCGGTGGCGATAGCATCCGTGGTTTCATCTTTGCCTTATTAATTGGTCGTATCATTGGTACATACTCATCACTATGTATCTCTACACCAATCGTAATCGACTTATCAAAAGACGATAAGAAGTAAACAGCATAACTAAACCAAATTATAAATCAAGAGGGTCCCGAATATTTCGGGATCCTTTTTTGTTTTAGTGGATTAGAGTTTAAACATTAAGGAATGAAGAAAATTAAGAGATTATCGAAAAACCCTTCTTTGCGGTCTTTGCGAAAACTTCATCAACCTTTGCGGTAGATTTAAATACGATGAAAAGATTCTAACCGCAAAGAAAAAGAAGAGCTACGCGAAGAACGCAAAGTAATTCATAACTAACTAACTAACTATATAATTCCTTAATGTTTAAATAAGACGAAGCTATTCATTGAAAAGCAAATTACCGCAACAAACAATGCTCAGTCCCGCCAACCGCTCATACTGCACAGGCCTAACCACAAGGCGGGTATCCGCTCATGTCGGGTTTAGGGAGCAAGTATAGTGCACAGGTTTAAGTTGTTAATAAACCCGATTGATGCGCCTGCCCGCGGTAGGCAGGGAAATACTTTTTGCAGCAGTAGCCAAAACCTGGTAGGTTTCGAGCGCAGGCAATGACAAAAAGATTGCAGCGATAGCTCCGCTTTCGCTGTCCACGAAACACCAGATAACCTTTACAAACATACTTTGTCAAAGTAATTCAACAATGTAAACAACCAGTTCGGCAAACCACCAACCAACTAATTAATTCCTATATTTACCGCAAACCAAATGGCATTTTACATGTTGCTATTTAAGTGAAGTGATATACTTTTTAACTTTACACTTTTGACTTTCAACTTAGTTTGATATGGAACAAAGAAAAAAAATCGTGATTATTGGCGGTGGTTTTGGTGGCATTGAACTTGCTAAAAAACTAAAAAGTCAAAACGTCGACATCGTCATTTTAGATAAACACAATTACCATACTTTCCAGCCCCTACTCTATCAGGTAGCTACTGGAGGTTTAGAAGCCGACTCTATTGCTTTCCCTATCCGAAAGATTTTCAAAGGACAAAAAAATCTCAAATTTCGTGTTACCGAAGTAAAAAAGGTTGTTCCAGAGGAAAATAGACTGGAGACCACCATTGGAGATTATCATTACGACTATTTGGTAATCGCTACAGGTTCAACTAGCAATTACTTTGGGCAAACGGAGATTTCTCAAAATGCCATGCCCATGAAATCCATTCCAGAAGCACTTAATCTGCGTAGTTTGATTTTACAGAATCTAGAAGCAGCAATTATTGCCAAGGATCCTGAAAGAGAACATGAACTCCTTAATTTCGTGGTAGTTGGCGGCGGGCCAACAGGTGTAGAAACCGCTGGGGCCATTGCCGAACTTAAAAAACACGTACTCAAAAACGACTATCCAGAACTTGATCTCAATAAAGTAAACATTTACCTGATAGAAGGTTCACCAGAACTATTAGGAGCTATGTCTGTACAAGCCCAACAAAAATCGAAACAGTTTTTAGAAGAACTTGGCGTAACTGTTTACACCGAAGCACGCGTACAAGGATATGACGGAAAAACACTTTCATTGGTTGATGGCAGAAATATAGGCTCGGCCACTGTAATTTGGAGCGCAGGTGTAAAAGGCGTAGTATTAGATGGCTTAAATACCGAAGTGGTAGTAAGAGGAAATCGATTAAAAGTAAATGAAATTAATTTGATTGACGGCTATCAGAACATTTTTGCCATAGGCGATGTAGCGGCCATGATTACCGACGAAACGCCAAATGGGCATCCTGGTGTAGCCCCCGCAGCCATACAACAAGGGAAACAACTGGCCAAAAATTTGATCAACATTATCGAGAACAAACCCACTACTCCTTTCAAGTATTTTGATAAGGGAGCCATGGCTACCGTAGGTAGAAACAGGGCGGTAGTAGATATCAATAAAATAAGATTTCAAGGAATATTTGCGTGGTTTACTTGGATGTTCGTACATTTAATGACCTTGGTAGGCTTCAGGAACAAACTGGTAGTATTTGTGAATTGGGTATGGAGTTACTTTAGCTACGATAGAGGTACCCGACTAATCATTAGACCATTTAAACCTTATAAAGAGTACAAGAAAACGCATGACCCAGAAAAAACTTGATACCAATAAAACCATCGCCCTTGTAGCACACGACCACCGTAAAGACGATTTGATCAGATGGGCTGCGGCCAATAGAGAAGCATTAATTCAACATAACTTACTGGCTACTGGAACCACAGGAAGGTTACTGGAGGAACAGTTGAACTTACCTGTAAGAAAATTGTTGAGTGGCCCACTAGGCGGCGACCAACAGATTGGAGCAATGATTGCGCAAGGCGAAATTGATGTATTGATCTTTTTTTGGGACCCTATGGAAGCTCAGCCTCACGACCCTGATGTGAAAGCTTTACTACGTGTGGGCATTGTTTGGAACATTCCTATGGCCTGCGACGTTGCTACCGCCGATTTTCTAATTTCTTCGCCGTACATGAATGGCACCTATACTGCTGCACTTACTGACTATGACGAATATAAAAACCGAAAGCTCTAAACCAAGCATCAAATTGGTGGAATGTCCTCGTGATGCCATGCAGGGCTTACATGATTTTATCCCCACTGAAATCAAAATAAAGTACTTAAACCTTTTGCTAAAAGTGGGGTTTGACACTTTAGATTTCGGCAGTTTCGTGTCTCCCAAGGCCATTCCGCAAATGCGTGACACTGAAGAAGTTTTAGCGCAGCTAGATTTATCTACCAAAACCAAATTGCTTGCCATTGTCGCCAATTTAAAAGGAGTAGAAAATGCAGTAAAGCACTCAGAAATTAGCTATTTAGGTTTTCCTTTTTCCATTTCCGAAACTTTCCAACAACGTAATACCAATTCGAGCATTGCACAATCCTTGAATACGGTAGAGGAAATGCTCGGACTCTGCAGCAAGCATAACAAAGAAGCTGTGGTATATCTTTCTATGGGTTTTGGCAATCCTTATGGTGATAAATGGAATACGGATATTGTAAGCCACTGGACTAATGAATTGGTCCAAAAAGGTGTAAAAATCATCTCATTGGCTGATACTGTTGGCGTTTCCACACCCGAAAAAATAAAAACCATCCTTCCTCCTTTAGCGCAACAATTTCAGAATATAGAATTTGGCTTACATCTACATAGTACACCTCAACAACGTTTAGAGAAAATTGAAGTGGCTTTTACCGCAGGCTGTACCCGTATGGATAGCGCTTTAAAAGGTTTTGGCGGTTGTCCAATGGCTGCTGATGATCTGACAGGAAATATTGCTACGGAGGATGTGATTCATTACTTAAAAGGACAAGGCGTTGAGTTAGGTTTAGATATGGGAAAATGGGGTGAAGCTATGTTGTTTTCTAGCAATATTTTCCACTAGTCTTTTTCAGTTGTATCTATTTGATTAGCATTGGTTAATGATAAAATCTTATTATTGCCATATTTCCCCAAAATATGAATAGTTACGGGTTTTAAAACCTTTTCTGTTATAACAGGATGCTTGCCTTTTGAGGTAAAAAACTCTACCTTATTGTTAATTTTCGAATACCAAACTCTTGTTAGGGAATTAAAGGTCATGGTATCCGGCAGGGTGATTTTCTTAAAATAATCCAACTTATGTTGATTCAATGCCAAAATTTGGGTGTTTGGAATTTGAGCATCACAATCTACGGCCTTATATTCGGTGCCAGTCCAATACATGCATCCATCTGGAGGCACTCCTTTCCAATAGGCAACTCCCATGATAAGCCCAAGTGTAGCGACAATACCCGTACGTTGAAGGAAGTTGAGTTTCTTTATACCTCTTTGCGGCTCATCAATCGGCTTTAAGGGTGGATTTTGTGAAGCGGCAGGAACTTTTACTATGTCTTTTGTGGAAGGAGTCGCTTCTATTTCCTCTCTCGCATCAACATCTTTATTTTCTTTACTTGTTTCTCCATTCAATCTCTCTAGCTCATTATTTCGCCACGTTTCAAAAGGTCTTGGTTTAAAATCTACAAGCCAAGCTACTAACTCTACGACTCTAATTGTAGGTTCATTTGTTTTCCCAGTTAAAAAATTTTGCACTGCCTTGAATTTATCAATGTCCAGTTTTCCAATTTCTTCATCTTTTCGGGTAAAATCTTCAGTAAAATACCTAAGCACTTCGCCCCCTTCCCTTTCACTCTTGTAAAACATTAAAGATTCATCCCTCAAACCTGATGGTTTTGGATTAGCCAATACAATATTGCTTTCTTTCGATTTTAAATATTCGGCATAAACTTCTGCCTGATACTTTTCATACATTTTAACAGAATTTTCAGTCAAAAATAAACCAGAATTTCTGGAGTTTTTACGGTTTTCCAGAATTCCGCAAGGAACAATCAGAACGAGCGGAATTCCTTCTTTAAAAGCACTTTAGCAGCCACATCTTTGCTTCAGAAACAAGTCGTACATCGATTAGCTATCGAGCAAATGTACAAAACTAGTTTCAAAAAACGAGCGGATATCGCGGTAGTGAAAAACCGATTTGGGAAGCAGTTATAAGCTCCCGCGATTGAACCTCACCACTTCCCAAAAATTTCAGAAGGCCTTCTGAATAACCCGCAGTAAACCTAGCGCATGGTGCGCTAGGAGCTGTAATTATTCAAACTTTTTTAATCAAGGGAAAATCATGTATTTACCAATTTTTATCGCCATCCTTTTAGGATTAATGGCACCAAGTAATACTTCTACTAACAAAAGAGGCTGTGTTTACGTCAATACCAACGAACCGCCTAAGTATTCAACTTTTGATACCGATACTACCACTACAGGCAATGAGGGTGGTACAGGTGGTGATACGGGACACGTTCCCCCTCCAAGACCTAAACCATAATTTTGGAAAAGTAAGGCGGTTATACCGCCTTACTTTTTAATTCTAAATTTTCTTTTAAAAAGAGCTTATAGCTATATTTTTTTTAATTTAGGTTTATTAAAAAAACCCTCTTGAAACGATTTATATTTCTATATTGCTCATTAATATTCCTATTTTCTTGTTCAAAAAACAAGACTGAGAAAATTCAAAAGAAAGGCAATCCTTCCCTTACCAAAGCTTATCAATATTATGACAAAGGAAAAATGGATAGCGCCTTTTTTTATTTCAATAAAGCTAAGGGAGAATTAATTCAAGAAAATGATAGTCTAAATGTTGGTGCAAGTTTGTTGTATATGGCAATGATATCCACCGATCAAGGCGATCATTTTGGAGCTCAAGAAATTGCCTTGGATGCTCTTAAATATTTAGATAGAAATAAAAAAGAAAATTTCCCTTATCTACAATCGTGCTACAATACTCTTGGCATAGCCTATACAAAACTAAACGATTACCCTAAAGCAATACATTTTTACACCATTTCCTTGAATTATGCAAAAGGATCTTCTTATTATTCTGTTACAGAAAATAATATAGGCAATGCCTATAGTGAACTCAAAAACTATAAAAAATCTTTAGCTATATATAGTAGAATTTTAAAAGAAAAACCTGAAAGCGAAAAAGCTTACGCAAGGGTTTTAACCAATATGGCAATCACCAAGTGGTATAAAAATCCATCATACAAAGCTTCTTATGAGCTACTAATAGCAATGCACATTCGTAAACGGATTAAGGATAATTGGGGATTAAACTCTAGTTATGCGCATTTAGCAGATTATTATACTGAATACAAAATTGACTCTGCACTTTTTTATGCAAATAAAAGATATCAGACTGCACAGTTAATCAACAACCCGGATGATAAGTTAGAGGGATTAGAGAAACTTATCAGGTTAGCTCCAACTATCAATAGTAAAATTTATTTCGAGCGATATCAAGAGCTTAGCGATAGCATTTCAACTGCAAGGAATGCAGCCAAAAATCAATTTGCAGTAATACGATATGAAGCAGAAAAACATAGGAACGACTTTTTAAAGGCCGAAGCAGAAAATACCAAGAAACAAAACAGGATAGTGATACAATATTTGGCTTTGGCTATTCTACTCTTATTACTTGGTTTTGGCTATTTCTGGTATAGAAAACGCAAAAAAACACTTCAACAGGAAAAAGAAATAGAGGTTAAAAATACTGCCCTTACTTTTTCTAAAAAAGTGCATGATCGTGTAGCCAATAAGGTTTATCATGTAATGACAGAAGTAGAATACAGTCCAGCGATCAATAAAGAAAGTATTTTGCAAAAACTTGATGTACTTTATAATATTTCAAGAGACATTTCACACGAAACAACTGACTTAGAAGAAGACAAAGCTTTTAATCGTCAACTTTTGGAATTGCTAATTTCCTATCGTTCCGAAGATAGAGAAATCAACATTATCGGCAACCATGATGAGTTATGGGCCAATATCTCCGAAGAAGTGAAAGATGAAGTCTTCAGCATTTTACGAGAGCTCATGACTAATATGAAAAAACATAGTCAGGCTACGGAGGTTACTATTCAATTTCAACAATCTGCTCAACATATTCAAATTACCTATATCGATAATGGCATTGGCATCCAAGAAAATGCTAAAAAGGGTAGTGGGTTAAAAAATACGGAAACCCGTATGAATAATATTTCTGGCACTATTACATTTGAAACAATCCAAAATGAAGGATTAGAGATTTCAATTTCATTTCCTATTCAATAATTAAGAGTATTATGTTTCAAAAAGTATTGATCGCCGAAGACTTTCCTAGTGTTAACTATTCTGTTCAGCGAACCTTAGAAGAATTAGGCATTGCACATAACATCAAAAACCATGTTTATTACTGCGATCATGCGCTCGCACGTATCCAAAAAGCATTGAACGAAAATGAGCCTTACGAGTTACTAATTACCGATCTGTCTTTTGATGATGATGCTACACCGCAAGAAATTAAGGATGGTGCAACACTGATCAAAGCAGTAAAAGCCTTGCAACCAGATTTAAAGGTTTTGGTATTTTCTATAGAAAACAGATTTGCCGTTGCCCAAAAGCTTTTTAATGAGTTGAGGTTGGACGGTTACGTGCCCAAAGGACGTAGTGATGCTCGTGACCTACAGCTTGCCATAGAAACTATATACGAGAATAAAAAACATCTTTCGGGTAATTTGAAGAAAGTACCGAGCGATGATATAGTTTATGATTTCACTACTAGAGATATTGCTATTATCACACAAATCTTAGCAGGCGCCACTCAAAAAGAAATCGCTGAGTATTTAGAGAAAAATAATATCACTCCATCAGGATTAAGCAGTATTGAAAAAAGATTAAAAGCCATTAAGGATGATTTAAATTTCAATAATAATCAACAGCTCATTGCTTATTGTAAAGACTATAATATTATCTGATTTACTGGAATAATTTTCTTCACCTCATCTCTCTCCCAAAGATTAAATGCATTAAACAAAATCCAGCTATACGATAGTTGGATTTTTTGTTTATAGCCCATTGATTTTCTCAATCCTCAAAGATTTCAAAATCAATTCTCCATTTACGGTTTCCCGTAAATATCTGTTTCCAAGCCTAGCTACATTTGGATAGTTAAACAATTTAATTTTTAATTATGAAACAACCAATCGGTACAAAAGCGAGAACTGGAGAGAACTGTCCAGAATCAGGTGTATGGAAAGTAGTTGGGGTCCCCTCTACAACAGCTCCTATTGCTAAAGGTAATAGAATGCCTCCATATGATGGAAAAGCTGTTACATGGGAATTAATCAGCTATGCCTAACTATTACATTCTATAGGCTGGGTTTCTCCAGCCTATAATTTTTCGTTATCAAATTATAAATATTATGCAAACACAAGAAGAAACATTATTCTATAAAGATTACAATGTTACAGTGACACAATCAAGATACGTCACTAATTCCAAAACATATGCAATGAGAAACATATCCTCTGTTCATGTTTTTGAGATAGTAAAGAATCATACTCTACCAGTTCTGTTAATAATTGTTGGTGCTATAATGCTAATCACAGATGGTGGCAAAGTAATAGGAGGAATAATAGCACTAATTGGTTTTTTAGTGATCATCTCCAACAAGAATCAATACGCAGTAAGAATAAGTCCCAATTCTGGAGAAGCAAATAGTATCGTTTCCAGAGACAAAGTCTACATACAAAAAGTCGTGGACGCATTGAATGATGCAATTATACACAGAGGCTAAAATAAAATCCAATGGACCTTAAATTAAAATTAGAACAGCTTCATCAACGCGTGATCCACTTAAAAGATCAGATCAACACCGAAGAAGCCACAAAGAATGCTTTCGTGATGCCTTTCATCCAAATTTTGGGCTACGATATTTTTAATCCTACGGAAGTAGTACCAGAGCATATCTGCGACATCGGCACCAAAAAAGGCGAAAAAGTAGACTACATCATCAAAAAAGACGACGAACCTATCCTCATCATCGAATGCAAGCATTGGAAAGAAAGTGCCGACGCTCACAACTCTCAATTACATCGTTATTTTCATGTTTCTAAAGCCCGATTTGGTGTGCTTACTAATGGTTTAACCTATAATTTTTATACCGATTTAGAGAAGCCAAACATCATGGACGAGAAACCTTTTCTCACCATTAATATTGAAGATTTGAAGGATAATGCGATTAAAGTCTTAGAAAGCTTCACCAAAAAAGACTACCATTTAGAAACCATTCTTGACTCTGCAGAAGCCTTAAAATACATCAAAGCCATTCGAAAAGAATATGAAAGGGAGATTGAAACTCCCTCGGATGAAATCGTAAAGCTATTGGTAAACCGTTTCTTCGAAAAGCCACTAACTGCCAGTCGCATGGTCACCTTTAAAGAATATACTAAAAAGGCCTTAGCAACTTCCATCAACGATTCAATAAGCCATCGTTTAAAATCTGCACTGAACATCAACGAAAAAATTGAGGTGCCACAAGATCAAAAAGTAAATTCTGTAGATGAAAATAATGATCAACCTAAAGTCATCACTACAGACGAAGAAGTTGAAGCTTTTCACATTGTCAAAGCTATTTTAAGAGAAAAAATTTCTGCAGAACGAATTGCTGCTAGAGATACTCAATCATACTTTGGCGTGCTGCTAGACGACAACAATCGTAAACCTTTGTGCAGGCTACATTTCAATAGCGCTAATAAGTACATTGAGCTATTTCATAATGGGAAGGATGCTGGTGAGAAAAGACAATTGGCCAATGTTGATGAGATTTACCAACACAGGGACGAACTCCATCTTACCATTCAAAACTATCAATAATGAAAGCACTGTTTGTTTTCTGTGGCATCTGCTGCTTCATGGCTTTGGTCAAATGGCCATTAGAGTACTATACTTTTTTAAGAATAGTGGTTTCGTTAGGTGCCATCGCCGCCATCTACCGCTTCCTTATTCAGAAAGACCACTGGTGGGCAATCATTTTCGGGATTATCTTATTCCTTTTTAACCCTATCCTACCCATCTATTTATACAGAAAAAGCCTTTGGATGCCATTGGACATTATTGTTGGCTTATTGTTTTACGCATTGGCTTTTCTAAAAAAGAAAGAAATAAACATCACTAAAAGCCCAGCTAAAGCAACTCCAGCGAAAATTCATACCAGAGATCGAATTATTTCACCTAAAAAATCAAACCCATAACATGGAAACCATACAAATATCAGAGAATTTAAAAGCCCATTTTTTACGCCTGTATCAATTGGCTATCTGCGACGACAATTTCAGTTCGCTAGAGTTAAAAATGCTCTACAAATTTGCCGAAGAAAGAGGGGTTACGGCCAAGAATCTTGATGAGATTTTACTCAGACCAATCGATTCAAAAAATATCATTCCACAAGAACTGGAAGAAAAGATTGACTACTTATACGACCTCACTGTAATGATATGGGCCGATGAGCAAATAGATGACAACGAAAGATCTGCCCTGGAAAAATACATTAAACTTTTTGGCTTTGTGGAAGAAAATGCCCCAGCAATAGCCGACTACTTTCTAGAAGCCATACAAAATGGAAAATCCAAACACGAAATTATTAATGAACTCCAAAACTAAAATGTGATGACTACACAGATCAAAAACATCTTTCGGTTAAAATCAATCCTGCCGACCGCAACTTCCAATGAAAAACCAGAAATCAATGCCGAAGAAGTAGAAGAAGCAAGACGAAGAACCTATCATGAAACAGGTTTTAGAGACAGTTCCAGAAATATGGGAACGCCACAAGTACTTTCTATTTGTTTGGATGCCATTTATGCTAAGTTTCAGAATGAAGAAAAGCTTTTGATAGATAAGCAGAGACAAGCCAAAGAACCCTACATCAACGAACAAAAAAATAAAGAGACTGAAATTAAGGCACTTACAGTGAGTAAAGAAAACAAAGAAGAACAAATCACCAGACTGAACGACAATATTAAAACGGTTAAAGAAAACATAGAGTCACTAAAATTTGAGATCAATGACTTACCCAGAGATCCGGAGAAATATCATGTAAAAGCCGAAAAAGGTGCTACCACCAAGTTTTGGGTGGGACTGATTATTCTTATTCCAATAACACTCTATTTGTTTACTTTTTATGTGTCTACCTCATACTCTGCTTTCTTTAAGACCTTTGATCCTGAAAGCAATTTAATGGCCAATGTACTGGATCCAAAAGCTTTTGAAAAAGCATGGGCAGACGGACCACTAGAAGGGGCCTTTGTAATGCTAATTCCCTTTGTGTTTCTGGGCTTGGGCTATCTTATCCATATGTATAGTGAAAATAAAAGTATTGCCAACTACTTTAAAATTGGCATCCTATTCCTTACCACTTTTGTATTCGATGCTATTTTGGCTTACCAGATAGAAGAGAAAATCTATGAGCTGAACAAAACATTTGAATCTGCTCCTTTTGATTTAGCCATTGCGTTTACTAAAATCCAGTTCTGGGGCATCATCTTTGCAGGTTTTGTCGTGTATGTGATCTGGGGGCTTGTATTCGATTTCATTATGAAAGAGCATAAAGAAAAAGATAGAATTAAACATCAACAACATAAACGCCAACAAGATATTCTTATCCACCAAGAAAAAATCAATGATTTCAACAAAGAAAAAGATACACTAATTAAAGAATTGGACAGTATCAAAGAATTAATTGCAAAGGCTCATGGAAGGATTGCCGAATTACAAAGAATTATTGATGCCGTAATTATCCCAACTAAGGAATATGCTCTATACGCTTCGGAGTATGTACAAGGATGGGTAACCTTTATCACAGAAAAATTATTTGTTTCAAGAACAGAAAACCAAAATCTAGTTAAAGAATGTATGGACGTATACAACGGCCATTGTGAGAGTGTCGGTGCTACCGCTGATTCTCAAAATTCTGTTTACTTATCCGTAGTTTAAATTTATGAACATGAAAATAAAATTACTCCTACTCCCTCTATTGACATTTTTAGTAACGAGTTTTAAAGCTGCCAAAGAACCAGCCCCGCAGAAAACGTCCAACAATCTTAACATCAGTTTACTGCTAGATTTATCTGACCGTATAGATCCGCATAAATATCCAGACCTTTATCAGCGAGATCTGCAGTATATTAAGTTTGTGCAAAAGGCATTCACAAATCACATCAAGGGCAAAAAAATCATTCAGTTAAAAGATCAGATGCAGGTTTTCTTTGATCCAGCACCGCAAAACCCAACCATCAACGCACTTAGCCAGCAATTAAAAGTGAATTTCAATAAGCAATCAAGCAAGAATGAAATCAACAACATAGAAAAAACATTCTCTGAAATTCCAGCAAAAATATATCAATCGGCAATTAAGGATAAAACATTTATTGGTTCGGATATTTGGAGATTCTTTAAGAATAATGTGAAAGATTATTGTATCAAGGACAACCACCGCAATATTTTGATAATCATTACAGATGGTTATATGTTCCACCAAAACAGCAAATTCACTGAAAAAAATAAGAGCTCTTACATTACTCCTTCATTCATTCAGTCGAAGAAATTAACAAATTCAAATTATAAGAATCTTATCGAAAAAAACAGATTGGGTTTTATTCCTGCGACTGACAATTTGCAGGATTTAGAAATTGTTGTGCTTGGAATCAATCCCTCAAAAAAGAACCCTTATGAAAATGATGTAATTAATCAATATTGGTCTGATTGGTTTAAGGCTATGAACGTAAGAAAATTTTATTTAAAAAATACAGACTTAGCAACTAACCTCGAGCCAATCATTCTTAAAATAATCTCAGGATAACAAGTATATTATGAAACCATTTCTTTTTATCGCTACGTTAATAATAGCCTCGAATTCCCTCCAAACCAGCCCAACTGTTTATCTTTGCGACAACGAAAAAACCAACAAATACCATCTATCTAAACAATGCCGAGGAATACGCAAGTGCAATTACAAAATTGTCGAAATCAGTTTGGAAAAAGCCAAGAAAAAGGGATATGGTTTATGCGGCTACGAATATTAACCATATTAGTTCTCGGGCTGTGCTTCAATGATGCTTTCAGCCAGCTTGCGATTATTCCCACTTGGCAAAGGCATCTTATCAAAATAAGCTTTAACGCTAAAGTTATCCGCATATTAGATGGCGACACCATGGAAGTGTTATACAAAGGCAAGCCAGTAAAGATACGCTTAGCACATATAGATGCTCCAGAACATAAGAAAAAGCAAGCTTTTGGAGTACAAGCTAAAAAAGCATTATCGAATTTGTGTTTTAGACAAATAGTTATCGTCCATAGTGAAAAATTAGATCGCTATGGACGACTAATTGCCTTAGTAATTAACAATAAAAAGCAAATTGTTAATCAAGAGATGGTTAAACTAGGAATGGCTTGGCATTTTAAGAAATATTCCAACGATAACCAGTATGCCCAATTAGAAATACAGGCCAGAAAACAGAAAAAAGGTCTTTGGCAATTAGCCAACCCAACACCGCCCTGGGAATGGCGAAAAGGAAAATCACTACCTAGTTCCTATAGCCTTCAAAGCCCTATTCAAACTGCGCAGGGTAATCCCTAAGTATGCAGCCATATCATCTTTGCTGATCTGTATACCCAACTTTTGCTGTAAGGCCAAGAGCTTAGCCAATCCGTGGTCAACGGTATATAACTGCTGAAAAGAAGCCCTACTGCTCGTATTCACAATACGCTCAGCCAGTTCATGTAGCAACAGTTTATTTAAGGCAAGATCTTTGGCTAACAATTCTTTAAAAACAGCGGCAGGAATAGCATAAGCCTCCAAACTCGTTAGTGCCGACACGTTGCAAAGACAATTAGTATCTCTGATGGTCTCTATTTCACCTAAAACTTCCCCGTTACCCATAAATTCCAAAATATAATCCTTTCCATTTTCCTCTAAAAAATAACACTTCGCAATTCCTTCTTTCACTACGAAAACTTTGAGGCAAGCCTCCCCTTGCCTAAGTAACAGGTCGTCTTTTTTAAAATGCTGTAAGGTAATAGATGGATAACGCTGACTTTCATAAAGCACATCCATGTAGGATAAAAATTCGGTATTTGTTCTCAGCATAACAAGGTTTGGACATTTGTCCTTTTTTGCTTCAGGTATTTCCCTCACCTTTGCAACACTTACAAAGATAATGCGATAGAAAAGCCTCGCAAATAAAAATAATTAAGCCAAATGAAGAATCAAATTACCACTATTGCCTTTGATGCTGATGATACCCTTTGGGAAAACGAACAATATTTTAGGCAAGCCGAAGAAAAGTTTGCTGCCTTATTTGAGCACTTGGCAGCAGAAGAAGTGACCAAACAATTGTTCGATATTGAGATGAAAAACCTTAAAATGTATGGCTATGGCATTAAAGGCTTTATGTTAGGGATGATAGAGGCATTGGCAAAGCTTAGTGGCGACAAAACGGATACGGTACTGATTTCAAAAATATTTGAAATAGGACACGAACTGCTCAACAAACCCATTATCCTATTAGAAGGTATTGAGGAAACCCTACAACATCTTTATGGAAAATATAGGTTGGTAATGGCCACCAAAGGCGATTTATTAGATCAGGAGCGAAAACTTGAAAAATCAGGCCTTGCGAAATACTTTCACCATATTGAAATTATGAGCGATAAACAACCTGCCAATTATCGTAAGTTGATACAACATTTAGATTGTAAACCCGAGAACTTTTTGATGGTGGGCAACTCTCGGAAGTCGGATATTTTACCGGTGTTGACCATTAATGCCTTTGCCGTTGAGGTGCCATATCATACCACTTGGATACATGAAATGCATGAAGAGGACATTTTACATCCAAACTTTATCAGTGTAGAAAGTATTGATCAAGTGATTCCTCTGCTATAAAAATAAAATATGAAAACAATCAATATACAAGAGTGGAAACGCAAACACCATTTCAATTTTTTCAGTCAATTTGATGAACCTTTTTTTGGTGTGGTAGTCAATATCGACTGTACTCAAGCTTATGCAAAAGCCAAAGCAGAAAGCAAATCATTTTTCCTGCATTATTTATACAGGGCCTTAAAGGCAGCCAATACCATTGAAGAATTTCGTTATAGAATTTTAGACGGCGAAGTGGTACTTCATGACCAAATCAACGTTTCTACCACCATCAATAGACCAGATGGTACCTTTGGCTTCGGTTACTTCGATTATAGCATCGACGAAAACGCCTTCATTACTGGCGCCCAAAAAGCAATTAAGGAAGTACAGAGTACGGAAGGATTAATGCCGTCGCAACCAGGAGCAAGTGAAATACATTTTTCGGCCATCCCTTGGATAGATTTCACTTCCTTATCCCATGCCCGTAGCTTCAGTTTTCCAGATAGCGCTCCTAAAATTTCCTTTGGAAAAGTAACGGAGCAAAACGGAATCAAAGCCATGCCGGTTTCTATTCACGTACACCATGGCTTGGCCGATGGTTATCATGTAGGGCTTTTCGTGGAGAAGTTCCAAGCGCTAATGAATGAAGCCTAATCCTTGTCATGGTTTTGAAATATTAAACGCAACAATATTGCATTTATAATTTAATCCGTACTTTCGCTTGTACAATTTAAGCGAATATGGAGACATCAAACAAATACGACGTAATTATTATTGGCGGTAGTTATGCTGGCTTATCAGCAGCCATGGCTTTGGGTCGAGCCATTAGAAAAGTATTGGTATTGGACAATGGCAAGCCCTGCAATGAACAAACACCTCATTCACATAATTTCCTTACTCAAGATGGAAAGACCCCGCGAGAAATTGCCGATATCGCTAAACAGCAAGTAACCAAATATGAAACGATTACTTTTGTAAATGACACTGCTGTAAACGCCCTCAAAACGGCTAATTGTTTTCAAATCAATACCGCCAAAGGCAATACTTTCGAGGCTAAAAAAATCATCTTCGCTAGTGGCATTAAAGACGAACTCCCAAATATTGAAGGTTTTGCCGACTGTTGGGGTATTTCTGTTATCCACTGCCCTTACTGCCATGGTTACGAAGTGCGTAATCAAACTACTGGGATTTTAGCCAATGGCGATAATGCCTATGAATTTGCCAAATTGATTTGGAACTGGAGCAAAGACCTTACCCTATTTACTAACGGAAAATCTATGCTAAGCCCAGAACAAACAACAACGCTTCAAGCCCAAAAAATCAATATTATTGAAAAGGAAATTACGAAGATTTCCTATCAAAAGGGACAGCTCGAACATTTAATATTTACTGACGGAACTACTCAACCGCTAAATGCGCTCTATGCAAAACTAGGTTTTAAACAAAATACAGATATTCCTATGAAATTAGGCTGTGAGCTATCTGAAAATGGTTATCTCAAAGTAAATATGATGCAGCAAACGAATATAGAAGGCGTGTTTGCTTGTGGTGATAATACGAATATGATGCGCTCCGTAGCCAATGCTGTCTACAGTGGTAATATGGCGGGAACTATGGCAAGCAAGGAGCTGATAGCCGAAGAATTTAACAGTTAATATGCTACCAACAAATAAGTCGACTATCCCAATTATTTTCGGTTGAGATAGTCTTCCCAAAACATTACCTACCCTCGTGCGAAGGCGTTGTTTTATCTGCCAACGTTTCGGCCATTTTAATCACTTTTCTATAATGTAGTTTTTGAGCAACATCAATAGAATGCGATTGATGAATATTATTTTCTTTTTTTGCAAGCTCTGCTAAAGCAACATAAAATTTATGGAATTGGTCCAGTTCTTCTTCCGTTAAATCCTCAATATCCACCATACGATTACTTGCCTTCTCATGTGCAGCGATCAGCTCATTCAATTTCAACTGTATGGCCTTACTATCTTTATTCTGTGCTTTTTGGATTAAAAAAACCATCAGAAACGTAATGATGGTAGTTCCCGTATTGATCACCAGTTGCCAAGTCTCAGAGTAGTTGAAAATAGGTCCAGAAACTGCCCAGCCCAAAACAATCACTACTGCCGAAATAAATGCCGGTGAACTACCTGTAAACTTAGTAGCGGCGTTTGAAAAGCGCTCAAACAATCCAACTTTATTTGTTGTACTCATGCTCTAAAATATTGATGATGTAAATTATAACTTTTTCCCCAAACCCTTGCTGCTGTTAACGCATTAATTTAGTAACCACTTAACCCTAGATAAGTTTTAAACAAAGGTTCCTTCAAACAAAAAACGCCGCACTTTTGGTGCGACGTTTTCTTTTATTGCTAAAGTGAATTATAGTTTCTCGTTTACATTCACGCAGTTCAAATCTTCAAAAGCCACTTTTAAACGGGCAACAAAAGCTTCTTCCGCTTTACGTAACCACACACGTGGATCATAAAATTTCTTGTTAGGTTTATCATCACCCTCAGGGTTACCAATTTGACCTTGTAAAAAACCTTCGTTCTTTTTGTAGTAACCTAAAACGCCATCCCAAAATGCCCACTGTAAATCAGTATCAATGTTCATTTTAATAGCGCCGTATGAAATAGCTTCTCTAATTTCTTCTTGTGAAGAACCAGAACCACCGTGGAATACAAAATTAATTGGTTTTTCAGCAGTTAAGCCATATTTTTCCTTGATAAAATCCTGTGAATTTTTCAAGATGATAGGTTGCAATTTCACATTACCTGGTTTATAAACACCATGTACGTTACCAAAAGCAGCAGCAACCGTAAATTGGTCACTAACTTTGCTTAATTCCTCATAAGCATAAGCTACTTCGCTAGGCTGGGTATATAACTTAGAGCTATCTACATCGCTATTGTCAACGCCATCTTCCTCGCCACCAGTAACACCTAGTTCAATTTCAATGGTCATTCCCAATTTCTTCATACGCTCCAAGTATTTTGCAGAAATCTCAAGATTCTCCTCAATTGGCTCTTCAGAAAGATCCAACATGTGCGATGAGAACAAAGGTTTACCTGTTTCAGCAAAGAATTTCTCACCGTGGTCTAACAAACCGTCAATCCAAGGCAACAATTTTTTAGCAGCATGGTCAGTGTGTAAAATCACAGCAACACCATAATGCTCAGCCAATAAATGTACGTGCTTTGCCGCAGAAACAGCGCCTAAAACACATGCCTGTAAATTATCATTATTTAGGGTTTTTCCCGCATAAAACTGAGCACCACCGTTAGACAATTGAATAATTACTGGCGAATTTACCGCCTTTGCAGTTTCCATCACCGCATTAATCGTATTGGTTCCTGTTACGTTTACTGCTGGAAGTGCAAATTGATGTTTTTTGGCCTGCTCAAACAGTTCTTGTACAGCAGCTCCGTGAATTACGCCTTTGTAGCCTTTTAAACTCATTTTATATTTAGTTTTAAATTGTTTCGAAGTTAGGAATTTTATCTAACTATTAGATGTTATTGGCAAATGTAATCAAAATTTACTTATTGTCAATTATACACTAAGTATTACTTTCATCATTAGGGATTGATAGTTGGGATTGGTTAATTGTTTATTGCTCACTTCAAACTAATTCCTAGCAACCAGCCACTAATCACTAACCGCTAATCACTAGTCCCTTGCTCCTAATCCCTAACCTTCACTTTTAAGTTTGCGTTAATTTTTTTTTTCGTTTCTTTGTAGTCGCATTTTTAAAAAGTAACATGTCTTGGTTTAGAAGAGAGAAAAAAGGGATCAGTACCAGCACTGAAGAAAAAAAAGAAGCTCCTGATGGTTTATGGAACAAATGTCCAAACTGTAAAAAAGCGCTTCACAGTGCCGACCTTCAGGAAAACAAGTGGGTTTGTCAATATTGCAGCTATCACCTAAGAGTAGGTTCAAAAGAATATTTTCAAGTACTTTTCGACAATAACGAATATACAGAGCTGTTTGCAGATCTTACTTCGGGCGACCCCTTGCATTTTGTAGACAGCAAACCATATACTGATAGAATTTTAGAAACCACTAAAAAAACAGGACTTAAAGATGCTATCCGTGCCGCTCATGGTAAAATTGATGGCGAGGAAATCATGATTGCCTGTATGGATTTCAATTTTATTGGTGGTTCAATGGGTTCGGTAGTAGGCGAAAAAATTGCTAGATCTATTGATTATAGCCTTAAAAAGAAAGTTCCTTTCCTAATGATTTCTAAATCAGGCGGTGCAAGGATGATGGAAGCTGCCTTTTCATTAATGCAAATGGCTAAAACTTCGGCAAAACTAGCCCTGTTAAGCCAAGCTAAAATCCCTTACATTTCGTTATTAACCGACCCAACCACTGGGGGTGTAACAGCTTCTTATGCCATGTTGGGCGACATTAATATTGCCGAGCCAGGCGCTTTAATCGGCTTTGCCGGACCTCGTGTAATTAAAGAAACCATCAAAAAAGATTTGCCTAAAGGCTTCCAAACTTCAGAATTTGTATTGGAACATGGCTTCCTAGATTTCATTGTTGATCGTAGAGAGATGAAAGCTAAATTGGCTACATTCTTGAAGATGATGAAAAAATAAATTGTTTAGTAGTTTATTAGCTCAATAGTTCATTTGGATAGTATACAAAACCAATGAACAAATGACATCAATGAACTAATCATATTAGAAAAGCAGGGTTCGTACATTTAAACAATGTCAGCCCTGCTTTTTGGCTTTAGTTCCTCGCTACGCTCCGGAAGCTGCCGCCGTCAATCAGGTTTATGATACGCTGATCTATGAATCCTAACAACCTGAGTTTAGCTAATGAACCTATTGATAATTAGCCTATAAAACTGATGCTGAAATAAATTCAGCATGACGAGGCGTTGATTTAGCGTCAGTTGAAAGCCCATTTTTTCATTTAATTTATTAACTTAACATCAAAAAACAAACGAAGGAATGAAACACATCCTCCTCTATCTCATTTTCATTTTAGCCTCTCAAATTACATTTGCGCAAAACAAGCAAGATTCGTTAGCCATCAAACAGGCTGCTTTGGACTACATTGAATCACAACATATACCTAATCCTGCACAGATGGAAAGAGCTTTGCACCCTAGAATGGTTAAACGTACATTTTGGAAAGACAAAGCCACCGGTAAAGATTATGTTAGGGAAACCTCAACAGAATCAATGATCTTATTGGCAGAAAGTTATAATGTCAAAGGTGATAAATTCCCTAAAGCACCCAAAAAAGAAGTAAAATTTCTAGATATATCAGAAAAAACAGCGTCTGTCAAACTTATTGCCGATGAATGGATCGACTACATGCATCTTGTCAAATTAAATGGAGCGTGGAAAATCATCAATGTGCTTTGGCAGTACAACGACATAAAACAACATTAATCATCATGAGAAAAATATTATTCACTATTCTATTCGCTGTTGTTGCTATTTACAGCCAAGCACAGGAAAAACCAAAATACGACGAAGCCTTAGCCAAAAAACTGGGTGCCGACAATTACGGCATGAAAATGTACGTATTGGTTATCCTTAAAACAGGAAGCAATACAAGCACAACCAAAGCGCAAACCGATAGCCTTTTTAAAGGACACATGAGCAATATGGAAGTGCTTTCCAAAGCCAACAGGTTAATTGTAGCCGGCCCGATGGCTAAAAACGAAAAACAATATCGAGGTATCTTTATTTTAAATACCAAATCTATTGACGAAGCCAAAACCTGGCTAGCTACCGATCCCGCAGTCAATGCGAAACTGTTAGACGCCGAGCTTTACAATTGGTATGGTTCTGCAGCATTGGCCGAATACCTACCCTATCATGACAAAGTACAGAAAAGCAGTTTTTAGTCAACAATCAACTTATTATCACATTAGCAGATTATCACCTTAACCATCATGCGCAAAACTTTAAGAATAGCACTTTATTTAGCCGTTGCCCTACTTCCTCAAATCACGTTTGCACAAAAGAAATCGACCATTGTAGTATGGCAACCTTCCCATCAAACTGATACTGGTGTAGATTTCAATGAAGCTCAAACCTGCAACACTATGGTAGAAGCCGCCATGAAGAAATCGCCGATGAAAAAGGAGTACAAAGTTTGGAGCTTAAATGAGCCAAACTTACATCATGCCAATCAAGGCAGCAACACTTTACTGGCCCATACCGCCGACGTAGTGGATGGCAAAATCTCAGGCTATGCCTTTGAACTTAACAAATCTAATGAGCTAAAGCCCGATGTTTTTATTTCCTTCCATAATAACGGTGGCACCAAACAACATGCTATTTGGGGCTTTATCCACGAAGGTGATGAGTACGAAAAAGACAATAGAGAATTGGCTGCTCGCTTAACGGCAGCGATAGCATCGGTAACAGATTTAACCAACAAAGGTGTTTTTGGCGACAGCTGGCCCAACCGAAATGATTACAGATGCAAAGAAACAGGCAAGAGAGCTTTTTACAGCCTAGATGAAAATGTAAACAAAGCCAAATACCGAGTGCTTTTGGAAGTGGGTGATATGGGCCAAAGCCGTGATTTCCTACTCAATAAAGACAACCTTGTTAAAATGGGCGAAGCAGTAAAAAAAGCCTTGCTGATTTGGCTCAAAGAAAAAGGGCTGTAGTCTTTGCAACATTTCTATTAATGAGGGTTTAAAACAGACTTATTGGCTACTTTTGAAGTCTATAACAAAGAAAACAAACCTAAAATGAATAGAAAATTACTTTTACCAAGTTTATTGCTATTCACTTCTTCCTTCGTTTTTGCACAGGATAAAGTAATAGACAATATCGTTAAGGAAGCTAACGAAAACTCGCAATTAGAGAAATTAGCGCATGAATTATTAGATGTGGTGGGACCACGCTTAGTAGGTACACCACAAATGAAACAGTCTAACGACTGGGTAGTAAAAAAATATGCCGATTGGGGCATTAGTGCTAAAAATGAACAGTGGGGACAATGGCGTGGTTGGGAACGTGGTGTAACCCATGTAGATTTGGTTAGTCCGCGTTTGAGAACTTTAGAAGCTACACAATTAGCCTGGAGTCCATCCACCAATGGCAAACCTGTTAAAGCAGAAGCTATTATTTTACCAGAAAACATTACCGATTCTATTGCTTTTCAAAAATGGCTACCTGCAGTAAAAGGGAAATTGGTTTTAATTTCACACAACCAAATTTCCGGCCGTCCAGACAAAAACTGGGAAGAGTTTGCCACTAAAGACCTTTTTGAAAAGTATAAAAAAGAAAAAGCCGCCGCATTAAAGAAATTTAACGACAATCTAGCTAAAACAGGTTTAAAGGCAAAAGATTTAGCATTAGCCTTAGAGAACGCTGGCGCTGCCGCTTTGGCTATTAACAACTGGTCGCAAGGATTTGGGGTTGATAAAGTATTTGGTGCCAATACGAAGAAAATCCCTACCATTAATTTATCAGTGGAAGATTATGGATTAGTTTATCGTCTAACCAAATTCGGTTCTAAACCTGTAGTTAATATCGTTTCTGAGTCTAAAGAGTTAGGTTTGGTTCCTACGTTTAATACGATAGCCGAAATCAAGAGTAAGGAAAAACCAAATGAGTATGTGATGTTATCTGCTCACTTGGATTCTTGGGATGCAGCCAGCGGTGCTACCGACAATGGTTCAGGAACAATCTTAATGATGGAAACCATGCGCATTTTGAAGAAATTCTATCCAAACCCTAAACGTACCATTTTAGTAGGACATTGGGGCAGCGAAGAGCAAGGTTTAAATGGTTCAAGAGCATTTGTGGAAGATCATCCTGAAATTGTAAAGAACCTACAAGCTTTATTCAATCAAGATAACGGAACAGGCAGAGTAGTCAATTTAGCTGGGCAAGGTTTTGCTAATGCCGAGAAATTTTTAACTCGTTGGTTGGCAAAAGTTCCAGATACCATTAAAAACCAGATTAAAACTTCTTTCCCTGGTATTCCAGGTGCAGGTGGTTCTGATTTTGCTTCGTTTGTAGCTGTTGGTGCCCCAGGCTTTTCATTGAGTTCTACCAGCTGGGATTATGGGACTTATACTTGGCATACCAACCGCGACAGCTATGATAAAATGGTATTTGATGAGATTAGAAGCAATGCGATTTTGGCTGCCATTATGGTTTACATGGCCTGTGAAGATCCTGAAAAACTAACCACTGAAAGAGCTGAGCTTCAAGTGAACCCACGTACCGGACAAAAAGTAACTTGGCCTGAACAGAAAAAAGCCACTCGCAAAGGCGGTGTTGATTAATATTTAGCCCGGCGAAGAAATTATGTTTTTAACCACCTAAGACATCTCAGTTCATTTTAGATGTTTTGGGTGGTTTTTTATTTGTAAATATTTTTTACCATCTAAGACACCTTAGCTCATCTAAGTATTTCCAAAAACTAAAATGTCTTAAATATCCAAGATAGTAACGAATTAAACATAGGACACTTCAACCATCTCTACAATTTCAAAAACTAAAATGGTCTTAGATGTCTAAGGTGGTTTTTTTTAAGATTATTCCTCCTTTTGCTGGAACTTATAAAACAAATAACCCAGAAACGGTAAAATCAATAAACTACCCAACACTAGTGCCCAACCCAAACTCTGTATAGTTTTATCGGGGCCAATAGTAGAATAAAGGGAAATGACCTCTCCTCCTTTCAAACGAATAAAATTAGGAAAATGTGCATAACTGATTGCCACTAAAATCATGGTAACCTGGAAGCCCGCTAATAACCGTAAAATCTTTGTTTTCCCTTTCAGCAATAGATACCAAAGCAATACCAGAGACAGGCTCGCTAGACTCACCGCAATTAGCCCAACTTTATTGTACACTACCCAATTCATTAAAGGTACATTTTCCATAGCTGCACTAAAGAAAACCATAGCACCAAAAACTACCGCCACTACATTCATGTATTTAGCCTTTTTGATAAAACGTCTTTTGTCATCTTCAGTTTTACATTCGCCAATCAAATAAATAGCCGCTAAAAAACCACACAAAGCTGTGGTAAATAATCCTACGGAAATAGAAAACCAATTCAGCCAACTAAAAATATAAGCATCAGCAAAGCTGTTTGCATTTAAATCTATTTGTCCAGAGAGTACACTTCCAGCAATAATACCCAAGAAAAGCGGAGTGATGAAGCTGGAATAGACAAAAATCTGGTTGTAAATACCTTGCATGTTATCTTGTACCGCATCATAATGTCTAAATACAAAGGCTGTTCCACGGGCAATAATGCCTATAAGCATAATGGCCAAAGGAATATGCAAATGCACCGACATGGTCGTATAAATTAAAGGAAAGCCCACAAACAAAATCACAATGGCAATGATTAACCACATATGATTGGCTTCCCATACCGGTCCTATGGCATGGTACATCGTTTTACGTGTTTTACCCCTGTTTTTCTCTGAAGTGAAAAGCTCAATAATACCTGCACCAAAATCGGCTCCGCCTAATAAAAAATAAAGCAGAATGGCCAAACACAAAAATATAATCACTACTTGTTCCATGAATCAGTATTTGAAGATTGATAAAGCACAGGAACCATTTTAATTTGTCGATAAAGCAGAAAGATAACGATCAAACTCAAGGAGAAATAAATGGCTGAAAAGAGATAGAATGACCAAGCAATACCCGGCATAGGTGTTACCGCATCTTTGGTACGCATAATGCCATTAATGATCCAAGGCTGCCTACCTACTTCGGTTACTGTCCAGCCTGCTTCTAACGCGATATATCCTAATGGAATAGCAAACACAAAGAGCTTCAGCAACCATTTAGTATTTAAAACCGTTTTCTTTCGCCATAGAACCACGAAATAAATGAAAGAAATGACCATCATTACCGTACCTAAGCCCACCATAATTTGAAAAGCATAGTGGGTAATAGCTACTGGTGGATGTTCATTTTCAGGAATTTGGTCCAAACCTTTCACCTCTGCTTTAAAATCGCCGTGTGCCAAGAAGCTCAAAGCCCCAGGGATTTCTATCGCTTTGCTCACGGTTTTATTTTTCTCATCTACAATGCCGCCAATCAATAATGGGGCAGGTTTTTCGGTTTTGTATAAGGCTTCCATCGCCGCCAATTTCGCAGGTTGACGTTGAGCTACATCCTTGGCCGAAATATCACCACTGATAGGTTGTAGTAGTGCTGCTACGGTCGCAAATGCCGCTGCAATTTTAAATGATTTATAATGGAAATCAGTATGCTGCTTCTTCAAAATCATTAAAGCATGTACACCTGCTACCGCAAAGCCCGTAGCCGTAAAAGCCGCCAAGCACATATGTAATGCCTGAGTAAACCAAGCATCGTTAAACATGGCTTTTATAGGGTCTATATTAATGTACTGGCCATTTACATATTCAAAGCCTGCAGGACTATTCATCCAAGCGTTAGCAGCAACTACCAAAATACCCGAAGCCAAACCGCTTACACCTACCACTACGCCAGTAAACCAATGAAACCATTTATTGAGTTTGTCCCAACCATATAAAAAGAAGCCTAAAGCGATAGCTTCGATAAAAAAGGCTGTGCCTTCAAGGGAAAAAGGCATGCCGAATATAGGTCCGGCGTGTTCCATAAATTTAGGCCAAAGCAAACCCAGCTCAAAGGAAAGCATAGTTCCTGAAACGGCGCCTGTAGCAAAAAAGATAGCTACTCCTTTACTCCAGGCTTTAGTAATATGTTTATAAACCTCATTATTTGTTTTTAACCACTTGTAATGCGATACGGCCATAAAAAATGGCATTACCATACCAATACAAGCATAAATAATGTGAAAACCCAAAGAAAGGGCCATCTGCGAACGAGCTGCTAAAAAATCATCCATAAGTTGGGGAATTGGACTAAACAAATATAAGGCTTAAGCCAGTAACTCGTCAGCTGTTAACCATCTTTCAAAGAGATATTTAAAATATAGAACGTTTATAAATTACACTCTTTTTGGGAGAACATTTTTATATTCTTTATTAGAAAATAAAATTCACAGACTCTTTGCAAAATAGATCGGCTATTCGCTAATTTCCAGCTAAATACCTATTCCCTGCATATCCTTGTCATCCTAAGCTTGTCGAAGGATGACGATGTTCCTTCAACTTCAAAGAAATTTTAAGTAAAGTGTAAAGACTTCAAATTATTTGGCACTCAACTCTGTATAAGCCGCATTCAAACTCCTCGCAATACCATCGCCTTGCCATTCCCGTGCGCCAGGAATTTCAGTAGCTTTTAGAATATCTTCTTTCGATTTTCCCGCTTTGATTTCCTTACCTACGAAAGCAAGTAACGACTGTAAATAGTTTTTAAATGCTTGTATATCGGCTTTATTTCCTGTTATTTTTTCAGGGTCGCGGCTATGCCCAAAAACGAACAAGGTATTATTATCAAATTGTGCAGTAATTTTATCTAAAACATTTATCCAGCTTGCAATATTTGCGCCGTTTGCCGTATCAATAAAAGGGTAACGACGGTTGAATACTAGATCGCCAACATGGGCAATGTTTGCATTTTCAAAATGGTAAATGCTATCGCCATTGGTGTGGCCTGGACCAAAATAATAAGCAGTAACTTTTTCTCCGCCAACTTTAGTTTTCCAGCCATCATTACCAAAACTAAGATCTGGCAACAATTGCTTGTCCAAACTATTAGCCTTTTCGGCCGTTGCACGCTGGTTTTTCAAGGAGTTTTCATGTGCTACCACATGTTCTGCCAGTCCCTTAAAAGCTATATTTCCACCAGTATGGTCGCCATGATGATGGGTGTTCAACAAATATTTGAAAGGCTTATTGCCCAATTTTTTCAATTCTTCAATCACATGTGGGGCAGAGTTTGGAAACTGTGAATCTATTACCGTAAAACCGTCCTTACTGTTTAACCAAGCAATGGTACCACCCTGCTCTATAAAAACCCCCACATTATTCCGTAAAGGTTTAAACTTATAGGCCTGCTGCAAAATACCATTTGCAAAAGCATTGGACTTATAAATAGAGAGTATGGCTAGTGCCAAAGTAGATTGCTGGATAAATTGTCGACGTTCCATATTGTAAAACAAAAACCACGACTTAATCGTCGTGGCTTAAATTTAATTAAATATTCTGATTAAAATCCAGTGCCTGGTGTAGTTCCTGGTTCATGACCATCGCTCAAAGGTTTATGCCTACGAGAATGGTTCTTGGCAAATTTGCTATCGATGCTAGATGAAGAATTTCTCTCTATATTTTCCTCGGTTCTCGTAGGTTTCGTTTCGTTAATATCAATCAGGTCGTTCCTAACTTCCTTTTCCTTCTTATCTTTATTTTTCATAATCTTAAATTTTTATTTAACGATGATGAAGCTATCCCGATTGGGATGGTTCCATGATTTTAAGTTTTGGTACTTTTATTAACAAAACTTTTTTGGGGATTGTTTTGTAACATAGCTATACAATTTAACGGATGAAAAAGGCAATTTTATTTGGAGCCAGCGGTTTTGTTGGTGGTTATTTACTTCGTGATTTGTTACAGAGCGACAATTATGAAGAAGTTATCGTAGTAGTGCGAAAGCCTTTGCAAATACTACATCCTAAATTGAAAACCATTATAGCCGATTACGAAACTTTACCGCAGCATCAAAATGAATTGACGGCAGATGATGTATTTATAGCTTTAGGCACTACTAAGAAAAAAACGCCCGACGAAAAAATCTATTATCAAATAGACCACGACTATCCCGTACTTGCTGCGCAACTAACCAAAGCCAAAGGAGCAAAATCTGTATTTTTAGTTAGTGCGGTGGGAGCAAATATCAATTCTTCTATTTTCTACGTCAGAACAAAGGGAGAAGCTGAAAGAGATATCATTTCAGTTGATTTTGAACATACTCATATTTTCCGCCCATCTATGATCATGGGAAACAGAGCAGAAAGCAGGCCGTTAGAAAAAGTTTTTATTGGCATATTTGGGGTCTTCAATCTTTTACTGATTGGCAAGCTGAATAAATACAAAGGAATTACTGCCGAAAATATTGCAAAAGCGATGTTTACAGCAGCCCAAAAAACTAGCGAAAAGATTAAAATCTACCATTGGAAAGAGATGCAGAAATTGTTGGAATAATTTTTCGGACTGCCATAGGGTTGTCAGTGTGAATTTTATTTTTGTCGCAAACATCACATATAATGTCAAGCCAAAAACCACTTGTAGACAAGACATATCTCCTTAAAAAATTCAACGGAAAAGGCGGCTGGACTTTTATTGAACTTCCAGAAATAAAACCTGATAAGAACCGCTATTTTGGATGGGTAAAGGTGAGCGGCTTTATTGATGATTACGAGCTTCAGCATTACCCTTTACAATCTATGGGGAATGGCAGTCTGTTTTTACCTATTAAAGCAGAAATCCGTAAGCAAATCAAAAAGCAAGCTGGAGACGTAGTTAAGGTGGTATTATTTAGCGATAATGGCAACGACACCGATACTTCAGAAGAACTAAAAGCGTGTTTGGATGAAGTTCCAGAGGCTTATGAAAAATTCAATTTACTTCCTACTAGCAAACAAAAAGCTTTTATCGATTGGATTTCTTCTGCCAAAAATGACGAAATTAAAGTCCAACGCATCATTAACACCATTGACCAAATTTTGGCTTTGAAATAACAATATTAACTATAAAAATATGAGCTATTGCAGCGTTATCCCTAGCATGCAGCCCGACGAACGCAGGGCTTTACATTCCAATTATCATGATAACCATTATGGTTTTCCTATTCACGACGATAATGAGCTTTTTGGCAGGTTAATTTTAGAGATTAACCAGGCTGGTTTAAGCTGGGAAACCATTTTAAAGAAAGAAGAAGGGTTTAGAAAGGCTTATGCGAATTTTAACATTAAAAAAATAGCCAATTTTAGCGAAGAAGATCGAGAACGTTTGTTGCAAGATCCTGGAATTATCCGCAATAAATTAAAAGTAAATGCAGCGATAGAAAACGCCAAAACTATTTTAGGACTTCAACAAGAATTTGGCAGCTTTGAGAAATGGTTGGAAAGCCATCATCCTAAGACCAAAGTAGAATGGGTAAAGTTGTTTAAAAAGACTTTTAAGTTTACTGGCGGAGAAATTGTAGGAGAGTTTTTAATGAGCATTGGCTTTTTGCCTGGTGCACATGATGCTTCTTGCCCTGTTCATGGAAAGGTGTTGAAGAGTAATCCGAAGTGGGTTAATCAATAAATTTTTGCAATAATTGATAATTAAACCTCGTAGGTTTTAGAAACCTACGAGGTTTACACATACCATTAGACTGAGTTTCCGCATCATCCAAAACCTCAAGATGAATCAACCTTAATCATAAAAACATCTATAACACCCCGGTCTTCGACCACCCCTCTGAAAAAGGGGAATAGCTTAATGAAATTCCCCTCTTTCAGAGGGGTGCCCAACGGGCGAGGTGTCAAAATTCACCATCAGACTACATAAAAATCCTTCGACAAGCTCAGCATGACAGGAATACAAAAGATAATAGCGCACTAGCGACCTACTTTCCTAACCACAAGGCACAGGCTTTATTTAATAGACCCGATTGCAGTGCCTGCCTGCGGTAGGCAGGGAAATACTTTTGCTTGAGATTGCTTCGTCCCTCGCAATGACGAACACAGCAAAAGATTGTAACGAAAAGCGGGACTGAAGTATGCGATTTACAGTAAACCTGCTCTCCATAAAAACAAAAAAGGGAAATCTTTTCAGACTTCCCTTTTTTATCGATTGATATTCAGATTACGCTAAAGCGTTCTGTTTTACCACCATTTTAACTTTCTCCAGAGCATAGTCAATTTCTTCTTTAGTGGTGTATTTACTAAATGAGAAACGAACTGCCGGGCGATTAGGATCGGCTTTGATTCCGTTCAGCACATGTGAACCAATGTTAGATCCCGATGAACAGGCACTACCACCAGAAGCGCAGATACCGTTAATGTCCAAGTTGAACAATAACATATCTGCCATTTCCATTTCAGGAAAAGATACATTCAAAACAGTATATAAACTTTTATCTGCATCGGTTTCCCCATTGAAAGAAATTCCTGGGATTTCAGCAATCAATTGCTGTTTCATATAGTCTTTTAGGTCCTGTACATGATTTTGGTGCTGTTCCATTTCAGTATAAGCTATTTCTAAAGCCTTGGCCAAGCCTACAATGCCATATACATTTTCAGTACCACCACGCATATTACGTTCCTGTGCACCACCATAAATCATTGGTGGAATTTTAATACTGTTGTTTACGTACAAAAATCCTACACCTTTTGGGCCATGTAGTTTATGAGCTGCGCAAACAATAAAATGAGCTTTTAGCTTACGTACATCATGTGGATAATGTCCCATGGTTTGTACCGTATCGGCATGGTAAATGGCATTGTATTTCTCACAAAGATCCCCCACCTTTTCCATGTCAGTTAAGGTACCCAATTCATTATTGGCATGCATTAAAGAAACGAAACTACGTTCGTTGTTTTGCAAAAGCTCTTCTAAATGTGCATAATCAACATTGCCTTTTTCATCAATATTCACAAAACTAAGTTTATCAATTACGCCATCTTTAAGCAACATGTTTAAAGTATGTTCTACCGCATGGTGCTCAATTTTCGAAGTAATAGCATGTTTAATGCCATAAGCAGCAATTCCGCAACGGATGGCTGTATTATCAGCTTCGGTACCACCAGAAGTAAAGAAAATTTCAGATGGTGAAGCATTAAGCAAACCAGAAACTGTTTTGCGTGCTTTTTCTACCAAGGTTCTTACTTCACGACCTAACGCATGTATAGCAGAAGGATTACCATAGTAATTTTGCATTACGTTGGTCATCTCTTCTACCACAGCGGGATCAAGTGGCGTAGTAGCTGCGTTGTCTAAATAAACTCGTTTCATTTTTATTGTGTGTGTTAGTTAAGTTAGTTTTTTAGGAGCGAGGTATTATTAGTGTTCGGTTAAACAGTTCGTCAGTTTAACAATTAACCATCTTCCTAGCTGATTTGCAATATTTCCTTAATATCAGAAATGATTTTATATGCTAAATTTTCAGCCGTGGTTTCATTTTCAGCTTCGCTGTAGATACGGATAATTGGTTCTGTATTCGATCTACGCAAATGCACCCATTCCTTATCAAACTCAATTTTAAGTCCATCTATGGTACTGTGTGGTTGCTTTTGATACTTTTCTTGCACTTTGGCCAACAATAAATCAATATCCATTTCCGGAGTTAAAGTAATTTTGTTTTTAGAGATATGATATGCTGGATAGCTAGCTCTCAATACCGAAATTGGCTTACCAAATTTAGCCAAATGAGACAAGAACAATGCAATACCTACCAATGCATCTCTACCGTAATGCGATTCAGGATAGATGATACCGCCATTTCCTTCGCCACCAATAATAGCATTAGTAGCCTTCATTTGATTTACCACATTAACTTCACCTACAGCAGCTGCGTTGTATTGCGTACCTGCTTTTTCGGTAACATCTCTAAGCGCCCTGGTCGAAGAAAGGTTTGAAACCGTATTGCCTGGCGTATGTTTCAGCACATAATCAGCCACAGCTACCAAAGTGTATTCCTCACCAAACATTGAACCATCTTCGTTTACAAAACATAGTCTGTCCACATCTGGATCAACCACAATCCCTAAATCAGCATTTTTTTGCTGCACTACCTTAGCAATTTCAGTCAAGTTCTCAGGCAGTGGCTCCGGATTGTGAGGGAAATGTCCATTGGGTTCGCAATAAAGTTCGTAAACGGTATCTACGCCCAAAGCTTTCAATAAGGGTGGAAGGAAAATACCTCCAGTAGAGTTCACACAATCAATAGCTACTTTGAAATTAGCTTTTTTAATAGCTGCTACATCAACCAAAGGGAGCGCTAAAATAGCGTCGATATGTTTTTGGATGTAAGTATCGTTTTTAATAAGCTGTCCTAAATGATCCACCTCAGCAAAGCTGAAATCAGAATTTTCAGCAATGTCCAGTACTTCTTTTCCATCAGCATCACTAATAAATTCGCCTTTGGCATTTAAAAGTTTTAAAGCGTTCCATTGCTTAGGGTTATGACTGGCAGTTAAAATAATGCCACCAGCAGCTTTTTCCATAGGCACTGCAATTTCAACGGTAGGCGTAGTAGAAAGGCCCAAATCTATCACTTCAATACCCAAACCCTGCAATGTGCCTACTACCAAATTGTTCACCATTTCGCCAGAAATACGTGCATCACGTCCAATGACAATTCTTTTATGCTCAGCTTTACTGATTACCCATGAACCAAAAGCAGCCGTAAATTTTACAATATCGATCGGGGTTAAACCTTCGCCAGCCTTGCCGCCAATAGTTCCCCTAATTCCTGAGATAGATTTTATTAAAGTCAAGTCTTCTATTTTTCGTCAAAATTAATAAAAATAAATGCTTTAGCTTTAGCTTAATTATCATGATTTTGAAATTTAAACTTCAAGTAAATCTATGAGTCAAGTAGTTGATGGCTCTTGCCAATGGTTTATGTTTAGTGTATTTTTGAAGGTGCAAACAACATACGGGAGTAAATTTTATTGCAACATTATTGCACAAACACTATATTTGTCGTCCTAAATTTGAATAGAAATGCAACGCAAATGGTTTCAGTACTGGTTTAACTCGCCATATTACCACATTCTTTACGGTAACCGAAATGACGAAGAAGCAGAGTTATTAATGGATAATTTACTGGCCCATTTGAAGCCAAGTGTAGATAGTAAAATCATTGATATTGCTTGCGGCAGAGGCCGACACTCCATTTACCTTAATAAAAAAGGGTATGATGTAACTGGCATTGACCTTTCTGAGCAGAACATTAAATATGCGCAACAGTTTGAGCAAAAAAATCTGCATTTCTACGTGCACGACATGCGCAAACTGTCGTACATCAATTATTTCGACATTGCCCTTAACCTGTTTACCAGTTTTGGCTATTTCGAAACTGAAAAAGACCATGTAAATGCATTGAAAGCCTTTAGAAAAGGTTTAAAAGCCGATGGCACTTTTGTAATTGATTATTTCAACACGCAAAAAATCATCAAAAACCTCACCCATCAGGAAATCAAGACCATTGATGGCATTGAATTTCATTTACACAAATTTGTGGCTGACGGAAAAATCATCAAGCATATCAACTTTGAGCATAAATTAAAAGATTATGCTTTTGAAGAACGTGTACAGGCATTTTTATTGAGCGATTTCGAAAACATGCTAGATAAAGCTGGTATGCAAATTATAGAGAAATTTGGCAGCTATCATTTGGAAGAATTTGATGAACTGAAATCTGACCGTTTGATTCTTATTTGTAAAAAAGCATGATGCAGGAGCTTTTACAGTTTGATACCGAGTTATTTTTAAAGATACATCGCGGTTTGAGCAATGGCTTTTTCGATTGGTTGATGCCTTTACTACGCAATCGCTTTTTTTGGTCGCCACTTTATTTGTTCATTATAATTTTTTGTATCAGACAGTATAAAAAGGCAGGCCTTTATATTATTGGAGGCGTACTGTTAACTTTTGCCCTAGGTGATATGATTTCATCAAGGATCATTAAGCCTAATGTAAATCGTACCAGACCTTGTAACGAAGTCCGTTTGGCCGATCAAATTATCCATCGAGTGCCTTGCGGTAGTGGCAAGAGTTTTCCTTCATCACATGCTACCAATCATTTTGGTATTGCGGTATTTCTAATTGGTGTTTTTTACCGAAAGTGGAAAGCCATTTTACCTATTGGTATTTTATGGGCAGCCTCCATCAGCTTTGCCCAAGTGTACGTAGGTGTGCATTATCCTATTGATGTTTTTTGTGGAATGATATTAGGAATATCTTTAGGTGTGGTTACCATCTTTATTTATAGATACGTAGAAAAAAAGTTTTTAAAACGAACTATTATAGAAACACCTGAGAAATCTTAACTTATTTAGGCAAATCTTATTTACTAATGGAAATTTGGAAATTTTCGATTTTATTCTTCTCTGCTTTTTTAGGCGGATTAGCTATTTTTTTAGTTAAAAATGATAAATCGCAGCTCCTAAAACTCATCCTGTCCTTTAGTGGTGCTTATCTTTTTTCTATTACGGTACTACACCTCATCCCCGACGCATATAGCGGAACTGATGGGCACGAGATTGGCATTTACATTTTGATTGGTTTCTTGTTACAGGTTTTCTTGGAGCAATTTTCGGAAGGTGTAGAACATGGGCATATCCATAGGCATCATCATGAACATGCTTTTCCTTATGGTATCATGATCAGTTTGTGTCTGCACGCTTTTTTAGAGGGTATGCCTTTGGCAAAAGACCACCATAATGAGTTTATCTTTGGGATAGCACTGCACCATATCCCGGCGGCCTTTGCCTTGGCTAGCATCCTATTACAAAACCACATCAAAAAGGGGCCAATTATTTCACTTTTAATCTTATTTGCAGTAATGGCGCCTTTAGGTTACTGGGTAAGTTTGGGCTTAAGCAATGGAAGTTTAGGAGGTATTGAGGCTTATTTCAATAAAATTATGGGTATTGTAATTGGTATTTTCCTTCATATTTCTACTACCATTTTATTTGAATCAAGCGCTGACCATAAAATCAACAAGCGTAAAATGCTTGCCGTACTGCTAGGCATAGGCGTTGCTTTAATTGGTTTTTACGCAGGTCACAGCCATTAGAAGACTGAAACAATTAACCAGTTAACCTTTTCCAACATTCCTGTCAAAATCTAAAATCGTCAGTCGTAAATCGTAAATCAATTTTATCTTTGCCGTAAATGCATTTAGCTCAACAGGTAAAACACTTAATTAGAAAAGAAATCGTTTTAGAGTGGCGATCTAAATATGCCCTTAACGGTGTACTGCTATATGTAGTTTCTACTGTTTTCGTCTGCTTCATGTCGTTCCAACTTATTGACAAAATTACTTGGAATGCTCTTTTTTGGATCATTATGCTATTTGCTTCCATTAATGCTATTGCAAAGAGCTTCCTTCAGGAAAGCAAGGGCCGACAGCTTTACATTTATACTTTAGTCAGCCCTGTAGCGCTAATCATTGCCAAAACAATCTACAACAGTTTATTAATGATGATTTTAACTGTAATTGCTTTGGCTTTTTACTGTTTGGTATTTGAACCAAACAAAGACATTGATATTTTGATGTACCTTGTAGCGGCTGTATTAGGTAGCTTGAGCTTTTCCACTATTTTCACGATGGTATCGGCCATTGCTTCAAAAACAGGCAACGGAGGTATGCTGATGGCCATTTTAAGCTTCCCTATCATTATTCCAGTGCTGATTGTGCTTATTAAATTCGCGAAAAATGCCATGGATGGGTTAGATAGGAGCGTGAGTTTAGATGAAATTGGCCTTTTGGCTTTGATAAATGTAATGGTGATGACAGTTGCTTTATTGTTATTTCCTTACCTTTGGCGAGATTAACAATGTGATGATTTGGGAATTTGGGAATGAGATGATTAAAAAAACATCACCTAACCATCCAAATACTAACATCTAAATACTAAATACTTACAAATAACTTATGCACAAAACCTGGTGGAAGATATTAGCCGCTGTTTTAGTAGTGTACACCGCAATCGCTGGTTTATTGTTAGAAGTCCCTCGATTGGCTATCTTAAATGAGACCATCCGAAACCTGTATTTCCACGTTCCTATGTGGTTTGCAATGGTGGTACTATTTACCATTTCTGTTTTCTATAGTGTAAAATCTTTAAGCTCGCAAAGCGAAGCCGATGATATTAGGGCTGTGGAAAGTGCCAATGCTGGGATTATTTTTGGCGTGTTAGGCATTATTACAGGTGCCGTTTGGGCCAAATTTACTTGGGGACAATTTTGGAGTTTCGACCCTAAACAGAACTTTGCAGCCATTTCCCTGCTACTTTACTTTGCTTATTTTGTATTGAGAAATGCCATAGACGAAGAGCAAAAAAGAGCTAAAATAGCCGCTATTTATAACATTTTTGCCTTCCCTATGATGGTGGTATTACTTTTTGTATTGCCACGCTTACAAGATTCACTACACCCAGGTAATGGTGGCAACCCCGGTTTTAACAGCTACGATTTAGATAGCCGCATGCGCATGGTTTTCTATCCTGCCTGTTTGGGCTGGATTTTAGTAGGCTACTGGGTTTACACTTTACGTTTCAGAATAAAAACATTAGAAAATAAACACAATACTTTGTAATGAAGAAGATTTTAACCGTACTTATCCTCCTTTTTTCGTCGCTTAATTTACTAGCTCAAAACAGCGATATTGAGATGGCCGACAAACTACGTAGCGATGGAAAAATTTACATTGTAGTGATTTGTATTGTCATTATTTTGGCGGGCTTACTGTTTTACCTTTTTGCGTTAGACAAACGTTTGAAATTGTTAGAAAAAAAATCAAGCAACAAAAACTAATTTTAAACGCATCAGGCACGTTTTTTTGAACCAAAAAGCAATAGTGTTTACCATACACTAAGCAAAATATTCTTGCAAGAATGGTTTATTTTACTGCAATTTTGCACCCGTAAAAGCATAAAACCAAAATTCAAAAAAATGGCTAGTACAGCAAATGAAACAAG
>Ga0222427_100654_pt1 | contig 38646 bp, 32 predicted proteins | sample 2B20Ametagenome_FD_182890 | JGI IMG/M metagenome (GOLD analysis project Ga0222427, IMG submission 182890) | Enriched microbial communities from leaf-cutter ant dump, University of Wisconsin, Madison, United States - 2B20A (version 2) | ecosystem: Environmental > Terrestrial > Nest > Insects nest...
AAGGACAACCCGACCAGCAAATGGATGTCGAGGCTGATGGCCTCATCGCCGGCAACGCCGGCTCCCACAGGGTTTCGGGCCAGCCGCAGGATCCAGGCCCGACACAGGAACCTGTGGGAGCTGGCTTGCCAGCGATGAAGCAGGCAAGGACAACCCGATCAGCAAGATCGATGTCGGGGCTGATGGCCTCATCGTCGGCAATGCCGACTCCCACCAGGATCCCGGTCGATCACCGGATCGAGGTCAGGCACAGATCCTGTGGGAGCTGGCATTGCCAGCGATGAGGCCGGCAAGAACAACCTGATCAGCAAGATGGTTGTCGAGGCTGATGGCCTCATCGTCGGCAATGCCGACTCCCACCAGGATCCCGGTCGATCACCGGATCGAGGTCAGGCACAGATCCTGTGGGAGCTGGCTTGCCAGCGATGAGGCCGGCAAGAACAACCTGATCAGCAAGATGGTTGTCGAGGCTGATGGCCTCATCGTCGGCAATGCCGACTCCCACCAGGATCCCGGTTGATCACCGGATCGAGGTCAGGCACAGATCCTGTGGGAGCTGGCGTTGCCAGCGATGAGGCCCTCAGCATCAACAAGGATTCAGGGCTGACTGGCCACCGCCGGCTTCGGCTGCTTGTACAGGTCCAGCAGCACCTGGTCGAGCACCGCCGATGCTCCCCATGGGCGAGGGTCGTTGAGGATCGCGGTCACTGCCCAGGTAGTGCCGTTGCTGTCACGGCTGAAGCCGGCAATCGCCCGCACGGTGTTCAGGGTGCCGGTCTTGATGTGGGCTTCGCCGGCCATGGCGGTGCGCTTGAGGCGCTTGCGCATGGTGCCGTCCATGCCGGTCAGCGGCATCGAGCTGATGAACTCGGCGGCATACGGGCTCTTCCACGCCGCCTGCAGCAGGGTCGCCATCTCCCGCGCGCTGACCCGTTCGGCACGGGACAGGCCGGAGCCGTTTTCCATCACCAGGTGCGAGGCGGTGATGCCTTTCTTGGCCATCCACTGTCTTACCACGCGCTGCGCTGCCTTGGCGTCGTCACCATCGGCATCGGTACGGAAGCGCGCGCCGAGGCTGAGGAACAGTTGCTGGGCCATGGTGTTGTTACTGTATTTGTTGATGTCGCGGATGATCTCCACCAGGTCCGGGGAGAAGGCGCGGGCCAGCAGGCGGGCGTTCTTCGGTACGTCCTGGACCCGGTCGCGGCCCTGGATGGTGCCGCCCAGTTCGTTCCAGATTGCCCGCACTGCACCGGCGGCGTAGGTCGGGTGGTCGAGCAGCGACAGGTAGGTCTGCGAGTTGCAGCCATCGCCCAGTTGCCCGGTGACCGTGACCGTCACGCCATCGGCCTGGACCACCGGGTTGTAGCGCACATCGCCGCTGCATTGCTTGCTGTTCACGGCCTTGACCTGGTTGTCGATGCGGATGCTGGCGATCGGCGGCTCTACCGAAACCAGTACCCGGCCGCCGTCATTGCGGGCGACGAAGCGCAGGGCCTTGAGGTTGACCAGCAGCGAGTCGGGCTTGACCAGGAACGGCTTGTTCTCGTCGCCACCGTCGTCGTTGAACTGCGGCAGTTGCGGCTGGATGAAGTGGCTGCGGTCGAGCACCAGGTCGCCGGTGATGGTCTGCACGCCGTTGGCACGCAGGTCGCGCATCAACAGCCAGAGTTTTTCCATGTTCAGCTTGGGATCGCCGCCGCCCTTGAGGTACAGGTTGCCGTTGAGCACGCCGTTGCTCAGCGGGCCGTCGCTGTAGAACTCGGTTTTCCACTGGTAGGTCGGGCCGAGCATTTCCAGGGCGGCATAGGTGGTCACCAGCTTCATGGTCGAGGCCGGGTTGACCGAAACATCGGCGTTGAAAATGGTCGGGGTACCCGGCCCGTTGAGCGGGATCATCACCAGGGACAGGGCGGAATCGTCGAGTTTGTTGGCCTTGAGGGCCTGTTGCACCTTGGGCGGCAGGCTGGAACTGGCAGGAGCGGCATGGGCCGGCACGGCGAAGGGCAGAAGCAGGCCGGCGAACAACAGCGAGCGGAGGGATGGGGTCATAAGCACTGGAACCCTGCATGTAGAAGGGTGAAATGTAACGGGGCTGTACAGGATGATGGCCCCGACTGAAAAAATGATAGCGCGCATTATGCCCCAAGCTTGTATCGAGATGCGTCGCGAATACGTTTGCCAGTGGCGGTTTTGTCGGGTTTTCCCGGGCAGAAGGGTGGCGAAACTGGTACAGTGCGCGGCGTAATTACTCAAGAGGATTGTTTCATGGCTACCAACCGTTCCCGCCGTCTGCGCAAAAAGCTCTGTGTAGACGAATTCCAGGAACTGGGTTTCGAGCTGAACCTGGAGTTCAAGGAAGACCTGAGCGAAGAAGCCATCGATGCCTTCCTCGACGCATTCCTGGCTGAAGCCATGGATGCCAACGGTCTGGACTACGTGGGCGGTGACGACTTCGGCCTGGTTTGCCTGGCCAAGCGTGGCTCGGTCAGCGAAGAGCAGCGCGCCGCTGTCGACGCCTGGCTCAAGGGCCGCAGCGAACTGACCAAGATCGAACTCAGCCCGCTGCTGGACGCCTGGTACCCGGAAAACCCGGTCAACAAGGCCTGATGCACACAACGCGGCAGCCCTCGTGCTGCCGCGTTGCTTTTCAGTCCTTGCCTTCCTCGCCGACGTCCGTCGGCTCCGGCAGATTCGCCAGGGTTTGCCGCAGGGTCTCATCGACCCGTCGCATCTGTTGCAGCACCTGCCGCTTGCGGCGCCTGAGTACCGGCTCGGGGGCGTAGCGCGCACAGACCTCCTCGAGTTTTTCACAGGCCAGCATCAATTCCTCGGCCTGGACGATCCGTGCCACCCCGAGAATCTGGTGGGCGACATTCTTCAGCGGTTGCGGGTTGCCGTGGGTATCGATGGCACGCAGGCGCTGCTGGTCTTCCGGGCTGCTGCGCAACAGGGTTTCCAGCAGACGGCGCAGTTCGTGCGGGCAGTCGCCGATGATCGGCTGCAGGCCGGTGAGATCGAGCAGCGCCGGTAGCGAGGCATCGGCGGGGGCTGCCTGCAGCGGCACGCTGGCCAGGCGTTGACCGAGGGTATGCAGGCCGATGGGCTTGAGCAGGCAGTCGTCCATGCCCGCTTGCAGGCAATGCTCGTGGACTTCCGGCTGGGCGTTGGCGGTATAGCCGAGGATGGTGCAGGGCGCCCGTTGCTGGCGCCGTTCTTCGTCACGGATGGCCTGGGTGAACTGGTAGCCGTTCATGTCGGGCATGTTGCAGTCGACGATCAGCACGTCGAAGCAGCTGTCCAGCCACAGGGCCAGGGCCTGCTTGCCGTTGTCGATGCAGCGGTAGTGCACGCCGAGGAATTCCAGTTGCTGGGCCACCAGTTGCAGGTTGGCCGGGTGGTCGTCCACCACCATGACCCTCAGGCTGGCGCTGGGCATCGGTGGCGAGGATTCGCAGGGTTGCGGGTCGGCGCTTTCGGGCAGGCTGCGCAGCGGCAGGATGACGCGGATTTCCGTGCCTTCCCCGGGCTTGCTGAACAGGCTCAGCTTGCCGCCCATCATTTCGCACAGGCTGCGGCTGATCACCAGGCCCAGACCGGTGCCACTGCGGGCCTGGGCGCTGCCCGGCTCGATCTGCACGAAGGGCTGGAACAGGCGCTGTTGATCATCCACCGAGATGCCGACACCGGTATCGCACACCGACAGTTCCAGTTGCAGGTCATGCCGGCCACCCTCGGGGCCGTCGGGAAGGCTGGACAGGCTGAGGTCGATCCTGACCTGGCCCCAGGTGGTGAACTTGATCGCATTGCTGACCAGATTGGAGAGGATCTGCTTGACCCGCAATGGATCGAGCAGCACGTCGCGGTGCGCACTGCGGGAAATCGTCAGGTTCAGCTCCAGGCCTTTTTCCCGGGCCAGACCGTCGAAGACCTGGCCCACCGACTGCACCAGCTCCGCCGGATTGGCCCGTTCAGGGTTGAGGTTGAGGTGGCCGGATTCGATGCGGGCGATGTCGAGGATATCGCCGATCAGCGCCAGCAGGTCGCGGGCGGAGCGATACGCGACTTCGATGGCCGGGCGCTCCATCTGCGGATCGCCAGTACGCTTGAGGGCCAGTTCGAGCATGCCGATCAGGGCATTCATCGGCGTGCGGATCTCGTGGCTCATGGTTGCCAGGAACACGCTCTTGGCGCGGTTGGCCGCATCGGCCTGTTCCTTGGCCAGGCGCAGGTCATGGATCAGTTGCCGGCGCTCGCTGATGTCCAGCCAGCCGCCGATGATGCCTTTCACTTCGCCCAGCGAATCACGGTAGGGCAGGACCCAGTGGTAGATGGTCTGCTCGGTGTCCTTGAGCATCAGCGGGCGATCGACGATCAGCGGCTTGCCTTCGTTCATCACCCGCAGGTAGTCGGCCTGGATCTTGCGCGCATCGTCGGTGACCCCCAGCGGCGCGACGTGGATCGACTTGCCCAGGACCGCCTCCAGGTCCACGCCGAGGGCCTGCAGGTAGCTGTCGTTGCAGGTCTGCAGCAGGCCGTGGCGGTCGCGTACATAAATCGGATGGGGGGTGCCGTTGACCATGGCGCGCATGAATTCGAGCTGGTCGTTGAGCGCCCGTTCGGCGGCCTCGCGCTGCTTGATCTGGCGGCGCATCCAGGCGTTCCAGGCCAGCGACAGGAGCAACAGGACCAGGGTGCCGAGAATGATCTTGAGGATGCTTTGCTGGTGGCTTTGCCAGTAGGAATAGGAGCCGCCGCTGTAGCCGCGCCAACGGCTGTTGATGATGCCCATTTCCTCGGGAACGATGCTGGTCAGTGCCTTGTCGAGGATCGACGCCAGCTCCGGGTCGTTGCGCGAGGTGGCCAGGGAGAAGGTCGCCGGAATGTCGCTGACGGTGGAACGGATCACCAGATGACGCTGGGTGGTCAGATTGAAGTTGGCGTTGATCAGGGTCATGACCATGCCGTCGACCTGGCGGTTGACCAGCATGCTGGCGGCGGCGGCGGTGTCTTCGGTGGAGACCAGCTGGATATCCGGATAGCGCTGGCGGATGCCGTCGTTGAGCAGGTTGCCGCGGCTTACCGCGAGGCGCCGGCCGTGCAGTTGTTCGAGGGATTGCGGAGCGTCCTTGCCGTCGCGGGTGACCAGGACGTAGGAGTTTTCCAGGTACGGTCGGCTGATATGCAGCGCCTGTTCCCGCTCCGGGCTGCTGGAGATGGCCGCGATCAGTTCGGCGTGATCGTGGGTCACCTGGTCGATCATGTCGCTGATGCCGTTGCTGCGCTTGATCTCGAAATGCAGGCCGGTGCGCAGGCGGATCAGCTCCAGCAGGTCGGCGGCGATGCCGCGCAGGTTGCCGGAGCGGTCGAAGAAGGTCAGCGGCGCGGCGTGTTCGTCCACCGTCACCCGCACCACCGGGTTCTTCGCCAGCCACTGTTCCTCGCTGGGCGACAGTTGCAGCTTGCGATCGGTGAGCAGGATGCTGCTGCCGGCGCTCCAGCGCTGGAAGATGCTGGCGCGGGTGGTGCTGGTCACCGCCTCCAGGGTCTTGTTCACCAGGGTCAGCAGGACCTGGTTGTTCTGCTGCACGGCGAAGCCGAAGCCGGTGGCCTCGTGCTTGGCGAAGTTGGCCATCTTGAGGTTGCGCAGATGGCTCTGGTTGAGCAGGTAATGGGTCGACAGGGTATCGCCGAGAAACACGTCGGCCTGGTCGAAGGCCACGGCGTTCAGGGCGTTGTGATAGGAGCTGTAGGTGCGGATGCTGGCGTGGGGATAGGTGGCGCGGACTTCGGCGAGCGGCAGGTAATGCTCGATCATGCTCAGGCGCAGGTCCTTGAGGCCGGTGTCCAGCGGCCGGGTTTCGTTTTCCCGGGTGACCAGCACCGGTTGATCTTCCGCGTAGGGTTGCGACAGCACCACATTGGGTACGGCGAGATCGTAGCTGTTGGCGCTGCCGAGCAGGTCGATCTTGCCGGCAACCAGGGCCTGGAGCGCCAGGTCGCGACTGGCGAAGCGGCGGATCGTCACCGGCAGGCCGAGGGTGGCACCGAGCAGCCCGGCGTAGTCGGCGGTGACCCCTTCGTAGTCGCGTCCGCTGGCGGTCATGTCGAAGGGCGGGTAGTCCGGCGCCGAGGTTCCCAGGATCAGTTCCCGGCGGTTGTGCAGCCAGGCCTGCTGCGCGGGGGTAAGGGTAATGCGCAAGGGCACCTGGGCGCCGCGACTGAACAGTTTGAAATTGTCTTCCGCGGCTTCGTTCGCCGTGGTGTGCCCGGGACCAAAGCCGAGCAGCAGGGCGATCAGCACCACCTTGCCGAGCATGCGTGCCTTCATACCAGTTCGTTGCGCTTGGCCATTTCGATAAGTTCCACCAGCGAGCGCACCTTGAGTTTCTGCATCAGGCGTTTCTTGTAGGTACTGACGGTCTTGTTGCTGAGGAACATGCCTTCGGCAATTTCCTTGTTGCTGCGACCCTGGGCGAAAAGTTGCAGGACCATCAGTTCGCGATCATTGATCGATTTGAAACGTTCTATTTCTTCCGAGATGTTGAACTGTTGGCGCAGTGGACTGATGGCCTGGCTGGGGAAGTAGTTATATCCGGAAAGTACCGCGCGGATTGCGCTCAACAGTTCGCTCAGGTCTTCCTGCTTGCACACGTAGCCGCAGGCGCCGGAGAGCATGCAGCGAATGGCGAACAAGGCGGGGGACTGGGCGGTGAGCACGAGGATCTTCAATGACAGCGACATGGTATTGAAGCGCGACAGCACTTCCAGGCCGTCCAGGCGGGGGATGCCGATATCGAGGATGACCAGGTCGGGCGGGCTTTCGCGGACCATCTGCATGGCGTCGACCCCGTTATCGGACTCTCCGGCGATCCGATAGCCTTCGTTTTCCAGCAGCATTCGCAGGGCCAGGCGAATGACGGGATGGTCATCGACAATAAAAACAGAGTGCATGCTCAATCTTCCAAAGGAACTCTCAGAGGCGGCACCATAGCCCAGAAGAGAAGCCTGCACGTCAATTGAGTGGGGGTCGGCTTTAATATAGGAATTTTCCTACTTTATATTTACGTTTCGACTACAAAGTTGTTTGGGAAGTTTCCCTGGTTGTTGTCGGAAAATAGAGGCAAAGGGCCATGTCAAAGCGTGTTGAACATGGCCCTTGCAACTGGCGTCAAACAGGACTGGAACGACCGGTCATCTCCCGTGCCATTTCGCTGGCATAGCTGTCGGTCATCCCCGCAATGAAATCGATCATCCGCAGGAACGCCGCGTGCAGCGAGGCGTCCGGGTCGGGCGCATTGTTGCCGAGCAGATCGAGGATGCGCCGATGCTTGAACGACGGCGTGCGTCCGCCATGCTGCTCCAGCGCGGCACCACAGAAGGAATTGAGGAGAATCTCCAGGGTGGTATAGGCGCCGATCTCGTGCAGGGTCTTGCGCTTGTCCTGGAAGATCTTCTTGCGCGCGATGTCCTTGGCCTGCAGCACGCAGCGCTTGGCCGGGCCGTCCATGTGTTCCACCAGGTCGCCCTGCAGGGTGCCGGCCAGCAAGGCCTGCTGCTGCTCGACGAAGGCCCGCGCCGCGGCATTGGTCAGGTGCTCGATGGCCTTGCCGCGCAGAATCGCCAGCTTGCGCCGGCGCGAGTCCTGGGGGCCGAGCTGGCGATAGGTTTCCGGCAGGTCGTCACCCACCAGCCCGAGGAGCAGGGCTTCCACTTCCGGATAATCCAGCAGGTCCATTTCCAGGCCGTCTTCCAGATCGATCAGGGCATAGCAGATATCGTCTGCCGCCTCCATCAGGTAGACCAGCGGATGGCGCGCCCAGCGCTGCTCGTCCAGCAGCGGCAGGCCGAGCTTGTGGGCGATCTGCTCAAGCAACGGCAACTCGCTCTGGTAGCAGCCGAACTTGTGTTTCTTGTAGCCCAGGGAGTCGGCGTGGCGGGCGGTCCAGGGGTATTTCAGGTAGGTGCCGAGGGTGGCGTAGGTCAGCCGCGTGCCGCCGTCGAACTGGTGGTACTCCAGCTGGGTGAGGACGCGGAAACCCTGGGCATTGCCTTCGAAATTGAGAAAGTCGCCGCGCTCGGCGTCGCTCATCGCGTCGAGCCAGCCACGCCCGGCGGCCTGCTGAAACCAATGGCGGATGGCGTCCTCACCGGAATGGCCGAACGGCGGGTTGCCGATGTCATGGGCCAGGCAGGCGGACTGCACGACCATGCCCAGGTCGCTCGGCTCGCACCAGTCCGGCAGGGACTCGCGCAAGGTCTCGCCGACCCGCATGCCCAGCGAGCGGCCGACGCAACTGACCTCCAGGGAGTGGGTCAGGCGGGTGTGGATATGGTCGTTGCTGGTGACCGGATGAACCTGGGTCTTGCGCCCCAGGCGGCGGAAGGCGCCGGAAAAGATGATGCGGTCGTGATCCTTGTGGAACGGGCTGCGGCCCAGTTCCTCGGAACTGTGCAGGGGTTTGCCGAGGCGTTCGCGGGTGAGCAGGGTGTGCCAGTCCAAGGCCGGGTCTCCATAGCGTGGGGCAAGGGCCTAGCTTCCCGTGTCGGGCCCTGTACCGCAAGCTTCCCTGTGCCGCAGATTCAAAGTCCGGCAGCGTCGAGGTCGATCAGCAGCAGGCGGCGCCCGCTGTCGAAGAACTGCCCGGCGGTCAGGCAGTACTGGTTGGTAGTGGCATCGCGGTAGGTGTTGGAGAGGATCAGGCGGCGCTCGTCCCAGCCCTCGGCGAGCAGGTGATAGAAGTACGGTCGCCACGACCAGTTGTGGCCCAGGTAGCTGGCATCGACGTGCCAGCCCTGCTGGCGCCATTCCAGGTTCGGCGTCAGTTGCGTGCCGTGGCGATCGCAGAGGAAGAAGCGCAGCAGCCAGGGGTAGGCCTTGAGGTCGGGCAGGGCTTCGATCGGCGCGTTGGCCAGCGCCCACTGTTGCAGTTGCGGCATCAGTTCCACCAGTTGCTGGCGCCGTTGCATCAGCCGCGCCCGCTCCGCCAGTTTGCCCTGCACATACTGCTCGCGCAGGCGGGCGAAGCGGTTGGCGAAATTCTGCGCCGGGAAGAAGCCTGGCTGGGCTCCGGCGAAGAGAAAGCCTTGCAGATAGCGGGCGCCGCATTCCAGGGCGAAATTCAGTTCCGCCTCGGTTTCCACGCCCTCGGCGATGATCCAGCAACCGGTGCGTTCGGCCATCTGCGCCAGGGCCTTGACCACTTCGCTGCTCGGGCCCCCACGGGCGGCACTCTGGAACAGACGCATATCGAGCTTGAGGATGTCCGGTTGCAGCGACAGCACCCGGTCCAGTTGCGAGTAGCCGGCGCCGAAGTCATCGATGGCGACCCGCGCGCCCGCCTCGCGATATTGCTTGACCACGGCGGCCAGGCGCTCGCGGTCGCCGCCGGTTTCGGTGATCTCGAACACCACCCGACGCGGGTCGATGCCCTGCTGGCTGAGCTGCGTAAGGCTGGGCAGTGGTTCGCCGGGTTGCAGCTCGCTGACCCAGCGCGGCGAAATGTTCAGGCTCAGGAACCAATCTTCCGGGGCCTGGTGAAATTGCTTGAAGGCCTGTTCCCGCAGGGTCCGGTCGAGTTTGAGCAACTCGGCGGAGGGGATGCTCGGATCATTGAACAACGGTCCTACCGAACGTAGCTGGCCATCGCTGCGGCGCAGGCGCCCCAAAGCTTCGACGCCAGCGATACGGCCAGTGGCGGTGTCGATGAACGGCTGGAAACAGGCGAGCGGTTGCTCGACGGACACGGCGACTCCTTGTTGTTCTAGACGCTGGAGGCGGTCAGGCGACCGCCCGGTCATCGTTCTGCAAGAATGCCGCCAGTTCCGTTCAGGGGCGCCCTTGGGGTGGCTGCATGAACAGCCGGATAAGTGGCAATAGGCTACCAGCGAGTTTGGTCAGTCGGCTCAGGTTGCCGCTGCGCGCACCTTTGCCGGTGATGAAGCCGAGCAGGACTACGGCACCGATGCCCCATAGCGGCGCATGCTTGATGCCAAGGCCGCCTTGCAGGCCGCTGTGCAGGCTGTCGCCCATATTGCGCAGGCGGCTCAGCGGCTGCAGGGCCTGATGGGCTTCGTTGCGGATTTCCTGGCGGTGCATTTCCATGCGCAGACGCACCAGGGCCTTGCGCAGTTCGCGGCGGTCATTGGTCTTGGGCAGTTCAGGCAGGCTCATGGCAACAGGCGCTCCCGGTCCTTGGCGAGTTCTTCGAGGGTGGCGCTGAACGGCGACAGCTCATCATGCACTGCGGCCTTCAGGCGCACACCGCAGAACAGCGCGGCAGCACCGTAGAACACACAGAGGCCGATGATCCCGGCCAGGCGATAACTGTCCCACAGAAGCACCAGCAGCAGCGCCGACAGCGCGGTCAGCAGGAGCAGGGCGAAGACCAGCGCCAGGCCGGCGAACAGCAGCAGGTTGAGGGTGCGGGCCTTCTGCTCCTGCAGTTCGATACCGAACAGTTCCACATGGCCGTGCAGCAGGCCGAGGATGGCAGCGCCCAGGCGCCGGGACGACGAACCGGGGGTTTGGTTTTCCATGACCCGCCCTCAGCGCCGACTGGCCAGCAGACCGATCAGGAAGCCCACGCCGGCAGCGATGCCGATGGATTGCCAGGGGTTGTTCTGCACGTAGTCCTCGGTCGAGGTCAGCGCTGCCTGGCCGCGTTCGCGCAGGTCGCTGTTGGTCTGTTGCAGGGTTTCGCGAGCGCGCAGCAGGCTGTCGTGGATCTGCGCTCGCAGCTCATCGGCCTGGTCGCCGGCAAGGGTGGCGGTGTGTTCGAGCAGTTTTTCGGTATCGCGCACCAGGGTCTGGAAATCCGCCATAAGGATTTCCTGGGCGGTTTGTGCCTGTTTGCTGGCCATGAGGTTCTCCATGAAAGGTTGGCAATTGGAATTTCGAGTGTAGGGCGTCGCTGAAGGTTCAGTAAGAAGGTACTGGTACAGCAATTGCTTCGCAGTGGTGCGCCTGGCTTGGCGCCTGCGCCGTTTGCGGGCGCGGGGCTGTCTGGCCGGGCGTTCAACCATAACCCAATTCAATACAAACCCCGGAAAAATCACCTCGCACGGGTTGCCGCACCCCAGGGAAGGGCACCTGATTGATCCAGTCTGGTGCATTAAGGACGGCTCTCGAACTGCTTTGGTGCTTTTTTATTGCTGCAGGTCTGCCGACTTCATGGAAAATTTGCAAAGCGCCGTGGACACCCTGGTCCAGGGCTCCAATACCCTGTTCATTCTCCTCGGCGCGGTCATGGTCCTGGCCATGCACGCCGGTTTTGCCTTCCTCGAAGTGGGCACCGTGCGCCACAAGAACCAGGTCAATGCCCTGTCGAAGATCCTCAGTGACTTCGCCGTTTCGACCCTGGCCTATTTCTTCATCGGCTACTGGCTGTCCTATGGCACCCATTTCCTGCACCCGGCGGCGACCCTCGGCGCCGAGCACGGCTATGGCCTGGTGAAGTTCTTCTTCCTGCTCACCTTCGCGGCGGCGATCCCGGCGATCATTTCTGGCGGCATCGCCGAGCGTGCACGCTTCGCCCCGCAACTGTGCGCCACCTTGCTGATCGTCGCCTTCGTCTATCCGTTCTTCGAAGGCATTGTGTGGAATGGCAACTTTGGAGTGCAGGCCTGGCTGACCGCGACCTTCGGTGCGCCGTTCCATGACTTCGCCGGCTCCGTGGTGGTGCACGCCATGGGCGGCTGGCTGGCGCTGGCGGCGGTGCTGCTGCTTGGCCCGCGCAATGGTCGTTACCGCGAAGGGCGACTGGTCGCTTTCGCGCCGTCGAATATTCCGTTTCTTGCCCTGGGTTCGTGGATCCTGATCGTCGGCTGGTTCGGCTTCAACGTGATGAGCGCCCAGACCCTGGGCGCGGTCAGCGGCCTGGTGGCGGTCAACTCGTTGATGGCCATGGTCGGCGGCACCGTCGCCGCGCTGCTGGTCGGGCGCAACGACCCGGGCTTCCTGCACAACGGCCCGCTGGCCGGACTGGTAGCGATCTGCGCCGGTTCCGACCTGATGCACCCGGTTGGCGCGCTGGTGACTGGCGCGGTGGCCGGTGCGCTGTTCGTCTGGTGCTTCACCGCCACCCAGAACCGCTGGAAGATCGACGACGTGCTGGGTGTCTGGCCACTGCATGGCCTGTGCGGGGTCTGGGGCGGGATCGCCTGTGGCATCTTCGGCCATGAAGTGTTCGGCGGGCTTGGCGGGGTCAGTCTCGCCAGCCAGTTGATCGGTAGCCTGGCTGGCGTGGTTGTCGCGTTGGTCGGCGGTTTCGCCGTTTATGGCGTGATCAAGCGCGTCCATGGCCTGCGCCTGAGCCAGGAGCAGGAGTACTACGGCGCCGACCTGTCGATTCACAAGATCGGCGCTACCAGTCAGGACTGAGGGCGGGGGGGCAAGGCCGCCTGTCTTGATATTTGCGGTGTTCCTGAGATCGAGCGCCGCCCGCGCGGCGCATCGCCGGCAACGCCGGCTCCCACATTTGTTGCAACGTACCTATGCCTGCAAGGCCATGGTTGACCGCCTTGTTGGTACGACACGATATCGAGTCGAGCCCAACAGCCTCTCGGCGATGGACCGTCATGAGGCAAAGGCTGGCAACTCAAATCCAACAGGCCATGGCGCGTTGCAACAATGTGGGAGCCGGCGTTGCCGGCGATGCGCCGCGCGGGCGGCGCTCGATCTCAAGAACGCAGCAAAGCTTGCGGCAAGCGCCCGGGGATCTCACCGCCCCGCCAACAACCTGGCCTCGCTGGCCTTGATCGCAGTCAACGGCCCGCACACCAGCACCGAATCACCGGCATGCAGGCAGGTGCCGGTATTCAGCGCCAGCTCGGTGCCATTGCGCTGCACTGCCTGTAGCTCCACGCCCAACTGCTCCAGGGTCAGGTCGTCCAGGCGCCGTCCGCAGGCATAGGCGGTGGCTGGCAGGTGCACCGCATGCATCAGCACCTTGGGCTGGCCTTCGCTGTCGACCAGGTCGGTTTGCGCCCCCTGGTAGAAGCCTTGCAGCAGGCGGTAGCGGCTCTGCCGGACCTCCTCGACGGTCTGCCGCACCCGTTCCTCGGGCACGCCGAGCATCACCAGGGCATGGGATGCCAGCATCACGCTGGACTCCAGCACCTCCGGGACCACCGCACTGGCACCGGCGGCGCGCAGTTCGTCGCGCAGGCTGTCATCGCGGGTGCGCACCAGGATCGGAATCTGCGCGTTGCGTTGGCGCGCGGCCTTGAGCACGCTCATCGCCACCTCGGTGTTGTCCACCGCCACCACCAGCAGGCGCGAGCGTTCAAGGCCGATGGCCTCCAGTAATTCGCCACGCCGCGAATCGCCGTAATGCACGCAGTTCTCCCCGGCCGCCGCTTCCTGCACCCGCACCGGATCGTCGTCCAGGGCAATGAACGGCAGCTGCTCGCGGCGCAGGAAGCGGCCGATGGACTGGCCGACCCGACCGTAGCCGCAGATGATCACGTGGCCCTTGATGTCGGCACTCTGCGCTTCGATTTCCTCCAGGTGGATTTCCTCGTTGGGCTTGCGGTGCAAGCGCTGGGCCACGGCCGGAGCGGCGCGCAGCAGCAACGGGGTGACCAGCATCGAGCAGAAGGTCGCTGCCAGCAGCAGTTGACCCAGTTCGGCCGGCAGCAGGTTGCTTTGCTGCATCTGCGCCATCAGGGCGAAGCAGAACTCGCCGCCCTGGGCCAGGGCCAGGCCGCTGCGCCAGGCGGTTTCCGCGTCGCTGCCACGGACCCGCACCAGCGCCGCCACGACGATGCCCTTGAGCAGCAGCAGGCCGAGGGTCAGGGCGAGGATTTCCAGGCCATGGCTGGCGAACAGGTGCAGGTCGATGAGCATGCCGATACTGACGAAGAACAGGCCCAGCAGGATGTCGCGGAACGGGCGGATATCCGCCTCGATCTGGTGCCGGTAGTTGCTTTCGCCGAGGAGCATGCCAGCGAGGAAGGCGCCGAGGGCCGGGGACAGGCCGAGCAGGTGGGTCAGCCAGGCGGTCAGCAGGACGATCACCAGCGCCAGCAGGACGAACAGCTCCGCCGAGTGGGAACTGGCCACCTCGTGGAACAGGCGCGGCAGCAGCCAGCGACTGGCCAGCAGCAGGCCGACGAAGAGGATCACGGTCTTGCCCAGGGTCAGCGGCAGGGCCCAGTACCAGGCCTGGCTGGATTCGCCGGCGAACACCGGGATCAGGGTCAGCAGCAACACCGCCACCACGTCCTGGAACAGCAGCACGCCGATGGCGTTCTGGCCATGGCTGCTGAAGATCTCGCCGAGGCTGGTCAGTTCCTTGGAAACGATGGCCGTCGAGGACAGCGCCAGGCCGCCGCCCAGCAGCAGGGCCGCCGTGCTCGGCATACCCAGCAGCGCTAGGGCACCGGCCAGGGCCAGGCCGCAGAACACCACCTGCAGGCTGCCGAGGCCGAACACCACCTTGCGCAGGGCAAGCATTTTCGACAGGGAGAATTCCAGGCCGAGGGAAAACAGCAGGAATACCACGCCCATTTCCGCCAGGTCCGGCAGTTCCTCACTCTCGTTGACCCAGTCCAGCGCCGTAGGACCGACGAACAGTCCGACGCACAGGTATCCCAGTACCGGCGGCAATTGCAGACGCCGGAATACCGCGATGACAACCAGCGACGACGCCAGAATGATCAGCAGGTTTGCGAACACACCACACACTCCCTGTAAAAAACAGCAAAAAAACGTCTAGAGTACAGCGCTCGAAAAGCCGCTGCGTTGATCTGGGTCAATGTCTGGCGCAGCGCCAGGCGTCGCCTCGACGGGCTTTTCCCGGCGTCCTAGAATGGACCTTTCGTTCATTTGTATCGGTATTTTTCCATGCTTCCTGAATGCCAGTTGTTCGGCACCCTGGGTTGCCACCTGTGCGAAGTCGCCGAGGCGCTGCTCATGCCCTTCGTAGAGCACGGCCTGTTGGTCGAGCTGGTGGATATCGCCGACGATCAGCAACTGTTCGAGCGCTATGGTCTGAGCATCCCCGTGCTGCGCCGCTGTGACAACGGCGCCGAGCTGGGTTGGCCGTTTGATGCGGACCAGGTAGTGGCTTTCCTGGGGTGATCCGCCGCTTCACATTTTGATGCACAAGGACGCATGCAATTGTCACGGAGGCAGTTGGAGAATCCGCTGGCACCGGCCTTGGTGGCCGCTGCGGATTTTCTAGCCAAAGGAGTGGCAAGCATGTACCTCACCCCCCATTTCACCCTTGCCGAGATGACTGCGTCCCAGGTCGCCCTGCGCGCGGGGCTGGACAACAGCCCCGACAGTGTCGCCATCGCCAACCTCGTCGAACTGTGCAAGACCCTCGAAGCAGTACGCACTCTGGTCGACCGGCCGATCCTGGTCACCAGCGGCTACCGCTGCGAGGCGCTCAACCGCAGGATCGGTGGTTCGAACTCCAGCGCCCATATCCGGGGGCTGGCCGCCGATATCCTGGCCGTCAACCTGAGTCCGCGCCAGCTGGCGCAGCGGATCAGGGACAGCGACCTGGCCTTCGATCAGCTGATTCTTGAATTCGATGGCTGGGTCCATCTTGGCCTTGCCGAACAGCGCCAGCGCCGGCAGGTGCTGACTATCCGCAACGGGACTGGCTATCTGCCAGGCCTGCAATGAATCGTTGCGTTGATTGACGTTCGGCCTGCCTGCCTCCTATGCTGTATATAAATACAGTATTGGGGCGGGCAGGTTCGCGCCCGGAGAAGCATGATGGTCAAGGTCGAACAATTGAAATCCAGCATCAACCGCATGTCTGCCGAGGAGATTGGCGAGGTCGTCGCGGAGCTGCGCCTGGACGGGCTGGTTACCGACGAGCGCACGCCGTTCGGCAAGGTGCACTTCAACACCTGTTTTGCCGAGATCGAGGCACTGTTCCAGCGCGCCGGCTTTCATCGGCCCCTGGATGTGGTGGGCTACGAAGGCCAGGCCTATGCCTTGTACGATGCCAGCCGCTGGGAGGCGGTGGACGTTCTGCGCCGGCTCAAGGCCAGTTGCGACGCGGCCTCCACCGAGGCTGGCTGAGGCGGCGAGCATCCCGGATAATGGCCGGCTTCCAGGTTGCGAGTCTTCCCATGAGCGTTACTTTCGATCCGGCCAGCCAGCAGGCCAGCACGGTCTGCCTGCCGCCGGGCAACTGGTCCACGGTGCTGGACTGTCTCTGCGAGCACTTCAAGGCGATCGGCCGCGAGGTCTGGCTCGATCGCTTTGCCCGGGGGCGGGTGCTGGATGCCCAGGGGCAGCCGATCGCCGTCGATCATCCCTATCGCCCGGGGCTGCGCATCCACTATTTCCGCGAAGTGCCCAATGAAAAGCCGATTCCGGTGCTGGAAGACATCCTGCATGTGGATGAGCACCTGGTGGTGGCGGACAAGCCGCATTTCCTGCCGGTTACCCCGACCGGCGAGTATGTCGAGCAGACGCTGTTGCGGCGCCTGATCCGCCGGCTCGACAACCCTCACCTGGTGCCGTTGCACCGTATCGACCGGCATACCGCCGGGCTGGTGCTGTTCTCCGCCAATCCGCAAAGCCGCTCGGCGTACCAGCAACTGTTCCCGACCCGGCAGATCGACAAGCAGTACCAGGCCATCGCCCCGGCCTTGCCGGATGTCGCCTTCCCGCTGGTGCACAAGAGCCGCATGGCCAATGGCGAGCCGTTCTTCCGCATGCAGGAAGTGCCGGGCACGAGCAACAGCGAGACCCACGCCGAGGTGCTGGAGAAACACGGGCAATGGTGGCGCTACGGTCTGTCCCCGGTGACCGGCAAGACCCACCAGTTGCGCGTGCACATGGCCGCGCTGGGGGCGCCGATCTGCAATGACCCGTTCTATCCGGAGGTGTTGCAGGGTGAGGATGACTATGCGAAGCCGCTGAAGCTGTTGGCGAAGAGCCTGCGGTTCAAGGATCCGTTGACGGGGGAGGAGCGGTATTTCGAGAGTCGCCTGAGCCTGGATTGGTGAGTTGATCTTTCGGGTCTCATCGCTGGCAACGCCAGCTCCCACGGGTCACTGTGGGAGCTGGCGTTGCCAGCGATGAGGCCCGAAAGGTCAACAAAAAAGGCCCGGAGGTTCACACTTTCGGGCCTTTGTCATTCCACTCAACCTTAGCGGTTGAAGCGCTCCACCAGCGAGTACTGCGTGGTCGCCGTATGGGTCAGCTCTTCACTGAGCAGTGCCGAATGCTGCGCCTGCTCCGACGTCTGGTCGGCCAGGGCGGCGATGGTGCTGATGTTGCGGCTGATCTCTTCGGCGACCGAGCTCTGCTGCTCGGTGGCGGCAGCAATCTGGGTGGCCATGTCGGTGATATTGGCCACCGCTTCGCTGATGCCCACCAGCGCCTGGTCCGCTTCCATCACCCGTTGCACGCCTTCCTCGGCCTGGCGATGCCCGGCTTCCATGGTCTGCACGGCGTTGGTCGCGGTCTGCTGCAGCTTGGCGATCAGGCTGTGGATCTGCCCGGTGGACTCGCTGGTGCGCTGGGCCAGCTGGCGCACTTCGTCGGCCACCACGGCGAAGCCGCGGCCCATCTCGCCGGCACGGGCCGCTTCGATGGCGGCGTTGAGCGCCAGCAGGTTGGTCTGGTCGGCGATGCCCTTGATCACGTCGACTACGCCACCGATCTCGTCGCTGTCGCGGGCCAATTGGGTGACGGTCTGCCCGGTTTCACCCACGGCAGTGGACAGGCGCTGGATGGCGTCGCGGGTTTCCCCGGCGATGCTGCGGCCGCGGTCGGTCAGGCGGTTCGCCGCCTGGGTGGCGTCGGCGGTGCGCTGCACGTGGTTGGCCACTTCCTGGGTGGTGGCGGCCATTTCGTTGACCGCCGCAGCGACCTGTTCGGTCTCGACCCGCTGGCGTTCCAGGCCCGAGGAGCTGTTGTGGGCCAGGGCGTCGGACTGGCGGGCCTGTTCGTTGAGGTGCTCGGCCGTATCCTGCAGGCGCGTCAGGCAGGTCTTCAGGCGCGCGTCCTGGCTGAGCATGGCCATTTCCAGGCGGGCCTGGACGCCGCGGCTGTCGGTGAACATCTGCGCGATCAGCGGGTCGGAGGTGGTCTGTTCGGCCAGGCGCAGCAGGCGCTTGAGTCCGCGCTGCTGCCAGCTCAGGCCGAGCAGGCCCAGCGGTACGGAGAGGGCGGCGGCCAGGGCGAAGCCCCAGGAGTGGCCCAGCCAGATACCGATCAGGAAGCCGATCTGGCTGACCATGATGAACGGCAGCCAGTCCTGCAGCACCGGCAGCCACTTGTCGCGGCGCGGAATCGCCGACTTGCCGTCGTTGATGCGCTTGTACAGGGCTTCGGCGCGGCGGACCTGCTCGGCGGTCGGCTTGACCCGCACCGACTCGTAGCCCACCACCTGGTTGTTCTCGAAGATCGGCGTGACGTAGGCGTTGACCCAGTAATGGTCGCCGGACTTGCAGCGGTTCTTGACGATGCCCATCCATGGCAGGCCCTGCTTGAGGGTCGACCACATATGGGCGAATACCGCAGGCGGCACATCCGGGTGGCGCACCAGGTTGTGCGGCGCGCGCATCAGCTCATCGCGGGAGAAGCCGCTGATTTCGATGAAGGCATCGTTGCAGTAGGTAATGACACCCTTGGCATCGGTAGTCGAAATCAACCGTTGTTGGGCAGGGAAAGTCCGTTCTCTCTGGGTAATCGGCTGGTTGTTGCGCATAAGCTGTTCAATCCGCAAGGCTTTCGTGTGGTATCGGCAGATACACGAAAAAATTGAATGAATATTTGGGTTTTATTGATCTTGCTCAATATTCGTTTTGAGCGCCTGGGCTAATGAAAGTCGTCACGTTCATGAAATTTGCGCGCATTCTTTCACACTTTCGCAACATAAGTCAGGCAATGACCGATGGTTCATGAGTTCGCCAGCTGCGGGTAGGTGAACCAGGCGAAATGCGCCAGGTTCAGCCCGAAATGGGCGAGCACCGCCGCCGGCAGTCCGCCATGGCGCCAGGCTAGCCCATAACCGACCCCGGCCAGCGTCGCCAGCGCGACCCATGGCCAACCGCCACCGACGTGGGCCAGGCCGAACAGCAGGGCGCTTGCGGCCAGGGCAGGGTTGGCGCCGATAAACCGTTGCAGGCCGCCCTGGAGATAACCGCGGAACAGGGCCTCTTCCACCAGGCTCACCAGCAGCAGGTTGTTGGCGACCCAGAGCCAGGCCTGGGGTGGCCATTTGGGGGAGCAGTCCACCAGGCCGATGAGCCAGGCGATGCCCAGGCAGGCCACGGGTGTCGCCACGATTGCCAGCAGCGCCCGGCCCGGCCGTGCAGCGTGCGGCAGGACGATCCACGGACAGGCCAGCAGCAGCCAGAAGCCGATCAGTGGCTTGTCCAGGTTCAGGTTCATGGAGAAGGGTGCGGCGTCGGGGCTGAAGCGGACCTGATCGAATACCCGGCCGTTGTCGAAACCGGGGAACCAGTGCAGGGCGAGGGGCAGGGCGGTAAGGAAGAACAGCAGATGCCCTGCGACTTTCCATTGCGGTTGGCGCACCATCCAGGCGCTGGCCAGCAGCAGGACAATCACCGGCAGAACGGCCGGGCCAAGGCTGCCATGGCCCAGGGCCAGGGCATAACCCGTGGTGGGCAGGGCCAGCAGAATCCAGCGGAAGGCGTGCATGTCGGGTCCTTTGCGAAGGGGCATGCAGGCTTCGACTGTGGTGGTGGTGCTCAGGACACGTGCAGGCAGCGCCATTTCATCGCCGGCAAGCCGGCTCCCACAGGGTTCCGGGTCGGTCACGGAATTGGTGTCCGCCGCGGACCCTGTGGGAGCTGGCTTGCCAGCGATCAAGGTCAGCGAGCAATCATCTGCCGCAACACATAATGCAGAATCCCCCCGGCCTTGAAGTACTCGACCTCATTCAAGGTGTCGATCCGGCACAGCACGGCGATCTTCTCGACACTGCCATCTTCCCGGGTGATGCGCAGGTCCAGGCTCATATGCGGCTCGATCCGGGTACCGGTCAGGCCGAGGATGTCGATGCTCTCCCGCCCGGTAAGCCCGAGCTGCTTGCGATCCTGCCCGGCACTGAACTGCAATGGCAGCACGCCCATGCCCACCAGGTTCGAGCGATGGATACGCTCGAAGCTTTCCGCCAGCACTGCCTTGACCCCCAGCAGATTGGTGCCCTTGGCCGCCCAGTCGCGGCTGGAGCCGGTGCCGTATTCCTGCCCGGCGATCACCACCAGCGGGGTGCCTTCGTCGCGGTAGCGCATGGCTGCATCGTAGATCGCCAGCTTGTCGCCGCTGGGCACATGGACGGTGTTGCCGCCTTCCTCGCCGCCAAGCATTTCGTTGCGGATGCGGATATTGGCGAAGGTGCCGCGCATCATCACTTCATGGTTGCCGCGCCGTGAGCCGTAGGAGTTGAAGTCCTTCGGTTCCACGCCCTTGTCGCGCAGGTAGCGCCCGGCCGGGCTGTCGGCCTTGATATTACCGGCCGGGGAGATGTGGTCGGTGGTCACCGAGTCGCCGAGCAGGGCGAGGATCCTCGCACTGTGCACGTCACCGATGGCCGGCGGCGGTCCGGAGATGCCGTCGAAGAAGGGCGGGTGCTGGATATAGGTGGAGTCGTCCTGCCAGACATAGGTCGCGGCCTGCGGTACCTCGATGGCCTGCCATTGGGCATCGCCGGCGAACACTTCGGCGTATTCCTTGTGGAACATCCGCGTATCGACCTGGGCCACCGCCGCAGCGATTTCCTGCTGGCTCGGCCAGATGTCCCGCAGGTACACCGGCTGGCCGCTGGCGTCCTGGCCCAGGGGCTCGCTGCCGAGGTCGATGCGCACCGTGCCGGCCAGGGCATAGGCCACCACCAGCGGCGGCGAGGCCAGCCAGTTGGTCTTCACCAACGGATGCACGCGGCCTTCGAAGTTGCGGTTGCCGGACAGCACCGACGCCACCACCAGGTCGGCCTTGCTGATCGCCGCCTCGATCGGTTCGGCCAGCGGCCCCGAGTTGCCGATGCAGGTGGTGCAGCCATAGCCCACCAGGTCGAAGCCCAGTTCATCCAGATAGCGGGTCAGGCCGGCCGCCTTGTAGTAGTCGGTGACCACCTTGGAGCCGGGGGCCAGCGAGCTCTTGACCCACGGCTTGCGTTGCAGACCCTTTTCCACGGCCTTTTTCGCCAGCAGGCCGGCGGCCATCATCACGCTGGGGTTGGACGTGTTGGTGCAGGAGGTGATTGCCGCGATCACCACGGCGCCGTCCTTGAGGGTGTGTTGCCGGCCTTCGAAGTCGAAACGGATCTCGCCGTGGCCTTCGGCACCAGTCTTGCGCGCATTGAGGCCGAGGAAGTCATCGAAAGCCTTGCCGACACCGGGCAGGGCGACCCGGTCCTGCGGCCGTTTCGGCCCGGCCAGGCTGGCCTGGACCTCGCCCATGTCCAACGCCAGGCTATCGCTGAACACGGGCTCCTGGCCCGGCTCGCGCCACAGGCCCTGGGCCTTGCAATAGGCTTCGACCAGTTCGACGGTGTCCGTCGGCCGCCCGGACAGCCGCAGGTAATCCAGGGTCACGTCGTCCACCGGGAAGAAACCGCAGGTAGCGCCGTATTCCGGGGCCATGTTGGCCAGGGTGGCGCGGTCGGCCAGGGGCAGGTCGGCGAGGCCGTCACCGTAGAATTCGACGAATTTGCCCACCACACCTTTCTTGCGCAGCATCTGCGTCACTGTCAGCACCAGGTCGGTGGCGGTGATGCCTTCGCGCAGCTTGCCGGTGAGCTTGAAGCCGATCACCTCGGGAATCAGCATCGACACCGGCTGGCCAAGCATGGCCGCTTCCGCCTCGATGCCGCCGACGCCCCAGCCGAGCACACCGAGGCCGTTGATCATGGTGGTGTGCGAGTCGGTGCCGACCAGGGTGTCGGGGAACGCCCAGGTGCGGCCGTCTTCCTCGCGGGTCCAGACCGTGCGGCCGAGGTATTCCAGGTTGACCTGGTGGCAGATGCCGGTACCCGGCGGCACCACGCGGAAGTTGTCGAAGGCGTTCTGGCCCCAGCGCAGGAAGGCGTAGCGCTCACCATTGCGCTGCATTTCGATGTCGACGTTTTCACTGAACGCGGCCGGGCTGGCGTAGCGGTCGACCATCACCGAGTGGTCGATCACCAGGTCCACTGGCGACAGCGGATTGATCCGCTGCGGATCGCCACCGGCCTTGGCCATCGCTGCGCGCATGGCGGCCAGGTCGACCACCGCCGGCACCCCGGTGAAGTCCTGCATCAATACCCGCGCCGGGCGGTACTGGATCTCGCGGTCGGATTTGCGTTCCTTGAGCCAGTCGGCCAGGGCCTGCAGGTCAGTGCCGATGACGGTTTCGCCGTCTTCCCAGCGCAGCAGGTTTTCCAGCAGCACCTTGAGGGATTTCGGCAGCTTGTGCAGGTCGCCCAGGCTTCGCGCGGCCTCGGTCAAACTGTAGTAATGGTATTCGTGGCCACCCACGGCCAGGGTCTTGAGGGTTTTCAGGCTATCGAGCGAGGGCATCGATCAACTCCTTCTGCACGGTCCGCACGGCACGGACCTGGCTGAACAGTCAGGTTAGTCCCGTTTGGCTGACCCGACCCAGTACTGGACCGGTGGGGCGTGTCGCCAGTTCCGAAACTCCTTTATCATTCGGCGATTTGCCGCCGGGGCGAGTTGATCCCGGTCAGGGCCGGGGTCGACTGCGCCAACGGCCGTTCTGGAGTGAGTGATGAATACCCTGTTCCTGCATTGCCGGCCCGGTTTCGAGGGCGAGGTCTGTTCCGAGATCAGCGAGCATGCCGCGCTGCTCGACGTTGCCGGCTATGCCAAGGCCAAGCCGCAAAGCGCCTGCGCCGAGTTCGTCTGCAACGACGCCGAGGGCGCTGCGCGACTGATGAGCGAGCTGCGTTTCAAGCAGCTGATCTTCCCCCGCCAGTGGGCCCGCGGCAGCTTCGTCGAGCTGCCGGAAACCGACCGCATCAGCGTGCTGCTGGAGCACCTGGCCGACTACCCGGTGGCCGGCAGCCTGTGGCTGGAGGTGATGGACAGCAACGACGGCAAGGAGCTTTCGACCTTCTGCCGCAAGTTCGAAGTACCGCTGCGCAAGGCCCTGGTCAAGGCCGGCCGCCTGCGCGAGCAGGACGGCCCGGGGCCGCGCCTGTTGCTGACCTTCGTCAGTGGCCGGCGGGTGTTCCTCGGCCTGGCCGATGCCGACAACTCGGCGATGTGGCCGATGGGCATCCCGCGCCTGAAGTTCCCCCGCGAGGCACCGAGCCGCTCGACCTTGAAGCTGGAAGAGGCCTGGCACCATTTCATCCCCCGCGAGCAATGGGACCAGCGCCTGTCCGATGACATGACCGGCGTCGACCTCGGTGCCGCGCCGGGTGGCTGGACCTACCAACTGGTCAAGCGCGGCATGCTGGTCACCGCCATCGACAACGGGCCGATGGCCGAAAGCCTGATGGACACCGGCTTGATCCAGCACTTGATGGCCGACGGCTTTACCTGGAAGCCGAAGCAGCGGGTCGACTGGATGGTCTGCGATATCGTCGAGAAGCCGGCGCGCACTGCGGCGATGATCGAGGAATGGCTGGGTGACGGGCATTGCCGCGAGGCGGTGGTCAATCTCAAGCTGCCGATGAAGCAGCGCTACGCCGAGGTAAAGCGCCTGCTGGAACGCATCGAAGAGGGCTTCAAGGCGCGCAAGGTCAAGGTTTCCATCGGCTGCAAGCAGCTCTACCACGACCGCGAGGAGGTGACCTGCCACCTGCGTCGCCTCGACCTCAAGTCCCGCTGAATTCAACGCCTGTGGAGTTTTCCAATGACCGATTTCACCCCTGACGCCGTGCTCGATGCCACCGGCCTGAACTGCCCGGAGCCGGTGATGATGTTGCACCAGTACGTGCGTGACCTCAGCGCCGGCGGCCTGCTCAAGGTGATCGCCACCGACCCGTCGACCCGTCGCGATATTCCCAAGTTCTGCGTGTTCCTCGGCCATGAGCTGGTGCAGCAGGAGGAAGAGGGCGGCACCTACCTGTACTGGATCCGCAAGAAGCTCGACTGACACCCCTGTCTGTTACTCCGCTGTTTCCTCCGGTGACGCTTGCACCGGCAGGGTGCACTGATTGGGTGCGAGGCCTTTGCCTGCACCCGGTTCCAGCACTGCCTTCCCTCGACTTCCCACTATCCGGCACACAGGTTGCTAGCGAATCGCTATCACCCTGGCGTCTGCGGAAACGTTTGCGCTCAAGGGTACCCATATGCGCAGGAGTGAGTCATGAACAGTCTGTTGTCACCGGGTGCGCGGTTGTTGGGGCGCTTTGGCTTCGCTCGCAAGTTCCAGTTGCTGTTTTTGCTGTTCATGCTGCCGTTGGTGTTCAGCCTGGGGCTGATCGGTATGGATTACCGTGCACGGCTGTCGGTAATTGCCGGCGAACAGTCCGGCGTGCGCCAGTTGCTGGTACTCGACGAACTGGAGCGCGAGCTGTCGGCCCAGCGCTATCGGGCGGCGCGCTGGAAAGCCATCGATATCCTTCGCGAGCCCACCGCCGAAGCGCGGCAGTTAATGGGCGAGATCGATGCCGCGCTGCCGCGCATCGAACAGTCACTGAAAAACCTCAAGGCCACCCTGGACCAGGAAAAGGCTGGCGCCGACACCCTGGCCCGTTACGAAACCCTGCAAGGTTCGGTGGCCGGCCTGGACAGCCAGTCGCTGCGCGGGGTCGGCTGGTGGCCGGATGGCTACGACCGTTTCACCGCGACCATCGGCCACCTGCAAGCCTTGCGTGAGCAGATCGCCATGGACACCGGTCTGATCCTCGACCCGTGGCTGGAAACCTACCTGCTGATGCAGCTCTCGACCCAGCAGACGCCGGAGCTGATCGAGCGGATCGGACGCATGGCCAGTATCGGCCAGACCTCGGTGGTCTCCGGCCAGTTCAGCCTGCAAAGCCGCCTGCAGATACGCGACCTGCGCAGCCGTATCGGCGATGCCCGCGAGCAGATGGTCAAGACCGCTGGCGCTCTGCAAACCCGCCTGCCCCCCGAGTTGCAGGGTTGGGCCGGGCGTTACGGGGCGAGCCTGAAGGTGCTCGATAGCGAATTGGCGGTGCTGGATGACGGCCTGTTCGGCGGCACCATCAAGCTCAAGCCGGCCGAGTTCGAGGCCAGCATCGGCCGTCTGCTGGACGACAGCTTCGCCCTGCGTGGGCAGTCGTTGCAGTCGCTGAACGAGCGCCTGGACTACTACCACGCCAAGTCCAACCGCGAGTTCATCCCGGTCGGCGTGACCATTGGCGGGCTGCTACTGGTCGCGCTGTACCTGTTCGCCTGTTTGCAAGCCTCGATCCGCCGCAGTGCCAGTGGCATCACCACCCTGGCCGAGTCGTTGCGCGACGGTAACCTGTGCGTCGAGGTGTCGGTGCAGGGCCGCGACGAGCTGGCGGCGATCAGCCAGGCGCTGAACGTCGCCGTGGTGCAGTTGCGCGCCAGCCTGCTCGGGGTCAATCACGAGACCCGGCAACTGGGCTCGGCGGTGCAGACCCTGAACGTCCAGGCCAACGGCACCTTGCAGGATGTCGAGCGCCAGCAGTCGCAGATCAGCCAGATCGCCGCCGCCGCTACCCAGTTGGCAGCGACCTCACAGGAAGTGGCGCGCAGTTGCGAGCATGCCTCGGACAGCGCCCGGCAGACCCGGCGCATTGCCGAGGACAGCAGCCGCGACAGCCAGCGCACCACCGACAGCATCCAGCAGCTCAACCGCCGCCTGACCGACACCGCCGAGGCGCTGGGACGGGTCAGCGAGCAGGGCCAGCAGATCCAGTCGGTGGTCGATGCCATTCGCGGCATCGCCGAGCAGACCAACCTGCTGGCCCTCAACGCTGCCATCGAAGCGGCGCGGGCCGGGGAGCAGGGGCGAGGCTTTGCCGTGGTGGCGGATGAGGTGCGCAGCCTGTCCCAGCGTACCCAGGCGTCCACCGCACAGATTGCCGCGACGGTGGACAGCCTGCGCGCCAACGTGACCCAGGCGGTCAGCCTGATGGAGGCGGCCTGTGGCCAGGCGGTCGAGGATGCGCAGTCGGTGACCGGGCTGGGCCAGCGCCTTGGGGAAATCGCCGGGGCGGTGCAGGGCGTCACCGATACCCTGGCGCAGATCCTCACGGCGGTGGAAGAGCAGACCGGCACTGCCGATGAGGTCAGCGGCAATATCCAGCAGGTCGATCAGGCCGCCGGCCGCCTGCTCGACGGCGCTCGCGCGGTGAACCAGGCGGCGGACACCCTCAGCCAGGGCAGCCGCGCGCTCAACGACAACACCGCGCGCTTCAACCTGGGCTGAGGTCGCTCTCGCCCACCTGGGCGGCCCGGCGGATATGCCGTCGGGTGCAGCGCAGCAGGCGGATCGACAGCATGATCGCCGCGCAGGTCAGGCCGGCGATCAGTCCCTGCCACAGGCCGCTGGGGCCGCTGGCCGGGCCCAGGTGGTCGGTCAGCCCGAGCAGGTAGCCCACCGGCAGGCCGATGCCCCAGTAGGCGAACAGGGTCAGGATCATGGTCACCCGGGTGTCCTGGTAGCCGCGCAGGGCGCCGGCGCAGATCACCTGGATGGCGTCGGAGAACTGGTAGAGCGCGGCGAACACGATGAGCATCGCGGCGATCTGGATCACTGCGCTGTCCGGCGTGTAGATCGACGCAATCTGCTCGCGCAGCAAGAGGATCAGCGAGGCGGAGAAGGCCGCGAAAACCAGCGCCGTGCCCAGCCCGACCTGGGCGGCGAAGCGCGCCTGGTGCGGATCGCCGCGACCCACTGCCTGGCCTACCCGGACCGTCACCGCCATGCCCAGGGAGTAGGGGATCATGAACAGCAGCGAGCTGATGTTCAGGGCGATCTGGTGCCCGGCGACCACGGTCGGGCCGAGGCTGCCGATCAGCAGGGCGATCACCGCGAAGATGCTCGACTCGGCGAACACCGCGATGCCGATCGGCAGGCCGATGCCGAGCAGGCGCTTGATCGTCGTCCACTGCGGCCGGTCGAGGCGCACCAGCACCCGGCTGCTGGCATAGGCCGGTGCCCAGCGGCTCCAGGCGGCCATGCTCAGGGCCATGAACCAGCCGACAATGCCGGTGGCCCAGCCGCAACCGACGCCACCCAGCGCCGGCAGGCCGAGATGGCCGTAGATCAGCACCCAGTTCAGCGGGATATTCAGCAGCAGGCCGCAGAGGCCGATGACCATGCTCGGCCGGGTCCGGCCCAGGCCATCGCTGTAGCAGCGCAGCACGTAATAGAGGGCGATGCCGGGGAAACCGAAGGCGATGCCGTGCAGGTAGCCCATGCTCGGCTCGATCAACTGCGGATCGACTTTCATCAGGTGCAGGATGGGCTCGGCGCCGAGCAGCAGGGCGCTGGACAGCAGGCCCACCACCAGCGCCAGCCACAGCGCCTGACGCACCAACGGGCCGATCTCGCCGTGCTGGCCGGCGCCGAAGCGCTGCGCCACCTTGGGCGTGGTGGCCAAAAGGATGCCGGTCATCAGCAGGTACACCGGGATCCAGATCGAGTTGCCCAGGGCCACGGCGGCAAGGTCCTCGGGGCTGACCCGGCCGGCCATCACCGCGTCGACGAAGCCCATGGCGGTGGTCGCCAACTGGGCGACGATGATCGGGGTGGCAAGGCGCAGCAGGCTGCGGACTTCGGTGCGGATGGCAGGCATGTGATCGAGGGGCTGGCAGGGAAAGCGGCGTAGTCTACCCCTTGATCGTCTGGTCAGGAAATGTTGGTGTCTGGTCTGGCCTCATCGCTGGCAAGCCAGCTCCCACAAGGTTCAGTTGCGCTGCGGACACTGTGGGAGCTGGCTTGCCAGCGATGAGGCCCGGCCAGACACCGCTTGGTCATTGCCCATTCCACCCCCTACACTGCCAACCCCTCACAGGAGACCCCCCATGCTGATCGTTGCCGACGAAAACATCCCCCTGCTCGATGCCTTCTTTGCCGGCTTCGGCGAGATCCGCCGTTATCCGGGGCGGGCCATCGACAGCGACTGCGTGCGCGACGCCGATGTGCTGCTGGTGCGTTCGGTGACCAAGGTCGACCGGGCCCTGCTCGAAGGCAGTCGGGTACGCTTCGTCGGCACCTGCACCATCGGTACCGACCACCTGGACCTCGGTTATTTCGCCGAGGCCGGTATCCACTGGTCCAGCGCACCGGGTTGCAACGCCCGGGGGGTGGTGGACTACGTGCTGGGCAGCCTGCTGACCCTGGCCGAGCTGGATGGCGCCGAGCTGGCTTCGCGCACTTATGGTGTGGTGGGCGCCGGTCAGGTCGGCGGGCGCCTGGTCGAGGTGTTGCGCGGGCTGGGTTGGAAGGTGCTGGTCTGCGATCCGCCACGCCAGGCTGCCGAGGGCGGGGATTATGTCGGGCTGGAGCGGATCCTCGCCGAGTGCGACGTGATCAGCCTGCACACGCCCTTGACCCGCGCCGGCGAGCAGCCGACCTGGCATCTGCTGGACCGCGAGCGCCTGGCACAACTGCGTCCGGGGGCCTGGTTGATCAATGCTGCCCGTGGCCCGGTCATCGACAATGCGGCGCTGCGTGAACTGCTGCTGGCGCGCGAGGATGTGCTGGCGGTGCTGGATGTCTGGGAAGAGGAGCCGCTGGTGGACGTGGAACTGGCCGATCTGTGCGTGATCGCCACCCCGCATATCGCCGGCTACAGCCTCGACGGCAAGCAGCGCGGCACGGCGCAGATCTACCAGGCCTATTGCGCCTGGCGCGGCGAGGCGGAGCGGGTACAGCTTGCCGACTTGCTGCCCCAGCCCTGGCTGGCGCGGCTGGAATTCCAGGCCGACACCGATCCGGCCTGGGCCCTGGCGACCCTGTGCCGCGCGGTGTATGACCCGCGCCGCGACGATGCGGATTTCCGCCGCAGTCTCGGCGATGATCCGGCAGCGCAGAAGGTGGCGTTCGATCTGTTGCGCAAGGGCTATCCGGTGCGGCGGGAGATCGAGGGGTTGAAGGTCAAGGCTGAAGGTGGGGCGGTTCGGCGGATTGCTACGGCCTTGGGTTGTGTGATCGAGCGCTGACTGCTGTGCTGGTCTTGGGGGCCTCATCGCTGGCAAGCCAGCTCCCACAGGGGCGATGTACGCCGATCCTTGTGGGAGCTGGCTTGCCAGCGATGAGCATGGGTATCTACACATCTCTGCCATGCTCAACGCGGACCTTGTGGGAGCGGCTGTTAGCCGCGATCGGCGGCGAAGCCGTCGTAAAACCTGAGTCCCAGATCTGCCTGACACACCGAGGGCACTGGTTTTGTGGCCGCTTCGCGCCCAATCGCGGCTAACAGCCGCTCCCACAGGTACTCGACGGCCTGTGGCTTCATGGCTGATCTGAAGTTGTGTAGATACCTATGCAGCGATGAGGCCCTAAAGACCAGCACAAAATAAAAAAACCGGCACCAGGGCCGGGTTTCGAATAGGTCAGGGTCTTAGCCCTTCTTCACCGGGTTGGCCCGGCTGTTTTCCAGCTCGCGACAGGCCTGCTGGATCATTTGCTCGGTGATCGGGATCTCGCGACCTTGTGCGTCGATGATCGAACCGCATACCGGCACAGGCTGGGTCGGGCGCTGTTGCGGGGGGCTGCTATGCTGCAAGCTCATTTCCTGTCTCCTCATCAGGTGGCTAGCCTAGATTAATCGCGCGTGATGACCAGGCTATGACAACTCCCTTGGCTGTCTCATCATGCGAACGGACAGTCCAACAGAAAGTTCAGCCGAGAACCAGCGCTACTTTAGATCGATCCGCTCTAATGCCTGCGGCGCTTTGCGGTAATACCGGTCGTGCATGACCTTTCGCCGGTGGCGGGTGTAGTCTGCGTGACTGATCCGACAGACGGCAGCCTCCATGCTCAATCCGCTTTCTTCCCGTCAGCGTCAGGCCCTGCGCCTGGCCTGGCGCTTTGTCCGCCCTTATCGCCAGCAATCGCTGTTTGCCTTGCTGGCCCTGATAGTCACCGCCGGCATCACCTTGTCCATGGGGCAGGGCATTCGCCTGTTGGTGGACCAGGGCTTCGTCACCCGTTCGCCTGACCTGCTGGGGCAGTCCATCGCCTTGTTCATGGGCCTGGTGCTGGCCCTGGCGGTGGGGACGTTCACCCGTTTCTACCTGGTGTCGTGGATCGGCGAGCGAGTGGTGGCCGATATCCGCCAGCAGGTGTTCGATCACCTGATCAGCCTGCATCCCGGCTTTTTCGAGAACAACCGCAGCTCGGAGATCCAGTCGCGCCTGACCGCCGATACCACGCTGCTGCAATCGGTGATCGGCTCGTCGCTGTCGCTGTTTCTGCGCAATGCCTTGATGGTGCTGGGCGGCATCGTGCTGCTGTTTGTCACCAACCCCAAGCTGACCAGCATCGTGGTCCTCGCCTTGCCCCTGGTGCTGGCGCCGATCCTGGTGTTCGGTCGCCGCGTGCGCAGCCTGTCGCGGCAGAGCCAGGATCGCATTGCCGATGTCGGCAGCTATGTCGCCGAGACCCTCGGTCAGATCAAGACGGTGCAGGCCTACAACCATCAGGCGCGGGACCGCCAGCGTTTCGGCGAGACCGTGGAGGCGGCCTTTGCCACGGCGCGCAAGCGCATTGCCCAGCGTGCCTGGCTGATTACCCTGGTGATCGTCCTGGTGCTGGGGGCGGTGGGGGTGATGCTGTGGGTCGGCGGCATGGATGTGATCGCCGGGCGCATTTCCGGCGGCGACCTGGCGGCGTTCGTGTTCTACAGCCTGATCGTCGGCAGCGCTTTCGGCACCCTTAGCGAGGTGATCGGCGAGCTGCAGCGTGCCGCCGGGGCCGCCGAGCGCATCGCCGAGCTGCTGGCTGCGCGCAGCGAGATCCTTGCCCCGGTGGCGGGCGGGGTGAAACTGCCCGAGCGGGTGCGCGGCGAGCTGCAACTGGAGGGTGTGCGCTTCGCCTATCCGTCGCGGCCCAATCGCCCGGCCATCGACGGTCTGGACCTGCATGTGGAGCCTGGCCAGACCCTGGCTCTGGTGGGGCCCTCCGGTGCGGGCAAGTCGACCCTGTTCGACCTGCTGCTGCGTTTCTACGATCCGCAGCAAGGCCGCATCCTCCTTGATGGCCAGCCCCTGACCGAACTCGATCCCCAGGACCTGCGTCGCCACTTCGCCCTGGTGGCGCAGAACCCGGCGCTGTTCTTCGGCACGGTGGAGGACAACATCCGTTATGGCCGCGCCGATGCCAGCCTGGCCGAGGTCGAGGCCGCCGCGCGCAGTGCCCATGCCCACGAGTTCATCCTGCAACTGCCCGAGGGTTACCAGACCCATCTCGGCGACGCCGGCCTCGGCCTTTCCGGTGGCCAGCGCCAGCGTCTGGCGATCGCCCGGGCGTTGCTGGTGGACGCGCCGATCCTGCTGCTGGACGAAGCCACCAGCGCCCTTGATGCGCAGAGCGAGCACCTGATACAGCAGGCCCTGCCGACCTTGATGGCGGGGCGCACCACCCTGGTCATCGCCCATCGCCTGGCTACCGTGCAGCATGCCGACCGCATTGCGGTGATCGAGAACGGGCGGGTGGTGGCCATTGGTACTCATCGCCAGCTGATTGCGGAAAACCCGCTATACGCACGTCTGGCCGCCTTGCAGTTCGGCCCGGAGTAGAGCACGCACCGGGCTTTTTACAGTTATGTGACAGGCAAGGGTGAAATTGTCACATTTCTGTAGCAATGCCCTGAGAGTATCCACTTCAGCTGTTGCGTAAATGCTCGATGCAGTTGGCTGCCGTCGCCTGATGGCAGCTTTTTTTTGCCTGCGAATCGACGACATGGATGTCTTTGGTTGGCCTCTTTTCAGCCGCCGCTCTTATCCCTTGCTCAGAGATTCTGCCGATGTCCTTGCGTACCTCCCTGCGAATGCAAATCCTCGCCCTGCTCGCCGGCAGCCTGCTGGCGATGTTGTTGATCGCCCTGGTCTGCTTCCGCCTGCTATCGGCCAGCGTCGATGGCTACAGCCAACTGGTCGGCGGCCCGCTGCATGCCTCGCAACAGATCGATGAAGCCAACCTGCAATTCAAGATCCAGGTCCAGGAATGGAAGAACGTGCTGCTGCGCGGCAAGCAACCGGCCGATCTGGACAAGTACTGGCAGCAGTTCCAGAGCCAGGAGCGACTGGTCCAGGACATCCTCGGTCGTCTGGTCCAGGACAGCGCCGGCGATCCGGCGCTGCATGGCAGCCTGAGGCAGTTGCAGGACAGTCATCGCCAGTTGGGCCAGGCCTATGCCCGCGGGCGCGAGGCGTTTCTCGCCGCAGGTGCTGACCCGGCGGCGGGGGATCTGGCGGTCAAGGGCGTGGACCGTGCTGCCAGCGAGCAGATGAGTGCCTTGGTCACGCAACTGCGCGCCGCCGCCGCTGGCCAGGCCGATGAGCTGAGCCAGCAGGCGCAGCGCACCGTGTGGCTGGGCCTGCTGGTGATGCTCGGTTCGGCCCTGGCGATTGGCGTACTCAGCCTGTGGCTGGTCAACCGCAGCCTGATCGCGCCGGTCCGCCGTCTGATCGAATACGTCGCCCATCTCAGCCAGGGCCGTTTCGATGCCCGTGTCGCCAGCGATCGCCAGGATGAGCTGGGGCGCCTGGCCGTGGCCGCCAACACCCTGCGCGACTTCCTTTCGGAAACCGTCGGCCGTCTGCAGGACAACGCCGGCGAACTGGAAAACGCCAGTGGCGATCTGCGCAAGCTGGCCGGCGGTATGGCCCGGGGCACCGACGACCAGTTCCAGCGCACCGACCAGGTGGCCACGGCGATGCACCAGATGTCCGCCACCGCCCAGGAAGTCGCCCGCCACGCCGCCGAGGCGGCCAAGGCGGCGGACGACGCCGATCATGGTGCCCAGGCCGGCGAGCAGGTGATGCAGGCGACCATCGACACCATCGCCCGGGTCAACCAGGAAATCACCGGCACCGCCGAGGTGATCCGCCATCTGGAGCAGGACAGCGGGCGCATCGGCAAGGTGCTCGAAGTCATCCGCGGGATCGCCGAGCAGACCAACCTGCTGGCCCTCAATGCGGCGATCGAGGCGGCGCGTGCTGGCGAGGCCGGGCGCGGCTTCGCGGTGGTTGCCGACGAAGTGCGCAATCTGGCCCAGCGCACGGCGTCGTCGATTGCCGAGATCAACCAGATCATCAGCGCCGTGCAGTCCGGCGCGGTGGAAGCGGTGAAAGCGATCGAAGCCGGGCAGGCGCGCAGCGAGGAGGGCACCGAGCAGGTCCAGCGTGCCGGCGCCATGCTTCAGCGCATCACCCTGGCGGTGGAGGCGATCCGCGATATGAACCGGCAGATCGCCACGGCGGCGGAAGAGCAGACCAGCGTCGCCGAGGATATCTCGCGCAACCTGGTGGAAATCACCCGGATCGCCACCGACAACCAGGAGGCCGTACAGCGCACCGAGCGTGCCGGGCATCGCTTGCATGAGCTGTCCGGACAGTTGGGTGAAGTGACCGCACGCCTGAGTGCCTGATTTTTCCGCCAAACCCAGGGGGAAATCCGCCACCTGGTGACCTATTGGTCGCTATTGGTGGCGGAATCCCGCCAAAAAAACCGTCGAATATGGGGTGCGACCATGCGCCTCGCCTATTAGCCATTGGTCGCCGAAAAGTTGGCCTGCTTCGTGCTTAAGCAGGCCGGCGCGGGTCACGGCCCGCCTTGCAAGACCATGGGCTGCCAAAGCAGCCACGGCAAAAAGACCGCACCCCGCATCGAAGCTATCCCAGCCACCCGCCAGCATCCGGCCCCGGCACCCGCATTCCGGGCCGTGGCATGTCTGGACCTCGTGTGAGCAGAACCATAAAAGCAGGGCGTGCACCCGGGCGCGGCGGTCAGGCCAATACCTTCACTTCAATTGGATTGAATTATGAAAAAAATCCTTTTGGCGCTCCTGTGCCTGAGCGTCATTGGTTGCTCCAAGCCCAGTGAACCGGAAAAGACCGTCGACGTGCTGCTGATCGGCGGCGGCATCATGAGTGCCAGCCTCGGCACCTACCTGCACGAACTGCAACCTGACTGGTCGATCAATATCTACGAGCGCATGGACCAGGTCGCCGAAGAAAGCTCCAACGCTTGGAACAACGCCGGTACCGGCCATTCCGCCTTCTGCGAGCTGAACTACACCAGCGAAGCCGCCGACGGCACCATGGATATCAGCAAGGCCGTGGGCATCAACGAGCAGTTCGAGATCTCCAAGCAGTTCTGGTCCTACCAGGTCGAGCAGAAAGTCCTCAATAACCCGAGCTCGTTCATCAACAACGTGCCGCACATGAGCTTCGTCTGGGGTGACAAGAACGTCGAGTTCCTCAAGAAGCGCCACGCCGCCCTGCAGCACAGCTCGCTGTTCCGTGGCATGGAGTACTCCGAGGACCACGCACAGATCGCCAAGTGGGTACCGATCGTCATGGAAGGCCGTGCCGCCGACCAGAAGATCGCCGCGACCCGCATGAACATCGGTACTGACGTCAACTTCGGCGAAATCACTCGCCAACTGGTGGGCTCGCTGACCAAGAGCGACAAGGTCAGCCTGAACCTGCGCCACGAAGTCCGTGACATCAAGCGCAATGCCGACAACACCTGGACCGTGGTGGTCGCCGACCTTGGCAACAAGGGCGTGGAAACCAGCGTCAAGGCCAAGTTCGTGTTCATCGGTGCCGGTGGTGGCGCCCTGAAACTGCTGCAGAAGTCGGGCATTCCGGAAGCCGAAGGCTATGCCGGCTTCCCGGTCGGTGGCCAGTTCCTGATGACCGACAACCAGGCCATCGTTTCCCGGCACAAGGCCAAGCTGTACGGCAAGGCGTCGGTCGGTGCGCCGCCGATGTCGGTACCGCACCTCGACACCCGCATCATCGACGGCAAGGAAGTGCTGCTGTTCGGTCCGTTCGCGACCTTCTCCACCAAGTTCCTGAAAAACGGTTCGCTGCTGGACATGTTCGCTGCGCTGAACACCCACAACATCGGCCCGATGACCCACGCCGGTATCGATAACATCGACCTCAGCACCTACCTGATGGGCCAGCTGATGCTCAGCTTCGACGACCGCATGAATGCCCTGCGCGAGTACTTCCCGAACGCGAAGAACGAAGACTGGAAACTGCTGCAGGCTGGCCAGCGCGTGCAGATCATCAAGAAAGATCCGGCACTGGGCGGCATCCTGCAGTTTGGTACCGAAGTGGTGGCTTCCGCCGATGGCTCCATCGCCGCGCTGCTGGGCGCTTCGCCAGGCGCTTCGACTGCCGCGCCGATCATGCTCAGCGTGCTGGAAAAGACCTTCAAGGACCGCATCAAGAGCCCTGAATGGCAGGCCAAGCTGAAGGAAATCGTGCCGACCTACGGCCAGAAGCTGAACAACAACCTTGAGCTGACCAACCAGACTCGCCAGTGGACCAGCGAGCGCCTGGGCCTGACCTTCGTTCCGGTACTGCCGGAAGAGCAGGCCGTGGCTGAGCCGGTGGCCGTTCAGTAAGGCTTCAGGGCCTCATCGCTGGCAACGCCAGCTCCCACAAGGTGCGCGTGCACCGATGAATCTGTGGGAGCCGGCGTTGCCGGCGATGAGGCCAGGTCAGTCAGCGCAACGCTGACAGACTCACCCCGCTATCAGTGCTTCTTCTTGCCCAGGTGATTGCCCAGCGCACCACCGGCGGCACCGCCAACCCCCGCCCCGATTGCAGCGCCAGTGCTGCCACCCAGCTTGTCGCCCAACAGCGAACCGCCCGCCGCACCCAGGCCACCACCTACGGCTGCCTTGGTCTTGTTGCCTTTCTGCGCCGCCACGGCGCTGCCCGCTGCACCACCGACACCGGCACCGATGGCCGCACCGGTCTTGCCACCGATCTGTTGGCCGACCACGTTACCCAGGGCACCACCCAGGCCGCCGCCGAGAGCGGAGGTGCCATCGCCGGCAACGGCGGCTTGTGCGAACAGCAGGCCCAGGGTGACGGCGGCAAAAATCTTGCGCATGTAGAACGACCTCAAGAAAAAACGTGCCTTCAGGCACGCGAAACGGAGCCGTGTGGCTCCAGGAAAAGGAACTGGGGGACAGACGCGACAAAGCCCGCGATGGGCGGGCTTTGACGATGAGCGATTTGGTCGGAGAGACAGGATTCGAACCTGCGGCCTTCTCGTCCCGAACGAGACGCGCTACCTGGCTGCGCTACACTCCGATGAAGAAAATTCTACTCAAAAATCTTGCTTCGACAAGCCCCCAATTCAGACAGATCGGGGGCTTTTTCCGAAGAGGCTTACAGCTCTTTGACGGTGCGGATCTGGTCCTTGTTGACCCGGGTGCGCTTGCCGTCCAGTTGTTCGAATTCGTAGAAACCGGAGTCGTCATCGTATTTCGGGGTGTCGACCGCCTGGATTTCGCGCCCGTCGTTGAGGGTGATCACGGTAGGCGTGGAGCAGCCGGCCAGGGCGCCAAGACCGAGAGCGAGGAGGAATGCGGGAAGGGTCCGTTGAATCATGGGTAAATCTCCAATTAAGTGAGGCCGTATAACTCGTTAAGACGCAAACAGTTACAGCAAGTTCCTTGCGAGGTTGAGCGTAGCGTTTATTCGACGCATTGATCGGGCTCAATGCGTCGCCGGGTTGCCCGCGCGGGGTAGCCTTGCCCTGTGATATAACTCCGGCCATTCCCTCGTTCAACGGACCTCATGCCATGAAAGCCAAGGCAGACGCGCCCTTCGTGCCGCTCAACATCGCCGTGCTGACTGTCAGCGATACCCGCACCTTCGAAACCGACACCTCCGGCCAGGTCTTCGTCGACCGCCTGACCGAGGCCGGGCACCTCCTTGCCGCACGGGTCCTGCTCAAGGACGACCTGTACAAGATCCGCGCCCAGGTCGCCACCTGGATTGCCGATGACAGCGTGCAGGTGGTGCTGATCACCGGCGGCACCGGTTTCACCGGCCGCGACAGCACGCCGGAAGCGGTGGCCTGCCTGCTGGACAAGCAGGTCGATGGCTTCGGCGAACTGTTCCGGCAGATTTCCCTGGCCGATATCGGCACTTCCACCGTCCAGTCCCGCGCCCTGGCCGGCCTGGCCAACGGCACCCTGGTGTGCTGCCTGCCGGGTTCGACCAATGCCGTGCGCACCGGCTGGGACGGCATCCTCGCCGAGCAACTGGACAACCGCCATCGTCCGTGCAATTTCGTCCCGCACCTGAAGCAGGCCGCGCCCTGCGAAAGCCGTGGCTGAGGCGCCGGCGGCCAAGCCGCTGATGCCGGTGGAGGCGGCGCTGGAGCATCTGCTGGCGCTCGCCGAGGCGGCACCGATCACCGAGGTCGAAGAGGTCGGTCTGGCCGATGCCGAGGGCCGGGTGCTGGCCGTCGACCTGCATGCCACCCTCGATCTGCCGCCCTGGCCGAACAGTGCCATGGACGGCTATGCCTTGCGTGTCGCCGACTGGACCGGCGAACCGCTGCCAGTGAGCCAGCGCATTTTTGCCGGTCAGGCGCCGGAGCCGCTGCAGCCGGGAACCTGCGCGCGGATCTTCACCGGCGCACCGGTACCCGAAGGCGCCGACTGCGTCGAGATGCAGGAAAACGCCGAAGTCCTGGATGATCAGCGGGTACGCTTCACCGAGGCCTTGCTCACGGGGCAGAACATCCGCCCGCAAGGCCAGGAAACCCGTGCCGGCGAACTGGTGCTGGTGGCCGGCACCCGCCTTGGTCCGATCGAACTGGGCCTGGCGGCAACCCTGGGGTATGCCGCTGTCGGCGTGGTACGGCGGGTGAAGGTGGCGGTGCTGTCGACCGGCGACGAACTGGTCGAACCGGGCCTGCCGCTGGGGCCAGGGCAGATCTACAACAGCAACCGCCGCCTGCTGTGCAGCTGGCTGCAACGCCTGGGCTGCGAGGTGGTGGATGGCGGCATCCTGCCGGACAACCTGGAGCTGACCCGGCAGCGCCTGGGCGGGCTGGGTGTGGTGGACCTGATCCTGTCCACCGGTGGGGTTTCGGTGGGCGAGGCGGACTATCTCGGCATCGCCCTGCGTGAGGCGGGTGAGCTGGCCCTGTGGAAGCTGGCGATCAAGCCGGGCAAGCCGCTGACCGTCGGTGCCTACAACGGCGTGCCGGTGATCGGCCTGCCAGGCAACCCGGCCTCGACCCTGGTGACCTTCGGCCTGCTGACCCGGCCTTATCTGTTGCGCCGCCAGGGCGTACAGGAGGTCAAGCCATTGCAGTTCGCGGTGCCGGCGGGGTTCGACTGGCCCAAGGCGGGCAATCGCCGCGAATACCTGCGGGCGCGGATGGAGCAGGGCAGGGCGCTGATCTACCGCAACCAGAGTTCCGGCGTGCTGCGCAGCGCGGCCTGGGCCGAGGGGTTGGTGGAGGTGCTGGAAGGCACTACGCCGATGCAGGGGGATATCGTCCAGTTCATTCCCTTGAGCGAGTTGCTTGGCTGAAGGTTTTCAATGGGCTCTATGGGCCTCATCGCTGGCAAGCCCCCACAAGGTTCGGTGTGTGCGGGACTTGTGGGAAGCTGGCTTGCCAGCGATGGGCATAGGTATCTACACAACTTCAGATCAGCCATGAAGCCACAGGCCGCCGAGTACCTGTGGGAGCGGCTGTTAGCCGCGATTGGCCGCAAAGCGGCCATGAAACCTGTGCCCTCGGTGCGTCAGGCA
>Ga0222427_100655_pt1 | contig 38597 bp, 36 predicted proteins | sample 2B20Ametagenome_FD_182890 | JGI IMG/M metagenome (GOLD analysis project Ga0222427, IMG submission 182890) | Enriched microbial communities from leaf-cutter ant dump, University of Wisconsin, Madison, United States - 2B20A (version 2) | ecosystem: Environmental > Terrestrial > Nest > Insects nest...
CATTCTCGTAGATCGCCTCGATGGCGAGGTCGGCGCTGGCCACGCCCGCGCCCTCCACGTCGGCGCGCAGCCGGCGCATGGCTTCGTTGGCCTTGTCGGGCGACTTGAGTTTTTTCTCGTACAGCGCGCGGGCGCGATCCAGCGCCGGCTGCACGTAGGTCATCTCGCGATCCTGCAGCGTTACCTGGAAACCGCGCAGGGCGGCCCACGCGGCGATGTCGCCACCCATCACGCCGGCGCCCACCACGTGCACGCGCTCGATGCCGTGCGCAACGCCGGCGCCCTGGTTCTTCAGCCGCTCGCGCAGGAAAAACAGCCGGATGAGGTTTTGCGCGCTGGGCGTGGTGGCCAGCTTGGCCACCGAGTGCGCCTCCAGTTTCAGGCGCTGGCGGATGTCCGCGCCGCCGCGCCTCCACACCTCGATGAGGGCGAACGGTGCGGGGTAGTGCTCCTTGCGTACCTTGGCGGCGGTCTGCTTGACCACCATCGGCGCCAGCACCTGGCGCACCGGCCACAGGTTGCTGGCCCAGGCCTTGGCGCGCCGCGCCAGCGGGCGCGTGGCGCGGCGGCGCAGCAGGTGGCGTGCCTCGGCCAGCAGCTCGCTGGCGGGAGCCAGCCGGTCAACCACGCCCAGGGCCAGCGCGCGCCGGGCCGACAGCGACTTGCCGGTGAGCATCAACGGCAAGGCGTCGGTGGCGCCGATCAGGCGCGGCAGGCGCGCGGTGCCGCCCCAGCCGGGATGGATGCCGAGCATCACCTCCGGCAGCGCGATGCGGGTCTTTTCATCGTCCACTGCCACGCGCTGGCGGCACGCCAGGATCAGCTCGGTGCCGCCGCCCATGCACGCGCCATGCACGGCGGCGACGGTGGGGCAGGGCAGGCGCGCCAGCGCCTCGTAGACGCGCTGGCCGTTCTCGATGTTTTCCAGCACGGTGCCGTGGCGCGCGTAATCCTTGAACTCGTGGATGTCGGCACCGACGGCAAAGCCGGCGGGCTTGGCCGAGTGGATGATCACGCCGGCCGGGTTCTCGATCGCCAGGCGCTCCACGATCTGCCCCAGCTCGTCCAGCACGGCGCCGCAGATCGCGTTGACGCTGCTGTCGGCGCGATCAAGCGCAAGGGTGACGATGCCGCCGTCGTCCTCGCTGGTTTTCCAGTGGTTGAAGCGCAATCCTTCGAACATGGGATGGGCCGGCATGGCTTGGGGGCTTCAAACCTTACCGTCCCCCCGCGATGAATGCGAGACTCGCCGGCAGGCGCGCGCCGACGTTCGCGAACGTTAATTTTTCGGCATGCCGCGACCATGTTCGCCGGCTGTGTCGCGGTGCGTTTTCTGGGCGCGGGCGTCGGGCTAGACTGGCGGACGGACGCGGCCCGCCGCGCCACGCAATCGCCGTATGGGGCAAGACATGATGTGCGCACGATGATGCTGGCCATGGATACCGCACCGCTGCAAAGCGGCACCGAGGTGTTCGAGCAGATTCTCGGCGCGCCGTCCGGCCTGGTGCTGCTGCAGAGCGAGGATTGGCCCGCGCTGTTGGAGCAGTTTCGCGCCCTGGCGCGGCACAGCGGCCAGGCGGTCTACCTGTGGCAGCCGGATACCGGGCTCAGCAGCCTGCGCGACGCCCACGTGCGCGTGCCCGACTGCCAGCGTCTCGGCAACGCGCTGCGCTTCATGCAGCAGAGCCTGCATTTCGGCGTGTACGTGCTGGTGGGCCTGGAGCTGCCGCTGTCGGCCATGGACGACACCTTGCTGCGCCAGTTGGCGCGCCTGCCGCAAGGCCACCTGCGCCGCGTGGTGCTGGTGAACGCGCCGCCGGCGCTGGCCGAGCACCTGGGCGAGCTGGCGGTGCACGTGCGCAGCGAGGACAGCCAGCCGCGCCGCCTGCGCCTGCGCGATGGTCGCTGGCTCACATGAGGCGCCACGCATGACGGCGGGCATCCTGGTGGTGGCGGCGCGGCGCGAATTGCGCCGCCAGGTATTCGACGCGCTCGACCAGGCCGGCCACGCACCGGTGTTCAGTGCGCGCGACGCCACCCACGCGGCCATCCTGCTCGAAGGCCGCTCCGCCTTGCAGTTGATGGTGGTGGTGTTTGACGGCGAGGCCGGGCAGGGCACGCTGTGCTGCCAGCAACTGCGCCAGTTGCCCGCCGGGCGGGAAGTGCCGCTGATGGTGGTGACGGTGGACGACGCGCCGCTGCTGCCGGCGCAATGGCCGCCAGGCACCATCGACTGGCTGCACGCCTCGCGCATCGGCGCCGAGCTGGTGCCGCGCTGGCACCAGGCGGCGGCGCGGGCCGACCGCCCGCTGCCGGTCGCCGCGCCGGCCGCCGAGCCCTCGGGCGATCACCGCGCCTTCCAGGAGGACGACAGCGAATGGCTGGTGACCGACTTGTCGCCCGCACGCTTGCTGCTGGAAGTCAGCCCCGCCGTGGTGCGGCACAGCCGCTTGCGCGCCAGCCAGTGGATCGGCGTGCCACTGGCCAACATGCTCACCTTCGAGGGCGTGGCCACCGAGCAGGTGCTGACCGAGGCCGACCGGCGCTGGTATCCCTGCCAGCGGCGCTCGGCCGAGGGCAGCGACACCGGCCAGGCCAGCGCGCGGGTGATCCGTCGCGGTGGCCGTGATGCGCTGGCGCTGATGTTTCGCAGCGATCGCGCCGACCTGCGCGCCGAGGCTGCGCTGTCGCTGCTGTCGCGCATGTTCGCCTCCGCCAGCGGCGTGGATGCGCAGGCGGCGGCGGCGCGACTGCTGTTCGACGAGCTGGGGCTGGACTACCTGGCCGTGTGGTCGGCGGACAACGGCGGCTTGCCGGTGCAGCAACTGCAATTGTGGAACGGCCCGGAGCCGAGCTGGCCGCCGGCCGCGTCGCAGACCTCGCTGGGCCAGGTGCTGGCCGGCAAGTCGCTGCTGTACCGGCAGGATGCGAGCGTGCAGGGCGCCAACGATCCGCTGCTGCAACTGCTCGACCTGTCCGATTTCGCCGGCCTGCCGCTGTACGACGAGCGCCACACCGTGCTGGGCGCCATGCTGGCCGGCAGCCGGCGCGGCTTTGGCGCCACCGCCATCGTGGAGCCGGTGCTGCATTGCGCGGCGGCGCGTTTCGCGCAGATGCAGGAGCTGGGCCGCACCCGCGAGCAGGGCCGCAGCGAGGGCCTGCTCGACGCGCTCACCGGCCTGCCCAACCGGTTGCTGTTCAACGACCGGCTGGAAACCATCATCCGCGAGGCGGTGCGCAACGGCGAGTGCTTTGCCGTGCTGTTCGTGGACCTGGACCGTTTCAAGGCGATCAACGACAACCACGGCCACGCCGCCGGCGATACCGTGCTGCGTTCGGTATCGCGCCGCTTGTGCGGCAGCGTGCGAGCCTCGGACACCGTGGCGCGCTACGCGGGCGACGAGTTCACCGTGGTGCTGCGCCACATCGTCAAGAACGACGACGTGCTGCGCGTGGCCGAGAAGATCGTGCAGATGATGGAGACGCCGCTGTACCTGGAGGACGGCACCGAGCTGCAGGTCACCGTGTCGATGGGCATCAGCTTTTTCCCCGACGACGCCAGCGACGCCGACACCTTGCTCAAGCACGCCGACGAGGCGATGTACGCGGCCAAGCACCTGGGCCGCAACAATTTCCAGGTCTACGAGATCAGCCCCGAGTACGCGCAGGAGCACGGCATGGCGCTGAAGACGCGCCTGCGCCATGCCGAGGGCAATGGCGAGCTGCGCGTGGTGTACCAGCCGCAGGTGGACACCGAGACCGAGGACATCGTGGGCATGGAGGCGCTGCTGCGCTGGGAGCATCCGGAGCTGGGCTCGATCAGCCCCGCCGTGTTCATTCCGCTGGCCGAGGAAACCGGCCTGATCGTCTCCATCGGCGAGTGGGTGATGCGCACCGCCTGCCGCCAGGCGCAGGAGTGGCAGGAGCGCTACGGCCTGCGCCTGCGCCTGGGCGTCAACCTCTCGGCCGTGCAGCTGATGGAGCCGCGCCTGCTGGGCACCGTGGCCCAGGTGCTGCTGGATACCGGCCTGGACCCCGACCTGCTGGAGCTGGAGATCACCGAGAGCATCAGCATCAAGGAGGCGCCCAACCTGGTGGACAACCTGCACGGGCTGCACGAGCTGGGCTGCCACATCGCCATCGACGATTTCGGCACCGGCGCGGCCTCGCTCGACTACCTGCGCCGGCTGCCCGCCGACCGCATCAAGATCGACCAGAGCTTCGTGCGCAACATCGGTGTCGACCCCGACGACGAGGCCATCGTACGCGCCACCATCGAGATGGCGCATCGGCTCAAGCGTGCCGTGGTGGCCGAGGGCGTGGAGATCGAGCAGCACCTGCAATTTCTGCGCGCCCACCACTGCGACGAGCTGCAGGGCTACCTGTTTTGCCGCCCCGCCTCGGCGGTGAGCTTCGACAACCTGCTGGCCGAGCGCCAGCGCCTGCTCAGCGCGCACGCCAGCGAGGCGGCCTGAAGCGTCGCCGCCCGTCAGCGCGGGCAACGTTTTTTCCACAACCGCAACCGGGCGCGACATTACACTGCCGGCGGCGCAGGCTGAACTTGCGCGCCCGACGCCGGTCTGAGCTGCGCGTCGGGGCTCCACAGGCAATTGCAGCGGATGACGGCATTGATCATGGATACAGCCCGCATGGGCGAAAACGAGCTGGACCGGGCCCTGGTGGAACGCGTCCAGAAGGGGGACAAGGCCGCCTTCGACCTGCTGGTGCGCAAGTACCAGCACAAGCTGATCGGGCTGGTGTCGCGCTACGTGCGCAGCCATGCCGAGTGCGAGGACATCGCGCAGGAGGCGTTCATCCGCGCCTGGCGCGCCATCGGCTCGTTTCGCGGCGACAGCGCGTTCTACACCTGGCTGTACAAGATCGCGGTCAACACCGCCAAGAACCACCTGGTGGCCGCCGGCCGGCGACCGCCCACCGACGACATCGACGCGGAGGACGCCGTGTTCGTGGCCGGCGCCCAGCGCATGCACGACAACGCCACGCCCGAGCGCGAACTGATGCGCCACGAGATTGAACAATCGGTGTTCTCCACTGTCCAAGCCCTGCCCGAGGAGCTGCGCACCGCCATCACCCTGCGTGAAGTGGACGGCCTCAGCTACGACGAGATCGCCGAGGCGATGGGTTGTCCCATCGGCACCGTGCGGTCGCGCATTTTCCGGGCGCGTGAGGCGATCGACGAAAAACTGCGGCCCCTGTTGTCGGACCGCGAGGACCAGACATGAACCAGGCAGGCATGAACAACCCGGACGCACGCGAGCATCTTTCCGCCGGCATCGACGGCGAGCTGTCGACGCAGGAGCTGCGCTTTCTGCTGCGACGGCTCGACCACGACGCCGGCCTGCAGCAGGCGTGGACGCGCTACCACGTGGCCCGCGACGGCGTGCGCCGGCAGTTGCCGCCGCTGGCATCGGCCGGCTTTGCCGCCCGGGTCATGGCAGCGATCGAACAGGAGACTGCCCCGGTCGCGACGCCGGCGTCGCCCTCGTCGCGCCATTGGCTGCGCTGGTCGGCCGGTGGCGCCATTGCCGCCAGCGTGGCGGTGGCGGCGCTGTTGCTGGTGCAGCCGGCCGGTGAAACCGCGCGCACCGAGGCGGTGGCCGTGCAGTCGGACGAGACGGCCGTGCCGGAGCCGGTGACGCAACCGTCGTCGGTGCCTGCCACGGTGCCGCCGTGGCTCAGCGGCAACTCCGCCGAGCTGTACAGCCAGCGCGCGTCGGCCACGCTGGGTGGCGTGTCGCGGCTGATGCCCTATGCCCGCGACGGCGTGCCCATGCATCGCTACCGCACGCTGGACAACCACGACGGCAGCTACCTGCTGCTGCTCGATCCCCAGCAGCAGCGTGCGACAACGCCCAACCCCGCGTTCGCCCACTAGACCTCGTGTTGGCGCGGGAGACCGCGCCTCCCGCTGACGCGCGCCACGTGCGCGGGCGCGTTCGCCCCCCGGCGCGCCATGGCTTTTCCCTTCACCCAAGGAGGACTCATGAATAGATCCATCTTGCGCATCGTCGCGTGGTGCGCGCTGGCGGGCTTTGCCCCGCTGTCCCTGGCGCAGGCCGCCGGCCTGCCGGACTTCACCGGCATCGTGCAGAAGAACGCGCCGGCCGTGGTGCATGTGGAGGCCAAGTACACCGGCGGGCGCGACAATGGCCCGCGCGGCATGGCCGGCCCGGGCCAGGCCGACGACCCGCAGGCGGAACTGTTTCGCCGCTTCTTCGGCATGCCGATGATGCCGTCGCCGCAGCAACAGCAGCACACCTCGCTGGGCTCGGGCTTCATCATCTCCGGCGACGGCTACATCCTCACCAACAACCACGTGGTGGAGGATGCCGACAAGGTGGTGGTGCGCCTGCAGGATCGCCGCACGCTGACGGCCAAGGTGGTGGGCACCGATCCCACCTATGACATCGCGTTGCTCAAGGTGGATGCCGGCGGCACGCTGCCGGCTGTCGCCATCGGCGATTCGCGCAGCCTCAAGCCGGGCCAGTGGGTGCTGGCGATCGGCTCGCCGTTCGGCTTCGACTACACCGTGACGCAGGGCATCGTCAGCGCGGTGGGCCGCAACCTGGGCCAGCGCGACCAGCCGTACACCTCGTTCATCCAGACCGACGTGCCGATCAACCGGGGCAACTCCGGCGGCCCGCTGTTCGACCTGGACGGCAAGGTGGTGGGCGTCAACTCGCAGATCTATTCCAACACCGGCGATTACCTGGGCGTGGCGTTCTCCATCCCCATCGACGTGGCGATGAACGCCGTGCAGCAGATCAAGACCAAGGGCTACGTGTCGCGCGGCATGCTGGGCGTCACCGTGCAGCCGGTGGACGACGACATGGTCAAGGCGTTCAAGCTGGACAACGGCGTGGGCGCGGCGGTGGCCGGCGTTTCGCCCGGCAGCGGCGCGGACAAGGCCGGCGTGCAGCCGGGCGACGTGATCCTCTCGTACAACGGCCAGCCGTTGCAGCAGGCCGCCGACCTGCCGCCGCTGGTGGGCATGACCAAGCCGGGCAGCACGGTGCCGATGGAAATTTTGCGCGACGGCAAGAAGCAGTCGCTCAAGGTCACCATCAGCGAGGCCGAGCGTGACGGCAACGCGGTGGGTTCGGCGGTTGCCGGCAGCGCGCCCTCGCGCACCGGCTCGGCGGCGCTGGGCCTGACGGTGGAGTCGATGGACAATGACACCCGCACGCAACTGGGCCTGAAAGCCGGGCAGGGCGTGGTGGTGAGCGACATCACCGGTCCGGTGGCCGGGCAGGCGGGCCTGCGTGCCGGCGACGTGATCCTGATGGTCAACCAGAAGCGGGTCGGCAGCGTCGCCGATTTCCGCGAGGCCACCAAGGACGTGAAGGCCGGCAGCACGGTGCTGCTGCTGGTGCGCCGTGGCGAGCAGAGCAACTTCGTGGGCCTGACCGTGCCGGCCGGGAAATAACCGCCGCACGCCTCATGTGCCAGCGCGGGCGCCATCCGGCCGGGTGGCGCCCGTCGCGTTTTGCGGGGATGGCACCGGCCGGTTCCATGCGATAATGCGGGGTTCGCGCCACCATTCCGGTGCCGCGCCGCCCGCGCAGGCGCAAGGCGGCAAACCCCGTTCGGCAGGCCAGCATCGCTCCATGGAATTGATCCGCAACTTCTCCATCATCGCGCACATCGATCACGGCAAATCCACGCTCGCCGATCGCATCATCCACCTGTGCGGCGGCCTGACCGAGCGCGAGATGGAGGCGCAGGTGCTCGACAACAATCCGATCGAGCGCGAGCGCGGCATCACCATCAAGGCGCAGTCGGTATCGCTGCCGTACACCGCGCGCGACGGCAAGACCTACCAGCTCAACTTCATCGACACGCCCGGCCACGTGGATTTTTCCTACGAGGTGAGCCGCTCGCTGGCCGCATGCGAGGGCGCGCTGCTGGTGGTCGATGCGGCGCAGGGCGTGGAGGCGCAGTCGGTGGCCAACTGCTACACCGCGGTGGAGCAGGGGCTGGAGGTGATCCCGGTCCTCAACAAGATCGACCTGCCCACCGCCGACGTGGAAAAGGTCAAGGGCGAGATCGAGGCCGTCATCGGCATCGACGCCACCGACGCGGTGGCGGTGAGCGCCAAGACCGGCCTCAACGTGACCGAGGTGCTGGAGGCGATCATCGCCCGCATCCCGCCGCCCAAGCCGGGCGACACCGACCGCCTGCAGGCGCTGATCATCGACTCGTGGTTCGACAACTACCTGGGCGTGGTGTCGCTGGTGCGCGTGATGCAGGGCGAGATCAAGCCCGGCGACAAGCTGCTGGTGATGTCCACCGGCCGCACCCACGAGGTGGGCGAGGTGGGCGTGTTCACGCCCAAGCGCAAGAAGCTCGACCGCCTGGGTGCCGGCGAAGTGGGCTGGATCAACGCCTCCATCAAGGACGTGCACGGCGCGCCGGTGGGCGACACGCTGACCCATGCCGGCAAGCCCGCCGAGCATGCGCTGCCGGGCTTCCAGCAGATGCAGCCGCGCGTGTTCGCCGGCCTGTTTCCGGTGTCCTCCGACGACTACCCGGCGCTGCGCGAGGCGCTGGACAAGCTGCGCCTGAACGACGCGGCGCTGTTCTTCGAGCCGGAATCGTCCGAGGCGATGGGCTTCGGTTTCCGCTGCGGCTTCCTCGGCATGCTGCACATGGAGATCGTGCAGGAGCGGCTGGAGCGCGAGTACGACCTTGACCTGATCACCACCGCGCCGACCGTGGTGTACGAGGTGCTCAAGAGCGACGGCAGCGTGATGTCGCTGGACAACCCGGCCAAGCTGCCCAATGGCAGCCTGGTGCAGGAGATCCGCGAGCCGATCATCGTGGCCAACATCCTCACGCCCGAGGACTACATCGGCAACATCATCAAGCTGTGCGAGGAGAAGCGCGGCGTGCAGCGCTCGATCCAGTACCTGGCCACCCAGGTGCAGATCAGCTACGAGCTGCCGCTGGCCGAGGTGGTGCTGGATTTCTTCGACCGCCTCAAATCCGTCTCGCGCGGCTACGCCTCGATGGACTACCAGTTCGAGCGTTTCGAGGCCGGCCCGTTCGTGCGCACCGACGTGCTGATCAATGGCGATCGCGTGGACGCGCTGAGCCTGATCCTGCATCGCAGCCAGGCCGACCGGCGCGGCCGCGAGCTGGTGGAGCGCATGAAGGACCTGATCCCCCGCCAGCAGTTCGACGTGGCCATCCAGGCCGCCATCGGCGCGCAGATCATCGCCCGCTCCACCGTCAAGGCGTTGCGCAAGAACGTGCTGGCCAAGTGCTACGGCGGCGACGTCAGCCGCAAGAAGAAATTGCTGGAAAAGCAGAAAGAAGGCAAAAAACGCATGAAGCAGGTCGGTCGGGTGGACATCCCGCAGGAAGCCTTCCTCGCCGTGCTGAAGGTGGATAAATAGTTTGGTCGGGAATGGAGAATCGGGAATCGGGAATCGCACGGGCTTGCCGCCCCGATTCCCTGTTCCCCATTCCCGATTCCCGGCTCTCCAAGGAGCCCCTCATGGAATTTGATTTTTCGGCGATCCTGCTTGCGCTTACCGTGCTGTTTGGCGTGGTGTGGGGTCTCGACCGGCTGTTTCTGTACAAGCGGCGCAAGGCGCGGCTGGATGCGGCGGGCGAGGAATACGCCGATCCGGTGCCGGTGGACTGGGCGCGTTCGCTGTTTCCGGTGGTGCTGGTGGTGCTGCTGCTGCGCACGTTCGTGGCCGAGCCGTTTCGCATCCCGTCCGGCTCGATGATGCCCACGCTGGACGTGGGCGACTTCATTCTGGTCAACAAGTTTGCCTATGGCCTGCGCCTGCCGGCGTTCAACAACAAGTTCGTGGACCTGGGCGAGCCCAAGCGCGGCGATGTGGTGGTGTTCCGTTTTCCCGGCTTCCTGTGCGGTGACGGCAGCGGCCAGCTGGTGCGCAGCGGCGACCCCAGCTGCCTCGACCCGCACGCCAAGGTGCCCAGCCAGAACTGGATCAAGCGCGTGATCGGCCTGCCCGGCGACACCATCGAGGTGCACGGCGCCGACCTGCTCATCAACGGCAAGCCGGTGGCCGCCGACGAGATCGGCCCCTACCAGGGCAATCCGCGTCGCGGCGAGGAACGGCTGATGCTGGACATGGGCGCCACCGTGTGGACCGAGCATCTGGGCGGCGTGGACCACATGGTTGCCCGCATGCCGGCCTACAACATTCCCAACCCCATCCCCAACGCCAAGGTGCCGTCGAAGGTGCCCGAGGGTTGCTACCTGGTGATGGGCGACAACCGCAACAACAGCGAGGACAGCCGCTGGTGGGGCTGCCTGCCGGAAAAGAACCTGGCCGGCAAGGCGTTCCTGATCTGGATGAGCTGGAAAGGCTGGGGCACGGGCGGCGTGGATGTCTCGCGCATCGGCACCGTGATCCATTGACGGATGCAGCGGATTTCGCCGGGTCAATGGTGAGAGAATCCGCCGGCACGGGCGATCGGCGGGGACCGGCCCGGCTCGTTCCGCAACCAGACCACGCCGCACAGGCGGCATAGCGAGGGGACTATGAAATCGAGGCAGTCGGGCATCACCCTGATCGGGTTCCTGGTCATTCTGGCCGTGGTGGGCTTTCTGGGCTACATGGGCATGCGGCTGGCGCCCTCGTACAGCGAGTACATGGGCGTGGAAAAGGCGATGACGCAGATCTCCACCGCCGGCGTGGACGGCAAATCGCTCAACGACATCCGCCGCGACCTGATCTTCAAGCTGGGCTTCCAGTACGTGGACGACGCCACCATCACGCCGTCGGACATCACCCTGGAGCGCGACCGCGAGGGGGGCGGTGCCCGCCTGCGGGTGGCGTACGACAAGGTGGTTCCGTTCATGTACAACATCGATTTCCTGCTGCACTTCGACAAGACCGTGCCGCTGCAGGGCAACCCCGGCCAGTAACCGGCAAGTGCATCCCTTGGCATTCGATTACCGTTTTCGCGATCCGGCGCTGGCCCAGCTGGCGCTTACCCACCGCAGCGTGGGCAAGCCCAACAACGAGCGGCTGGAGTTTCTGGGTGACGCGTTGCTGGGCGCGATCGTGGCCGAGATGTTGTTCGAGGCGCATCCCAAGGCCAGCGAGGGCGAGCTGTCGCGGCTGCGCGCGCAACTGGTCAGTGGCCAGGCATTGGCCGTGCTGGCGCGCGAGCTGTCGCTGGGCGATGCGTTGAAGCTGGGCACCGGCGAGCTGAAAACCGGCGGCTTTCGCCGCGACTCGATCCTCGCCGACGCGTTCGAGGCGCTGGTGGCTGCCGTGTATCTCGATGGCGGTTTCGACGCCTGCCGCAGCACCGTGCGCGGGTTGTTCGGCGAGCGCATTGCCGCGCTGCGCCGTTCCTCCAAGGACGCCAAGACGCGCCTGCAGGAGTGGCTGCAGGCCGGCGGCTGGCCGTTGCCGGTCTACGAGCTGGTGGCCAGCCACGGCGAGGATCACGCCAAGACGTTCGACGTGCGCTGCACGGTGTCCGAGCCCGTTCCGCTGGTGGCCGACACCACCGGCAGCAACCGCCGCACCGCCGAGCAGGATGCCGCCGAGAGCGTGCTGAACCAGCTGCAGGAGCAGCATCGCCGGGGCTGATCCCGTGTTCACCGCCGTCCACGCACGGCGCCTTCCGGCGGCATCGCACTACACTTGCCGTCCATTTTGCCGAGTCTTTGCCATGAATCTCCCCCTGGACCCCGCCGCCGGCGAGCTGCCGCACGACGACTACCGCTGCGGCACGGTGGCGCTGGCCGGGCGCCCCAACGTGGGCAAGTCCACCTTGCTCAACGCGCTGATCGGCTTTCGCCTGTCCATCGTCAGCCCGCGCCCGCAAACCACCCGCCACCGCATCCTGGGCATCAACACCACGGACGCCGGGCAGATCATGTACGTGGACACGCCCGGCCTGCATCGCGGCGCCAAGCGCGCCATCAACCGCAGCCTCAATCGCGCGGCGCGCTCGGCGATCAGTGACGTCGATCTGGTGGTGCAGTTGATCGAGGCCGGTCGCTGGACCGACGAGGACGAGGCGTTGTACGCCGCCCTGGCCGAGCTTTCCGTGCCGCGCCTGCTGGCGATCAACAAGGTGGACCTCAGCAAGGACAAGACCGCGATGCTGCCGTTCGTGGCCCAGCTGACCGCCAGCCACAGCTACGACGAGATCCACTACGTCAGCGCGCTGAAAAAGCAGGGCCTGCGCGAGCTGGAGCAGGCGATCCTCAAGCGCCTGCCGGTGCAGCCGCCGGTGTACGGCGAGGACGAGGTCACCGACCGCAGCGAGCGTTTCCTGGCCGCCGAGATGGTGCGCGAGCAGCTGATGCTGCGCCTGGACCAGGAGCTGCCCTATGCCACCACGGTGGAGATCGAGCAGTTCAACGACCGCCCCGACGGCGTGGCCGAGATCCACGCTGTCATCTGGGTCGAGCGCGACGGCCAGAAAGCCATCGTCATCGGCGCCGGCGGCGCCCAGCTCAAGGCCATCGGCAGCAGCGCCCGCCGCCACATGGAGCGCCTGTTCGAGCGCAAGGTATTCCTGAAGCTGTGGGTGAAGGTGCGCGAGGGCTGGGTCGACGACGACAACATGCTGCGGCAGTTCGGATATACGGATTGAGGCCGGGAGTGAGTGAAGAGGAGTGAGAAACGAGAGAGAGCAAAAGCGGTTCTTGCGAGGCTTTTCTCTCACTCATCACTCCTCTCCACTCACTCCTGGGTTTTCCCGTCATGCGCCTCGAACAGCAACCCGCCTACGTCCTGCATGCGCGGCCCTACCGCGAGACGTCGCTGTTGCTGGAGTGCCTGACGCGTGACCACGGCCGCCTGGGCGTGGTGGCGCGGGGCGTGCGCGGCGAGAAGGGGCGGCTGCGTCGGGCGCAGCTCGAACCGTTCCAGCCGCTGGCGATGGATTTGCTGCTGCGTGGCGAACTGGCCACGCTGACCGGGGTGGAGTCGGTGGGGCTGTCGCCGCGCCTGTCCGGCAACACCGGCCTGGCCGGGCTCTATCTCAACGAGCTGGTGGTGCGCCTCAGCGAGCGGCAAGACCCGTCGCCCAACCTGTTCGATGCCTACGCGCTGGCCTTGCGGCGGTTGGGCGATGGCGAGCCGCTGGCGTGGACGCTGCGCCGGTTTGAGCGCGACCTGCTGGCGGCCATCGGCTATGCCTTGCAGCTGGAGCACGAGGCGGAGACGGGCGAGGCGATTGATCCGCAGGCCTGCTACGCCTATCACGCGGAGCAGGGCGCCGTGGCCTGTCCGCCCGGATGGACGCACGCGCTGCGCGGCGAGGCGTTGCTGGCGCTGGCGCACGATCGCCAACCCGACGCCGCCGGCCTCAAGGCCTTGCGCGGCATGATGCGCGAGGTGATCCGTTTTCACCTCGGTGGTGGCGAATTGCGGGCGTGGCGCGTGCTGGCCGGGGCGATGTCGGCGCGTTGATCGACGGCTCAGTCGTCCAGCGCCTGCAGCGTGGACGCCAGCACCCGGCCAAAGCGCTGCACGAACGGCGCGCGCGCGGCGGGAGGGCTGGCCAGCTGGCGCTGCAGCGCCACCGTCTCGGCGGCCAGCGCCGCCGCGCCGCAGAACCCGCACGACGAGCGCAACCGGTGCAGGCGCTCGGCAAAGGCCTCGCGGTCGGCGTCGATGTTGTCCAGGGTGGGGCGGAAACTTTCCAGCTCCTCGCGCAGCAGGCCGCGCAGCGCGCGCATGGTGGTCATGTCGCCGCTGGCCGCCAGCGCGGCCGGGTCGTCCAGCAGCAGGCCGCGCGGGTCGGGCAGCAGGGCCAGCACGCGCAGCAGGTCGGCGATCTGGCAGGGCTTGAGCAGGATGTCGCTGAAGCCGGCCGCCAGCAGCGCCGCGTGCTGGTCGGCCGCCATGTCCGCGCTGCTGGCCACGGCGATGGCGTGGTGCGAGCCGGCCGTCTCGTCCATGCGCAGCGCCGAGATGATCTGCTGCGCGCCGGCGCCCGGCATGCGGCAATCGAGCAGGAGCAGGGCAAACGTGTTTTCGCGCGCCCGGTCCAGCGCGGCGAGGCCGTTGTCGCACAGCGTGACGCGCGCGCCGAGGCCGGTCAGGCCGTCGGCCAGAAAGCGGCGGCTGGCCGCGTCGTCGTCGGCGACCAGCACGTCGATACCGGCGTGGCGTCGTGGCAGGTCGGGCATGACGAAATCCTTCTCGTTCAGCGGCGGGGCAGGTCGTGGACAGGGTCGGGCACGCAAGCGCTTGATTCCCGGGCGGCCAGGCGCGGGCCGGTCGCCCGGCGGCGGTTTTCTACCGTGCCCCCGACTTTGGCAGAATGGCTTGGCATGCGCTTTTCATCAAGCCACCTTTTGCTGGGCATTTGCCTGCTGCTGTCCGGACGGGCCGCTCCGGCGTGGGCCGACGTGGCGCTCAGTGCGCGCAGCGTCGGCGTGCCGGGCGTGCAGCTGTCCAGTGTGACGGTGCGGCTGGCCGATCGCGCCGAAGGCGGCATCCACGTGCAACTGCAGGCCAAGCAGGCGGACGTGGCGGCGATGGGCTGGCGCAAGGTGGGCCTGATGCTGGATGCGGACCTGCAGCGCGACGCGCGCCAGCGCTGGACGGCCGACGGCCAGGTGCAGTTGCGTGGCGCGCCGGGTGGCGCCCTGCGCGACGCCACGGTGCACCTGGTGGCCAGCGAGTCGGCCAACACGCTGCAAGTGGACATCGTGCAGGGCAAGTCGCTGGCCAGTGCCGCGCTGCCGTTGGACCAGCCCAGCCACGCGCAGATCCGGCTCACCCAGTTTCCCGCCGCGTGGCTGCAGGGGTTGCTGGGCACGGTATGGTCCGGTCGCCCCACCGGCGGCAAGCTGGATGCGGAGCTGGCGCTGGACGTGCGCGACAGCGGCATCCAGACCTCGGGCCAGTTTGCCCTGGCCGACGTGGGTTTCGACACGCCCACCGGCACGTTGGCGGGGCAGGGCCTGGGCGGCAGCGGGCGCTTTGGCGTGGACACCACGGGCGCCACCGCGCATGTCGACGTGGACGCCAGCCTGCGTGGCGGCGAGCTGCTGCTCGGATCGATCTACGCCAACCTGCCCGATCACGCGGTGCAGGTGGGCGTCAACGCCAGCGCGCGGGGCGGTGCGTTCGCGCTCGACCACCTGCACCTGGGCGACGCCGATGCGTTGCAACTGGACGGCGCGCTGGCCTTTGATGCAAAGGGCGCGCTGACGCAGCTGCGGCTGGACCGCGTGCGTGCGGTTTTTCCCGCCGCCTACCAGCGCTACGGCCAGGCCTGGCTGGCCACGCTGGGCTTGCGCGACGTGGCCTTGCAGGGGGCATTGAACGGCAGCATCGACCTGCGCGCGGACGGGCTGCACGCGTTTGCGTTTTCCACCGACGGGCTGGACCTGGCCGAGGCCGATGGCCGGCTCGCCGTCAGCGGCCTGCGCGGCGGGCTGGACTGGTCGCTGGCCGGCGAGCGGCCGGCCACCGCGTTGCAATGGAGTGGCCTGCAGTTTTATCGCCTGCCGGTGGGCGCGGCGTCATCGCACTGGCAAAGCCGTGGCGGCGTGCTGGCGCTGCAGCAACCGATGGACGTGCCCCTGCTGCAAGGCCGGTTGCGCCTGGGTGCGCTGGACTGGCGACCGGCCGCCGCCAAGGGCAGGCGCCTGTCCACCGCGCTGGCGGTGTCCGGCGTGGACATGGCCGAGTTCAGCCGCGCCATGGGCTGGCCGCAGTTTCCCGGCACGCTGGGTGGCGCGATACCGTCGCTGGCCTGGGTGGATGACCGCATCGAACTGGCCGGCGGACTGTCGGCCAACGTGTTCGGCGGTTTCGTGGACATCACCCAGCTGTCGCTGCAGCAGCCGTTCGGCGCCAGCCCGGTGCTGGCCGCCGACATCGGCTTGCGCCAGCTCGACCTGGGCGCGATCACCAGCGTGTTCGACTTCGGCAGCATCACCGGCCCGCTTGACGGCAGCATCGACGGCCTGCGCCTGGTCGCCTGGAAGCCGGTGGCGTTCCAGGCGCGCCTGCGCGCGGACGCGGGCGGGCGCATCAGCCAGCGCGCGGTCAACAACCTCACCTCGGTCGGCGGTGGCGGCATTGGCGCGGGCCTGCAGGGCGCGGTGCTGAAACTGTTCAAGACCTTCGGCTACAAGCGCATCGGCCTGGATTGCACGCTGCAAGGTTCGGTCTGCCACATGGGCGGGTTGGACCCCACCGATGGCGGCTACACTATCGTCGAAGGCAGCGGCTTGCCGCGATTGCAGGTGGTCGGCCACCAGGCCGAGGTGGACTGGCCCACCCTGGTGCGCCGTCTGCACGAAGCCATCGCGGGCAACGCACCGGAAATCCGCTGATCCGCCCCTCCCACCCCGCTGGAGTCGCCGCATGCGCAAGCTCGTCTACCTGATCCTCACCACGCTCGCGGTGGCGCTGGTCGGTTGCGTCACGATCAACGTGTATTTCCCCGAGGCCGCCGCGCAAAAGGCGGCCGACCAGTTCATCGGCAACGTGCTGGACGACACCGCGCCGCCGGCCGAGACGCCGCCCAAGGAGCCGCCCGCCAGCGACGTCCATCCGCAGCCGTCGGCCATGCTGCTGGATCTGCTGATTCCCGCCGCGTATGCCGCCGACGTGCCCAACCTGCGCATCCAGAACGCCACCACCGAGGCCATCCGCGGCCGCATGCGCTCGCGCGTGTCCGGTCCGCTGGGCGCGCTGCTGGACAGTGGCGCCGTGGGCTTCAGCAACAACGGCCTGGTGGTGGTGCGTGACGCCGCCAAGCTGCCGTTGAGCCAGCGTGCCCAGGCCAACGCCACCGTCGCCGACGAAAACCGCGACCGCACCGAGCTGTACCGCGAGATCGCCCAGGCCAACAACCACCCCGAGTGGGAGCCGCAGATCCGCGCCACCTTCGCCAAGGGCTGGGTGCGCCATGCCCACGCCGGCTGGTACTACCAGGACGCCAGCGGCGCCTGGCAAAAAAAGTGAGTGTTGCAGGAGCGACTTCAGTCGCGATGCTCTGCGGTTGAGAGCCCGGATCAGGCATTCGCCAAAGCGTCGCGGCGGAAGCCGCTCGCACCGGCCTGGGATCGATCTGCGATAATCGGCGGCCAGCCTCGCGGCTCCATGATTGCGTTTCGCCCATGTCCCGATCCAACACCGTTTCCGCCGTACCGTTCGAAGCCACCATCACCGACCTGAGCCATGACGGACGCGGCGTTGCCCGCGTCGATGGCAAGGCGGTGTTCGTCAGTGGCGCCTTGCTGGGCGAGCAGGTGCAGGCGCGCCTGCGCAAGCGGCATCGTCATTTCGACGAGGCGGAGGTGGTGGAGGTGATCACGCCCTCGCCGCATCGCGTGGAGCCGCGCTGCCGGCATTTCTCGCAGTGCAGCGGCTGCGCGCTGCAGCACCTGGATGCCGCCGCGCAGATCGCCACCAAGCAGCGTGTGCTGGAGGAAAACTTCGAGCGCATCGGCAAGGTGGCGCCCGGCCAGTGGCTGCCGCCGCTCAGCGGCGAGCCGTGGGGCTACCGGCGCAAGGGCCGCCTGTCGGTGCGCAACGTGGTGAAGAAGGGGCGCGTGCTGGTCGGCTTTCGCGAGGAGTCCAACCCGCGCTTCGTCACCGACGTGCAGCAGTGCGAGGTGCTGCATCCTTCGCTGGGGCCCAAGGTGGGCCTGCTGGCCGAGCTGATCGACAGCCTGGACGCCACCGATGCCATCGCGCAGATCGAGTTTGCCGGCGGCGACGACACCATGGCGCTGGTGTTTCGCCACCTGCGCCCGCTGGGCGAGGCCGACCTGGCCGCGCTCACCGCGTTTGGCCAGGCGCATGACTTTGCCATCTACCTGCAGCCGGGCAACCACTCCAGCGTGCATCCGCTGTGGCCGGCGCAGCCCAGGCTGGCGTTTCGCATTGCCAGTGACGACGCGCGTTTCGACGACGTGGAGCTGGAGTTCGAGCCGCTGGATTTTGTGCAGGTCAACGCCGGCATGAACCAGCGCATGGTGGCGCACGCGCTGGCGCTGCTGGACCCGCAGCCCACCGACCGCGTGCTCGACCTGTTCTGTGGCCTGGGCAATTTCACCTTGCCCATTGCCCGCCGCGTGGCCGAGGTGGTGGGCGTTGAGGGCGAGCATGCCCTGGTCGAGCGCGCCGCGCGCAATGCCGCGCGCAACGGCATCGCCAACGCGCAGTTCCACGTGGCCAATCTGTTCGAGGACCAGCGCCACGCCGACTGGGCGCGCGCGCCGTGGGACAAGCTGCTGCTCGATCCGCCGCGCGCCGGCGCCGACCAACTGCTGGCCTACCTGCCGCACCGCGACACGCGCCGCGTGGTGTACGTGTCGTGCCACCCGGCGTCGCTGGCGCGCGATGCCGGCATCCTGGTCAACCAGCACGGTTTCAAGCTGGTGTCGGCCGGCGTGATGGACATGTTTCCACACACCGCGCATGTCGAGTCCATCGCCTTGTTCGAGCGCGACTGAGCCGGCGCATGGGTATCGAGATCGAACGCAAATTCCTGCTGCGCGACGACAGCTGGCGCAGTGCGGTGACGCGCAGCGAGCGGATGTCGCAAGGCTACCTGGTGGGCGTGCAGGCGCTGCAGGCCGGTCACGCGCGCGCCTCGGTACGGGTGCGCGAGGCCAACGGCCAGGCCTGGCTCAACATCAAGGCGGCCACCGAGGGCATCGCGCGGACGGAGTTCGATTACCCCATCCCGCCCGACGACGCGGCAACGATGCTGGCCACGCTGTGCGATGGCGTGCTGCAGAAAATCCGCCACTACCTGCCGCTGGACCACGTCACGTTCGAGATCGACGAGTTTCTCGGCGACAACGCCGGGCTGGTGGTGGCCGAGGTGGAGCTGCCGGCGGTGGATGCGCCGTTTCCCCGGCCGGCCTGGCTGGGCCGCGAGGTGAGCGCGCTGGCGCGCTACTACAACGTCAACCTGATGGCGCGGCCGTACCGTGACTGGTCGCCGGCACAACGCGCCGCCGAGGACGCCCCATGCTGATGATCGGCATGGCCGGCACGGCGCTGGCCGAACACGAGAAGCGCTGGCTGACCCAGCCGGAAGTGGCCGGCGTGCTGCTGTTTTCGCGCAACTTCGCCTCGCGCGACCAGCTTTGCGCGCTGTGCGAAAGCCTGCGCGAGGCGGGCGGCGATGATCTGCTGGTCGCGGTCGACCAGGAGGGCGGGCCGGTACAGCGTTTCCGCGACGGCTTTACCCGCCTGCCGCCGCTGGCGGCCATCGGTGCTCGCTACGCCGACGACCCGCACGAGGCCGTGCGCCTGGCCGAGGAGCACGCCTGGGTGATGGCCAGCGAGCTGCGCGCCAGCGGCGTGGATTTCAGCTTTGCGCCGGTGGTGGACCTGGCGCGCGGCAGCGCGGCGATCGGGCCGCGTGCGTTTCACGCCGACGCGGCAATCACCGCCGAGCTCGCGCAGGCCTACGTGCGCGGCATGCACCTGGCCGGCATGGCCGCCGTCATCAAGCATTTTCCCGGGCACGGCTCGGTGTCCGCCGACACGCACAAGGCGGCGGCGGTGGACCCGCGAGCGCTGGCCGAGATCCGCCGCAATGACCTGCTGCCGTTTGCCGAATGCATCGACGCGCGCGTGGAAGCGGTGATGATGGCGCACGTGACCTATCCGGCCGTGGACGAGCGGCCGGCCGGCTACTCGCCGGTGTGGATCGGACAGGTGTTGCGCGGCGAGCTGGGCTTTGCCGGCATCGTGGTCAGCGACGACATCAGCATGGCCGCCGCCGGCGTGGCCGGTTCCGTCGGCGGCCGCGTGCTCGCGCACCTGGCGGCCGGCTGCGACCTGGTGCTGGCGTGCTTTCCCGAGGTGGTGGAGGAGGCCATCGCCGCCGTCCACGCCGCGCCTGGCCACACCGCCGATCGCACCCCGCTCGCCGCCTTGCGCGGCGCCATTGGCGCCGAGTGGGCCGGCCTGCTCGACAACCCGCAGCGCGACCGCTTCGTGGCGCGCATCACGGCCCTGCACGGTGGAGACAACGCATGAACCCCATCCCGTCACTCACGGCCGCGCTGGCCAACGCCGAGTTGCTGTACGACCGCACCGCGCTGGAAAGCGTCATTGCCGACATGGGGCGCCGCATCGACGTGGCGCTGGACGGCGAGCGGCCGGTGTTTCTCACCGTGATGAACGGCGCGCTGGTCTTTGCCGGTCAACTGGCGCTGGCCATCCGCACCGACCTGGAGCTGGACTACGTGCACGCCACCCGCTACCGCGGCGCCACCGCCGGCAGCGAGCTGCACTGGCTGCGCGAGCCGCAGGTGCCGCTGAAGGACCGCGTGGTGCTGCTGGTGGACGACATCCTCGACGAGGGCCACACGCTCAAGGCCGTGCGCGAGGACTGCTACGCCCGTGGCGCGCGCAAGGTGCTTGTCGCCACCTTGAGCACCAAGCAGCACGACCGCCTGGTGGACGGCATCGCCGCCGATTTCAACGGCGTCATGCTGCCCGACCGCTACGTCTTCGGCTACGGCATGGACTACCACGAACAAGGCCGCAACCTGCCTGGCATCTACGCGCTGCATGATTGAGGCGTGGGCGGATGGCGGCGACGCCGTCCGCTTTTGCCATGACCGGCCAGTGGAGGAAACCGCACCTTTCTACTCCTCCCGCTGCTTGCAGGAGCGGTCGTCCTGATCTGCTCCGCCCCCTGCTTGCAGGGGATTTGTCCTGATCTTTCCTCCCCCTGCTTGCAGGGGGAGGTTGGGAGGGGGTAAAGCTTTTCAAAAGCCACCCCTCCCCAACCCTCCCCTGCGAAGCAGGAGGAGGGCACAACTCAACCACCACGGATACCGCCATGCCCCACGCCGACCAGCCCACCATCGACCTTGCCGTGATCGGCGGCAGCGGGCTCTACCAGTTTTCCGGCCTGGAAAACGTGCAGCGCCACGCCGTGGACACGCCCTACGGCCATGCATCCGGCGAGGTGCTGGTGGGTGACTTCGTGGGGCGGCGCGTGGCGTTTCTCGCGCGCCATGGCGAAAGCCACAGCCTGCCGCCGCATCGCGTCAACTACCGCGCCAACCTGTGGGCGCTGCACAGCCTGGGCGCGCGGCGGGTCGTGGGCATCAATGCGGTGGGCGGCATCCGCGCCGACATGGGGCCGCGCGCCATCGTGGTGCCCGACCAGATCATCGACTACACCCACGGCCGTGCCACCAGCTACTGCGACGTGGACGGCGCCGAGGTGAAACACATCGACTTCAGCGAGCCGTACACCGAGTCGCTGCGCCAGGCACTGCTGGCGGCCGCACGCGGACGCGGCCTGGCGGTGATCGACGGCGGCTGCTATGGCGCCACGCAGGGGCCGCGGCTGGAGACGCGCGCGGAGATCACCCGCATGAAGCGCGACGGCTGCGACCTGGTGGGCATGACCGGCATGCCCGAGGCGGCGCTGGCGCGCGAGCTGTCGCTGGACTACGCCTGCCTGGCGCTGGTGGCCAACTTTGCCGCCGGCTGCGGCGACGAGGCGGAGATCAGCATCGAGGAGATCTTTGCCCACCTGGCGGCGGCCACCGCCGAGGTGCCCGGCCTGCTGGCAACGCTGTTGCAATCCTGATTGCCGCGTTCACATATGGACGGCCAGACGTCCGGTTGCACTCGGTACCCGAACGCACCGATACTTTTGCCCGCACCAAGGCGGCGAGCCGAAGGATACGGCGGTTCAGCGCACAGATCTGGTGCTTCCAGCCCCTAGTTTGCAGAGGTCGACGCAATGAGTTTCGGTACGGTCAAATGGTTCAACGACGCCAAGGGTTTCGGTTTCATCGCGCCCGAGGATGGTGGGGATGACGTGTTCGTCCATTTTTCGGCCATCAACGCCAAGGGCTTCCGCAGCCTGCAGGAAGGCCAGCGCGTGCAGTTCGAGATCACCCAGGGCCCCAAGGGCGCCCAGGCCTCGGCCGTCGAGCCCGCCGCCTGACCCATCAGTCAGGCTTGCGCACAAACACGCCGACCCCGCACCCTGTGCGGGGTTTTTTTTCGACCGGAGAAAGCGGATGACCGAGCGCAGGCGTTTCCTCAAGGCCTCCCTGCTGGGAGCGTCGGCGTCGCTGTTCGCGCGCGTGGCGGCGTCGGCCGGCGTCGTGTCGGCGCGCGCCACGGCGGCACCGGTGGCGCGGGTGGTGTCCACCTGGGATTTCGGCGTGGCCGCCAACCAGGCCGCCTGGGCCATCCTGGGCAAGGGCGGCCATGCGCTGGATGCGGTGGAGACCGGCGTGCAGGTGCCCGAATCCGACCTGAAAAACCACAGCGTGGGCAAGGGCGGCTACCCCGACCGCGACGGCCACGTGAGCCTGGACGCCAGCATCATGGATGCCGACGGCAACTGCGGCGCGGTTGCCGCGCTCGAGCACATCGAGCACCCCATCGCCGTCGCGCGCCGGGTGATGGAGCGCACGCCGCACGTGCTGCTGGTGGGCGAGGGCGCGCTGCAGTTTGCGCTGGAGCAGGGCTTCACGAAACAGGACCTGCTCACGCCCGAGGCCGACAAGGCCTGGCGCGAATGGCTGAAAACGGCGAAGTACCGCCCCTCGATCAACAGCGAGGTGCGCGACTACGGCCGCGCCGGCCTGCCCGGCGGCGCCGACAACCACGACACCATCGGCATGCTGGCGCTGGACGCGCACGGTCGCCTGGCCGGCGCCTGCACCACCAGCGGCATGGCGTGGAAACTGCGCGGCCGCGTGGGCGACAGCCCGATCATCGGCGCCGGCCTGTACGTGGACGGTGAGGTGGGCGGCGCCACCTCCACTGGCGTGGGCGAGGAGGTGATCCGCAACGCCGGCAGCTTCCTCGTGGTGGAGCTGATGCGCCAGGGCCGCTCGCCGCACGAGGCGTGCAAGGAGGCGGTGATGCGCATCGTCAAGAAGCGCCGCGAGGCCTCGAAAACCCTGCAGGTGGGCTTTCTGGCGATGAACCGCGAGGGCGAAGTGGGCGCCTATGCGATCCAGCACGGCTTTTCCTACGCCGTGTGCGACGCGCAGAAGCAGGACGCGCTGATCCCGTCGCAAAGCGTCTACGCCACGAGCTACACGTGATGCCGGCCACGCCCGATGCTTGAGATCGCCGCCAATTCGGTCGCCTCCGCGCTCGCGGCGCAGGACGGCGGAGCAGGGCGGGTCGAACTGTGCACCGCACTGGAGCTGGGCGGACTCACCCCGTCGCACGCGCAGATCGCGCTCGCCCGCGAACGCCTGCGCATCCCGCTGTATGTGCTGATCCGCCCGCGCGCCGGCGACTTTCTCTACAGCGATCTTGAGTGCGAGGCGATGCAGCGCGACATCGAAACCTGCGTGGCGCTGGGCTGCGACGGCGTGGTGCTCGGCATGCTCGACGCCGATGGCAAGGTGGACGTGCCGCGCTGCCGGACCCTGATCGGCGCAGCCGGCACACTGGGTATCACCTTCCACCGCGCCTTTGATCTCAGCCACAACCCGTCGCGTGCGCTTGAGGACATCATCGCGCTGGGCTGCGAACGCGTACTGACCTCCGGCGCGCAACCCAGCGCCGTCGAAGGCGCCGCCTTGATCCGTACCCTCGTGGCGCAGGCCGGCGACCGCCTCACCGTGATGCCCGGCGCCGGCATCACCGCCGCCAACATCGCGGCGCTGGCCGAGGCCACCGGCGCCCATGAGTTCCACGCCTCCGCCAAGCAGCCACGGCCCTCACGCATGCACCACCGGCTCGCACGGCTGCACGACATGCAGGGCGGTGAACTGCGCACCGATGCCGAGCAGGTGCGCGCCATGGCGCGCGCACTTTGCTCCTCCCTTTGCGCGCATGGCGAGGCTGGGAGGGGGTAAGGCTTTTCGCGTGAAAGCCAGGATCAAGAGCCATCCCTTTCCACCGATCAGGGGAGGGGCAATGCGCTCCGCGCCACTCCCTACGGCAGCGCACGGCCACCCCACTTGGTTAAGATGCCGGTTTGTGCATTTGCCAGCAGGAGCAACGCGTGATCATCAAGCCCAAAGTCCGCGGTTTCATCTGCGTCACCGCCCATCCGGTCGGTTGCGAGCGCAACGTGCTCGAGCAGATCGAGATCACCCAGGCCGCCGGCCACGACAAGAGCAAGGGGCCCAAGCGCGTGCTGGTGATCGGCGCCTCCACCGGCTATGGCCTGGCCTCGCGCATCACCGCCGCGTTCGGCTACGGCGCGGCCACGCTGGGCGTGTTTTTCGAAAAGCCCAGCAGCCCCGACAAGCCCGGCACCGCCGGCTGGTACAACGCCGCCGCGTTCGACAAGGCGGCCAAGGCCGCCGGCCTGGTGGCCAAGTCCATCAACGGCGACGCCTTCGCCCACGAGACCCGCGCCAAGGCCATCGAGATCATCAAGAACGACCTTGGCGGCCCGATCGACCTGGTGGTGTATTCGCTGGCCTCGCCGGTGCGCAAGCTGCCGGATACCGGCGAGGTGGTGCGCTCCTCGCTCAAGACCATCGGTGAAACCTTCACCAACACCTCGGTGGACACCAACAAGGACACCGTGATCGAGGCCAGCGTGGAGCCGGCCACCGAGCAGGAGATCAAGGACACCGTCACCGTGATGGGCGGCGAGGACTGGGCGCTGTGGATCGACGCGCTGAGCGCCGCCGGCGTACTGGCCGAGCACGCCAAGACCATCGCCTACAGCTACATCGGCACCGAGGTCACCTGGCCGATGTACTGGCACGGCACGCTGGGCCAGGCCAAGCAGCACCTGGACAACACCGCCAAGCAACTGCGCGCGCGCCATCCCGGTCTTGAGGCCTACGTGGGCGTGATGAAGTCCGTCGTCACCCAGGCCAGCGCCGCCATCCCGGTGATCCCGCTGTACGTCTCCATCGCCTTCAAGGTGATGAAGGAAAAAGGCATCCACGAAAACCCCATCGAACAGGCCAACCGCCTGTTCCGCGACCGCTTCTACCGCGCCGACGGCGCCGAGGCGGCCACCGACGACGAGGGCCGCCTGCGCCTGGACGACTGGGAGCTGCGCGACGACGTGCAAGACGCCTGCAAGACCGTATGGCCCACCGTCACCACCGAAAACCTGCGCCAGATCACCGACTACGCCGGCTACAAGCACGAGTTTCTGAAGCTGTTCGGGTTTGACCGGGATGATGTGGATTACGACGCCGACGTCGAGGCGGATCGGCGGTTTGATTGCGTGGAGGGGTGACGGGGTCTGCGCAGAGCGATTGGTGATTGCGACGTCTGCGCATGGCGCCGGCCCGGTTTGCGCGCCGTTTCGGCCAGCTCCCTGTTCGAGCCTGGAGGTACCGATGCCGCCCGCCAGCAGCGAGTTCGCTGGCGGAACGGTCTGCGGATGGGCCTCCCCCCTCTCGCTGGATCGACGGTCCCATGCGCGCCGGGCCGGGCCGCGGCCCGGGTCTCACGTTGTGCGACACGGTCGTGGCCGGATAGGTACCGGGGCGCCGCCGCGGGAGCGGCTGCGTGTCGAGATACGTCGAATTCACGGGAGTACGAGATGTTTCGGATTATTGGCGCGACGGTGGTATATGGCCTGGCCATCGTGGGTCTGGCAAAAGTGTTGAAAGGCGTGCGTCTTCGCCGGGATGTCGAGGCGCCGCCGCGTCGGCAGGGCTGAACGGTATGCAGGTCGTCCTCGGTCTGATCGTATTGTTGCTTGTCATTGCTCTGGCAGGCGTGGTGTTTCGCCTCCTGTTCAGGGCGCTGGCGGTGGTGGCAACCGTCGCCGTGGCGATCCCGTTCGCACCGGCTCTGTGCATCGGCTTTGGTCTGGAGCGTGGAGCCCGGTTCTTCCGTAGCGGCGGCGTGCTGGCGGTTGCCGGGGCCGTCGTGGTCACGGGGTGGGCGGCAGGCGGGATCTGGTCGGGTTGGTCCGATACCGGCACGTTTGACGCGGCAACGGTGGTGGGCGTCGGTATTTTCACCCTGCTGGCCGCTGTCACGACGACCCAGATGATCGGCCAGCGCGTCGTGCGGGAACGTAGTCTGCCGTTGCCCTGTTTCGAAGAGAAGGTGGCGCAGACCCATGCCTTGTTGCTGGCCGGCTCGGTGCTGTTGCTGACCGGGGTGCTGGTGCCGCAACTCGGGAACGCGCTGGGTTTGAGTCCCGGCCAGGCGCTGACGGTGCAACTGGTCTATCTCGTGGCGGCAGTGTTGTCGCAGGTCGTCGTGTCGGCGCAGATGGCTGGTCGCCGTCAGGCAAGCGATGCCTTTTTCCGCGAACTGTCCCTGGGCCATCCGTTGCACGCCGAGCGGATCGTGGCGGCCAGGGCTGGCGCCAGCGCGCTGGACGATGCAGAACTCGCCTCGATTTTTGATGGCATCGCGGCCAGGTGGGTACTTGAGGGCAGGCTTCGCGAGCTGGAGCTGGCCGGTGGCCGGTGGTTCTTTTCCCGCGAAGGGTATGACGCGGCCATCCAGTCCATCGACGGATTTCTCGCCGATGCGGTGCGCCACCATCCGGTTTCACTGGCGCGCGTGACCGCGGGCCACCTGGGACTGCCCAAGGAGGCCAACGACGATTTCATCGAACGGCACCTGCAGTTGGGGCAACACCTCCGTTTCGCCGAAGGCGTGCATTACGTGAGCTTCAGGCGCCTGTCGGACGTGCGTGTATGCGTGTCGTGCGGGTTCGCCGAAGTTTCTCCGCAGCAGGAAGACGACACCGACTGGTTTTGCTCGAAGATCTGTCGCAAGACCGAGGACATCTGCGACACCCTGCAACGCCAGTCGCGCGAGGAGTTCCTGTCCGAGGCGGCCAAACAGGGCTTCGTGGTGATGGCGGGCGCCTCGACCTGGTCCGCCAACCACAAGATGTTCGCGGCCGGGGGCCAGGGGCATGGTTTTGCCGCCGAGGCGGGTAATCATCAGGCCGATATCCTGCGCGGGCGCAAGGCACGCGTCGTGGGGGGGGACAACGCGCTCAACGGCGCGGATCGTCTGGTCGATGGCCAATTGATACAGACCAAGTACTGCAAGACACCGGGAAGTTCCGTGGGGCAAGGATTCGGTCCCGATGGCATGTACCGTTATGTCGATGCGCAAAACCGCCCCATGCAACTGGAGGTGCCGCGCGACCAGTATGACCGTGCGCTGGTGGCGATGCGCAAGCGCATGAAGGCCGGCAAGGTACTCGACGCCGACGGCAGGCCGATGCCGCCGGAGCAGGCGGAGACCATCCTGCGCAAGGGTGCGTTGACCTACGAGCAGGCCAGGAATATCACGAGGTTTGGCACTCTGGAATCGATCGGGTTCGACGTGATCGATGGTGCGGTGGTCGGTGCGGTAGCCGGAGGCATCAGCTTCGGCGTCTGCGCCTTCATGTACTACGTCAATACCCGCGATCAGGGTGCGTCGTTGCGCGCGGCATTCGTGCAGGGCGGCAGGACCTTCGGCAGCACCATGCTCGTCCATGTAGGCGCGCAACAGCTGCACCGCCTTGCCATGGTGCAGAAAGCTCTGGCTGTCATCGACTTTTCCTCGGCATCACCGACGACGCTGCGCGTGCTGCGCGATGGTCTGGGTGTGAGGGCCCGCAGGGCCGGCGAAGTGGCGGGCATCAACAAGGCCGTGCGCGGCACCGTGGTGACGTCGCTGGTGCTGGTGTTGGCGACCACCGGGCCCGACATGATCAGGCTGATGCGGGGGCGCATTTCGCGAGCACAGTTCTTCAAGAATGCCGCCGTCGGCGTATCCGGCATCACTGGCGGTACAGTCGGCAGCATCCTGGGTGGTGCTGCGCTCAGTCCGCTGGGGCCGGCCGGCATGATCGCCGGGCGTGTGGCGGGCGGGGCGCTTGGCGGGCTCCTCGCCGCGAGCATCGCGAGATTCATCGCCGACGAGTTGGTGGAGGACGACCGGGTTGCCATGCTGGCCGTAGTACGCGAGCAGATGGAGTACCTGGCGAAAGCATTCATGCTTTCGCCCGAGGAACTCGACAATTTCAATGCCAACCTCGAGAAGGTGGTGACGGCAAGGATGCTGGAGTCGCTGTACGCGGAGAAGGGCAACCGGCACGCGCTGGCGAATCATTACCTGAAGCCGACCGTCGTGGGCGTGGTGAAGCAGCGGCCGGCGTTCGGGTTTGCGCCCGAGGACGTGGCTCGCGCGTGTGACCTGATGGCGGCCTGAGCCGAATGGATGGCGGGACAGGAAAGGACACGGATGTTGCCATTCCGGAATAGCGTGCGACAAAGTGTGCGTCGATCCCTCCACATGGTGGATACCATGACCAACCGCCAGGCCACCTGCCGCTGCGGAAATCTCGTCATCCACACCCGCGGCGAGCCGGTCCGCGTTTCAATTTGCCATTGTCTTGCCTGCCAGAAGCGTACGGGCAGCGCGTTCGGGGTACAGGCGCGTTTCCCGCTGGATGCGGTGACGATCGACGGGCCGGGCAGGGAGTACGCCCAGGCAGGCGACAGCGGCAGCATCGCCCGGTTCCGGTTTTGCGGCGACTGCGGCGCCACCGTGTGCTGGCAGAGCGATACCTTGCCGGGGTTTGTCACCGTGGCGGTTGGCGCGTTTGCGGACCCGGGCTTTCCGCCGCCGCAGGTGTCGGTTTATGAGGAACGCAAACATGCCTGGCTGGGCTTGCCGGCGGACATGGAGCATTTCGATTGATGGGCCCATCGAGCATTTCGTCGGGGACGGTTTTCGTGGACAACGAAGAGCCATGGTCGGAGGACCAGCCCATGCCGCTGGATCATCCGTTGGCGCCTGCCGCTATCGAAACGGCTGTCCGCAAGGTCATGTAGCCTGGTGACATGCTGCATCGCGTGCCTGCCGATACGGTCGTGGAGTGGTTGCTTGATGCTGAGGGCGAGCTTGTCGAAGCATCCTGGCTTGGCCAGGGAAAGTCTCAACACGTCGTCGGTTCCAGCGAAAGCGGGTGCTGGAAAGTGGAAGAAGTGTCAGGGGCAGCTTTTGAGGGCTCCGCAATTGCCCATGGCATCTTGTGAATATTTCGATTCTTACAAGGAGGTAGTGGAATGCACCGGACGTCTTTGCCCAGCCGATGGCTTGCTCTCCCGCTCGTCCTCTTGACGGTTTTTGCCGTGCTGGGTTCCACGGCGAGCCTTGCTTCGTCGCCTGGCCGCCAGGGTTCTGATTACTGCGGAGATATCTTGCCGCACGTGATAGGGGCGGAAGCGGAGCAGGCAAAGGAGCATCCCGGGCATGCGGTTGCGCTTCGGCTGGCGGCGTTGACGCACGATGATGCGGCGTTTGATCGGGCGCTGGCCTCCCTCGAACAACGTGGCGACAAGGATGCTGGGGATGTGCTCAAACAATTATCGGGGCCAGGTTCACTTTCTCGCGGCAGCGAGTGGAGCTGACCCCGATCCAGTCGATCTACTCACGTTGGGCTTCCATGGCGATCTTTTGCAAAACCTGCGTCACCCCATGTTGCCAACACTGCAAACACTACCGTGACGACGAGCTGGTGGTGCAAGGATGCAGCGATGAGTTTCTTGGTACGTGCGCGTTGCATGGCTGGCGTGTCGAACCACTCTATGAGTGCAATGACTTTTTTTGCGTTGCCGCCGAGCGTGATGGTTTGGGCTACGCTGAGGCCGCTGGTAGTCGCAAGCTGCCGGGGTTCGGGCTGGAGTCCTGACGAAGACGGGTGGCTTGACCCCGGCGTTGGGTGCTTGGCCGAGCAAGAACGGACTTTGTCGGCGGACATGGAACATTCCGATTGACGGGCCTTTCGAGCATTCGGTCGGGGGACGGTTTTCGTGGGCAACGAAGATCCATGGCCGGAAGACCAGCCCATCCGAAGCAAGGCCAGCCCCGTGCCGACCGACAGCTCGTACCCGGTTGCTGCCGTCGCTCCCTCGCCGCATAGTGCAAGCCTGCTGTCGCCCTGGGCCAAGACCATGACGTACCCGCGATTTCTTGTGTTGCTGTCCGGCCTGCTGCTCGGCATGGCCGCCCATGCCGCCACGCCAGCCAGCGCACCGCCGGCCAGTTATTTCGACAACAGCGGCCACGACGATGCGTTCAGCGGCGGCGCGCGGATGATCCCCATCACCACGCCCAAGGGCAATTTCCGGGTGTGGACCAAGCGCGTCGGCAACAACCCCCGGTTGAAAGTGCTGCTGCTGCACGGCGGTCCCGGCGCCACCCACGAATACTTCGAGGTCTTCGACAGCTTTTTCCCCGGCGCCGGCATCGAGTACTACTACTACGACCAGCTCGGCTCCGCCTACAGCGACCAGCCCGACGACGACACGCTGTGGACCGTTGACCGCTACGTCGACGAGGTGGAGCAGGTGCGCCAGGCCCTGCACTTGGACAAGGACAACTTCTGCCTGCTCGGTCAGTCCTGGGGCGGCATCCTGGCGATGGAGTACGCGCTCAAGTACCAGCAGCACCTCAAGTGCCTGGTGATCTCCAACATGATGGACTCCATCCCCGCCTACAACGCCTATGCCCACAAGGTGCTGATGCCGGCGATGGACCAGCACAAGCTGGCCGAAGTGAAAAAGCTGGAGGCCGAGCACCGCACCGACGACCCGCGCTACATGGAGCTGCTCGGCCCCATGCACTACGAGCAGCACATTCTGCGCAAGCCCCAGGCCCAATGGCCCGAGCCCCTCATCCGCTCCTTCGCCCACCTCAACGCCGGCATCTACACCCTGATGCAAGGCCCCAGCGAGTTGGGCGCCAGCGGCCGCCTGGAAACCTGGGACCGCAGTGCGGATCTCCATCGCATCACCGTCCCCACCCTTGTCATCGGCGCCACCTACGACACCATGGACCCGAGCTACATGGCCGCGATGGCCAGGAAACTCCCCCACGGCCACTTTCTGCTTTGCCCCAAGGGCAGCCACATGGCGATGTACGACGACCAGCAGGCTTATTTCGCCGGACTGGTGGGGTTTTTGAAGGGTGTCGAGGAAGATGGCGGGGCGGGGCGCGATTGACGGGGTGCAAGCCTGTCACCGGCGTCTTGCGCCAAATGGCCTTTGGGGTGTCACGATCAATTTCATGGCGTGGGGGTGGATATGAATGCTGATGCAGTCGCTTCGTTGGCCGTGGCCACGCTTGAGGGATCGCTTCCCTTCCCACGAATCGTCGGCGAACTTGTCGCCCAGGGCGTGGAGTATTACCACGTTGACTATGTCTCCAAGTCGTTCACCTTCTACGGTGATGGTGGCGCCGTCGTTTCCGCAGCGCTGCTGTTTGAGGGGTTGCCTCCCGTTTCACGCGAATGGAATGGCGCCGCATTGAAGGAAGCCATCATTGACAGCCAGCGGAACGGGCAAAAATTTCGCCAATTCTGCGTTCGCGCCATGAGTGCGGGTGTGCAGGGGTATTTCGCATTTCTTCGGGGGCAGCGCGTTACCTATCTGGGCCGCCATGGCGATCAGCATGTCGAATGGTTTCCGGGCGCCGGGCCGGGCGACGACCAGCCTTGATCCACGCGCCAATGCGACGTGGCGGCGCAACGGTACGTTCAAGCGGCATGGCATCCCGGCCTGCACGTGGCTGTTTGGCCTGACCCGATCCCGAGGACGCTGATGAAAACATTGTCGCTGCTGCTTGCAACATGGGCGTTTGCCGGCGCCGCCGCTGCTTCTGCCCTGTGCGAGCGCTTGCCGATGGACCCGGAGTCGCCGCCCGGTATCACCGGCAGCTACGAGCTGATTGGCAAGGCCGCCGGGACGGGGGCCGGCTACACCGGAACGTTGCGCATCGGATACGGCAAGCAGGGCTACACCGTGACGCGCACGGTGGGCGGCAGCGACGTCCACGGCACGGCCTGGATGGAGCGTTGCGGGATGGACGAGATCCATTTTTTTCGTGCCAGGTACGACACCCGGCCGGTGACGGAGGTGTCGTGCTCGCTGGGCATGGATGGCGACAACTACTACCGCGCCACGTGCAAGACATGGCAGGCGGACCGGCGCGGACTGGAGGCGTGGTTCCAGCATCCGTAGGCCTGCGCGTCGGCAGCCCGCTCAATCCGGCCGATGGCGGGGGCGGACGGGTTTGCGCAACGCGGCGGCGGGCTCCCCCGATGGGTCGGTGTGCCGGCGCACAGGAGGAACGGCCCATGGGAATGTCATGGGCGTGGGCTATCCTTTGGCCTTCTGTCTCCCCATCCCCACGAGGAAACCCCATGACCACCAAAGCCTATGGCGCCCATGCCGCCGACAAGCCGCTGGAGCCGATGGACATCGAGCGCCGCGCACCCGGTCCGCATGATGTGCAGATCGACATTGCCTACTGCGGCGTGTGCCATTCCGACCTGCATACGGTGCGCTCGGAGTGGGGCGGCACGCGCTATCCCTGCGTGCCGGGCCACGAGATCGTGGGCCACGTCAGCGCGGTGGGCAGCGAGGTCACCGGGTTCAAGGTGGGCGACACCGTGGGCGTGGGCTGCATGGTGGACAGCTGCCAGCACTGCGCGTCGTGCGCCGAGGGGCTGGAGCAGTACTGCGAGAACGGCATGACCGGCACCTACAACGGCCGCACCACGGACGCGCCGGGGCACACGCTGGGCGGTTATTCGCAGCGCATCGTGGTCAGCGACAAGTTTGTGCTCAAGGTGCGTCACCCCGAGGATCAGCTGGCGGCGGTGGCGCCGTTGCTGTGCGCCGGCATCACCACGTATTCGCCGCTGCGGCACTGGAACGTCGGGCCGGGCAAGAAGGTGGGCGTGGTCGGCATTGGCGGCCTGGGCCACATGGGCGTGAAGCTGGCCCGCGCGATGGGCGCGCAGGTGGTGGCGTTCACCACCTCCGACAGCAAGCGTCAGGCCGCGCTTGAGCTGGGCGCCCACGAGGTGGTGGTGTCGCGCAACGAGGAGGAGATGAAGGCGCATGCCGGCAGCTTCGACATGATCCTCAACACCGTGGCCGCCAGCCATTCGCTGGATGCGTACACCGCGCTGCTCAAGCGCGATGGCGCGCTGGTGCTGGTGGGCGTGCCGGAGCATGCGCACCCGTCGCCCAACGTCGGCAACCTGATCTTCAAGCGTCGCGCCATCACCGGCTCCATGATCGGCGGCATCGCCGAGACCCAGGAGATGCTGGATTTCTGCGCCGACAAGGGCATCGTCGCCGACATCGAAATGATCCCGATGCAGAAGATCGAGGAGGCCTACGCGCGCATGCTCAAGAGCGACGTGAAGTACCGCTTCGTCATCGACAGCGCCACGCTGGCCGGCTGAGGGAGCAACGGACGCGCGCCCCGCGGCGCGCGTCCCCCTTTCGCCATGAAAACCCTCGCGGAGCTGCAGCGGGCCTTGCTGTCGACAGGGCAGCGCATCGCCGGGCCGTCGCGGCCGAACGGATGCTTCGTGCTGCCGACCAGCCCGGTCGGCGACGGCTCTGCCCATGCCGAGATCGTCGACGGCCGCTATCACTACGTGCAGTCCGAGCGCGGTACGGAATACTGCCGCAAGGTCGCGGCCGACGAGGATGAGCTGCTGTACTGGTTCACCGTCGACAGCGTCTGGACCATGGCCTCGGACGAGGAGCTCGATCATCGCCAACCCGGCGTGGACTGCCGCCGCTGGCTCTTCGCCCGCGAGCTGGAGTTGCTTGCCCGGGCGAGTGAACGCTGGGCCTCCCGCCGGCGGCAGGCGCAGGCGGCAGTGCTGGTGGAGCATCCGTTTGATGATTCGTTGGGTTGAAGCAGATATTTCGCATCGGCCGGCCATCATCTCGTTCTGTGGACAACCGGTTTGACAGCCCAGGCGGTACACGGCGGTGACGGGATGGGGCATCCATGCGTTTCTCAGGAGACAGGTTTTTGTTGCGTGATGCGCAACATGATACGATCAGGCGATGATCAAGACGTTCAGGCACAAGGGATTGCGCCGCCTCTTCGAGACCGGTAGTACCTCTGGCGTGCAAGCCAGCCATGTAAAGCGGCTTCGGATGCAGCTGGCTGCCTTGGATACTGCTCGGACCATCGAGGATATGGACATCCAGGGTTTCCGTCTCCACCCGCTCAAGGGCGAGTTGAGGGGGCGCTGGTCCATTACGGTCAATGGCAACTGGCGCATCACATTCGAGTTCATGGATGGAAACGCCTACGTTCTGGACTATGAGGACTATCACTGATGGCCATGCACAATCCTCCCCACCCCGGCGAGTTCATCACCGGCATTTATCTTGAGCCCAATGGGGTCAGTGGTCGCGAACTTGCGGAGAAGCTGGATGTGGCGGCGTCTACCCTCAGCCGCATTCTCAAGGGAGACAGCCGAGTCACGCCCGAGATGGCGCTCCGCTTGTCCAAGGCCATTGGCCGCAGTCCCGAGAGCTGGCTCGCCATGCAGGATGCCCATGATTTGTGGCTTGCTCGCCAGAGTGTCGATCTGCAGAGGGTTGGCAAACTCAAGCTGGTCGCGGCCTGACCATTTTTTTGCTGACGCTGGCCGATGGCAGGCCGGGTTCCGGCAGCGCGCCTGATTTTCGTGGTCCCGCATGATCCATGCCCTTATCTCCCTCCTGCTTCTCTCTGCCGCATCCGTACCGCCTGCGGGCGCATCGACAGCCGGAGACGCGCTTCATGCCGCGCCGGCATTGGCCACCCCGGCCGACGCGCAGGCAAGCCCGCAGCCACGTGCGCTGGCGAGGCCGCCGGCGCGGTGGCCGCCGGCGGATGTGGTGGCCTGTCGTACCGGCACGGTGGTGTTCAAGGTGGCGATTGCGCCGACAGGGCGGGTGGCGCAGGTGGTGGTGGAGTCGTCGCCGACGGCGCTGATGGCCGAGTCGGTGACGCGCACGGTGACGCGGCAGTGGCTGTTCGAGCCGTTCGCGCGGGCCGATGGATCGACGGCGCCGGCGTGGATCCGCTCCACGATGCGTTTTGACGCGGCGCGGTGCCACGAATGATCGGCGTGAAACCACGAAGGTCCCCACGGTGCGGCAGGCCTTTGCGCCCTCTCCCCCGCTTGGCGGGGGAGAGGGCTGGGGAGAGAGGGCGCTTTTTGCCAGGGCTTCCCCTCCCGAACCCCGGCCCAAGAGCATCGCGCACAAGGCGCGCCCCACAGGGAGACGCCGCTCTTTTTTGTAGGAGCGCACCCTGTGCGCGATGCTCTTCGTCACGGAACCAAGACCATCGCGCACAAGGTGCGCTCCTACGGGCATGCGCCGGTTGTGGTGGGAGCGACTTCAGTCGCGATGCGCTTGCTTTCGATGAGCCTCGGATCACAAGCATGGCGGCTGAAGCTCCCACAGGGCACGGCTTGGACTCCGCTTGGCAGGCGGGATAGGCTGCGGTTTTCGGTACGTTGCGGCAGCGCATGACGACGACAGCTTTGCGGTGGGGCATTCTCGGCACCGGGCATATCGCCCGCAAATTCGCCACGGATCTTTCGTCCTCGCGCAGCGGGCGGCTGGTGGCGGTGGGTTCGCGCAGCGATGCGGCGGCGGCCGGTTTTGCCGGCGCGTTCGGCGATGTGCGCGCCCACGGCAGCTACGAGGCGCTGCTGGCCGATGCGCAGGTGCAGGCGGTCTACATCAGCACGCCGCACCCCTGGCATGCCGAGTGGGCCATTGCGGCGGCGCGCGCAGGCAAGCACATCCTGTGCGAAAAGCCGCTCACGCTGAACCAGGCCGACACCCGGCGCGTGATGGCCGCCGCGCGCGAGCATGGCGTGCTGCTGATGGAGGCGTTCATGTATCGCCATCATCCGCAGACGCTGAAGATCGTGGAGCTGGTGCGCGCCGGCGTGCTGGGCGAGCTGCGGCTGATCCGTGCGTCGTTCAATTTCGCGGCCACGTTTGATCCGGCCCACCGCCTGTTCAACCGGGCGCTGGGCGGCGGCGCGATCCTCGACGTGGGTTGCTACCCCGTCTCGTTCGCGCGACTGGTGGCGGGACAGGCGCAGGGGCGCGCGTTTGCCGAGCCCGTCGCGTTGCTGGGGGCAGGGCGCGTTCACCCCGAGGCGCAGACCGATGAATACGCCACCGCCCTGGCCACGTTTGCCGGCGGCGTGCTGGCCGAGCTGTCGTGCGGCACCACGGTGCGGAACGACCAGTCCGCACAAATCCACGGCACCGAGGGCTGGCTCGACATTCCCAACCCGTTCCTGCCCGGACAGGATCGCCATGACGAGGTGATCCACCTGCACCGGCGCGGCGCCAGCGCGCCGCAGGACATCGCCATCACCGGCCTGGCCCACGGTCTCTACGCCTACGAGGCCGACGCGGTGGCCGAGGCCGTGGCGCGCGGCGCCACCGAGGCGCCGGCGATGAGCTGGGACGACACGCTGGGCAATATCGCGGTGCTCGACGCGTGGCGCCAGGCGTTGGGCGTGCGTTACGCGGGGGAATGACGGCGGGCGTCGGGGTGGTTGTCGTTGGTCGCCGTATTTGGCATGGTAACGTTATCCGAAATGATCCGGCGCCGGGGGCAAGGCGCCCGGGTTGGGGAATCCACCGGTGGGTTCATGGGCGCCCGAAGGCGCCGGCAACTTTTTTTGATGGAGTGCGCCATGTCCTTTTTCGTGCGACTTGTTGTGCTGCTGGTGCTTGGCGGTGCGGCGCCGGCCGTACTGGCGGCGAGCGGCACGGTGGTTTTTTCGCAGCCGGGCTTTCCCTCGGCGGATACCGCGCCGGTGTCGGCGGCGGCGCTGGCCAAGGGCTTTCCCGGCGCGCGCCAGGTGGATGCGGCGCAGCTCAATGCGGCGCTGGGCGCGGCGCAGACGCGGTTGCTGGTGCTGCCCTACGGCTCGGCCTATCCCGAGGCGTCGTGGCCGGCGCTGCTGCGCTACCTGGATCGGGGCGGCAACCTGATCGTGCTGGGTGGCAAGGCGTTCACGCGTGCGGCGTATCGCGACGGCAAGACGTGGCGGCTGCGCGAGTCGAGCGTGGCAGCATCGTTGGAGCTTTTCATCCAGGGTTGGCAGGCCACGCCGGGTTCGGCGTCGCTGCGGTTTGCCGCCAATGACGACGTGGCGCCGGGCCTGCCCGCGTTTGGCTGGAAACAGGCGTGGAGCCCGGTGATCCGGCTGTCGGTGGTGATGGATCCGCAGGACACCGCCGCCAACAACGGCAGCGGCGACGCGTTTCTCACCACGCTGGCCTGGGGCGAGCGCGACGGCCACAAGCTGGCGGCGCCGGCCATGCTGGTCGATCACGTGCAGTACCGCTTCGTGGGTGGGCGCTGGATTTTCCTGGCCTGCGATCCGCAAGGCGACGACCTGTCCAACCCGCAGTTGCTGCAGCATCTGGAGACGCTGGCGTTGCGCCAGGGCGACCGCTTTACCTTCCGCCCGCGCATGCCGGTGTTCGCGCCGGGCGAGGCGTTGGCGTTCGAGTATGAGCCGGCGCATGGCGCGACTGCCGAGGGTGACGTGCTCGAGGTGACGGTGCATGCCGACACCGGCCCCAGCCAGCACTACACGTTTACTCCCGCAGCCACGCTGACGCTGCCGCCGCAGGCGGCCGAGGGCGAGGGCCTGCACGTGGTGGAGGCCACCTTGCAGCGCCATGGCGCGCCGGTGTGGACGTACCGCTCCGCGTTCTGGATGCGGGACCTGGCCTACCTGCAAAGTGGTCCCAGGCTCGGCGTCAACGGCGATTATTTCCAGCTCGACGGCAAGCCGCTGCCGGTGGTGGGCACCACCTACATGTCCGGCGACGTGGACCGCGACTACCTGCGCAAGCCCAACGTATGGGTGTGGGACCAGGACCTGGCGCGCATCCGCGCCAGCGGCCTCAACACCATCCGCACCGGCATCTGGTCGGCGTGGAACCGGCTGGTGAACCCCGACAAGTCGGCCAGCGAGGCCACGCTGCGCGCGGTGGAGGCGATGCTGATGACGGCGCGCCGCCATGGCCTGCCGGTGCAGTTCAACCTGTTCGCGTTTCTGCCGGAGACGTTCGGCGCGGGCAACGCCTACCTCGATCCGGTCGCCATCGCCATGCAGGATCGCTTTGTCGATTCGCTGGTGCGCCGCTTCAAGGACGTGCCCTACCTGCTGTGGGACGTGATCAACGAGCCCAGCGCCAACACCAACCTGTGGAAGACCCTGCCGCAGGGCGACGCGCTGGAGGACCAGGCCTGGCGGCGCTGGCTCAAGCAGCGTTACCCCGACCAGGCGGCGCTGCTGGCGGCGTGGGCGGAGCCGTCGTTCGGCAAGGGCCGCGCGCTGCAGTCGAAGCCGGACACGGTGCCGCCGGAAACGGCCGCCGCCGATCCGCTGGCGTTGCCGGTGCCCGGCGCGTTCGACCCCGATGGTGTGCGTGGCGGCGCCAATCCGCTCAAGGTGTACGACTACTACCTGTTCACCCAGTCGGTGTTCAACGACTGGGCCGCGCACATGCGCGATGTCATCCGCCGCGCCGGCTCGCAGCAGTTGGTGACCGTGGGGCAGGAGGAGGGCGGCGTGGCCACGCGCTTGTCGCCGGCGTTCTTCTCGCCGTATGTGGATTTCACCACCACGCATTTGTGGTGGGATTTCGACAGCGCGCTGTGGGCCGGCCTGCTGGCCAAGCTGCCGGGGCAGCCCATGCTGATCCAGGAGATGGGCGAGCAGCGCCGGCAGGACCAGCGCGCGCGGCTGCGTTTCTCACCGCAGGTGGAGGGCTGGCAGCTGGAGCGCAAGCTGGCGATCTCGTTTGCGCAGGGCGCCGGCGGCATCGAGTGGGT
>Ga0222427_100657_pt1 | contig 38253 bp, 30 predicted proteins | sample 2B20Ametagenome_FD_182890 | JGI IMG/M metagenome (GOLD analysis project Ga0222427, IMG submission 182890) | Enriched microbial communities from leaf-cutter ant dump, University of Wisconsin, Madison, United States - 2B20A (version 2) | ecosystem: Environmental > Terrestrial > Nest > Insects nest...
CGCTCCTGCGCCAATGGCCCACTTCTCCCAGCCTCCGATGGATGCAGCTATTACGATCCTTGCCCCAACATGTCCTTCAGCAAATGACGGTCTTGCCATGAAAAACGTGGGGAAACCTCAGTGTCAGGCACCTTGCGGAGCCTGACACCTGATGGCCTGATGGCTGAAACACCTGGCTTCGGCTGTCAGGCAGCCAGCAGCTGGCGCAGCACGAAAGGTAGGATGCCGCCGTGCTGGTAGTACTCGACCTCGATGGGCGTGTCGATGCGCAGCAGCACCGTCACGTCCTGCTTCGAGCCGTCGGGGCGGTGGATGGTAAGGGTGACATCCTGCATGGGCTTGATGCCGTTTTCCAGGCCGGACACGTCGTACGTTTCCTGGCCCGTGATGCCCAGCGAATCGACGCTGTCGCCGCCCTTGAACTGCAGCGGCAGCACGCCCATGCCCACCAGGTTGCTGCGGTGGATGCGTTCGAAACTGCGCGCCACTACGGCCTTCACGCCGAGCAGCTGGGTGCCCTTGGCCGCCCAGTCGCGCGACGAGCCGGTGCCGTATTCTTCGCCGCCGAACACCACCGTGGGCGTGCCCTGGGCCACATACTTCATGGCCGCGTCGTAGATGGACATCTGTTCGCCGCCGGGCTGGAACAGGGTGTCGCCGCCCTCGAAGCGGCTGCCGTCGGCCAGTGCCGGGATCATCAGGTTCTTGATGCGCACATTGGCGAAGGTGCCGCGCATCATGATTTCGTGGTTGCCGCGGCGCGAGCCGTAGCTGTTGAAATCGGCCTTCATGACGCCGTTTTCTTTCAGCCACTTGCCGGCGGGCGAGGTTTCCTTGATGGAGCCGGCCGGCGAGATGTGGTCGGTGGTGACCGAGTCGCCGAAGATGCCCAGCGCGCGCGCGCCGCGGATCACCGGCATGGCGCCGGGTTCCATGCCGAAGCCCTCGAAGAAGGGCGGTTCGGCAATGTAGGTGGAATCGGGCCAGTTGTAGGTTTCGCCTTTGACGCCCTTGATGTTTTCCCACAGCTTGCCGGGCTTGCTCTTGACCTGGCCGTAGTTGGCCTGGAAGGCATCGGGGTCGAGCGCGAACTTGAGCAGCGCCTGCACTTCTTCGGTGGTGGGCCAGATGTCGCCCAGCCACACGTCGCCCTTCTTGCCGCGGCCCACGGGCTCGGTCATGAGGTCGCGCGTGATGGTGCCGGCCAGCGCGTAGGCCACCACCAGCGGCGGCGAGGCCAGGAAGTTGGCCTTGATGTTCGGATGGATGCGCGCTTCGAAGTTGCGGTTGCCCGACAGCACGGCCGCGCAGACCAGGTCGTTGCCGGTGATGGCTTCGTTCAGGTCGGCCGCCAGGTCGCCCGCGTTGCCGATGCAGGTGGTGCAGCCGTAGGCGGCCACGTCGAAGCCGAGCTTTTCCAGGTAGGGCAGCAGGCCGGTCTTGGTGAGGTATTCGGTGACCACGCGCGATCCGGGGGCCAGCGAGGTCTTGATGTGCTTGGGCACGGTCAGGCCGGCTTCAACGGCCTTCTTGGCCAGCAGGCCGGCCGCCAGCAGCACGCTGGGGTTGGACGTGTTGGTGCACGAGGTGATGGCGGCGATCAGGATGTCGCCGTTCTTGACCTTGGTGCCCGCGCTGGTGGTGAAGGTCTGCTGCAGTTTTTCGGCCGGCTGGTTGAAACCGTTTTCGGCGACCGGCTTGGAATACAGGTCGATGAAGGTGTTCTTGACGTTGCCGATTTCGATGCGGTCTTGCGGGCGCTTGGGGCCGGCCAGCGAGGGGGCCACCGTGGACAGGTCGAGCGTGAGCAGCTTGGTGTAGTCGATGTCTTTGGCCTTGGGCATGCCGAACATCTTCTGGGCCTTGAAGTAGGCTTCGAAGGCGGCGATTTCTTCGGGCGTGCGGCCGGTGCCCTCGAAGTAATTGATGGTGCGTTCGTCGACCGGGAAGAAGCCCATGGTGGCGCCGTATTCGGGCGCCATGTTGCCGATGGTGGCGCGTTCGGCCACCGACAGGCTGGCGGTGCCTTCGCCGCAGAATTCCACAAACTTGCCCACCACTTTTTCACGGCGCAGCATTTCAGTAATGGTAAGCACCAGGTCAGTGGCGGTGACGCCGCCGCGCAGCTTGCCCTTGAGCTCGACGCCCACCACGTCGGGAGTCAGGAAGTACACCGGCTGGCCCAACATGCCGGCTTCGGCCTCGATGCCGCCCACGCCCCAGCCCACCACGCCGATGCCGTTGATCATGGTGGTGTGGCTGTCGGTGCCCACCAGCGAGTCGGGGTAGTAGACGTTGTTTTTCTGGTGCACGCCGCGCGCCAGGTATTCGAGGTTGACCTGGTGCACGATGCCGAAGCCCGGGGGCACCACGCCGAAGGTATCGAAGGCCTGCATGCCCCATTTCATGAACTGGTAGCGCTCTTGGTTGCGCTTGAATTCCAGCTTCATGTTCAGGTCGAGCGCCTTCTTGGTGCCGAAGTAGTCGATCATGACGGAATGGTCGACCACCAGGTCGACCGGCACCAGCGGTTCGATGCGCTTGGGGTCTTTACCCATGCGGTCGGCTACCGAGCGCATGGCCGCGATGTCGGCCAGCAGGGGCACGCCGGTGAAGTCTTGCAGCACGACTCGCGCCACCACGAAGGGGATTTCGTCTTCGCGCTTGGCGTTGGCCTGCCAGGCCGCGAGCTGCCTGATGTGTTCTTCGGTGACCTTCTGGCCATCGCAATTGCGCAGCACCGATTCGAGCACGATGCGAATCGACACCGGCAGACGCTGCACGTCCACCCCCAGGGCCTTGCCCAGGGCCGGCAGGGAATAAAACTGACAGGATTTATTGCCGATCTTGAAATTCTGGAGGGTATTGAACGTGTTGTGCGGCATGATGGGACTCCGTGGGTTTGGGACCGCGTAAAGCTGCCATTTTCTGGCGTTTTGGCGCGCTTGTCATTGTATGTGAGGCAAGGTTACCCGGCTTTGAATGTCTTTAGTCTTATATCTTATATAAGACTTGGGTTTGCTGCTGAAGTTCCCACGCTGTTTCCATGGGCATTGGCTGGCCCGCGCCAAAGCCGTAGACAAGTCTAGGGCAGGGCGTCCAGCCGGCGGTTCAGTGCGGGGGTGTCGGGCAGCGCCAGGCCGAATGCATCGCGCAGCACGGCGCGGATGTCGGCCGTGCCGGCCAACCGGCGCCGGGTGACTGAGCCATCCAGGCCGTATTCGGTGTAGTCGCGGTTGATCAGCGCCAGCCGGCCCCGTGGCGTGGGGCGGGCCGCGACCAGCCGCGTCACGAAATGCGAATCGGGGTGCGTGGACAGGTAGTAGTTGCTGACGTCATAGTCCACCTGGTAGGCCGGCTGCAGGTCGAAGCGGTACAGCGAGCGCCACTCGCCCTGCAGGCTGCTTTGCAGGCGCCAGGCGCCGGCGTCCCGCAGCAGCCGGAAGAGGCCGTGGGGCGTGTCCTGCGCCACGCCGGCCTGCAGGCGCAGCACACCGGTGGGCGTGCTGCCGCCGAAGCCCACGTCGACGATGCAGGGCTCATCGTCCAGGCGCACCGCCAGCAGCATGTGCGAGCGCGGCGTGATGGCGTCGTCGGGCCGGTTCCACAGCACGCGCGCCGACAGGTCGTCGACCTGGAAGCCCAGGCTGCGCAGCACCGCGCCGAACAGCAGGTTGTGTTCGTAGCAATAGCCGCCGCGCTGGCCGCGCACCAGCTTGCGCTGCACGTCGGCCAGTGCCAGGCTGACGGGCAGCCCCGTGAACGGGTTCAGGTTCTCGAACGGAATGGCCTGCACGTGGTGCAGCACCAGGGCCTGCAGTGCGTCGCGCGCAGGCGCGCCCGGCGCGCCGGGCAGGCCGATGCGGGCGAAGTAGGCAGGCAGGTCGATGGTGTCGGACATGAGCGGCATGAAGGCGGAAACAGAGGCATAGTGTATGCCTGCCGCCAGCCAGCTGAGCCCGGCCGACTCAGGTGTCTGGCTCCCGAAGGGTGCCAGACACCGAAGTGTGCAGCGACTGTCTCAATAGTACGGTGTCTGGCACCTGCGGAGCCAGACACCTGGCAGAGGAGCCAGACACCTGGCAGCATCCGGCATATCCGGCGCTTCAGGCCGCCTGCCGCGCCGCCATCATCTGCCGGTTCACCAAGTGCGCATAGGCGCCGCCGCGGCGCAGCAGTTCGTCGTGCGTGCCCGATTCCACGATGCGGCCGCCGTCCACCACGGCGATCGTGTCGGCCTGGCGGATGGTGGACAGCCGGTGCGCGATGATCAGCGTGGTGCGGTGGCGCATCAGCTCGGCCAGCGCCCGGTGCACCTGGGCTTCGCTGATGGCGTCCAGGTGCGACGTGGCTTCGTCCAGGATCAATATCGGCGCGTCGCGCAGGAAGGCGCGGGCGATGGCGATGCGCTGCCGCTGGCCGCCCGAAAGCGCCACGCCGCGCTCACCCACGCGGGTGCGCAGGCCGTCCGGCAGGCCGGCCACCAGTTCGGCCAGCGCGGCGCGTTCCACCGCCTGCCGCAGCGCGTCGGCGCTGGCGTCGGGGCGGGCCAGCCGGATGTTGTCTTCCAGGGTGCCGTTGAGCAGCCAGGTATCCTGCGCCACCAGGGCAATGCGGCGATACAGGGCGTCGAGCGTCAGTTCGGGCAGGCCGATGCCGCCGATGCGCACGGCACCCTGCTGCGGATCCCAGAAGCGCAGCAGCAGGCTGGCCAGCGTGCTCTTGCCGGCGCCCGACGGGCCGACCAGGGCCAGGGTGGCGCCGGCCGGCAGGTCCAGTGTGACCTGGTCCAGCGCGAGGTCGCGGCGGCCCGGATAGGTGAATGTTACTTGCTCGAAGGCCAGCGGCAGGCCGGCGGAATCCAGCGGCGGCGCCAGCGGCCCGTCGACAATCTGCACCGGCTCATCGTGGATGGCGCGCAGGCGCCGTGTCGACGCCAGCGTGTCGGCCAACTGGCGGCTGACCTGGGCGATTTCCGATACCGGCAGGAAGGCGGCCACCGACAGCAGCACCAGCAGCGGCAGCAGGCCGGCCGCCAGCTGGCCCTGCGCCACCCACCAGGCGCCCACTGCCGCCACCGCCAGGCCGCCCAGGCCGGTGGCGATTTCGAGCAGGGCGCCCTGGCGCGACAGGTCGGCCAGCAAGGCCAGCCGCACGCGCTGGTAATCGTGGGCAATCGCCAGGAAGGCGGCGCGCCGCCGGCCGGCCGCCGAGAACGCGACCAGGTCGGACAGGCCCTGGATGGTTTCTGAAAGATGCGCGCCGAGCAGGCCCAGCGACTGGCGCGCCAGGCTGCCCTGTGCATCCACGCGCGCGCGGCTCAGCCAGGGCGAGGCGCCGGCCCACAGCAAGAAAGGCAGCAGCGCGAGCACCAGCGGCCATGCCGTGGCGCCCAGAATGACCAGCACCACGGCCGGCACCAGCACCGCGACAAATGCCGGCGCCACCGTGTGGGCAAAGAAGTACTCCACGGTTTCGACATCCTGCGTGGCCAGCCCGACCAGGTCGCCCGAGCGCCTGCGCAGCAGGTAGGCGGGCGCCAGGGTCTCCAGCTTCTGGTACAGCGCGATGCGCATTTCGGCCAGCAGCTGGTAGGCAATGGCATGGGCCAGCCAGGATTCGAGCCAGTGCAGCGCCGCGGCGGCCACCGCCGCCACGAACAGGCCGGCCAGCAGGCCGTCGAAGGGCTCGCCATTCTTCAGGCGCGCGATGACCAGCGCGCCCAGCACCGACACGCCGATGAAAGCCGCCACGCGCCCGACGCCGCTGGCCACCGTGATGGCGAACTGCCGCTTCCAGGGGCGGATGATCTGCATCAGCGTCTGCATGACCTGCCGCGTGCCGATCTGGCGCGCTTCGGCTTCCAGCGGCACGGGGGCGGGGCGGCCGTCGCCGACGCCGGCTTCGGCCTGCAAGGCATCGGCCGCGGCCGGCAGCACTGCTGCCTGCGGCGCACCCTGCTGGCCGCCCATCAGGCGCCGGTACAGGGTGTCGCCGGCCATCAGGACGTCGTGCGTGCCCGATTCCACGATGCGGCCGTTGTCCAGTACCAGGATGCGGTCGGCATTGACGACACTGGACAGGCGATGCGCCAGCACCAGGGTGGTGCGGCCGCGGCTGAGCCGGTCGAGCGCCTGCTGGATCCCGGCTTCGTTTTCGGCGTCTACCGACGACAAGGCCTCATCCAGGATCAGGATCGGCGTGTCGCGCAACAGCGCCCGCGCAATGGCCAGGCGCTGCCGCTGGCCGCCCGATAGTTGCAGGCCGCGTTCGCCCAGCACTGTCTGGTAGCCCTGCGGCAGCGCCATGATGAACGCATGCGCGTTGGCGGCCGCCGCGGCCGCGTGCAGTTGATCGGGCGTGGCGTCGGGCCGCGCCAGCAGCAGGTTTTCTTCCACCGTGCCGTGGAACAGCGTGCTGTCCTGGGCCACCAGCGAAATGCGCGAGCGCACGGCTTCGGGGTCGAGGTCGCGCAGGTCGTGGCCGCCGATTTCGATGCTGCCGGCCTGCGGGTCGTGCAGGCGCAGCAGCAGGCGTACCAGGGTGGATTTGCCCGAGCCGCTGGGGCCCACGATGCCGACGCGCTCGCCGGGCCGTATGTCGAAGCTCATGCCCTGGTGCGTGATGCGGCGCCCGCCGGGATACGAGAATTCCACATTCTTGAAGGCGATCGATAGGCCGCCGGCGGCAGCCGGCGCGGCGCCGCCACTGCCCCGCGGCGCCGGACTGGCGGCATCGAGCAGCGCGCGCACGCTGGCCGCGGCCGACTGGCCCATCAGGCCCTGGTGCAGCACCGAGCGCATGTCGCGCAGGGGGCGGAAGATTTCGGTGCCGGCCATCAGCACGACCAGCAGCGCGGCCAGCGTCATTTCGCCCTGCGACACGCGCCAGGCGCCCAGCGCCAGCGCGGCGGCGGCCCCCACGGTAATGCCGATGTCGGTGGCGAAGCGCGCCGAGACTTCGCGGCCCAGCACTTTGAATGTGTTGTCCGACAGGGCGCGCGCGCGTTCGGCCAGCCGCTCGCCCCAGGCGCGGCTTTGGCCGAACGCCTTCAGCGTGGGCAGGCCCTGCATGGCGTCGAGGAATTCTTCGCCGAAGGCCTTGAAAGCCTGGGCCCGGCGCCGCGACGCATCGCGATGGCTGCTGTGTGCCGCCAGCGGCAGGATCAGGGTGACCAGCGCGGCGGCCATCAGCACCAGCGCCACCGGCCAGTCCCACCAGGCAATGAAGGCGAAGATCACGACCGGCGCGCAGGCCGCGATGAACAGCTGCGGCAGGTAGCGTCCGAAGAAGCTCTGCAACTGCTCGACGCCGTCGATCACGGCCAGCATCACGCCGCCGGTGCGCTGGCCGCCGAACCAGGCCGGGCCCAGCTCGACGATCTTGTCGTACAGCTGCGCGCGCAGGTTGTTCTGGATGAGCGCGGCATTGCGGTTGGCCAGCAGGTTCAGCGCATACTCGAACATGCCGCGCAGCAGGATCGCGCCGGCCGCGCCGGCCAGCGGCCACCACAGCGCGGCGCCGCCGGCGCCGGCGAACAGCTGCGCCAGGAACTGCCCCAGCAACACGAACCGCGCGATGCCCGCCGCCAGCCCCAGCAGGCCCAGCAGGGCGCAGGCAAGCATGCGCAGGCGCACGCCGCGTGTCATCGCCCAGAGTGTCGAATCGAAATACATGGTGCCCCTTTCCGTGTAGCCGACAGGATAGCGCAGCGGACGGAACGTCAGAACACGCCGAACAGGCCGCCCCGGTTCAGTTCTTTTTCGCACGAGCGGTATTGCGCGCCGAACCGCTCGGCGCGGTCTTGCACCTGCCGGGCCACGCGCTTGAGCCAGGCCTTGCGGTCATAGCTGCGGTTGCGGTAGCCCGTCCAGCCTTCGTGGTAGTTCAGGTACTGCCCGTAGGCATCCCATTTCGATACGCCGTTGATGCGCTGGGTCTTGCTGATGTACCAGCCCATGAAGTCGAGCGCGTCGGCCAGGTTGTCGCGGCTGGCGGTCCAGCCGCCGGCCTCGCGCTTGTAGTCGGCCCAGGTCTCGTCCTTGGCCTGGGCATAGCCATAGGCCGAACTGACGCGGCCCCATGGGATGAAGCCCAGGAAGTAGTAGCGCGGCGGCAGGGCATCGTGCCGGAAGCTGGATTCCTGGTACATCATGGCGAATGGCACCTGCACCGGCACGCCCCATTTTTCGCGCATGTCCAGCGCGGCGTCGTGCCAGTCGGGTTTTTCGCGGAAGATAGCGCAGAGATTGTCGGGGTTCGACGGCGGTGTGGTGGCGCAGCCCGTCAATACCATCAGCAGGGTCAGCAGCGGCGGCCCTAGTCTCATTGCCGGATTCCTTGTGGGGGGATGGCGGCATTCTAAGCGCTGCCACGCGCCCTCGTCGCGTCATCCGGCGCGCGGCCCGCGATTCAGCGCAGAACGCCGCGGGCCAGAATGAACTCGCTGGCGCTGGTCAGGTCCGCCACCAGCGCGGCGCGGGCGGCTTCGCCGTCCTGCCGCGCAATTGCTGCGATCATGTTGGCATGGTGTATATGCGCTTCGCCTTCGGCCAGCCGGCGCGGGCTGCTGGCCAGGTCGTAGTTGAGCACCGGGCCTACCTGCAGCCACAGGCCTTCGATGATCTGCAGCAGCGCCGGCATGCGGGCCGCCCGGTAGATGGCGAAATGCAGGCCCTTGTTGGCGCGCACGGCCTGGCGCCCGTCGGGCACCGCCTGTTCGCGCGCCAGCCGGAATTCCTGCTCGTAGGCCTGGATCCCGGCCAGTTCGGCCGCGCCGCGGTGCTGCGCGGCCTGCACGATGGCCAGGCCCTCGAGCTGAATGCGGATGGTGCGCAGTTCCAGAAAGCGGTCGCGCGTCATGATGGGCACGCGGATGGCGCGGTTGGGCAGCACTTCCAGCGCCTGCTCGGCGGCCAGCCGGCCGACGGCCTCGCGCACCGGCATGGCGCTGGTGCCCACCGTGGCGGCCAGGCCGCGCAGGGTGAAGCGCTGGCCCGGCTCCATTTCGCCGGACTGCAGCAGTTCTTTCAGATCGGCATAAACCCGGTCCGACAGGGTGTGCCGGACGATTTTCTCCATTTTTCCTTGTAATTCAGTGGCCGCGGGCAGGCGGTCGGCCACTTCGGCGGCGGGCGGGACGGGTGGTTGCATGGCTGGATTTCTCATCGTATTATGCATTTTATGATCTGTGATCACAGATATATCTGATTCAACAATAAGCTTAACCCGACCCGGGGCACAAGAACTCCGGCGCGGCAAAAAATCCACAAACCATCCTCAACGGATATGGATACGGAGACAGGCATGAATCGGTGCAAGACAATATTGGCCGCCGCCGCCCTGGCCGCCGCGGGCCTCGCCCCGGCGCTGTACGGCACGCCGGCCCAGGCGCAGCAGAAAGCCAAAGTGTTTCTCAGCATGAGCTACGTCGGCAACGACTGGCAGGCCGAGGCGTCCAACATGGTCAAGGCCATGGCCGCCCATCCGTCGATGGCCGGCAAGATCGACCTGCAGGTGCAGGTGGCCGGCCCGAACGCGCAAAAGCAGATCCAGCAGATCAATGCCATGGTGCAGGCCGGCGCCAAGGCCATCGTCGTTTATCCGATCTCGCCCACGGCCTTGAACCATGTCATCAAGAACGCCTGCGCCAAGAACGTGCTGGTGTTCGCCTATGATGCCGAGGTCACCGAGCCCTGCGCCCACAACGTCACGATCGACCAGGAAGAGGCCGGCCGCGTCACGGCGCAGTGGCTGGCCGACAAACTGGGCGGCAAGGGCAATGTGGTGCTGGTCACGGGTGTGCCGGGCACGTCGGTCGATACGCAGCGCACCGCGGCGGCCAAGGAAGTCTTCGCCAAATATCCCGATATCAAGATCGTGGGCGAGGCGGTGGGCATGTGGAGCCAGGCGGTGGCGCGCACCGAGCTGTCCAAGCTGCTGGCCACGCGCAACTGGGACAGCATCGACGGCCTGTGGATGCAGGTGGGCTGCTATACCGCTAATTCCATGCAGATCGAGGCGGGCCGCAAGCCGCAGGACCTGCTGCCTTGCGCGGGCGAGGGCTCCAATGGCGGGCGGGTGCAGATGCTGCCGCCGGGCACCCAGGCCGACGGCGCCGCCGGCACGTATGCGCCCATGGGCGCGCCGCGTGTGTCGTACGCGTCGCCGCCGTACTCGGGGGCGCTAGCCCTGAAGCTGGCCGTGCAGGCGCTGGAAGGCAAGCAGGTGCCCAGGCATGTCACGCTGCCGCTGCCGCTGGTCACCAACGAAACCATCAAGCTGTGCGACACCGGAAGCTGGGCAGAAATGAAGGCCGGCTGCAATGTGTTCGAGCCGTCGGCGGTCAAGAACCCCGGCTGGTTCGCCTCGATCTTCTCGAACGAGACCCCGGAAGTGGGCCTGAACGCGGCGCTGGCGTCGCAGCCCGAACCCTGATACCCGGCCGCACCGCAAGGAAACTGCCATGAATATCGCCGATCCTGCTGTCCCGGCGGTGCGGGCTGTCGGGCTGCGCAAGGCCTTCGGCCCCACTGTGGCGGTGGACGACGTGTCGTTCGAGATCCGGCCGGGCACCGTGCATGCCCTGCTGGGCGAGAACGGCGCGGGCAAGTCCACGGTCGTCAAGCTGCTGTCGGGCCTGATCGAGCCCAGCGGCGGGCGGCTCGAAGTGCACGGCCGGCCCGTGCGCCTGCGTTCGCCGCGCGCCGCGCACGCGTTGGGCATCCAGACGGCCTTCCAGGAAATGACTCTGGTGGCCGATCTGTCGGTGCTCGACAACATGCTGATGCCCTACGCGCCGCGCGGCCCGCTGGGCATGGTGCGGCGCCGGGCGGCGGCCGAGCGCGTGTCGCAGCATTTGCGCGACCTGGATTTCGACGTGGACTTGCACGCCGAAGCCGGCACGCTGGACCTGGCGCTGCGCCAGAAGATCGAGATTGCCCGCGCGGTGCTGCGCGCGCCGCGCATCCTGCTGCTGGACGAGCCCACGTCCACGCTGGCCGGCCGCGATGTCGACTGGCTGGGCAGCCTGATCGCGCGCCTGAAAGCACAGGGCACCACCGTGGTGTTCATTTCGCACCGCATGCGCGAGGTGCGGGCCTTCTGCGACCGCCTGACCATCCTGCGCAACGGCAAGCATATTTCCACCGGTCCGGCTGGCGAACTGGACGACGACGCCGTCATCGAGCGCATCGTGGGCCGCAGCGTATCGCGCGCGTTTCCGCCGCGCCCGGCCGACGCGCCGGCGTTCGGCCCCGAAGTGCTCGGCGCGCGCGGGCTGGATGCCGGCAAGGCGCGCGGCATCGATTTCAGCTTGCGGCGCGGCGAGATACTGGGTGTGGCGGGGCTGCAGGGCATGGGCCAGCTGGATCTGTTCCATGCCTGCTTCGGCATGCTGGCGCCCACGCAGGGGCAGATCCAGGTCGACGGGCGCGCCGTCATGCTGGGTTCGCCGGCTGACGCCATCCGGCCCAACATCGGCATCGGCATGGTGCCGGAAGACCGCAAGACCGAAGGCCTGTTCCTGAAACTGGACGGTCGCGCCAACGCCACCCTGCCGGTGGTGCGGCGCTATACGCGCGGCGGCGTGATCCGTACTGCGGCCGAGAACGCCGCGGTCGAGCGCGCCTTCGAGCGGGTGCAGGTCGATCGCCGCGCTGTCTGGACGCCGGCCGGCGCCTTTTCGGGCGGCAACCAGCAGAAGATCGCCATTGCCAAATGGCTGCTGGCGCAGAGCCGCATCCTGCTGCTGTTCGATCCCACGCGCGGCATCGACGTGGGCACCAAGCACGAGCTGTATGTCCTGATGCGCCAGTACGTGGCCGGGGGCGGCGCCATCCTGTTCCATTCCACCGAGATCCCCGAAATCGTCAATCTGTGCGACCGCGCCCTGGTGCTGTACGGCGGCAGCGTGCAGGGCGAGCTGGCCGGGGAGGCGCTGACCGAACAGGGCATCATGCGCATTGCGCTGGGCGGCCAGGCGCAAAGGAGGGCGGCATGATCACCCAGCCCGGTCTCGAGCGGCCGCTGGCCGCCACGCCGGCGCGCCGCGCCGGACCTTCGCCGCTGGCAGCCCATCGCGGCCTGCTGACGGCCATGGCGGTGTTCGCCATCATGCTGTGCACGGTCGTCATACTGGGCAGCGGCACGCTGACCTACTTCGACGTGGCGTTCCTGAGCAGCGGCGGCGCCACGCTGGCCATCGCGGCCATCGGCGCCACCGTGGTCATCTTGACCGGCGGCTTCGATCTGTCGGTGGGCGCGGTGATATCGCTGGTGAACGTGGCGCTGGCCGCCGGCCTGGTGCTGGGCGGCCCGCAGGCCTCGGTATGGCAGGCCACCGCCACGGGCGTGGCGATCGGCATGGCGGCCGGCGCCTTCAACGGCTTCTTCGTCGCGGCCCTGCGCCTGCAGCCCATCGTCGTCACACTGTCGACCATGTTCATCCTGCAAGGGGTCACGCTGCTGGTCATGGACAAGCCGGGCGGCGCGGTGCCGCCGGCGCTGGGCGACTTTTACATGGGCGATGCCTGGCCCGAACTGCTGCCCATGCCGCTCGCGCTGCTGGCCATACTGGCCCTGCTGTGGCTGTGGCTCAAGCGCACACCCGTCGGCACGGCGCTGTACGCGGTAGGCAGCGATGCCGATTCCGCCCGCGCCGCAGGTGTGCGCGTCGATGCGGTGCGTTTCCTGGCGTATGTGCTGGCGGGCGGGCTGTACGGCCTGGCGGGCGTGTTCCTTAGTGCGCAGACCGGCGCCGGCGATCCGCTGGTGGGCAATCCGCTGCTGCTGTCGGTTTTCGCGGCCGTGGTGGTGGGCGGCACGCGGCTGGGCGGCGGCCGGGGCGGGCCAATGGGATCGGTGTTCGGCGCCTATATCTTGATGATCGTGGTGAACATCTTGCTGGTGCTTAATGTGTCGGCCTACTACTCCACAGTGGTCGAGGGCATCATCCTGATCATCGCGGCCCTGGCGGCGGCCGCCAATCGCGACTCGGTTCCGGTGCGCCAGCTGCGCGCGGCAGCCGCGCGCTGGCGCGCCTGGCGCGCCGGCACACTGCCGCGCCAGCTGGGCGGCACCGACCGGCGCCTGCCCGCGCCCGAGCCGTCGTGCACGGCGCCCGCCGCAACGCCGCCGTTTACGGTGCGCCATGCCCAGACCCTGCGCTATTCGCTGCCGGCCGTGGCGTGCCTGGTGCTGGTGCTGGCGGCCACCGAGCTGACCCTGGGCCGTTCGCTGGCGCATTGGGGCTATTGGAATTCGCTGATCGTGCTGGCCAGCTTCCTGGCCATCCTGGCGCTGGGGCAGGGCGCCGTCATCCTGACCGGAGGGCTGGACCTGTCGCTGCCCTGGACGATCGGCCTGTCGGGCATTTTGTTCGCCGGCATCGCGCAGGGCGCCGATGCCGCGCTGCCCCACGCCATGCTGATCGTGCTGCTGCTGGGCTGCCTGGTCGGCCTGGTCAACGGCCTGGCCGTGGTGGCGCTGGGGCTTTCGCCCATCGTGGCCACGCTCGCCGTCAACGGCATTCTGCAAGGGCTGGCGCTGCTGTACTCGGGCGGCACGCCGGCGGGTTTCGCGCCGCCGCTCTTGCGCAGCTTCATGACGGGCCACCTGGCCGGCGTGACCCCCGTGGTGCTGTTCGCGGCCGTGTTCGCGGCGGCGGCGGTGCTGCTGCTGTCGCACACGGCGTTCGGACGGCGCGTCTATGCGGTGGGCAACAGCCAGCTGGCCGCCCGCCTGGCCGGCGTGCCGGTGGGCCGCACCCTGATCGGCGTGTATGTGCTGTCGGGGCTGTGCGCGGCGCTGGTGGGTATTCTGCTGACCGGTTTTTCCGGCCAGGCCAGCCTGGGTATGGGCGACGATTACCTGCTGCCGTCGATTGCCGTGGTGGTGGTGGGCGGCGGCCTGATCACCGGGGGCCGCGGCCACTATCTGGGCATGTTGGCGGGGGTGCTGCTGCTGACCGCCTTGCAGACGCTGCTGGCGGGCAGCAACCTGCCTTATGCCACCCGCGCCATCTTGTATGGCGCGGTGGTGCTGGGCGCGGTGATCGCCCTGCGCGAGAAATGAACACGCTAGGCGGCGCGGAGCCGGCCAGGGTAAGGTCAGTACACACACATTTGCCAAGGAGCAGACATGTCGAATATCGCCATCATCGGTGCCGGGCTCATCGGCCGCGCCTGGGGCATTGTCTTTGCGCGCGGCGGCCACCAGGTCGCCCTGTGGGACAGCCAGCCCGGCCAGGCCGCGCGGGCGTGCGAGTTCGCCGCCACCGTGTTGCCCGACCTGGCCGGCCAGGGCCTGCTGCGCGGCCAGCCGCCGGCCCAGGTGCTGGAGCGCTTGCGGGTCGAGCCAGACATCGAGGCGGCGCTGGCAGGCGCCGACTACGTGCAGGAAAGCACGCCCGAAGTGCTGGACAGCAAGCGCGCCGTCTATGCCGAGCTCGACCGCCTGGCGCCGCGCGAGGCCATCCTGGCCAGTTCCACATCCGCCTTGCTGCCGTCCCGCTTCACCGACCACCTGCCGGGCCGCGAACGCTGCCTGGTGGCGCATCCGATCAATCCGCCCTACCTGGTGCCGGCCGTTGAAGTGGTGCCGGCCCCGTGGACCGCGCCGCAGGCCATGGAGCAGGCGCGCAAGATACTGTCCGACGCCGGCCAGGTGCCCATCATGATGCGTCGCGAGATCGACGGCTTCGTCATGAACCGCCTGCAGGGCGCGCTGCTGCAGGAAGCCTTCCGGCTGGTGGCCGATGGCTACGCGGGCGTCGAAGACGTGGACATCGGCCTGCGCGAGGGCCTGGCGCTGCGCTGGTCGTTCATGGGGCCGTTCGAGACCATCGACTTGAACGCGCCGGGCGGCGTGCGCGACTATGCCGAGCGCTATGAAGGCATGTATGCCGGCTTGTTCGAACAGATGCAGCGGCGCGTGCCGTGGGGCGGCGACCTGATGGACCGCATCGAGGCCGAACGCCGCGAGCACCTGCCCGCCGATGCGCTGGCCGCGCGCCAGCTGTGGCGCGACCGCCGCCTGATGGCGCTGGCCGCCCACAAGCAGGCCGGCGGCGACGACCCAACCCCTTGAGCGCGCCCGCCCGGCACGCTTTCTTTCCGGAGCCTAGTATGTCCCAGGATAAAGTCATCATTACCTGCGCGATCACCGGCGCGATCCATACGCCGTCGATGTCGCCGCACCTGCCCATCACCCCCGAGCACATCGCGCGCGAAGCGCTGGCCGCGGCCGAAGCCGGCGCCGCCATCCTGCACCTGCATGCGCGCGACCCCAACAACGGCAAGCCCGACCAGACCCCCGAGGCCTTTGCGCGCTTCCTGCCCGAGGTCAAGCGCGCCACCAACGCGGTGATCAACATCACTACCGGCGGCAGCCCTTATATGCGGGTCGAAGAGCGCGTCAAGCCGGCCGCCCAGTTCAAGCCCGAAGTCGCATCCCTGAACATGGGTTCGATCAACTTCGGCCTGTACCACCTGCTGAACAAGTACACCGAATTCAAGTTCGACTGGGAACGCGAACACCTGGAGGCCACGCGCGACCTGGTGTTCCGCAACAGTTTCAAAGATATCGAATACATCCTGTCGACCTGCTACGACAACGGCACGCGCTTCGAATTCGAGTGCTATGACATCGCCCACCTGTACAACCTGGCCCACTTCGCAGACCGCGGCCTGGTCAAGGCGCCGTTCTTCGTGCAATCGGTGTTCGGCCTGCTGGGCGGCATTGGCACCCATCCGGAAGACGTCATCCACATGCGCCGCACCGCCGACCGCCTGTTCGGCAGCGATTACCGGTGGTCGGTGCTGGGCGCCGGCGCCAGCCAATTCCGCATTGCCGCGCAATCGGCGGCCATGGGCGGCAATGTGCGCGTGGGCCTGGAAGACAGCTTGTGGGCCGGCAAGGGCCGTCTGGCCCAGTCCAACGCCGAGCAGGTGCGCTCGGTGCGCCAGGTGATCGAAGGCCTGGGCATGCAGATTGCCACGCCCGACGATGCCCGCCGCATCCTGCAACTGAAAGGAGGCGACCAGGTCGCGTTCTGAACCATACCAAGGAGACATCCATGCGCATCGACATTCTGGTCGACGTCAAGACCACCCTGGGCGAAGGCCCGTTGTGGGACGTGGACGAACAACGGCTGTACTGGATCGACAGCGCCGACGGCCGCATCTTCCGCTGTACTGCCGACGGCCGCGAAGTCCGAGCCTGGGACGTGCCGCAGAAAATCGGCTCGATGGCGCTGCGCAGGCAGGGCGGGGCGGTGCTGTCGCTGGCGCGCGGTTTCCACTTCCTGGACTTCGACACCGGTGAAGTGGAACTGATCATCGACCCCGAGCCCGACAAGCCGGCCAACCGCCTGAACGACGGCAAGGTCGACCGCCACGGGCGCTTCCTGGCCGGCAGCATGGACACCAATGAGGAAGGCCCCAACGGCGCCCTGTACCGGCTCGACCCGGACCTGTCGCTGCACACCCTGGAGCGCGGCATCGTGGTGTCCAACGGCCCGTGCTGGAGTCCCGACGGCAATACTTTCTACTTCAACGACACTTGGTCGGGCGAGGTCTGGGCCTACGACTACGACCAGCAGACCGGCAATGTCTCCAACCGGCGCACCCACGCTCGCGTCGACATGAGCGGTGGCGGCGGCGCCGACGGGTCCACCGTCGATGCCGAGGGCTATCTGTGGAATGCCCTGGTGTACGACGGCAAGCTGGTGCGCTATGCCCCCGATGGCTCGGTCGACCGCGTGATCGAGATGCCGGTGAAGAAAGTCACTAGCGTCATGTTCGGCGGCCCCGACCTGGACGTGTTGTATGTCACGTCAATGGCGCGGCCGCCGCTGCCGCGCTTTCCGCACGACGGCGTGGCGCGCGGCAGCCTGTTCGCCTTGCATGGGCTGGGGGTGCGAGGCCTGCCGGAGCCGCGCTTCGGGGGGTGATAGGGGCGGCGTTCATGCGGCCGGGAACGTGTGTTGCCCGGCTGCATGCACGCAAGATCAGAAGTCGACCGACATCGACAGCTTGTACACGCGGCCCATGCCTTGAGTGATCTGGCCGAACTGATTGCCCACGGTAGACCAGTATTCCTTGTCGGTCACGTTGTCCACGCCGGCGCGCCACACCACGTTGCGGCCGTCGATCTTGGTGGCGTAGCGCGCACCCAGATCGATGCGGGTCCAGGCCGGGATCTTGCCCGTATTGTCGATGTTCACATATTGCGAACCGCGTCGCTGTACGTAGGCCTGCAGCGTCAGGCCGGTGAGGGCTGGCACGTCCCATTCTGCGCCCAGTACTGCTTGATAGCGAGGTACGCCGATGGCATCGTTGCCGTCTTGCTTGCCGCCCTGAGTGCCACGCAGTTCCGGGTCCATGAAGGTGATGCCGCCCAGCAGGCGCACGCCGCGTATCGGTTCGCCGTAGATGTTCATCTCCAGGCCTCGGTTGCGCTGTGAGCCCGCCAATTCGAAGACATTGTCCGAATTGGTATACGCCTCGGGCTTTTCTATCTGGAATACGCCGATATTCCCGCCGATGTCGCCGAAGTCCAGCTTCACTCCCGCCTCGGTCTGTTTGGTGCGGTACGGGGCTAGGGTCTCGCCGAAATTGCTGGCGCCCAACGGAGCCGAGTCTCCCTTGCTCAAGCCTTCTATATGGTTGACATAGAAAGATACTTGCTCCCAGGGGCGGACTACAAGGCCGTAGGCAGGTGTCCAGATTGATTTGTCGTACGTGGTGTCAGGTACGCCGTCATTGGTGTAAAGCTTGTCTTTGAGAGTCTGATAGCGCGTTCCGATCGTCAGGAAGACGCGGTCGTCCAGAAAGGACAGTTGATCGGATAGCGCGAAACTCGTCAGGTGCGTGCGGCTGCTGACATGCGGATCATCGATGTCGCCACCTGACAATGTCGTATCGGGGCGAGGGAAGTATTCAGGATCATAAATGTCAATGGGGCTGCTGTCGCTCATTTCCCATGCTTGCCGTACACGACTCTCGAGTCGTGACACGCCTACATTGACCAGATGGCCGACGGCGCCAGTCTGGAATTTTCCGCGCATGCCGATCTCGCCGCTGACCGAATCACGCGTATAGGGCACGGTAAGTCTGGCCACTGTTCCTGTGCCGTCGCCGTTGACTCTGGGCTGGCCATAGTCGCCACTTTCCCGGTCGTGGCTGGTGCCAATCGCCGCATACCCCATCCAGTTGCTGGAAAAATCATATTCCGCCCGCAACACGCCAAACGTGCTTTCCAGTTCGCTGTAGGTCCACGGCTGTCCGTAATTGGTGTGATTCGACGGCGGCGAAGGTACGTTGGGGCCGGTGGGCACTATCGTCGGCCGCGGCTGCGAATAGTGATACTTCTGATAGCCCGCATCCAGCGACACCCGTAATCGCTCGCCCAGGTAGTCCAGCCCCACCGTACCGACGGTCATGCGCTGGCCGGCGTCGTCGACGACGGTATCGCCATCGCGATGGGCGGCATTCACGCGTATGCCGAACTGTTGGCTGTCGCCCCAGCGCCTGCCGATATCCACACTGCCGCCAACTTGAGAATCGCTGGTGTAATCGACGGTGGCCCGCGTCAGCGGATCGGCCCCCGCACGCTTGGGTTGAATATTGATCGATCCGCCCAGGCCCGAACCGCCGGGCGCCGCGCCATTCAGGAAGGCATTGGCGCCTTTCAGAATTTCGACGCGCTCGATCATCTGCGTGGGCAGCACCTGGCGAGGCAGGATGCCGTACAGGCCATTGAAAGACAGATCGTCGTTGTTCAGCGCGAAGCCGCGGATGGAAAAAGTTTCGGCCGAATTGCCGAAGCCATTGCCCACTTGAACCGACGCATCGTTCTTTACTACATCGCCCAGGGTGCGTGCCTGCTGATCTTCAATCAATTTCGACGTATAGCTGGTTACCACGAAGGGCGCGTCCATGTTGTCGATATTGCCTAGAACGCCCAATTGGCCGCCTCGCGCCACTTGGCCGCCGGCATATTCGATGGGGGTCGGGTTCGAGACGCTGGCTTCGCCTGTTACGGTGGTAGTTTCCAGCGTTGTGACTGCGCCGTGCACGGTTTGCGAAAATGCCGGCGCGCAGGCCAGCATCCCGGCTGACATGGCGGCATGCAGGGCCATCGATAGCGGGGTCAGGCGCGCGCGCGAGGCGGGGCGGCGCAAGGAAGAGGCGTGGTCTGGCATCAGGTCGGTTTAAAGAGATTGGAAATAAGAATTTGTCGTATTATCCTGATACGAAGGCAGGTATGCAATCCTTTCTCGTACGCTGCCCGACGGATAATGGTGGCTTCTCGCCGCCGTTCGCCATCACGCCATGAAAGGATCCCGCAATTCCGTCACTTCGCTGCGTATCTTCCTGGCGGCCGCCCGCAGCCTCAATTTCAGCCGCAGCGCCGAAGAACTCAGCCTGACCCAGAGCGCGGTCAGCAAGCACATCAGCGCGCTCGAAGGGCGCCTGGGCGTGGCCTTGTTCCAGCGCCTGCCTACCGGTTTGCGCCTGACGTATGCGGGCGCGCTGTACTTCGAACGCATCGGCGCGGCGCTGCGGCTCATCGACGAGGCCGACGCGCTGGTGGCGCAGCCGGGGTCGCGGGTAGCGCTGAATGTCGCGGTGTCGCCGTCATTCGCGCAGTTCTGCCTGCTGCCGGGCCTGGCCGAATTTTTCGAGCAGCATCCAGGCATCCGGGTCAACGTCAGGCCGCGCCTGTTGTACGGCCGCGGCGAGGCCGAGCGCTTCGATGCCGAAATCCAGTTGCACGCAGGCTATGTGTCGGGCATGTCGGCACAGTATCTGTGCGGCCGCGAAATGACGCTGGTGGCCACACCCGGCCTGCTGCAGCGGCATCCCGTGCGCTGTGTCGACGACCTGGACCGCCTGCCGCTGCTCAAACGCGCGCAGCGCGGCTACGGCTGGGACGAATGGCGCGCCGACGTGGCGCCGCTGTGGCCCGGGCCATCCGTAACCGCGCCGGAATACGAAGGCTTTTCCGTGTTGCTGCCCGCCGTCATGCACGGCCTGGGCGCGGCCATCGTGCCCCTGTGCATGGTGCTGCAGGCGCTGCGCGACGGCACGTTGTGCCGCCCGCTGGGCGAGGTGGTCGACGGGCGTTTCGGCTACTACCTGATGCAGCCCCGGCCCAATGTGGGCGGCCCTTATACCGATGCTTTCTGCGCCTGGATGCAAGAGCGCGCCCGGATTCTGAACCGGGCCGTGCAGGCCTACCTGCGCGGCTAGCCTGTTCCGCCATTCCATATCGGAATGGCGCATGCCCATACATCTCTTGTTACCGCTGACGCCCGCGGCCCAGAATTGAAGCCGGTTCAATTAAAAACGGCTCAATAACATGAACAAGTGGAAAACCTGCTGGCGCGGCATGGTGGCTGCCGCCTGCGTCGCTTTGCCGGCCCTGGCCGGGGCCTATCCCGACAAACCGGTCAAGATCGTGGTGCCTTACTCGGCCGGGGGCAGTTCCGACCTGATCGCGCGCGCCATCGGCGAACAGCTCGGCGCCGAATTGGGGCAGCCCGTGGTGGTCGAGAACCGCGCCGGGGCGGGCTCGATGATCGGCACCGCCTACGTGGCAGGCGAGGCGCCCGACGGCTACACCCTGCTGCTGGCCGATGTGCCGTTCACCATCGTGCCGGCGCTTTATGGCGGGCGCGTCAAGTACGACGCCCGCAAAGATTTCGCGCCGATCGCGCTGGTGGGCCTGTCCCCCATGTACTTGTTCGCCAGCCCCCGTTATGCGGGCAAAAGCGTGGCCGACCTGGTGGCCGATGCCAAGGCCCGTCCCGCCACGGTTTCCATCGGCTCGGGCGGCAATGGCTCGTTGACCCATTTGCTGGCCGAACTGTTCATGCTCAACACCCAGACCAGGCTGGTGCACGTGCCCTACAAGGGCGCCGCGGCCTCGGTCAGCGACCTGGCCGGCGGCCAGATCGATGTCAGCTTCAGCAGCATGCCCAGTGCCGCGGCGCTGTTCCAGGCGGGCAAGATCCGGCCCCTGGCGGTTTCGTCGCCGCAGCGTCAGGCCGGCACGCCCGGCGTGCCCACATTCCAGGAAAGCGGCCTGCCCAACCTCACCGTGCAGAGCTGGTGGGGCCTGCTGGCGCCGGCCGGCACGCCGCGGGCAGTGCTGGACAAGCTGAGCGCGGCGATGGGCAAGGTCATGCAGTCGCCCGCCATCGGGCAGCGCTACGCGGGCATCGGCGCGAATGTGCCTGGCCAGACCAGCGCGCAGGCGCTGCAGGCATTGCTCTCAGCCGACTTCGAGCGCTGGCAGGACGTTGTCAGCCGCGCCGGCATCAAGCTGGAATAACCCTGTGCGCCCATGCGGGCGCCATTGCTTTCAAGGATGTTCATGACTCAGTGCTTGCAGGCGGCGGCGCAGGATGCGCAGCTGATGGATGATTTTCACGCGTTGTGCGGGTTCGGCGGGCGCCTGTCGGGCAGCGGGCAGGACGCCGCGGCCATGGATTGGGCTCTGCAGCGCATGCAGGCGGTGGGCGGCAAGACGCAGAAGCTCGAAGTACCTTACGACGGCTGGCGCTGCCTGCAGGCCAGCCTGGAATTGCTGGACGATCAGGGCAGGACCCTGGCCTTGCCGTGCAAACCCTTGCTGCGCTCGGCCTCGACCGATGCCGAAGGGCTGGTGGCGCCGGTATTGGACCTGGGCCAGGGCCGGGCCGATGATTTCGCGCGCGCCGGCGACCAGGTGCGCGGCAAGCTCGTGCTGGTGCGCCACGAATACCCGTTCACGCCGCAGCATGTACATCGCCGCCGCAAATACGATATGGCCGTGCAGGCCGGCGCAGCGGGCTTCCTGATCGCCAATCCCCGGACCGGCGGCGGCCTGCTGTCGGGCTCGTCGGGCCGGCCGCGCGGCGGCGCCGGTATTCCGGCGGCCTACATCGACGAAACCGGCGCGCGCCTGCTGGCCGGCGCCGGCGGACAAGCCCGGCTGCGCATCCAGGGTGAAGAGGTGCCGGATGCGCGCGCGAGCGTGGGCATATTGGATATCCCGGGCGGCCGCGAGGCGCGCATCGTCATCAGCGCCCACCTCGATGGCCATGATCTGGGCTGCAGCGCGCTGGACAACGCCACGGGCGTGGCCGTGGCGCTGGCGGCCGCGCGGGCGTTGATGCCACAGGTGTCGGCGCAGACGCCCGGTCTGCGCGTGTGCCTGTTCTGTGCCGAAGAATGGGCATTGGCCGGCTCGGCCCGCTATCTGGCGGACCTGCCCGAAGCCGAGCGTGCGCAACTGAAACTGAACATCAACCTGGACACGGTGGCAGGCGACGATACGCTGACCGCGTTGATCAGCGACTTTCCCGCCCTGGCCGGCTATGTGGCAAAGGCCGCCCGGGGCGCGGGCGTGCCGGTGGCCAGCTGGCTGCCGTTGATGCCCAATTCCGACCACGCCAATTTCGCCCGCCACGGCATTCCGGCGTTGCGCCTGGTGGCCGGTTTCGACCGGCCGGACTCGCGTGTCAATCACATCTTGTCGGCGGCCGATACGCCCGACATCATCCGCGAACCGGAATTGCGCCGCGCTCTTGCGGTGACCTGCGCCATGGGCAGTCTGGCCCTGGGCCTGGACGACGCCGGGCTCGACGCGCTGGCCGTGCGCGACTGATGCAGATTCACGCCCGCGGGTTCACGCCGTAAGGCATGCGCCGCGCGGCGGCCGGCGGCTGATGTCCGCCAATCCCCGCGCGGCCTGCATTACTGCTCTGCCCAGGGTGTTTCTTTCCAGAAACCCTGGAACAGGGCCTCGTTGGCGCGCAGTTCCGCCTCGTACTCTTGCGGCGCCAGGTAGCGCAGCGGCGCATACATGGCTTCGGCTTTTTCGCGGAACGCCGGGTCTTGCACGGCTTTCTGCACGGCCTGCACCAGCTTGGCCTTGACCTCGGGCGGCAGGCCCTTGGGGGCGCCGATGCCGCGCAGCGACGACATGGTGATGTCGTGCCCCTGCTCCTTGAAAGTGGGCAGATCGGGCGCGATGGGCGAACGTTCCTGGCTCATGACGCCCAGGTCGCGCATGGGCGAGCCGGCCTTGATGTAGGCCATGGCTTCGCCGATGTTCATGGCGGCCATGAAGATCTCGCCGCTGGAAATCGCGCTGCGCACTTCGCCCGCGCCCTTGTACGGCACGTGCGTCATCTTCGTGCCGGTGGACTTTTCGAACAGCAGCATCGCCAGGTGATCGTCCGAGCCGATGCCGGTGGTGCCCACCGTGACCTTGCCGGGGTTGGTCTTGGCATAGGCGGCCAGATCGGCCAGGTTCTTGATGTTGCTGCTGCTGTTGACGGCGAAGCTGTCCGGGTCGTCGATCAGGTTGCCGATCAGGTCGAAATCGGTCCAGCGGTACTGGGCCTTGCGCTCGATGGGAATGGTGATCAGGTTGGGCGTGTTCAGGAAGCCGATGGTATAGCCATCGGGCTTGGCGCGCGCCACTTCGGCAAAGCCGATGGCGCCGCCCGCGCCGGGCCGGTTCAGCACCACGATCTGCGCGCCCTTGCCCAGGTATTTTTCAATGAACGGGGCCAGCGCGCGCGCGATCAGGTCGGTGCCGCCGCCCGGCCCGTACGACACCACCATGTTGATGGGGTGTTCAGGATATTCGGCCTGGGCAGCCGGGCTGGCCAGGGCCGCGGACAGGGCCAGCGCGGCGGCGGCCAGGGTGGCCAGCTTGTGCCTGAATCCGGTCTTGATGTGCATGATGTCTCCTTGGTTTAGTTGCTTGTCTGGTGGCGGGATCAGCCGCCCAGCCGTTGCCGGAATGCCGGCAAGGCCTCGGGGTTGACGATGCGGCCGGGCAGGGCGCCGGCGCACAGCGCCACAATCTGCTCGGCCGCCATGGTCGCCACTTTGCGGCGGCCTTCGTGGGTGACGCCCGCCGTGTGGTAGGTGGACACCACATTGGGCAGCGTCAGCAGGGGGTGTGCCGGCGGCGGGGGTTCTACGTTCCATACGTCCAGGCCGGCGCCGCCCAGGTGGCCGGCCGCCAGGGCGTCGTACAGGGCCGTCTCGTCGTGAATGCCGCCGCGCGCGGTGGAAATGAACACGGCGCCGCGCTTCATGCCGCGGAATTCCGCGGCGCCGAACAGGTTGCGGGTTTCCGCCGTGCGCGGGCAGTGCAGCGATACCACGTCGCTGCTGGCCAGCAGTTCATCCAGCGGCACCGGCGTGGCGCCGCGCGCCCGGATCTCGGCCGCGTCCAGATAAGGGTCGGCCGCCAGCACCTGCATGCCGAAGGCTTGTCCCAGCCGCGCGGTATAGCGGCCGATGTGGCCGATGCCCACCAGGCCCAGCGTCTGGCCGTTCAGCTCGCGGCCCATCAGGTCTTCCCGCGTAAAGCCGCTGGCGGTTTTCAGCAGATGGTCGGATTCGACGATGCGCCGCGCCACGGCCAGCATCAGCCCGAAGGCATGCTCGGCCACCGAGGCCGCATTGCCGCCCGCCTGATTGACCACCAGGATGCCGTGTTCGGTGCACGCCTCGACGTCGACCGTGTCATATCCGGCGCCCGAGGACGAGGCGCAGACCAGGCGCGGGCAGTGCCGGATCAGCTCGCGCGTCACCTGCCACTGCGCGGGCACTTCGTCTTTGGCGGCGGACACATGGTAGATGTCGGCCTGCCCCAGCTGCGCCCGGATCGTCTCCGGCGGGCCGGCCAGGTCCACGACGGCCAGCGCCGTGTCCGGGCTGGCATTGATGATCCGGTCGAAAGCCGGGTCGGTCCAAAGATTGAGCCGCACCACTTGCTTGGCCATTCTGCTTGTCCTTGCTGCCAGTCTGTAAACGTTGAAAGTCTACGAGACCGGGGCCTGGCGGGTTCGCAAATTTTTTGCGTTCTCAACATAAAGGATTTGCCCGCCGCGCGGACAGCGCGCGGGTCAGAGCGCCTGGCTGGCGTGCTCGACCAGAGCCTGCACCACGCTCAGGCGGGGGCTGTGGCGGCCCCAGATCATGCCGATGCGGCGGATCGGCGTGCGTTCCGGCAGGGGGATCTTCACCAGCCCGTCGGCCTTGTACCAGATCGAGAACGAATCGGGCACCAGAGATACGCCCACGCCGCGCTCGACCAGCGAGACGATGGTCAGCAGGCTGTCGACCTCGACGCGCTGGCGAGGCACCAGTGCATTGTCTTTCAGGTAGCGGTCGACCAGCTGGCCGCTGTGGGCCAGGCGGTCATAGCGGATAAAGGGTTCGTGCAGCAGCAGGTCGTGCGCGTCGCGGCCCGCCATATGCGCGGGGGCGATCACGATCAGCGGTTCTTCCTGCAGCGTGTGCAGATTGCAATTCTTGTGAATGGCGAAGGTGGGCTCGATCACCACCGCGGCGTCGAGCTGGCCCATGTGCACGCGGCGGCACAGTTCGGCCGAGGCATCGTAGGCAATATAGATCGACAGGTCCGGGTGCCTGGCGCAGAAACCTTCCAGCAGCACCGGCACATGCGTGGTCAGCGCGGACGGAAACGCGCCCAGCTGCAGCTCGCCTTCGGGGGCACCCGAGCTGGCGATGGCCTGCAGGTCGCGCGCCGACTGGATCAGTTCCTTGGCGCGGTCGTAGATGCGCATGCCGGCCTCGGTGGGCGTGATGGTCTGGCCGGAACGCCGCACCAGCGTGGCGGCCAGTTCGCTTTCCAGGATGCGGATGCGCGCGGCCACCGCGCCCGAGGTCAGGTGCAGGCGGCGGGCCGCCTCGGCCAACGAGCGGCATTCGACCACTTTGGCGAAGCTTTCCAGGTATTCGGTGTTCATGTGCAGGCCCCCAATGCCCGGCGGCCGGCGCCGGACGACGATGGCTGCATCGTAGAGCAAAAAAAATCCCCGGGCGCAGGCGCGCCCGGGGATCCGGCAGGCGGGCGGCCGGCATGCCGGCCGCGGCGTATTGCCTGGCTTACACCTCGATGACGTCGGCCACGTCTTTGTAGTCGGCGATCTTGTCGAAGTTCAGGTACTGGTAGATCTGATCGCCGCTCTTGTTGATGACGCCCATGTCGGCCATGTACTCGTCCTTGGTCGGGATGCGGCCCAGGCGCGAGCAGATGGCGGCCAGTTCGGCCGAACCCAGGTACACGTTGGTGTTCTTGCCCAGGCGGTTGGGGAAGTTGCGCGTGCTGGTCGACATCACGGTGGCGCCTTCGCGCACTTGCGCCTGGTTGCCCATGCACAGCGAGCAGCCCGGCATTTCGGTGCGCGCGCCGGCAGTGCCGAACACGCCGTAGTGGCCTTCTTCGGTGAGCTGCTGGGCATCCATCTTGGTGGGCGGGGCCACCCACAGCTTGACCGGGATGTCGCGCTTGCCTTCCAGCAGCTTGGACGCCGCGCGGAAGTGGCCGATGTTGGTCATGCAGCTGCCGATGAACACTTCGTCGATCTTGGCGCCGGCCACGTCGGACAGGGTCTTGACGTCGTCGGGGTCGTTCGGGCAGGCCACGATGGGTTCGTGGATGTCGGCCAGGTCGATCTCGATGACGGCGGCGTATTCGGCGTCGGCGTCGGGTTCCAGCAGCTTGGGGTCGGCCAGCCAGGCTTCCATGGCCTTGATGCGGCGGCCCAGCGAGCGCTCGTCTTCGTAGCCGTTGGCGATCATCCACTTCAGCATGACGATGTTGCTGTTGATGTATTCGATGATCGGTTCTTTGTTCAGGCGCACCGTGCAGCCGGCAGCCGAGCGTTCAGCCGAGGCGTCGGACAGTTCGAAGGCCTGTTCCACCTTGAGGTCGGGCAGCCCTTCGATTTCCAGGATGCGGCCCGAGAAGATGTTCTTCTTGCCCTGCTTGGCCACCGTGAGCAGGCCTTGCTTGATGGCGTACAGCGGAATGGCGCTGACCAGGTCGCGCAGCGTGACGCCGGGCTGCATCTTGCCCTTGAAGCGCACCAGCACCGATTCAGGCATGTCGAGCGGCATGACGCCGGTGGCGGCCGCGAAGGCCACCAGGCCCGAGCCGGCCGGGAACGAAATGCCGATGGGGAAGCGGGTGTGCGAGTCGCCGCCGGTGCCCACGGTATCGGGCAGCAGCATGCGGTTGAGCCACGAGTGGATCACGCCGTCGCCGGGGCGCAGCGAGATGCCGCCGCGGGTGCTGATGAACTGCGGCAGCGAGTGGTGCGTCTTGACGTCGACGGGCTTGGGGTAGGCCGCGGTGTGGCAGAACGACTGCATGACCAGGTCGGCCGAGAAACCCAGGCAGGCCAGGTCTTTCAGTTCGTCGCGGGTCATGGGGCCGGTGGTGTCCTGGCTGCCCACCGAGGTCATGCGCGGTTCGCAGTAGGTGCCGGCGCGCACGCCCTGGCCTTCGGGCAGGCCGCAGGCACGGCCTACCATTTTCTGGGCCAGCGTGTAGCCGCGGCCCGAGTCGGCCGGATTCTTGGGCAGGCGGAACAGCGTCGAGGGCGCCAGGCCCAGCGCTTCGCGGGCCTTGGCGGTAAGGCCGCGGCCGATGATCAGCGGAATGCGGCCGCCGGCGCGCACTTCGTCGAACAGCACGTCGGACTTCACCTGGAATTCAGCGATGACTTCGCCGTTTTTCAGCGCACGGCCTTCGTAGGGGCGCAGTTCGATCACGTCGCCCATTTCCATCTTGGACGTGTCCAGTTCGATGGGCAGCGCGCCCGCGTCTTCCATGGTGTTGTAGAAAATGGGGGCGATCTTGCCGCCCAGGCACACGCCGCCGTAGCGCTTGTTCGGCACGAACGGGATGTCTTCGCCGGTGAACCACAGCACCGAGTTGGTGGCCGACTTGCGCGACGAGCCGGTGCCCACCACGTCGCCCACGTAGGCGACCAGGTGGCCCTTTTCTTTCAGCGATTCGATGAACTTGACTGGGCCGCGCTTGCCGTCTTCTTCGGGCTGGAACGCGGCGCCGTCGCGCTTGTTCTTCAGCATGGCCAGCGCGTGCATGGGGATATCGGGGCGCGTGGTGGCGTCGGGGGCGGGCGACAGGTCGTCGGTGTTGGTTTCGCCGGGCACCTTGAACACGGTGATGGTCAGGCTTTCGGGCAGCTCGGGGCGGCTGGTGAACCATTCGGCATCGGCCCAGCTTTGCAGCACCGATTTCGCATTGGCGTTGCCCTGGTCGGCCTTTTCCTTCACGTCGTGGAAGGCGTCGAACATCAGCAGGGTTTTCTTCAGGCCGGCGGCGGCAATGGTGCCGACCTCGGCGTCGTCCAGCAGTTCGATCAGCGGGCCGATGTTGTAGCCGCCCAGCATGGTGCCCAGCAGCTCGGTGGCCTTGGCCCGGCTGATCAGCGCACACGATTCTTTGCCCAGCGCCACGGCGGCCAGGTACGAAGCCTTGACCTTGGCGGCGTCGTCCACGCCGGCCGGTACGCGGTGGGTCAGCAGATCCAGCAGGTATTCCGCTTCGCCGGCGGGCGGATTCTTCAGCAGTTCGATCAGGTCGGCGGTTTGTTGGGCCGAAAGGGGCAGCGGGGGGATGCCCAGCGCCGCGCGCTCGGCGACGTGTTGGCGGTACGTTTCCAGCATGGGAAGGCCTGCGTAAAAGTCGGGTTGCTAGGAGGGGTTTAGCCGGGATTGTAGAGGCTGGAGGGGGGCTGGGGCAAGTGTCTTATATCTTATATAAGACTTAGCTGCCATGCGCGGCCAGTGTGCAACAGCCGGCCGCGGCGCGCATACAATGCGGGCATAGCCCTGCCCGCCATGCACTATTTCCGCCGCCGCTACTCCACCCCCAATCCGTACCTGGACCACGACCCCTTCGCGCCGCCCCGGCCCGCGCAGGCGGCGCCGTCGCGGGCGGCCCGGCACCGTTCGGCCCTGCAGGCGCTGGGCGGCGCGTTCGCCGTGGCCGACCTGGAAACCACCGGGCTGTCCACCGCCAGCTGCGAGATCCTGGAATTCGCCGCGGTGCAGGTAGCCGCCGACGGCACGATCGAACGCGAGTTCTCGCAGGTGGTGCGCACCCGCGGGGCAGTGCCGCCCTTCATTACGCGCCTGACCGGCATCACCCAGGCCGAGGTGGACGGCCGCGGCATTCCGGTGGCCGAGGCTTTTCCGGCCTTTCTGGACTTCCTGGCCGATGCGCCGGTGTTTTTCCACAACGCTTCATTCGATTGCCGCTTCCTGCAGGCCGCCGCCCGGCATACCGGGCTGCCCTTCGGCAACGCCACGCATTGCACGCTGCAACTGGCCCGCCAGGCCTGGCCCGAATTGCCTTCGCACAAGCTGCAGGCGCTGGCGCGCCACGTGGGCGCGGCCGATCCCACCCACCGCGCGCTGGCCGACGTGCGCAGCACGGTGGCGGTGGCCCTGGCCGCGCGCCGCAAGCTGGCCGGCCTGTAAGCCCCGCGCGCGGCGCGCGGTGGTAAGGTGGATGCTGATGACGGCGCCGGCGCCATGCATGGCGCCGGCATCCCCCCATAGCACCAAGGAGCATCCCATGACCTACGACCTGTGGTACTGGGACGGCATTCCGGGGCGCGGCGAATTCGTGCGCCTGGCCCTCGAGGCCGCGGGCATCCCGTATCGCGAATGCGCCCGCCAGCCCGGCGCCAGCGGCCAGACGCTGGCCGATGATATGCAGTCGCCGCGCAAGCAGCCGCCGTTCGCCCCGCCGTACCTGGTGGCGGGCCGGCTGACACTGGGCCAGACGGCCAACATCCTGCTTTACCTGGGCGACGCGCATGGCCTGGCGCCGGCCAGCGCGGCCGGCCGGTACTGGACCAACCAGCTGCAATTGACGATTGCCGACATGGTGGCCGAAGCGCACGACACCCACCACCCGGTGGCGGCCAGCGAATACTACGAAGACCAGCGCGACGAGGCCCTGCGCCGCGCCGCCAATTTCCGGGCCGAGCGCATTCCCAAGTTCCTGGGGTATTTCGAGCGCGTGCTGGACGAGCGCGGCGACTGGCTGGCCGGCGGGCGGCGCTGGTCGTACGCCGACCTGTCGCTGTTTCACTTGGTGGACGGCCTGCTGTATGCGTTTCCGCGGCGCATGGGCACGGTGGCGGGCCGCTATCCCAAGGTGATGGCGCTGCATGCCCGGGTGGCGCAATTGCCGGCGCTGCAAGCCTATTTTTCCAGCGGCCGGCGCCTGCCTTTCGGCGACGGCATTTTCCGCTACTACCCCGAACTCGACGGCGACTAGGGCGGCTACAGGCCCTGGTCGCTGTCTGCCATCAGCGTTTGGTAGGCGTCGCGCCAGGCCAGCCCGGCGCGCGTGTCGGCGCGCGGCAGGTATTCGCAGCCGATCCAGCCGGCGTAGCCGCTGCCGGCCAGGGTGCGCAAGGCCCGGGCCACGGCCGGGTCGGCGGGGTCGGGTTCGTGGCGCCCTTGCGGATGGGCGAACTGCACGTGGTGCACCAGGGGCAGCGCGGCTCGCAGCTCGCGGTCCAGGTCCAGGCCTTCGCGCTGGCAGTGGTAGAAATCGAATTGCAGGCGCACCGACGGGTGCCCGACCTGGGCAATGATCTGCGCGGCCTGGGCGGGCAGGTAATAGAAATAGCCGGGCATGTCTTGCCGGTTCAGCGCTTCCAGGGTCAGCGTGATGCCGTCTTGCGCGGCCAGCGGCGCGGCGCGGTGCAAGTTGGCCACCAGCGTGGCCCGGCAGTCGGCATGCGTGGCGCCGGCGGGCGGGCGCCCCGCCATCACATGCACGGCGCGGCAGCCCGTGGCGCGGCATACCGCCAGGGCCTGCGCCAGCGCGGCATCGAAATCCGCTTCGCGGCCGGGCAGGCAGGCCAGCCCTTTTTCTCCTGCGCCGGTGGGTGTATTCACCAGTACCAGCGCCAGCCCGTGTGTCCGCAGCAGCGCGGCCAGCTCGGCCGGGGGCAGGTCATACGGGAAAAGAATCTCGGTGGCCGCAAAGCCGTCGCGGGCCGCTTCGGCCATGCGCTGCGCCAGGGGCAGGCCGGGGTAGAGCAGGGAAAGATTTGCCGCCAGTTTCATGCGTGTCTCGACATTCGCGATGTTGGGCCGGGCGGGCGCCATGGGGCCGCCGCCGGGACGAAGTCCCAGGGCGACATCATGCCATGTTCGCCGCGCCGGGCGGGGCGCTGGCACAATAGACCCATGGATCCCCTGCACACCGTACTGCTTACCGTGGGGCTGTTCGCCTTCACGTTCCTCAGCCCCGGCCCGAACCTGCTGGTGGTGGTGCAGGCCAGCCTGGCTTCGGGCCGGGCGGCCGGCGCCATGACCGGGCTGGGGGTGGCCACGGGCGATGCCATTTATTCCGGGCTGGGCCTGTTCGGCATGGCCACCCTGATCACGGCTGGCGGCACGCTGTTCACCGCCATCCAGATGCTGGGCGGCGCTTATCTGGTCTGGTATGGCTGGCGGCTGCTGCGCGGCAGCCGTGCGCAGGGCCTGCCCGCAGTGCCCGCGCCGCAGCGCGCCGCGGGCTGGCGCCATTTCCGGCGCGGCCTGTTCACCGATCTTGCCAATCCGCAAACCGTGCTTTTCTTCGCCAGCATTTTTTCCGTCACGCTGCGGCCCGACACGCCCTTGTGGGCCAAGGCCGCGGCCTGGCTGGGCCTGGTGGCCGCGTCGCTGCTGTGGCGGGTGCTGCTGTGCCAGGTGTTCTCGCGGGCCGCCATGCGGCATGTGTACGTGTGCTGCCAGCGCGCGCTGGAATGCCTGGCGGGCGCCGGCCTGGCGCTGTTCGGCCTGCGCCTGGTGTACGAAGGCTGGGCGCGGCGCTAGGCCAGGCGCCGCGCGCTGCGCCTACAGCACCTTCGCTTCGTGGTGCACCTGGGGCGGCTCGGCGAAATGCGAGCCCACCAGCTTGCGCCATTCCTGGAAGTCGGCCGATTCGCGGAAATCCACCATGTGGTTCTCGACCGTTTCCCAGTCGACCACCAATGTGTATTGCTGCGGGTTCTCGATCGAGCGGTGCAGCGCCACGCCGTGGCAGCCGCGCGCGCGCATGAACAGCGGCCTGGCCTGGGCCACGCCGGCTTCGAAATCGGCCTCATGGCCGGCTGTGACGAGAATGCTGGCAATTTCCTGGATCATCGGGATTCCTTGGGTAGATGGACATCATGGCGGCAAGTATGATCGAGCCGTATCGACAATTTAGCGCAGGAGCCGCGCCATGCATTATCTGATGTTCTACGACCTGGTTCCCGATTACCTCGAGCGCCGCGGCGAGTTCCGCGATACCCATCTGGCGCTGGCCCGCCAGGCCGTGGCGCGCGGCGAACTGGTGCTGGGCGGCGCGCTGGCCGAGCCGGCCGACCAGGCGGTGCTGCTGTTCAAGGGCGAATCGCCGGCGGTGGCCGAGGCCTTTGCCCAGGCCGACCCTTACGTGCAGGCCGGCCTGGTCAAGCAGTGGCGCGTGCGCCGCTGGACCACCGTGGTGGGCGAGCAGGCGGCGCACCCCGTGCCGGCCTGAACCCGCCCGCGCCGTATCCGGCTTCGGCCGCAGCCGAACGCCGGCCGGCGCCCAAGGGGTATGATGCGGCCTTCGCCCCGATCTCCCCCTGCCTGATTCATGCCGCTGTCCCACCTGTTGCTGGCGCTGACCGTAGTCTTCATCTGGGGCACGAACTTCGTGATCATCAAGTGGGGCCTGGCTGAATTCCCCGCTTTCCTGTTCGCCACGCTGCGCTTCCTGCTGTCGGCCCTGCCGTGGGTGTTCGTGTTCCGCCGGCCGGCGGTGCCCTGGAGCGCCATGGCGCGCGCCGGCCTGCTGCTGGGCGTGGGGCAGTTCGGGCTGCTGTACTGGGCCATGCGCCAGGACATCTCTCCCGGCCTGGCGTCGCTGGTGGTCCAGTCGCAGGTGTTCTTCACCATTCTCATGTCCATGGCCTTCGGCGGCGAGCGCGTGCGGCCGCTGCAGGTCTGCGCGCTGGTGCTGGCCACGGCGGGCTATGCCGTGGTGGCCTGGCACAGTGCCACCGATCCTGCCGCGGCCGTCACGCTGGTGGGGCTGGGCATCGTGCTGGCCGCCGGCTTCTCATGGGCCTGCACGAACATGGTGATGCGCGGCGTGGGCCGGGTGAACATGGTGGCGTTCACGGCCTGGAGCAGCCTGTTCGCCATCATTCCGCTGGCGCTGATCAGCCTGGCCGTGGACGGGCCGGCGCGCATGGCGCATGCCCTGGTGCACGCCAGCGGGTGGGCGTGGCTGGCCGCGTTCTGGCAGGCGGCGGGCAATACTGTGTTCGCCTTCGGCGCCTGGGGCTGGCTGCTGGCGCGCCACCCGGCCGCCACCGTGACACCCATGGCGCTGCTGGTGCCGGTATTCGGCATCCTGGCGTCGGCCGCCTTGCTGGACGAGCCGCTGCCGCCCTGGAAAATCATCGCCGCGGCCCTGGTGCTGGGCGGCCTGTCCCTGAACATGTATGCAAGTCGGGGAGGCAGGCGGTAGCAGTGCGCGGCGCGCGGCAGCGCGCCTCTGGCAGTTGTCGTAGTCGTAGCATGACGTGGCTGGATCATATGCTGTTCCTGGGATGCGTGGCGCTGGCCACCTACGCCCAGACCATGACCGGGTTCGCTTTCGGCCTGGTGCTGCTGGGGCTTGCCGGGCTGTTCTCGCTGGCGCCCCTGCCCGAAGTCTCGAACGTGGTCAGCATGCTCACGCTGGCCAATGCCGTGGTGGCGCTGGGACGCGCGCGTTCGCACCTGAGCTGGCCGCTGATCCGCCCGCCCTTGCTCGGCAGCCTGGCGGGCGTGGCGCTGGGCGTATTCGCCCTGGAATGGATCAGCGGCAATACCGCCTTGCTGCTGCGCTGGCTGCTGGGGCTTACCATCCTGGCTTGCGCGATTCTGCTGGTGGCGCGCACGCGGCCGCTGCCGCGCGTGTCGTCGCGCCTGTCCTTCATCCTGTTCGGCGCACTGTCCGGCGTGCTGGGCGGCCTGTTTTCCAGCGCGGGCCCGCCCATGGTGTATCACTTGTACCGCCAGCCGCTGCCCCTGCCGCTGGTGCGCAACAGTCTGCTGGTGCTGTTCTCGTCGAATGCGGTGCTGCGCCTGTCGCTGGTGGCCGGGCACGGCAGCCTGGGCGCGGGGCCGCTGTGGCTCAGCCTGGAAGCGCTGCCCGTGGTGGTGGGCCTGACCTGGCTGGTGCGCCGCTATGCGTCGGCCGGATCCCTGCATACGGTCAAGCGGCTGGTGTTCGTGCTGCTGCTGTTGGCCGGCCTGGGCCTGCTGATTCCGGCCACGCGGGCTCTGATGGCGTAGTGCCTGGCGGCGCTACCGTCTGCCTGTCCCGGGCTTGCGTTGCGGCATTCATCAGGCGCCATCCGATCCGCCAGGGTCTGCCGTGCCTGGCTGCTGCATGGCGGCGCCGCGCGACGGCGGGCGCGCCAGCACCAGCGTCGACGGCGACGCCAGCGGCAGGCCGGCCGCCGCCATGCGTTGCAGAATGTCGTACAGCAGCGTGCTGCGCATGCCATATGCGTTACGCGGAGAACTGACATAGCCCCGCGCGTTGAACATCAGGTGGCCGTTCTCGATGCCTTCCAGGAACACATCGGGGGCGGGGCTTTCCAGGATGCCATCGTGCGCTGTGAAGGCTCGCAGCATCAATTCGCGCACGCGCTGCGCGTCCGCATCCAGGGGCATGGGCAGCTTTACCTGCACCAGGCCGAGCGGGTTGGCGTGCGTGACATTGCGCACGGTCTTGGTGACGAATTCCGAGTTGGGCACGATCACGGTCGAGCGGTCCGCCATCTGGATTTCAGTGGCGCGCACGTTGATGCGCAAAATGTCGCCCTCGACGCCGCCCAGCGATACCCAGTCGCCTACCTTGACCGGGCGCTCGGCCAGCAGGATCAGGCCCGACACGAAGTTCTGCACCACCGCCTGCAGGCCGAAGCCGATCCCCACCGACAGCGCGCTGGCGATCCAGGCAACGCGCTCCAGCCCGATGCCCAGCGCCGACAGCGCCAGCGCCACGGCCACCACCACGCCGGTGTAGCCGAACAGCGTGGCCGCCGACAGCTGCATGCCGGGGTCCAGTTCGGTGGTGGGCAGATAGCGGTTGGCCAGCCAGCGCTTGAGCAGCCGCACACCCACCAGGCACAGGGCCAGTACCAGCAACGCCTGCATCAGCGCGCCGGGACGCAGGTGCACTTCGCCGATCTGCAGGCCGCTGTGCAACTGGTTCACGCGATGCAGCAGGTCGCTCGGGCCTTCGCCGAAGGGCGCCAGCAGCAGGGTGGCCGCGAACAGCACGACGGCCACCCGGGCGGTGCCGGACAGCAGCACTGCCGCCTGCCCGCGCAGCCGGTTGCGCACATTGTCTTCGTCGCGCGATGACGGGGCCAGCAGGGTGCTGAAACCGTCTTCGATCAGCACCGACAACAGATACGCGGAACACAGGATCGCCAGGGTCCACAGTACCTGCTTGACGATGAAGCTGCCGAATGCCACATACCCCGACAGCAGGCTGGCGACGCTGGTAATCAGCACCGCCCACGTCACTGCCACCAGCACCGATACCCAGAACGGGCGCGGCGGCACCCGGCCGTCTTCGTCAGCCTGGCGCGCCTGCTGGTGCCGGCTGGTGCAGCGGCGCAGCCCCCAGGCCAGCGTGGCGGCCAATGCCAGCGCGGCCAGCGCGGCCACCCAAATAGTGGTGGTCAGGCTGGTATTGAGCAGCACCGGCAATTGGTCGGCCAGCCAGATCACGACCACCAGCACGCCCAGCACAATGGGCAGGTGGCGCAGCCCCTGCGCAACCGAGTCGTGAATGGCCGGCAGGCGCCAGGTGGAACGGTCGGGCGACAGCAGCGCGTGGCCCAGCCCGGCCACATAGCCGCCGAAGCACACCACCGCCACCAGGCTGCCCAGCACGTCGCCGGTGTCGTCCGACAGAGTAGCGTCCCAGGTCAGGCCGATGTGCAGCAGTTTGGCGATCAGGCCCGGCGTGGCCACGGCCAGCACTACCACGCTCACGGCCAGGAACGAGCGCCGCAGGCGGCCGGGCGGCACGCGGGTGGCGGTCAGCCTGACCAGCAGGCGGCTGCACGCGGCCCGCAGCAGCAGTACCGCGCCGATGGCCAGGGCCAACACCGCCCAGATGCCGCCCGGAGTCGAGCCCGCGGCCTGCCGCAGCTCATCGGCCAGGAAGCCCAGGCGCCGCAGGTCGCGCGGCAGGTCGCCCCGCAATTCCGACCAGAATGGCGTGCCCAGCAGCGAATCGCGCCGTTCGCCCAGCCGGGCCTGGAACTGGTTGCGCCGCAAGGTGGATATCTGTTCGGCGGTCTGCGCCGCTTCGACCGACAGCAGCCGCGCCAGCTTGGTCTGCGAATCCAGCGCCCGGCTGCTTTTCTGCAACTGTGCCCGCTGGGCGGCCACATCGGGGGCTTCGCGCGTGCCGGCCGGCGGCTCGCCCAGTTCGGTCAGGCGCGCCGTGACGCTGGACAATTGCGGCGCCAGCGCCTCGGCCAGCGCATCGGCGCGCGACTGGATATCCAGCACATCGGTGCGCCACTTCACCAGCTGCGCATCTTCGCCGCCGTCTTCCAGGTGCTTGCGGATGTCATCGATCTGCTTGCGGGCATCGGCTAGCGCCGATTCGGCCTCGGCGGCATCGGGGGGCCGTTCGGGCTGGGCAGCCGCCAGGACGGCCGTGCCTGCCAGCAGGCACATCAGCAGGACGGCCAGCAGGCGCGGCCAGAAAGCGCGTCGCGCGCATTGGAGCAGCATCATGATAGGAGAACCTCGCGCTCCTCTTTCCGAGCGCGCAGCATAGCAAGCCTGCCGCGGCGGGATGCAACAAAACCTGTGCGCATGCCGGTCTGGGACATACGCAATTACCGGCTCAACGTTTGGATTCAGTTTCGCCGGACGCCGCCCGGCCCGGGCCGCACGAGGTCAGGCTGTCGCGCGAGCGTTCCAGCTCGTCGCGGATCCACTGGCGCAGCGCCGACAGCGGCGGCCAGTCGCGCAAAACGGGGGGATACACCAGATGATACGTATCGGCGGGCTCGAAATCCACGCTGATGGGCGATACCTTCACCAGCCGGCCGGCGCACAAGGCGTCGGCCGCCAGCAATTCCCGGCTCAGCGCCAGGCCCAGTCCTTGTTCCACGGCCTGCAGCATCAGGCCGGCGTCATTGAAGGTGGCCACCGGCGTCACGTCCACTGTCAGGCCGGCCGCGGCGAACCATTGGCGCCACAATTCCTTGTCGCCCAGCAGTGGCTGGCCCGCCAGGGTTTCCGGCTGGCTGTCGGCCAGCTGCCGGGCGGTGGCCGGCGAGGCCAGCACGATCAAGGGCATGTGCATGTCCTCGAACAAAGGGTCGGACACCACGCCGGGCCAGGGGCCCTTGCCCGAGCGCAGCGCCGCGTGCAGCCCTTCGCGCTGCAGGTCGGCCACCTGCTGCGAAGTCTCGATTTCCAGGGTCAGGCCCGGGTGCCGCTCGCGCCAGCGCGCCATGCGCGGCAGCAGCCAGCGTTGCGCAAAAGACGGCAGCACCGATACGCGCAGGCGCTGGCCGGCCCCGCGCGCCACCGACGCCGCAGCCTGCACGCCGTCATCCAGCTGCGCCAGGGCGCATTGCACGCTGCGCAGCAGCGCTTCGCCCGCACTGTTCAGCACCACGCGCCGGCCGCGCCGGTCGAACAGTTCGAAACCCAATTGCTCTTCCAGCCCGCGGATCTGCTGGCTGATGGCGCTGTGCGTCAGGTGCAGGCGTTCGGCGGCGGCGCGCAGGTTCTGCAGTTCGGCCACGGCGCGAAAGGCGGGCAGGGTATTCAAGGGCAGGCGGCTCATGTTGGTAAGCATAACCGACCAATATGGGCAGAACAATGCGCTACACAAGCGGTGTTTGGGCTTATACGCTTACCAGTGTGGAATACACCTCTGGGAGACCCGCATGGAATCGCAATGCATACTTAATACTGCACCCGCCAGCCCGCCCGCCAGCGGGCTCGCCGTCCGGGTCGGGGCCTGGCGCGAAGCCTGTGCGGCCTGGTGGCTGGGAATCCAGGCACGCCGCGCCTGCCACCGTACCGCCAGTTTGCTCAGCGATCTCGACGAACACATCCTGCGCGACATTGGTGCGCCCGCCTGGGCGCTGCGCGAAAGCGAGGCGCTGCGGCAAATCGAGCACAACCGGCGCAATCAGTGGCTGCGCACATAGCCTCGTGAAGGACGAATGGCGGGGGCAGGCAGGGGCCTGGAAATTCGTGTATAGTCTCGCTCTTTCGCGGTTCGGGCAGCGGTTTTCCTGGGCGGCGAAGCAGGAAGGAAGCGGGAAGTCGAAGCGGCGGAGCTGATTTGACAGGGTTTAAAAAAGGCCGCATA
>Ga0222427_100658_pt1 | contig 38208 bp, 32 predicted proteins | sample 2B20Ametagenome_FD_182890 | JGI IMG/M metagenome (GOLD analysis project Ga0222427, IMG submission 182890) | Enriched microbial communities from leaf-cutter ant dump, University of Wisconsin, Madison, United States - 2B20A (version 2) | ecosystem: Environmental > Terrestrial > Nest > Insects nest...
AGCCTGACCCCGGAAGACCAGGACTACCTGGCGCGCAACCTGTTCGCCTTCTTCAAGCGCGATTACCGTCGCGTGGCGCAGTTGCACATCGATTCCGGCTGGGTGCCGGCGCAGACCAAGCTCAACGAATTCGAAGCGGCGATCCGCACCGTGTGCGAGCCGATATTCGAGAAACCGCTCAAGGACATCTCCTTCGGCCAGGTGCTGATGCGCCTGTTCCAGACCGCGCGGCGCTTCAACATGGAAGTCCAGCCGCAACTGGTGCTGTTGCAGAAGACCCTGCTGAACATCGAAGGCCTGGGCCGCCAGCTGTATCCGGACCTGGACCTGTGGAGCACAGCTCAGCCGTTCCTCGAACGCTGGATGCGCGACCGGGTCAGCCCCAAGACCCTGCTGCAGAACCTGCACAGCCAGGTAGAACAAGTCCCGCACCTGGCCAACATGACCCGCGACCTGCTCGAACGCATGTCGCAGCCGCACCTCAACGACCCGCCAGCGCCGTGGAAGCAGCAGGACCACTGGGCTCTGCGTCTGCTTGGCGCGGCCCTGCTGGGCGGTGGCGCGGTGCTTGCCACCGGTGCCGAACAGATCGCCGCCACCAGCGCCTGGCCCGCCTGGCTGATGCTGGCCGCCGGCCTTTATCTGGTGGTTCGCCGATAGCCAGCCGCGCCACCGACTGGCACACTAGCCGCCGGCATCGGCGCGGGGCCGTGGCCTGATTTGGGAGTCGAACATGAAAGACTGGCTGGACGAGATCAAGTGGGACAGCAACGGCCTGGTACCGGCCATCGCCCAGGACCACAAGACCGGGCGCGTGCTGATGATGGCCTGGATGAACCGTGAGTCCCTGGCCCTGACCGCCGCCGAGCAGCGCGCCATCTACTGGTCGCGCTCCCGTGGCAAACTGTGGCGCAAGGGCGAGGAGTCCGGCCACGTGCAGAAACTGCACGAGCTGCGCCTGGACTGCGACGCCGACGTGATCATCCTGATGGTCGAGCAACTGGGCCACATCGCCTGCCATACCGGCCGCGAAAGCTGCTTCTACCGCGTCTTCGAAGACGGCCAGTGGAAGATCGTCGACCCGGTCCTGAAGGACCCGAACGCCATCTACAACGCAGGACACTGAACATGAGCGACACCCTGGGCCGCCTGGCCGAAGTACTGGAAGCCCGCAAGGGCGCGGCCCCCGACAGCTCCTACGTGGCAAGCCTGTATCACAAGGGCCTGAACAAGATCCTGGAGAAGGTCGGCGAGGAGTCGGTCGAAACCATCATTGCCGCCAAGGACGCCGCCGTCAGCGGCGACTGCAGCGATGTCATCTATGAAACCGCCGACCTGTGGTTCCATAGCCTGGTCATGCTTTCAGCCCTGGGCCAGCACCCACAAGCGGTGCTGGACGAGCTGGAGCGCCGCTTCGGACTTTCGGGCCACGACGAAAAGGCCGCCCGCCAGCCATCGGCGTAACTGAATTCATTCGAGGAATTGCACCATGGGTATTTTTGACTGGAAACACTGGATCGTCCTGCTGGTCGTCGTGGTACTGGTGTTCGGCACCAAGAAGCTGAAGAACTTCGGCAGCGACCTGGGCGAGTCCATCAAGGGCTTCAAGAAGGCCATGAACGAAGACGAAAAACCGGCGGAGCCAACCGCTCCCACCGCGCAACCGTCCCAGCCGGTCCCACCGCAGTCCGCCCCGCTGAACCAGCCGCACACCTATGACGGCGAGGTCCAGAAGGTCCAGGAACCTGCAAGGAAAGAGTGATCCCATGTTCGGCATCAGCTTCAGCGAGTTGCTGCTCGTCGGCCTGGTCGCCCTGGTGGTGCTCGGTCCCGAGCGCCTGCCCGGCGCGGCCCGCACCGCCGGCCTGTGGATCGGCCGGCTCAAGCGCAGCTTCAATTCCATCAAGCAGGAAGTCGAACGCGAGATCGGCGCCGACGAGATTCGTCGGCAACTGCACAACGAGCACATTCTCTCGATGGAGCAGGAAGCCCGGCGCATCCTCAATCCGCAGAGCGTGACCCCGGACCCGGCCACCACGCCAGGCAGCCAGCCGATCGTCGAGCCCGCACCTGTGGCACAAACCACGCCAGTGCCGCCCGCCGCGCCTGACGCCGCACCGGTCACGCCGCCGCCCACCGAACCGAACCAACCGCCGCGAGCCCCATGAGCGAGATTCCGGAACACGACCAGCCGATGCCGCTGGTGTCGCACCTCACCGAACTGCGGACCCGCCTGCTGCGCTGCGTGGCGGCGGTCTTCCTGATCTTCGCCGGGCTGTTCTCCTTCGCCCAGCAGATCTACACCCTGGTCTCGGCGCCACTGCGCGCGCACCTGCCGGCCAACGCGACGATGATCGCCACCGACGTGGCCTCGCCGTTCCTCACGCCGTTCAAGCTGACCATGATCGTCTCGCTGTTCCTGGCGATCCCGTTCATCCTCTACCAGATCTGGGGCTTCATCGCGCCGGGGCTGTACCGCCATGAAAAGCGCGTGGCCATTCCCCTGCTGGTCTCCAGCATCCTGCTGTTCTACGCCGGCATGGCCTTCGCCTACTTCCTGGTGTTCCCGCTGATCTTCGGCTTCTTCGCCAGTGCCACCCCCGAGGGCGTGTCGATGATGACCGACATCGCCAGCTACCTCGACTTCGTCATGACCCTGTTCTTCGCCTTCGGCGTGGCCTTCGAGATTCCGGTGGCCGTGGTGCTGCTGGTGTGGATCGGCGTCGTGGACGTGCAGTACCTGCGCAAGATCCGCCCGTACGTGATCATCGGCTGCTTCGTGGTCGGCATGATCCTGACCCCGCCGGACATCTTCTCGCAGACCCTGCTGGCGGTGCCGATGTGGATGCTGTTCGAGATCGGCGTGCTGTTCGGCGGCCTGGTGCGCAAGCGCAGCCAGGAACACGACAGCGGCAACGACACCCCTGACGACCAGCCGCCAGCGACCCAGGCGTGAACCTGCTGCTGCTTGAGGAGGCCGACTTCATCGCGGCCGACCGTGCGGTCCTGAGCGACCGCCGCTTCACCCATATGCAGGAGATCCACCGCGTTGCGGTAGGTGACAGCCTGCGCGTCGGCCGCCTCGGCGGTCTGATGGGCCAGGCCCGGGTCGAACGTCTGGAAGGCCATGAGGCCGAGCTGTCACTGAGCTTCGACCAGGCCCCGCCAGCCAAGCTGCCGCTGACCCTGGTCCTCGCCCTGCCACGGCCGAAGATGCTCCGCCGGGTGTTCCAGACCATCGCCACCATGGGCGTGGCGAAGCTGGTGCTGGTCAACAGCTACCGGGTGGAAAAGAGCTTCTGGCAGACCCCCTTCCTCGACCCCGACAACATCCGCGAAAACCTTATCCTCGGCCTGGAACAGGCCCGCGATACGGTGCTGCCGGAAGTCATCATCGAGAAGCGCTTCAAGCCCTTCGTCGAAGACCGCCTGCCCGCCATCGCCGCCGGCACCCTCGGCCTGGTCGGCCACCCCGGTAACCACCCACCCTGCCCGCGTGGCGTCGACGAAGCGGTGACCCTGGCCATCGGTCCGGAAGGCGGCTGGATCCCCTACGAAGTCGATCTGCTGGGCAAGGCCGGACTCAACCCGGTGCAGCTTGGCGAGCGCATCCTGCGCGTGGAAACCGCTGTCACAGCGCTGCTGGCCCGGCTTTTCTGAGCCAATTCCCACACCGTCCATAAGACTATTGGCTACCTCTTTGGCCCCGGATTAGACGCATTTGTCATCTTCAGTTTTGTAGCGCCAGGCCGATTTAGGAAGACAGCATAAAAATATCTGCCACGCCTGACAGAACCGGAGTTACCGCATGTACCGTTGGATGGCCCAGCACCTGGGGAACGTGAGCGTCAACCGTAAATTGGGGATCGGCTTCAGCATCGTCCTGCTGCTGACACTGGTCATCACTTTCACCGGCTGGCAGGGTCTCGGCGGCGTCACCAGCCGGGGTGACAAGCTCGGCGAGATCTCCGAGGTGTACCAGGCCACCCAGACCCTGCGCATCGCCCGGCAGACCTACGAACACAATCGCGATGCCGCCTCCAGCGCCCTGGTGGAAAAGGCCCTGGCCTCGCTGGATACGACCCTGGAGAAGGTGCGCAAGCGCATCGACGAGCCCCAGGACAGCCAGCGTCTGACCCAGCAGAGCCAGGCGGTACGCGCCTATGAAAGCGCCTTCGCCGACATGAAGCGCGCCGCCGACGCCCGCGAAGCCGCCCGCGCCATCCTCGGCAGCAGCGCCGACAAGGCCGCTGCCCTGCTCGACCAGGTCCAGCAGGCGCTGCTGCAGAACGGCGATATCGTGGTGTTCAACAACGCGGTAGAGACGGCGAAGCTGCTGCAACAGGCGCGCTTCCAGGTCCGCGGCTACACCTACAGCGGCAAGGACGAATTCCAGGCCACCGCGCTGACTGCCATCGACCAGGCCCTGGCCCTGATCAAGGCGCTGCCGGACAAGGTCCCGGCGGAACACCACGGCAACCTGTCGGCCACCGCCGAGGCACTCAACGCCTATCGCGGCGCCGTGGTCCAGGTCGGCACGGCTCAGGAAGCCAGCGACAAGTCCCTGGCCGAGATGGGCAAGCTGGGCACCCGCCTGCTCGACCTGAGCATGGAGCTGACCCAATCGCAGACGCAGATCCGCGACAACGAATCCCAACACGCCAAATCCATGCTCGGCCTGGCCACCGTGCTTGCCCTGCTCTTCGGCATCATCGCCGCCTGGGCCATCACCCGGCAGATCGTCGTGCCGCTGCGCCACACCCTGACCGCCGTCGACCGCATCGCCGGTGGCGACCTCAGTCACGATCTGATCGACCAGCGCCGCGACGAACTGGGCCAGTTGCAACGCAGCATGCAGCGCATGACCGTCAGCCTGCGCGAGCTGATCGGCGGCATCGGCGATGGTGTCACCCAGATTGCCAGCGCCGCCGAAGAGCTGTCGGCGGTGACCGAGCAGACCAGCGCCGGGGTCAACAACCAGAAGGTCGAGACTGACCAGGTAGCCACCGCCATGAACGAAATGGCCGCCACCGTGCACGAAGTCGCGCGCAACGCCGAGGAAGCCTCGGAAGCGGCGAAGATGGCCGACAACCAGGCCCGCGAAGGCGATCGCGTGGTCGCCGAGGCGATTGCCCAGATCGAACGCCTGGCCAAGGAAGTGGGCAACTCCAGCGAGGCCATGGGCCGGCTCAAAGCCGAAAGCGACAAGATCGGCAGCGTGCTGGACGTGATCAAGTCAGTGGCCGAGCAGACCAACCTGCTGGCCCTCAACGCCGCCATCGAAGCAGCCAGGGCCGGTGAAGCCGGACGTGGCTTCGCCGTGGTCGCCGATGAAGTGCGCAGCCTGGCCCAGCGTACCCAGCAGTCCACCGAGGAAATCGAAGAGCTGATCGCCGGTCTGCAAAGCGGCACCCAGCAGGTGGCGGCGGTGATGGACAACAGCCGCAGCCTGACCGACAACAGCGTGCAACTGACCCGCAGTGCCGGGGTGTCGCTGGAGACCATCACCAAAACCGTGTCGTCGATCCAGTCGATGAACCAGCAGATTGCCGCAGCGGCAGAGCAGCAGAGTGCGGTGGCGGAAGAGATCAACCGCAGCGTGATGAACGTGCGGGATGTGTCGGACCAGACGGCGTCGGCGAGTGAGGAAACGGCGGCGTCCAGTGTTGAGCTGGCGCGGCTGGGGACGCATTTGCAGGGGCTGGTGTCGCGCTTCCGTCTGTAGCTTCAGGTTGTCCTTGAGGGCCTCATCGCTGGCAAGCCAGCTCCCACAATGCAGTCACTGTGGGAGCTGGCTTGCCAGCGATAGGGCCTGGAAGATCAATGAAGCTTAAAGAACCTGACGCAGGAAAGCCTGTGCCCGCAGGTCCTTCGGCGCCGTGAAGAACTGCTCCGGCGGCGAGTCTTCCAGCAACTTGCCGTGATCGAAGAACAGCACCCGATCCGCCACTTCCCGGGCAAAGCCCATTTCGTGGGTGACGCAGACCATGGTCATGCCTTCCTGGGCCAGGGTCTTCATCACATCCAGCACCTCGCCGACCATCTCCGGGTCGAGCGCCGAGGTCGGTTCGTCGAACAGCATCACCTTCGGTTCCATCGCCAACGCCCGGGCAATCGCCACGCGCTGTTGCTGACCGCCGGAGAGCCGCGACGGATACTCGTTGGCCTTCTGCCCGATCCCCACCTTCTCCAGCAACGCCTTGGCCTTGGCCTCGCGCTCGGCCTTGCCGCGCTTGCGCACGACCTTCTGCGCCAGGCAAAGGTTTTCCAGCACGGTCATGTGCGGGAACAGGTTGAAGTGCTGGAACACCATGCCGACTTCACGGCGATAGGCGTTGATGTCGGTCTTCGGGTCAGCCAGTTGCAGGCCGTCGATGGCAACGCTGCCGGAGTCGAAGGATTCCAGGCCGTTGAGGCAACGCAGGAAGGTCGACTTGCCCGAGCCCGACGGGCCGAGCACCACCAGCACTTCGCCACGGGCGACCTGGGTGGTGACGTTATCCACAGCCCGCACCACCATGCCGCGGGTGTCGAAGACTTTGGTCAGATCACGGACTTCAATCACTTTGCGCAAGCCTCCGCTCGAGCCGGCTGGCGATTTGCGACAGCGGCAGGTTGATCAGCAGGTACAAGCCAGCGACACAGAACCAGATCTCGAAGGTGGAGAACGAGGTGGTAATCGCTTCGCGGCCGCTCTTGGTCAGCTCGGTGATGGCGATCACCGAGACCAGCGAGGTGTCCTTGACCAGGCTGATGAACTGCCCGGCCAGTGGCGGCAGCACGCGCTTGAAGGCCTGCGGCAGGATCACATGGCGCATCGACTGCGAGGCGTTCAGGCCCAGGGAGCGGGCCGCCTCGTTCTGGCCCTTGGCGATGGACTGCACGCCGGCACGGACGATCTCGGCCACGTAGGCGCCGGTGAACAGCGCCAGCGCCGCCACCCCGGCGAACTCCCGGGACAGGTTGAGCACGGTACCGATGAAGAAATAGAAGATGAAGATCTGCACCAGCAGCGGCGTGCCGCGCACCAGTTCGACGTAGACGGTGGACAGGTCGCGCAGGGTCGGGTTGCTGGACAACCGGCACAGCCCGGCGAACAGGCCGATCACCAGGCCGGCGATACCCGAGGCCACGGAGATCCAGATGGTGGTCCACAGGCCCCAGGCCAGCGGGCCGGCGGCCCAGTGGTGGGTCAGGCCGATGACATCGCCTTCGGCCACGTCGTCGCCCTGGGACAGCTGCACGCTGGCCTGATCAACTTCCAGCACCTGGTCGTTGCCGTCTTCATCACGCAGGGTCACCACGGCGGTGTCGCCCTTGCGCACGATCTCCTGCACGGTGCCGTAGCCAGCGGCGCGGTGGGCTTCTTCGGCCTGGTAGGCGAAGTACTGCGGCACACGGTTCCAGCGCCACTCGTAGGAAATCATCGAGGTGGCGAAATACAGACTCAGCGCCAGTCCGACCAGGACCAGCGCGGTCAGCCCGTGCCAGGGCCACTGGGCTTTCTTGTGTTTGATCACGTTGCGGGTTCCGTAAATGCGAACGCGCAGGACAAGCCTGCGCGTCGGGTTTCAAGCCTGGGCGTGGCGCCTGGGCCTTATTCCATGTCCTTCAGCCAGTCGGTCTTCTTGAACCACTTGTCGTGGATTCGATCGTAGGTGCCGTCGTGCTTGATCTGGTGCAGGAAGTTGTTGATGAAGTTGATGCTGTCGTAGTCGCCTTTCTTCAGGCCGAAGGCCAGCGGCTCGTAGGTGAACGGCTTGTCCAGGTAGACCAGCTTGCCTGCACCGACCTTGGTCAGGGCGACGACGTTGTACGGGGCGTCGTAGACGAAGGCATCGGCCTTGCCGTTGACCACGTCGAGCACACCTTCCTGCTCGTTGTCGTAGCCGTGGTACTGGGCCTTGCTGATCATTTTCTTGGCCATCATCTCGCCGGTGGTGCCCAGCTTGGAGGTCAGGCGGTATTCGGCGCTGTTCAGGTCCTTGTACGACTTGACCTTGCCCTCCAGTTCCTTGCGGATCAGCAGGGTCTGGCCAACGACGATGAAGGGCTCGCTGAAGTTCAGCTTCAGGTTGCGTTCCTGGGTCAGGGTCATGCCGCTGCCGATCATGTCGAACTTGTTGGTCATCAGGGCCGGGATGATGCCGTCGTAGGCGGTGGAGACCAGCTCCAGCTTGACGCCCATGGACTTGGCCATGGCCTTGAGGATGTCCACTTCGAAGCCGATGATCTCGCCACGCTTGTTGGTCATCTCGAAGGGCATGTAGGTCGGGTCCATGCCCACGCGCAGGGTGCCGCGCTTGACCGCGTCATCGATCACGCCGGCCTGGGCCGAGCACACCGCCACGGTGGCCGCGACGCCGGCCAGCAGCATCGACAGAGACTTCTTGAACATCACCACTTCCCCCAAACAAGAGAACCCACGAATTTTATTGTGTGCGCGAAAAGTCCTACAGACGTCGCGCCATAGTCGGGGTGGGATGCTAACGCATGAGCGGCACGGGACCTAGCGCCCGTGAAGACTTTGTTACTTATTGATACCAGAAAATGACAACGGGGCGACGAATGTCGCCCCGTTGCGGGTCAGGCGTTGGCCAGGGCCGGCTGGGGTGCCGGCTCCGGATGCAGCGGCAGCAGTGGCGAGTGCGGATCGTTGGCGATCGACTTGCGCCAGACCTGCAGCCAGGCCGAGTTCTCCTCGGCCCAGACCTGGTCGTGCAGACGGGCCAGGGCCACCGGATCGCTGAGCAGTGCCAGGCGGGTATTGCCGTCCAGCCCGGACGGGCCGACCTCCAGGGCCTTGGCGATGCGCTCGGCACGCAGCGCTTCGATCGGCTCGGCGATACCGTGGCGGGCAGTGGCCAGGGCGCAGGCCAGGGCGTTTTGCTTCGGATCGACCACCGCGCGGACGAAGCCGTCGCGCAGCGCGTGCCAGCGGTTCTCGTGGGTGTACTGGTCGGTAGACAGCAGTTCCTGCGGCGTCGAGTACTCCTCGGGGATCAGGAACAGCTTCTCGTCCTTGGCGCGCAGGCCCAGGTTGACCCGGCTGGAGATCACCGACACCGGGATCGACAGGGTCAGCGAACCAACGATCGGCACCAGCCACCACAGGAAGCTCGGGTTCAGCCAGGCCACCAGCAGCGCCCAGGCCACACCCAGCAGGGTCTGCGGGCCATGGCGACGGACCGCTTCGCTCCACGGGGTGGAGTCGTCGTCACGCTGCGGCGAGTTCCAGGTCGCGGCCCAGCCGAGGAAGGCGGCCAGGACGAAACGGGTGTGGAAGATCATCCGCACCGGCGCCAGCAGCATGGAGAACAGCATCTCCAGGAGCATCGACATCGTGACCTTGATCCGGCCGCCGTACTCTTTCGCGCCCTTGGCCCAGATCAGGATGACGCTGAGCAGCTTGGGCAGGAACAGCAGCACGATGGTGGTGGAGAACAGCGCGATGGCTTTTTCCGGGTGCCACTGCGGCCACAGCGGGTACAACTGCCGTGGTTCGAGAAAGTACTGCGGCTCCATCAGGGTGTTGGTCGCCAGCAACGCCGTCGACAGCACCAGGAAGAAGAACCACAACGGCGCCGACAGGTAGGACATCACCCCGGTGAGGAACACCGCGCGGTGCACCGGGTGCATGCCCTTGACCAGGAACAGGCGGAAGTTCATCAGGTTGCCGTGGCACCAGCGACGGTCGCGCTTGAGCTCGTCGAGCAGGTTCGGCGGCAGTTCTTCGTAGCTGCCCGGCAGGTCGTAGGCGATCCACACGCCCCAGCCGGCACGACGCATCAGCGCGGCTTCGACGAAGTCGTGGGAGAGGATCGCACCGGCGAAGGCGCCCTTGCCCGGCAACGGCGCCAGGGCGCAATGCTCGATGAAGGGTTTCATGCGGATGATCGCGTTGTGACCCCAGTAGTGCGACTCGCCCAGCTGCCAGAAGTGCAGGCCGGCGGTGAACAGCGGGCCGTAGACGCGGGTGGCGAACTGCTGCATGCGCGCATACAGGGTGTCCATGCCCGAAGCCTTCGGCGCGGTCTGGATGATCCCGGCATCCGGGTTGGCTTCCATCAGGCGCACCAGGCTGGTGAGGCATTCGCCGCTCATCACGCTGTCGGCGTCGAGTACCACCATGTAGCGGTAGTCCCCCCCCCAACGACGGCAGAAGTCGTCGAGGTTGCCGCTCTTGCGTTTCACGCGGCGACGGCGGCGACGGTAGAAGATCCGCCCGAAGCCGTTGGTTTCGCGGCAGACGTCCAGCCAGGCCTGTTGCTCGGCGACGGCGATGTCGGTGTCGTTGGTGTCGCTGAGGACGAAGAAGTCGAAGCGGTCGAGGTCACCGGTGGCGGCAACCGACTCGAAGGTGGCGCGCAAGCCGGCGAACACCCGCGGTACGTCTTCGTTGCAGATCGGCATGACCAGGGCGGTGCGAGCGCCCTTCTCGATCGGCTCGTTGCCGGCGCTGCTTCCGGAGATCCGGTATTTGTCGCGCCCGGTGAGCAGTTCGAGGAAGCCCATCAAGGCGGTCCAGAAACCTGCCGAGACCCAGCAGAAAAGGATGCCGAAGAGGATCAGGATGGTGGTCTGCAGCGCATACGGCCAGACCTGGGTAGCGGTCTGCAGCAGCGGTTGGTGCATCACCTCTTCGAGGTCGACGAAGGACCAGCCCTGGTACGGCAGGATGCCTTTCATGTACCAACCGGCGACCAGGGTCTGGCCGATCATCAGGGCCAGCAGGATATAGCGGCGCATCGAGCCGACCCAGCGCCAGCGCGCGGCCGGCAGCTCGCGTTTTTCCGGAGCCGGCGCGTTGGTGCGCCCGGTCAGCCGGCGCCAGCCGCGAATCAGGATGTTGGTCCGCCATGGTTCGGGAACGACCCGGGTGCGACGGATCGGCGGGGTCGCCTTGAGGCAGACCCGGCCGCGGGCGTCGAGGCCGAGCATCTCGGCCTCTTCCATATCGGCAGCCGTGAGCAGATTCAGCCGGCTGCCCACCGAACCCTGGGTGGGCTCGGCATCGGCAGTGGCTGGCTGCGCCGACAGGCGCTGGTGCAACTCGCTGAACGAGTTGCAGCTGGCGAGTTCCGCCCGCTGCTCGTCGCTCAGTGGTAGGTGGGCCAGATATTCGCCAAGCGACTCCGGCCGTGCTGAAGAGTTACTCATCGGCAGGCAACTGATAGCTCCAGGTCTCGGTCAGCACCTGTTCGGTGGTGGCCGGGGCCTCGGTGGTGGGCGCCGCTTCGGCGGCAGGCTGCTCGGCAGGTTGCTCGGCCTTCGCGGTTTTTGCCGCGGCCTTGTCATGCTTCGCAGGTTTTTCCTGTTTCTTCGGCTCTTCCTGCTTTTCAGGCTTGGCCGGCTCGACCGGCACATCGCGAACCAGGGCAGCGCGCATTTCCACGGCCTTGCCCGGATCCTTGACCTTCATCCGCAGGGTCAGGCGCCAGCCCTTGATTTCAGGGTTGTAGCGCAGGTTGTTTTCCACCAGCTCGGCATTGTCGTCCAGGCTGACCTGGCTGCGTACCGGGGTGTCTTCCGCCAGCTTGGCCAGCGCCGGGCCTTCGAAGTCGACCAGGAAGGCCACGCTGCCGTCAGGCTGGCGAATCAGGTTGGATTGCTTGACGTCGCCGGTGGAGCGCATGGTCTGCTTGACCCAGCCTAGTTCAGGCGAGTGGAAAGCGTCTTCGTCCATGGTCCAGTGCAGGCGGTATTCGTAGTCGATCGAGGTGCCTGGCTCCGGCAGTTTCTCCGGGCTCCAGAAGGCCACGATGTTGTCGTTGGTCTCGTCGGCGGTCGGGATCTCGACCAGGTCGACGGTGCCCTTGCCCCAGTCGCCCTTCGGCTCGATCCAGGTGCTTGGACGCTTCTGGTAGTTGTCATCCAGGTCTTCGAAGTAGCTGAACGCGCGGTTGCGCTGCAGCAGACCGAAGCCGCGCGGGTTTTCCACGCTGAAGTTGCTCACGGCCAGGTGTTTCGGGTTGTTCAGCGGACGCCACAGCCATTCGCCGTTGCCGGCGTGGATCGACAGGCCTTCGGAGTCGTGCAGCGAAGGACGGTAGTTCGGCACGCGGGACGGCTGGTTGGCGCCGAACAGGTACATGCTGGTCAGCGGGGCGATGCCCAGGCGGCTGACGTGGTCACGCAGGAAGACTTTCGACTGCACGTCGACGATGGTGTCCGAACCCGGACGCAGGATCAGCTTGTAGGCGCCGGTGGAGCGTGGCGAATCCAGCAGGGCGTAGATCACCAGGTGCTTGTCGCCGACGTTCGGGCGCTCGACCCAGAACTCGGTGAAGCGCGGGAACTCTTCGCCGGACGGCAGCGCGGTGTCGATCGCCAGGCCACGGGCCGACAGGCCGTACACCTGGCCCTTGCCGACCACGCGGAAGTAGCTGGCGCCGAGCAGGGTCATGATTTCGTCCTGCTTGTCCGCCTTGTTGATCGGATAGAGGACGCGGAAACCGGCGTAGCCGAGCTTTTCGGTGGCCTTGGCGTCGAACTGCAGGTCGCCGAAGTCGAAGCGGCTCGGGTCGTACTTGATCTCTTCGACGGTGGTGGCGGTGACTTCGTTGATTTTCACCGGTGTGTCGAAGTGCATGCCCTGGTGATAGAAGGACAGCTCGAACGGGGTTTTCTCCCCGGCCCACTCGGCTTTTTCAGCGCGGAAGCGGATCTTCTGGTAGTCGGCGAACTTCATGTCGCGGAACACGGCAGGCAGATTGCTTTTCGGTGCTTCGTATTTCTGTCCGGCCAGGTCCTTCGCCTTGGCCGCCACGTCGTCAAGGTTGAACGCCCAGAGCTGGCCGGAGCCGAGCAGGCACATCAGTGCCGAACCCGCGATCAGGGCCTTGCGCAGCCGGCTGGCAGGCATTCTTGAAGCATTAAAGGGACTTACAATCACGAGCAACCCTCGCCGAATACAGATCTAAAGAACCAACGGCCAGCGACACATGCCGGGTTGGCGAGCACTGTTCGGACTCCGAAAGGGCGCAATGATTCCCCAAACGGTTCCGGACAGTTCTCGAGTCAGAGTGAAACAGGCCGTCGAACGCCGGCCCACGTAGCGCGCGATTATCTAGCAGGCTGCGTTACAACGCATCAGGGCCAGCGAACTATTTTTGCTGTGAAACCCCTTGTTTTCCTGCAAACAGGGGGATTTTTGCCTTCATATTTGTAACATAAATGTTACCGGGCCATCATTGACCAGGTGAACCTGCATGTCGGCACCGAAGCGACCACTGCCGACAGTCCCGTGCTTGAGCCTCGCCTGGGCCAGCAGGTAGTCGAACAATTCGGCGCCGAGGGCCGGCGGCGCAGCGGTGGAGAAGCTCGGACGCAGGCCGCTGCGGGTGTCGGCGGCCAGGGTGAACTGGGACACCAGCAGCAGGCCGCCGTCGATGTCCTTGAGCGACAGGTTCATCTTGCCCTGTGGATCGCTGAAGACCCGGTAATTGAGCAATTTGTGCAGGAGCTTGTCGGCGTGTTCCGGGGTGTCGCCGGGTTCCACCGCGACCAGCACCATCAGGCCCTGGTCGATGGATCCGACGATTTCCCCCTCCACTTCCACGCGCGCGCCACGCACGCGTTGCAGCAACCCCTTCATGCTTCGTCCAGAGGCAGATCGAGCAGGCGTCGGGCCATCTGGTCGGCGGCGCGCACCAGGGCGTCGGTGATGCCCGGCTCCGAGGCTGCGTGGCCAGCATCGCGAATCACCTTGAGTTCGCTGTTCGGCCAGGCCTGGTGCAGTTCCCAGGCGTTGTCCAGCGGGCAGATCACGTCATAGCGGCCATGCACGATCACCGCCGGCAGGTGGGCGATCTTCGGCATGTCGCGGATCAGCTGGTTGTCTTCGAGGAAGGCGTTGTTGACGAAGTAGTGGCATTCGATGCGGGCGATCGACAGCGCGCGCTGCGGCTCGGAGAAGCGGTCGACCACCAGCGGGTTCGGGCGCAGGGTCGCGGTGCGGCCCTCCCAGGTGGACCAGGCCTTGGCCGCGTGCATCTGGGCGATCTGGTCGTTGCCGGTCAGGCGCTTGTGGAAGGCCTGGACCAGGTTGTCGCGTTCCTCAGGCGGGATCGGTGCGATGTAGTCCTGCCAGTAATCAGGGAACAGGCGGCTGGCGCCACCGGTCTGGTAGAACCACTCGATCTCCTGCGGACGGCAGAGGAAGATGCCGCGCAGGATCAGGCCATGGACGCGCTCGGGATGGGTCTGGGCGTAGGCCAGGGCCAGGGTCGAACCCCAGGAGCCGCCGAACAGCACCCACTTGTCGATGCCGAGGTGCTTGCGGATGCGTTCGAGGTCTTCGACCAGGTGCCAGGTGGTGTTGTTTTCCAGGCTGGCATGGGGGGTGGAACGGCCGCAGCCGCGCTGGTCGAAGGTGATGATGCGGTAGACGGTGGGGTCGAAATAGCAGCGGCTCTGGGCATCGCAACCGGCGCCAGGGCCACCGTGGATGAACACCACCGGCAGACCTTCCGGGGAACCACTTTCATCGACGTACAGTACATGCGGTGCTTCGACTGCCAGATCGTGCCGGGCGTAGGGTTTGATCTGTGGGTACAAGGTCTGCATTACGCACTCCGTGTGGGAATTATTCTGCCGTGGGGCATCATAAACCCGAATTGCGCTTTGAGCATGCCCCGTTGGGTCAAGTGTTCTTCAGGTAGTTGGAGGGTGAGGCTGATGGCCCTATCGCCGGCAACGCCGGCTCCCACAGGTATCGTGTGCACCGCAAACCCTGTGGGAGCTGGCGTTGCCAGCGATGACGTCAGCGATATCGCCGCTGAGCCCAGGCCAGAACCTCTTCCAGCATCCCCCGCAACACCACCTGGGTAGGCTCCGCCAGGTCAGGCCGGTAGGTGAACGGCTCCACCTCCTCCATATAAGTACTCTGTGCCAGCTCCAGCTGCACCGCATGAATGTCGTTGGCCGGGTCGCCGTAATGCCGGGTGATATGCCCGCCCTTGAAACGCCCGTTCAGCACGTGGCTGTAATTTCCAGCCTTGGCGCACACCGTTTTCAGCCTTTCGGCCAGCTCCGGATCGCAACTGGCGCCATTGAAGGTACCCAGGTTGAAGTCCGGCAGCTTGCCGTCGAACAGGTGCGGCACATGGGAACGGATCGAGTGGGCATCCCACAGCAGCGCGTAGCCGAATTCCGCCTTGAGCCGCGCCAGTTCGTTGCGCAGGGCGTCGTGGTACGGCCGCCAGATGCCATCGAGATAACCGGCCCGCTCTTCGGCCGACGGCACCTTGCCGTCCTCGAACAACGGTTCGCCATCGAACAGCGTCGCCGGGAACAGCCCGGTGGTGGCGCCGGCATATAAAGGCTGGTCATCCTCGGGCCGGTTCAGGTCGATGACGAAGCGCGAATACTCCGCCGCCACCACGCTGGCGCCCATCTCGCGGACGAAGTCATACAGCCGGGGAATGTGCCAGTCGGTATCCGGCAGGCTGCGCGCCGCCGGGACCAGGCCATCGCGCACCGTGGGCGTCAGTTGCAGACCGGCGTGGGGCATGCTGACCAGCAGCGGCAGCCGGCCCTGGTGAAAACTCACAACCTTTTCCATCTTCGTGCCTCAATCAGTCAGTTCGACGCCGTGGCGCACCACGCGTTTGTCCAGCTCGCCACCCAACCAGTAGGCCAGGTCGGCCGGTCGCTCGATGTCCCAGGCGACGAAGTCGGCGACCTTGCCCGCCTCCAGCGAACCATGGCTATCGCCCAGGCCCAGGGCCGTGGCGGCATGCAGGGTGACGCCGGCCAGGGCTTCTTCCGGGGTCATGCGGAACAGGGTGCAAGCCATGTTCAGCATCAGCCGCAACGACAGCGCCGGCGAGGTGCCGGGGTTAAGGTCGCTGGCGATGGCGATCTTCACCCCGTGCTTGCGCAGGGCATCCATCGGCGGCAGTTGCGTCTCGCGCAGGTAATAGAAGGCGCCAGGCAGCAGCACGGCGACGGTGCCGGCGGCGGCCATGGCAATGGCGTCGTCCTCGGTCATGAACTCCAGGTGGTCGGCGGACAATCCGTGATAACGCGCCGCCAAGCTGGAACCGGCCAGGGACGACAACTGCTCGGCATGCAGCTTGACCGGCAGGCCCAGTTCCCGGGCCTTGATGAACACCCGCTCGACCTGCGCCGGGGAAAACGCCAGGTACTCGCAGAAGGCATCCACCGCATCCACCAGACCCTCGGCGGCCAGGGCCGGGAGCATCACTTCGCAGATGTGAGTGATGTAGTCGTCGCTGCGCTCCTTGTATTCCGGCGGCAACGCGTGGGCCGCCAGGCAGGTGGCGCGCACGGTGAGCGGCAGGGTTTCACCGAGACGCCGGGCGACCTTGAGCATCTTGCGCTCGTTGTCCAGGTCCAGCCCGTAGCCGGACTTGATCTCCAGGGTGGTCACGCCGTCGCGCATCAGCGCCCGTACCCGGCGCAGGGCGCTGGCGTACAGCTCATCCTCGCTGGCCGCGCGGGTAGCGCGCACGGTGCTGGCGATGCCGCCGCCCTGGGCGGCGATCTCGGCGTAGCTGACGCCCTGCAGGCGCTGCTCGAACTCGCCGCTGCGGTTACCGCCGAACACTGTGTGGGTGTGGCAATCGATCAGCCCCGGGGTGACCCAGGCACCGCCCAGGTCGACCCGCTGCTCGACGGCGATATCCGGCACCGAGCCGCGCGGGCCGATCCAGTCGATCCGCCCGGCGCTGGTGATGATCGCCGCATCCTCGATGATCGAGTAGCTGCCGTTGGCCATGCTCGCCACATGGCAGTGCTGCCAGAGGGTTTTCATCGGCACTCTCCGTCAGCCCAGGCTCGGCAGCACGCCGCCCGGCAGCAGGCCGGTCAACCGGCCCTCGGCCAGCAGCTCCACGGCAATTTCGATATCCGGGGCGAAGAAGCGGTCCTTGTCGTAATGCGGCACGCGATCACGCAGGGTCTTGCGTGCCTGTTCCAGCTTGGCCGAGGTCTTCAGGCCGGTACGCAGGTCGAGGCCCTGGCAGGCGCCGAGCCATTCGATGGCGAGGATGCCGCGGGTGTTCTCGGCCATCTCCCACAGGCGCTTGCCAGCAGCCGGGGCCATGGACACGTGGTCTTCCTGGTTGGCCGAGGTCGGCAGGCTGTCGACGCTGTGCGGATGGGACAGCGCCTTGTTCTCGCTGGCCAGGGCGGCGGCGGTGACCTGGGCGATCATGAAGCCGGAGTTGACCCCGCCGTTTTCCACAAGGAACGGCGGCAGTTGCGACATGTGCTTGTCCATCATCAGCGAGATGCGCCGCTCGCTCAGCGAACCGATCTCGGCAATGGCCAGGGCCATGTTGTCGGCGGCCATGGCCACCGGCTCGGCGTGGAAGTTGCCGCCGGAGATCACGTCGCCCTGCTCGGCGAATACCAGCGGGTTATCGGACACGGCGTTGGCCTCGACCACCAGCACCTCGGCAGCCTGGCGCAACTGGGTCAGGCAGGCGCCCATGACCTGTGGCTGGCAGCGCAGGGAGTACGGGTCCTGGACCTTGCCGCAATGCTCGTGGGAGGCCGACACCTCGCTGCCCTCGGCAAGCAGGTCACGGTAGCAGGCCGCCGCGTCGATCTGCCCGCGCTGGCCGCGGGCGGCGTGGATACGGGCATCGAACGGCGAGCGTGAGCCGAGCACGGCTTCGACAGTCAGGCCGCCACAGGCGATGGCGGCGGCAAACAGGTCCTCGGCTTCGAACAGGCCACGCAGGGCGTAGGCGGTCGAGGCCTGGGTGCCGTTGAGCAACGCCAGTCCTTCCTTGGCCGCCAGAGTCAGCGGCTTGAGACCGGCCACAGCCAGAGCGTCGACAGCCGACAGCCATTCGCCCTTGTGCCGCGCCTTGCCTTCGCCCAACAGGACCAGCGACATATGCGCCAGCGGCGCCAGGTCGCCGGATGCGCCCACCGAGCCTTTCAACGGAATGTGTGGATAAACCTCGGCGTTGACCAGGGCGATCAGCGCATCGATGACCACGCGGCGAATGCCGGAGAAGCCCCGGCTCAGGCTGTTGATCTTCAGCACCATGATCAACCGCACCATGGCGTCGTCCAGCGGCGCGCCGATACCGGCGGCGTGGGACAGCACCAGCGAGCGCTGCAGGTTTTCCAGGTCGTGGCTGGCGATGCGGGTCGAGGCCAGCAGGCCGAAACCGGTGTTGATGCCATAGGCGGTGCGGTCTTCGGCGAGGATCTGCTCGACGCAGGCGACACTGGCGTCGATCTGCGCCGCTGCGCTGGCGACCAGGCTCAGGCGCGCCGGGGTCTTATAGATGCCGCGCAGTTCGGCGAGGCTGACCTGGCCGGGAATCAGGTTGAAGACTTGCATATTCAGGCTCCTTGTATGAGGTCACAGCAGGGTCGGCAGCACGTGCCGGGGCCCCTGCGGTTGTTTGAGCAACGCGGCCGCGCGGGCGATGTCCGGCGCCAGCCAGCGATCCTGCTGGTAGGCCGGGACCTGTTCGCGCAGCAACTGCCAGGCGCGTTGGGTACCGGCGCCAAAGCGCTGCTCCTTGAGAAATTCGAAGGCCTGGGCCGCCAGCAGGTACTCGATGGCGAGGATCTGCGTGCAGTTTTCCAGGGCCCGGTGCAGCTTGAGCGCGGCGCTGGTGCCGAGGCTCAGGTGATCTTCCTGCAGGCCGGAGGTGACGAAGTTATCCACAACCGCCGGCTGGGCCAGTTGGCGGTTTTCCGCGCATAGCGAGGCAGCGACGTACTGCACGATCATCATTCCGGAGTTGACCCCCGGCTCGCTGACCAGGAACGCCGGCAGGCCGCTGACATGCGGGTTGACCAGGCGATCCAGGCGGCGCTCGGCGATCGAACCGGTCTCGGCGATGGCGATCGCCAGCAGGTCGGCGGCCATGGCCACGGACTGGCCGTGGGGGTTGGCCTGGGACATCACCCGGAAATCCTCCGGAGTGCCCAGCAGCAGCGGGTTGTCGGTGGCGGAGTTGAGTTCGGTCTCGATCTGCCTGGCCGCGTGGGCCAACTGGTCACGGGCCGCTCCGTGAACCTGCGGAATGGAACGGATGCTCAGGGCGTCCTGGGTGCGGATGCCCTTGCTGATGGCGATCACTTCGCTGCCGTCGAGCAAGGCGCGCAGGTTGGCGCCAACCTGCTGCATGCCCGGATGAGGCTTCAACGCGATGATCTCGGCATCGAACGCGGCGATCTGCCCGCGCAGGGCCTCGAAGCTCATGGCCGAGACGATATCGGCCCAATGCAGCAGGTGCGTGGCGTCGGCCAGGGCCAGGCAGCTGAGGCCGGTCATGCACGGCGTGCCGTTGACCAGGCACAGGCCGTCCTTCGCCCCCAGCACCACCGGTTTCAGGCCTTCTGCGGCCAGGGCTTCGGCGGCTTCGACCACCCGCCCGCGATAGCTGACCTTGCCCACCCCGAGCAGGCAGATACCGACGTGAGCCATATGGGTCAGGTAGCCCACCGACCCCTGGGACGGCACCTGCGGGGTGATCCCGCGCTCCAGCAGGGCCAGGAGCATTTCCACCACCGGCCGCTGGATCCCCGACTTGCCGTGGCTGTAGTTGACGATGGCGGCGCAGATGATCGCCCGGGTCTGCTCGTCGGCCAGCACCGGCCCCACGCCACAGGCGTGGCTGAGCAAGGTGTTGCTCGACAGCCGGCTCAGTTGCTCGCCCTCCAGCGCCACGTTGCACAGCGCGCCGAGGCCGGTATTCACGCCATAGGCACGCTCGCCGCTGTCGACGATGCGGCGGACGATGGCCTGGGCATTCTCGATCCGCGCCCAGGCGCTGTACGACAGGCTCAGGCTGGCACCGTGGCGGGCCACGGCGACGATGTCCTGCCAACGCAACGGGGCGTCGGCGATCACCACTTGTTCCACTGGCTGCATGGCGGTCCTCATACGGTGGCGGCGCGGCGCTGGACGAAGCGGTCGACGTATTCGTCGGCCGGCGAATGGAGGATCTCCCGCGGCGTGCCGACCTGGATCAGGCGGCCGTCCTTGAGGATCGCGATGCGGTTGCCGATGCGCACGGCTTCATCGAGGTCATGGGTGATGAAGACGATGGTCTTGTTCAGGGTCTTTTGCAGTTCCAGCAACTGGTCCTGCATTTCCGCGCGGATCAGCGGGTCGAGGGCGCTGAAGGCTTCGTCCATCAGGATGATGTCGGTGTCCGCCGCCAGGGCCCGGGCCAGGCCGACGCGCTGACGCATGCCGCCGGAAAGCTGGTGCGGGTAGGACTTCTCGTAGCCCTTCAGGCCGACGGTGGTGATCCAGTGCTGGGCGCGCTCGGCGCACAGTTGCTTGCTCTCGCCACGCACCTTGAGGCCGTAGGCGACGTTCTCCAGCACGGTCTTGTGCGGCAGCAGGCCGAAGCTCTGGAACACCATGCTGATCTTGCGCCGGCGGAATTGGCGCAGGGCTTCCATGTCGTACTGCAGGATGTCTTCGCCATCCACCAGGATCGCCCCGCTGGTGGGGTCGATCAGGCGGTTGAAGTGGCGCACCAGGGTCGACTTGCCGGAACCGGACAGGCCCATGATGACGAAGATCTCGCCAGCGCCGATGGACAGCGACAGGTCGTTGACCCCCACCACGCAGCCGGTCTTGGCCAGCACCTGCTCCTTGCTGTGCGACTCGCCGATCAGTTTCAGCGCTTCCGCAGAGCGCTCGCCGAAGATCTTGAAGACATTCTTCACTTCGATCTTGTTCATCGCCGCCGTACTCATTTGCTCACCTCATGCCGCGCCCGGCCGTAGGCCTGGGTAATGCGGTCGATCACCACCGCGAGAATCACGATTGCCAGCCCGGCTTCCAGGCCGCGACCGACGTTCAGGGTCTGGATGCCCACCAGCACGTCCTCGCCCAGGCCACGGGCGCCGATCATCGAGGCGATCACCACCATCGACAGGGCCATCATGGTGGTCTGGTTGATCCCGGCCATGATGCTCGGCAGGGCCAGCGGCAACTGGACGCCGAACAGCTGCTGCCAGCGATTGGCGCCAAAAGCGTTGATCGCTTCCATGACCTCGCCGTCGACCTGGCGGATGCCCAGGTCGGTCAGGCGGATCAGCGGCGGCGCGGCGTAGATCACCGTGGCGAAGATCGCCGGCACCTTGCCCAGGCCGAACAGCATCAGCACCGGGATCAGGTACACGAAGCTGGGCATGGTCTGCATGATGTCGAGCAGCGGCATGAGGATCGAGCGCAGGCGGTCGCTGCGTGCCGAAAGGATCCCCAGGGGGATGCCGATCAGCACCGAGATCAGCGTCGCCACCAGCATCAGCGCCAGGGTCTGCATGAGCTTGTCCCACAGTCCCACCGCGCCGACCAGGAACAGCAGGCCGACGATTACCAGGGTCGGCAGCGCGCGACGGGTGGCATGCCAGGCGATACCGGCGACGATCGCCAGCATCAGCCACCAGGGCGTGGCCCGCAGCAGGCCTTCGAGGTTGACGATGGCCCACAGCAGGGTGTCGGAGATCTGCCGGAACACATCACCGTAGTTGGTCACCAGGGCGTCGACCCAGCCGTTGACCCAGTCGGCGATGGAGAAGGTAAATTTTTCGGGGAACATAGGGTTCACTCGTCAGGTAGATAGAAACTCAGAGCGCGGCGTCGATCTTCTTCGCGGCGTCTTCGCTGACCCAGGTGTGCCAGATTTCAGGATGTTCCTTGAGGAAGGCTTTCGCCAGCTTCGGCGACTCGATGCGCTCCTTGGTCATGCGAGCAAGGTTCTGGTTGAGCACGTCGATCGGCAGGTTGACCTTCTCCAGCACCGCCACCAGTTCCGGAGCGCCCTCGTGGAACGCCTTGGACAGGCCGACCTTGATGCTGACGCTCTTGTCGACGCCCGGCTTTTCATCCAGCTTGACCAGGTCGACCTGGCCCATCAGCGGGGTCGGGGTCCAGTAGTAGAAGAGGATCGGTTCGCCGCGCTTGTAGCTCGACAGCACCGCTGCATCCAGGGCCGGGCCGGTGCCAGGACGGAAGTTGGTGTAGCTGCTTTCCAGGCCGTAGTCCTTGAGCATTTCGGTGTTGTCCAGCTCGCAGGTCCAGCCGGCCGGGCAGTTGTAGAAACGGCCCTTGGACGGCTCTTCCGGGTCCTTGAAGATCGCCGCGTACTGGCCCAGGTCAGCGATGGCCTTGAGGTTCGGCGCCTTGGCTTCCAGCTTGCGCTTGGCGTCGCCCTCGATCACGTAGCGCGGCACGTACCAGCCTTCTACCGCGCCCACTACCGGGGCGCCGACACCGACCACCTTGCCGGCCGCCTCGGCCTTCTTCCACACCTCGCTGCGACCCACCCACTCTTCGGCGAAGACCTGGATGTCATTGGTGCCCAAGGCGTTTTCCATGGTGATGGAGTTGCCCGGCAGGCTGTCGGTCTCGCAGCCGTAGCCATTTTTCAGGACGAACTGCATGACGTCGGTCAGCAGCATGCCGCTTTCCCAGTTCAATCCGGCGAACTTCACCGGCTTGCCACTCTCGCACCAACCGGCGGCCTGGGCCGATGCCATGGTGCCGCCCAACAGGCTGGCGGACAGGAACAGGCCCAGCAGCGACTTCTTGGTGTTGTTCATCTGATGCTCCTAAACATGAATGAGGTTGGGCAGTGAAAGGGCCGCGTCGTCGACAACCGGCGCGACCATGCCGGTCTGTTCAGTTACCGGCCGGCAGGATCAGCCGGTCCGGAACCGCCCGGGTAACGCGTCGGGCGACCAGGTAATAGAGAACGGCCGGAACCACGAGGCCGATGATCCAGGAGATATCCACCCCACCCAGGGCCTCCACCAGCGGACCGGTGTAGAACTTGGTGGAGATGAAGGGTAGCTGCACCAGCACGCCGATCACGTAGACGCTGATCCCGGCGATGTTCCAGCGTCCGTAGCGACCGTTGGGGTCGGCCAGGGCCGGCACGTCGTAGTGCTCACGGGTGATGCAGTAGTAGTCCACCAGGTTGACCGCGCTCCACGGGGTGAAGAAGGCCAGCAGGAAGAGGATGAAAGACTTGAATGCACCGAGAAACGAATGCTGGCCGAGCAGCGCGATCAGGGTCGCGGCGCCGACGATCAGCAGGACGAACACCAGGCGTTGCAGGCGCGACACTTCGAGGTGCCCGCGGAAACCGCTGATTACCGTGGCGATGCACATGAAGCTGCCGTAGGAGTTCAGGGTGGAAATGGTCACCTTGCCGAAGGCAATGGTGAAGTACAGCAAGGCGGCGGTAGCGCCGCTGCCACCGAGGCCGACGATATAGGCCACTTCGCGACCGGCGAACTGACCGTTGGCCATGGCCGCGGCGAACACGCCGAGGATCATCGCCACCTGGGCACCGATCACCGAACCGGCCCCGACGGCGAGGAAGGTTTTCAGCGACGAGGTACGGCTCGGCAGGTAGCGCGAATAGTCGGCGACATAGGGCCCGAAGGCGATCTGCCAGGACGCCGCCAGGGACACCGCGAGCAGGAAGCTGCTCCAGCTGAAGTGACGGATTTCCAGGAGCGCGCCGACATCGGTCTGCCCCAGCAGCCGGCTGAACAGGTAGAAGAAGGCGATCACCCCGATGACGCTGGCGATGCGGCCGATCACATGGATCACCCGGTAGCCGAGCACGGTGACCAGCACGATGACGCTGGCGAAGATCAGGATGCCGACGCTGTCGCTGACGCCGAAGAGTTGCCCCAGCGCCTGCCCGGACAGCACCGTGCCGGTGGCGGTGAAGCCCAGGTACATCAGGCACACCAGGACGATCGGGATGGCCGCGCCATACACGCCGAACTGCACGCGGCTGGAAATCATCTGCGGCAGGCCCAGCTTCGGCCCTTGTGCGGCGTGCAGGGCCATGACCCCACCACCGAGCAACTGGCCGATGAGCAGGCCGATCAGCGACCAGAACACGTCGCCGCCCAGCACCACGGCCAGGGCGCCGGTGACGATGGCGGTGATCTGCAGGTTGGCGCCCAGCCAGAGGGTGAACTGGCTGTACAGTTTGCCGTGGCGTTCGGCTTCGGGAATGTAGTTGATCGACCGCCGCTCGATCAGGGGTTTGGAGCTATCAGTGGCCTGGGACATCGTTGTTGTTCTCCCGGGGGATCTTGTCATGTCAAAGCACGGCTACACGGACCGGGCTGCCACGCCACGCGACATGGCAGCCCCCTCCCTGGTCCCGGCGGCGCACCGCCGAACCCTCCAACCCTTATTTGCCGGTGATCATCGGCAGGTTCAGGCCCTGTTCCTTGGCGCAGTCGATGGCGATCTGGTAACCGGCATCGGCGTGACGCATGACACCGGTGCCCGGGTCGTTGGTCAGCACACGGGCGATGCGCTCGGCGGCTTCGTCGGTACCGTCGCAGACGATGACCATGCCCGAGTGCTGGGAGAAGCCCATACCCACGCCGCCGCCGTGGTGCAGCGAAACCCAGGTGGCACCGCTGGCGGTGTTCAGCAGGGCGTTGAGCAACGGCCAGTCGGACACGGCGTCGGAACCGTCCTGCATCGCTTCGGTTTCACGGTTGGGGCTGGATACCGAGCCGGAGTCGAGGTGGTCACGACCGATAACGATCGGCGCCGACAACTCGCCACGGCGGACCATTTCGTTGAAGGCCAGACCCAGCTTGGCGCGCTGGCCCAGGCCAACCCAGCAGATCCGCGCCGGCAGGCCCTGGAAGCTGATGCGCTCGCGGGCCATGTCCAGCCAGTTGTGCAGGTGGGCGTCGTCGGGGATCAGTTCCTTGACCTTGGCGTCGGTCTTGTAGATGTCCTCGGCATTGCCGGACAGCGCGGCCCAGCGGAACGGACCGATGCCGCGGCAGAACAGCGGACGGATATAGGCCGGAACGAAGCCGGGGAAGTCGAAGGCATTGGCGACACCCTCTTCCTTGGCCATCTGGCGGATGTTGTTGCCGTAGTCGAAGGTCGGGATGCCCTGCTTCTGGAACTCGAGCATGGCCTGGACGTGCACGGCCATGGACTGCTTGGCGGCCTTGACCACGGCAGCCGGCTCGGTCTTGGCGCGGTCGCGGTACTGCTCCCAGGTCCAGCCGGCCGGCAGGTAACCGTTGAGCGGGTCGTGGGCGCTGGTCTGGTCGGTGACCATGTCCGGGCGCACGCCACGCTTGATCAGTTCCGGAAGGATTTCCGCAGCGTTGCCCAGCAGGGCGATGGAGATGGCCTTGCCTTCGGCGGTGTATTTGGCGATGCGCGCCAGGGCGTCGTCGAGGTCCTTGGCCTGTTCGTCGACATAGCGGCTGCTCAGGCGGAAGTCGATGCGGCTCTGCTGGCATTCGATGTTCAGCGAGCAGGCGCCCGCCAGAGTCGCGGCCAGTGGCTGGGCGCCGCCCATGCCGCCGAGGCCGGCGGTCAGCACCCATTTGCCCTTGAGGTTGCCGTCGTAATGCTGGCGACCGGCTTCGACGAAGGTTTCGTAGGTGCCCTGGACGATGCCCTGGCTACCGATGTAGATCCAGCTGCCGGCGGTCATCTGGCCGTACATGGCCAGGCCCTTGGCGTCCAGTTCGTTGAAGTGTTCCCAGTTGGCCCAGTGCGGCACCAGGTTGGAGTTGGCGATCAGCACGCGCGGGGCGTTGGCGTGGGTCTTGAACACGCCGACCGGCTTGCCGGATTGCACCAGCAGGGTCTCGTCGTCATTCAGGTTGGTCAGGCTTTCGACGATCTTGTCGTAGCACGCCCAGTTGCGCGCCGCACGGCCGATGCCGCCGTACACCACCAGTTCCTTCGGGTTCTCCGCCACTTCCGGGTCGAGGTTGTTCATCAGCATCCGCAGCGGCGCTTCGGTCAGCCAGCTCTTGGCGGTCAGCGTGTTGCCGCGCGGAGCGCGGATTTCGACGTCACGGAATTTGTTCAGGTTGTTGTCAGTCACGAAAAGGGCTCCTCGAGCGATCTATCCAATCCCAACCCAGGCAGTGGGCCAGCGGTGAAAACCGGTTTTGAGAACAGCGCTGAGGGGATGGCCTGTCCACTCATACGCACACATCTTTACTTGTACATACAAGCATATGCAATTGGATTGCCAACCCGGGGAACGGCTTCCTGAAAAAATTCCGCACATGGGCTACAGCCCTTGTGGAACAAGGCCGGGAAATCTTGCAGAGGGAGAGGAAAACAGCGGAAGGGTGGCGCGAGGACCAAGGCGGCATTGCGCCACCTTGGGGCATTCGGTAACAAAATGTGCGGGAGTGGTGCGTTACTCGGAAACAGCGATGAGTTCGATCAGGCAGCAGCGCCCGGTGATATCCAGTTCGCGCAGTTGCTGGTTGTCCTTGAGGTACAGGCAGTCGTAGAGGCCGAGGTTTTGCTCGCCGTGACCGCTGACGCCAATCTGCAACGCCGCTTGGGCGCTGAACAGCAGCAGCGTGCTGGCCGAGCTGAAGACCCGGCTGTAACCGCTGAACCACTGCAGCCGCGCGCGGTAACGCTGCGGGGCGTAGATCAGGTTGAAATCGCGGATCGGCCCACCCAGCAGACGGCAGCTGACCTGGCTCTCGCCGCTGAACACATAGGCATCGAAAGGCAGGAGCACGCGACTGGCCTGGCCGTCGACCTCGAGCACCATGCCATCGCCCTGCAACACACTGATGATCCGCTGGTAGCCGGCGAAGCTGGAGAAGTCGCCCGACTCACCGATATCGGCGATCGACAGGCGCCAGCCGAAGCCATCCAGGCCCTGGCCGGCGTCGCGGGTGATCTCTTCGGTGCTGCCACCGCCGTTTTTCCACGGCATGCGTGGGTAGTCGGCGGCGCGTAACTGGGTCAACTCGGTCATTTGCTGAAGCGTCCTTCGAGGCGATGGCGGGAGCCGGGGTGGATCAGTCGGGCGGCGGTGACCGGCTGGCGACCCGACCAGGTGCGTCGGCGTATCAGCAGGCACGGTTCGCTGTGTTCGATCTGCAGCAGGCTGCATTCATAGGCATCGGCGAGGATCGCCTCGACCACGTGCTCGCCCTCGGTCAGCGGTGCGACCTGGGACAGGTAGGCGTAGGGGGTCTGCCGGGTGAAATCCTGGTTGAGGTAGTCCGGGGCGATCTGCGCATTGACGTAGCGGTCCTCGATCTGCACCGCCACGCCGTTTTCGTAATGCACGATCAGCGAATGGAACACCCGCTGGCCCTCGCGCATGTCCAGGGCGATGGCGCGCTCGGAGCCGGCGACCTCTTCGGCCAGGGTCACCACCTGGCAGCTGTGCTGGTGACCACGGGCGGCGATTTCATCGGCGATGTTATGTACATCGAACAGCGCCGAGTGGGTCTTGGGTTCCGCAACGAAGGTACCGACGCCCTGCATGCGCACCAGCAGCCCTTCGGCGGTGAGTTCGCGCAGGGCACGGTTGATGGTCATGCGGCTGAAGCCCAGTTCGGCGACCAGCTCGCTTTCCGAGGGCACCCGATGGTGCGGCGGCCAGGTGCCGCTCTCGATCTGCTGGACGATCATTTGCTTGACCCGGGCATACAGCGGCGCCGGCCCCTCGCCCATCTGGGCAACCAGCGTGGAGACAGGAGGTTTCGGCACTGGAAAAGTCCTTGTTCTATTGAATGAACGGTAGCTTGCCGGAGTTTACCGGGCAGGCAAACGTCTGTATATGTATATACAAATAACCAGAACGAGGTGCCGTGTCGATGTCCGTGTACTTTGCCGAGCGTGCTCTGTTGCCCAGCGGCTGGGCTGAAAACGTCCGAATCGAGGTCGGCGCCGACGGCAGGCTGGCATCGTTGCAGGCCGACGCCGCGTCCGATGGCGCCGAAAAACTGGCCGGTCCGCTGCTGCCGGGCATGCCGAACCTGCACTCCCACGCCTTCCAGCGCGCCATGGCGGGGCTGGCGGAAGTGGCGGGCAATCCCAACGACAGCTTCTGGACCTGGCGCGAACTGATGTACCGGCTGGTGGGCAAGATCAGTCCCGAGCAGCTCGAAGTCATCGCCCGCCAGCTGTACATCGAGATGCTCAAGGCCGGCTACACCTCGGTCGCCGAATTCCATTACGTGCACCACGACCCGCAGGGCCAGGCGTATGCCGACCCGGTGGAGCTGTCCCGGCGCATCAGTGCCGCCGCGGCCGGAAGCGGCATCGGCCTGACCCTGCTCCCCGTGCTCTACAGTCATTCCGGCTTTGGCGGGCAGGCACCGAACGATGGCCAGCGACGCTTTATCAACAGCACCGAGCAGTACCTCGACCTGCAAGCGCGCCTGCAGCCGCTACTGGCCGCGCAACCGGCCCAGGCCCTGGGCCTGTGCTTCCACTCGCTGCGCGCGGTCACCCCGGAACAGATCGCCACGGTGCTGGCCGCCAGCGACAAGGCCTGCCCGGTGCATATCCACATTGCCGAGCAGCAGAAGGAAGTCGACGACTGCCTGGCCTGGAGCGGGCGCCGGCCGTTGCAGTGGTTGTACGAGAACGTCGAGGTGGATGAGCGCTGGTGCCTGGTGCATGCGACCCATGCCGAAGCGGACGAGGTGACGGCGATGGCGAAGAGCCGGGCCATCGCCGGGCTGTGCCTGACCACTGAAGCCAACCTCGGCGACGGGATCTTCCCGGCCGTGGACTTCCTCGCCCAGGGCGGGCGCATGGGGATTGGCTCGGACAGCCATGTATCGCTGAGCGTTGTCGAGGAACTGCGCTGGCTGGAATACGGCCAGCGCCTGCGCGACCAGCGGCGCAACCGCCTGTATGGCGCGGCGCAGCCGATGGTCGGACGGACCCTGTTCGATGCCGCGCTGGACGGTGGTGCCCAGGCACTGGGACAAGCGGTCGGTGAACTGGCAGTGGGCAAACGGGCGGACTGGATCGTGCTGGATGGACTGGATCCGTACCTGGCGACGGCCGACGGCGACAATATTCTCAATCGCTGGCTGTTTGCTGGTGGGGATCGGCAGGTCAGGGATGTGATGGTCAATGGCCGCTGGGTGGTGCAGCAGGGGCGGCATGCGGGGCAGGAGGACAGTGCGGTGGCCTTTACCCGGGTATTGAAAGACTTGCTGGGTTGAATTTGATGGCCTCATCGCTGCATGGGTATCTACACATCTCTATCAGGTACAACACGGACCTTGTGGGAGCGGCTGTTAGCCGGGACGCCGGACCGCGCGATCGGCGGCGAAGCCGTCGTAAAACCTGAGTCCCAGGTTTTCCTGACACACCGAGGGCACAGGTTTTATGGCCGCTTCGCGCCCAATCGCGGCTAACAGCCGCTCCCACAGGTACGCGGCGGCGCATCATTTTGTGGTGATCTGAAGTTGTGTAGATACCCATGCTCATCGCCGGCAACGCCGACTCCCACAGGTATCGCGAACGCCGCCAAACCTTGTGGGAGCCGGCATTGCCGGCGATGAGGCCAGAAAGATCACTGCAAGACTTCAGTGCTTGCGCGCCATATCCCGATCCGCCACCCGCCACACCAGCCGGCTGGTGTCATACCCCTGCTGCCGCGCCTTGGCCAGCAGGCTCTCGCGCTCCACCGCCGGCAAGGTTGGCGTGCGCGACAGAATCCACAGATAGCGACGATCCGGATTGCCCACCAACGCCGTCTGATAGTCGCTGCTCACATAGAGCACCCAGTAGTTGCCCTTCGGCGCCCCGGGCAATTTGGCAAACCAGTTATCGAACTGCACCCACAGCTTGTCGGTCTTGCCCGGCACCTGCGGGGTAGCACTGCCGCTCGCTTCCTGCCATTCGCCGTCCAGGGTCAGGCAGCGGTTGAGCACCCCGACGCTGCCATCCGCACGCAGGTTGTAATGCGCCTCGGACTGCGCGCAGTCGCGCTGGAAGTACATCGGCAGCCGGGCCAGCTCATACCACTTGCCCTGGTAACGCTTGAAATCGACGTGATCCACCGTCTTCGGCGGCATGGGCCCGACCTCCGGCGTGGCACATCCGGCCAACGCCAGGGCAGCACAGCATGCCAGCAGCGAGCGACGCATCATTTCAGGCCCTGCCCCGCGTACATCAACACTTTGTCACCTGCGTACTGGACACTGATGAAGGTCTTCTCATCCCCCCAGGTACAGCTGGACACACCCAGGGCGCCGGAACACTCGGTCGGGCTGCCCAGCAGGCTCTCGACCTCCGCCTTGGTCATACCGGTCTTGAGCTTGGAATAGTTCTCCTGGTTGAGCTTGCTGCACGCAGCCAGCAACACACACAGGGACAAGAGGGCGAGGGAACGCAACGACATGGAAGGGATACTCCTGGGAATGAAGGTGACATGGGCCAGACCACTGCCGACAGCTTAGAAGGATAAATCTCACTCCGGTTCCCGAAGGCCCTGCTTTCATTACCGCGCAAACGATCTCCATTTGTCGGAACGTTAGCGGAACCGATTAATCTTTTTCCTGCGACGGACGACACAGGGTGCGCTGCGGCGGATTGCCGCGCCCCTTCCGTATATTGCGTGACCTCCCGATGACCAAGAATCTGAAATTCAGCCACAAGATCCTGCTGGCCGCTGCCCTCGTGGTGGTGGTCGCCTTTACCGGCTTCGTCCTGTTCAACGATTACCGCCAGCGCCAGTCGCTGCGGGTCAGTAGCGAAGCCTCGATGCAGGAGCTGGGCAGCCTGACCGCCGGCAATATCCGCACCTGGCTGGACAGCCGCATCCAGCTGCTGAATTCCTTCGCCCAGCAGGTCGCCGTCGATGGCCCGGGCAAGGACACACTGAGCCGCAGCCTGGCGCTGCCGGTGTACAACGCCAGCTTCGCCCTGACCTATTTCGGCGGCAAGGATGGCGCCATGCAGTCGGTGCCAGCCGGCAACCGCGCTGCCGACTACGACCCGCGGGCACGCGGCTGGTACAAGAGCGCCAGCGCCGCTGGCCAGACCGTGGTCACCGAGCCCTACATCGCCGCCTCCACCGGCAAGCTGGTGGTGACCATCGCCACCCCGGTGCAGCAGGCCGGGCAATTGATCGGCGTGGCCGGCGCGGACACCGCCCTGGACACCATCAGCGCGATCATCAACTCGCTGAATTTCGACGGCCACGGCCATGCCTTCATCGTCAACGGCGAAGGCAAGATCCTCGTCCACCCCAACGGCGAGCTGGCCCTGAAAACCCTGGCGGACGCTTATCCACAGGGCGCCCCGGTGATCGGCAAGGGCCTGAAGGAAGTCGAGATCGACGGGCGCAAGCAGTTCATCGTCTTCAGCCATGTCGACGGCGTGCCCTCGGCGGACTGGTACGTAGCCCTGGTGCTGGACCAGGACTCGGCCTTCGCCATGCTCAGCGAACTGCGCAGCACCGCCGTGGTGGCGACCGTTGCCGCCGTGCTGATCATCATCGCCCTGCTCGGCCTGCTGATCCGCGTGCTGATGGAGCCGCTGCATGTGATGGGTCGCGCCATGCACGATATCGCCGAGGGCAAGGGCGACCTGACCCGCCGCTTGAACATCCATGCCCACGACGAGTTCGGCACCCTGGGCCAGTCGTTCAACCGCTTCGTCGAGCGCATCCACGAGTCGATCCGCGAAGTGGCCTCGGCCACCGGCCAGGTCAACGAGGTCGCCCTGCGGGTGGTCAGTGCGTCGAATGCGTCGATCCACAACGCCGACCAGCAATCGAGCCGGACCAACAGCGTGGCCGCAGCGATCAACCAGCTCGGCGCCGCCGCCCAGGAAATCGCCCAGAACGCCGCCCTCGCCTCGCAGCACTCCAGCGACGCGCGCAGCCTGGCCGAAGATGGCCAGCAGGTGGTCAACCAGACCATCGAGGTGATGAACCAGCTATCGGCGAAGATCAGCGACTCCTGCGGCAATATCGAAACCCTGAACGCCAACACGGTGAATATCGGGCAGATCCTCGAAGTGATCGCCGGGATTTCCCAGCAGACCAACCTCCTCGCGCTCAACGCCGCCATCGAAGCAGCCCGGGCCGGTGAGGCCGGGCGTGGTTTTGCGGTGGTGGCGGACGAAGTGCGCAACCTGGCCCACCGCACCCAGGACTCGGCGCAGCAGGTGCAACGGATCATCGAGGAGCTGCAATCCGGCGCCCAGGTGGCGGTCAGCACCATGACCGAGAGCCAGCATCACAGCCAGCACAGCGTCGGCATCGCCAACCAGGCGGGCGAGCGGCTGGGCAGCGTGACCCAGCGCATCGGCGAGATCGACGGGATGAACCAGTCGGTGGCCACGGCGACCGAGGAACAGACCGCGGTGGTGGAGTCGATCAATGTCGATATCACCGAGATCAATACGCTGAATCAGGAAGGGGTAGAAAACCTGCAGGCGACGTTGCGGGCCTGCCATGACCTGGAGAACCAGGTGGAACGACTGAAGCATCTCGTAGGAAGCTTCAGGATTTGAGGTGAGCTTGAGGGCCAATCGCCGGCAACGCCGGCTCCCACAGGTGATCGGAGTGCACCGCCGAACCTTGTGGGAGCCGGCGTTGCCGGCGATTGGCAATCAAAAACAGCAGAGAATCCGGATCAGAAACGAGAGCCAGGCTCCAGCAGAAAATCCATCTCTTCATTGGTACTCGGCCGCCCCAGCACCAGGTTGCGGTGCGGGAACCGGCCAAACCGCGCAATCACCCGCTGGTGCTGCTCGGCATAGTCGAGGAAGCCTTCGAACAGACGCCGGTCCGCCGTCGGCTGGGCATCCAGCAAGGTCTGGTAGCGCTCGACGCAGATGTTCTGCCAATCCAGCACCTCGGCATGCTCCAGCACCAGCAGGATGAACACCCGCTGCAACGGCAGCAGCTGGTAATCCCAGGCGCGGTCCAGGCCCTGCATCACCAGGACCTGGGCACGCCGGTCGCCATCGAAGGCGCGCGGCGTGTCGCGGTAGATCATGCGCGGCAACTGGTCCAGCAACAGGACCAGCCCCAGCCAGCCCTGCGGGCTTTCCAGCCACTCTTCCAGACCACCGGCCAGCGCCTGCTCGACCAGCGGGCCGAAGCGCTCGTGCGCCTCGGCGTCGTGCTGCTTGCCGAACCACAGCGTGCTCTTCTCGTCAGCGACGTCCTGCGGGCTGGTGCCCCATCCGAACCACCATTCCAACAGCGGCTGCCAAGGTGCGAGCATGGCCTGGTTACTCCTGGTGATAACCGGTGACGCGCTGGACTTCCTCTTTCGAGCCGAGGAATACCGCCACACGCTGGTGCAGGCTGTCCGGCTGGATGTCGAGGATGCGCTGGTTGCCGTCGGTGGACGCGCCGCCGGCCTGTTCGATGATGAAGGACATCGGGTTGGCTTCGTACATCAGGCGCAGCTTGCCCGGCTTGGACGGCTCGCGGGCATCGCGTGGGTACATGAACAGACCGCCACGGGTCAGGATGCGATGCACGTCGGCCACCATCGAGGCGATCCAGCGCATGTTGTAGTTCTTCTTCAGCGGGCCGGTCTCGCCTTCCAGCAGTTCGCCGACGTAGCGCTTGACCGGGGCTTCCCAGTGACGCTCGTTGGACATGTTGATGGCGAATTCGGCGGTGGTTTCCGGAACCTTGATGTTCTCGTGGGTCAGGACGAAGCTGCCCAGCTCGCGGTCCAGGGTGAAGCCCTTGACGCCGTTGCCCAGGGTCAGGATCAGCATGGTCTGCGGGCCGTAGATGGCGTAGCCGGCGGCAACCTGCTTGGTGCCCGGCTGCAGGAAGGCCTTTTCGTTCAGGCTTTCGTTCTGGCTCAGATATTCGTTAGGGCAGCGCAGTACCGAGAAGATGGTACCGACCGAGACGTTGACGTCGATGTTCGACGAACCGTCCAGCGGGTCGAACACCAGCAGGTAGGCGCCTTTCGGGTATTTGCCCGGGATCTGGTAGGCATTGTCCATCTCTTCCGAAGCCATGCCGGCCAGGTGACCGCCCCATTCGTTGGCTTCGAGGAGGATGTCGTTGGAAATCACGTCCAGTTTCTTCTGGACTTCGCCCTGCACGTTTTCCGTGCCCATGCTGCCCAGCACGCCGCCGAGGGCGCCCTTGGACACGTTGTGGCTGATTTCCTTGCATGCGCGCGCCACCACTTCGATCAGGAAGCGCAGATCGGCAGGGGTGCTGTTGCTACGGGTCTGCTCAATCAGATAGCGACTCAGGGTAACGCGGGACATGTATGGCTCCGAAGGAATGAGGGAGTAGGAAAAACCCACGCAGTTTACAGGGAGAGGCAGGCGCGGGCGAGCAGTAGGACAACCCTGCCCGATCAGACGGCACATCCGGGATCTGGTTCCCGCCGTTCGCCGCGCCGGTTCCATTCATTCAAGGGCGGTCCAGATCTCCCGGGCGTACTCGCCGATGGTCCGGTCCGAGGAGAACCAGCCCATCCGCGCGGTGTTGAGCACCGCCGAGCGCCACCAGCGATTGGGCTCGTGCCAGAGCTCGTCGACCCGCCGCTGGGCTTCCCAGTAGGCGTCGAAGTCGGCGCAGAGCAGGAAGCGGTCGTAGGCCACCAGCGAATCCACCAGGCCGACGTAGCGCGCCGGATCGTCCGGCGAGAACACCCCGCCGCGAATCGCCTGGAGCACGTCGTTGAGCCGGTGCGAGGCACCGACGATCGGGCTGGCATTGAAATCGCCGTTGCGCTTGCGGCCTTCCACCTGCTGCGAGGTCAGGCCGAAGATGAACATGTGCTCGGCACCGACCTGCTCGCACATTTCCACGTTGGCGCCGTCGAGGGTGCCGATGGTCAGTGCGCCATTGAGGCCGAACTTCATGTTGCTGGTGCCCGAAGCCTCGTAGCCGGCGGTGGAAATCTGCTCGGACAGGTCCGCCGCCGGAATGATGCTTTCCGCCAGGCTGACGTTGTAGTTGGGCAGGAACACCACCTTGAGCAGGCCGCGCACGGTCGGGTCGTTGTTGACCACCTGGGCGATATCGTTGGCCAGCTTGATGATCAGCTTGGCCTGGTGATAACTGGCCGCCGCCTTGCCGGCGAAGATCTTCACCCGTGGCACCCAGTCGGTGCCCGGCTCGGCGCGGATCGCCTGGTACAGCGCGACGGTGTGCATCAGGTTGAGCAACTGGCGCTTGTACTCGTGGATGCGCTTGACCTGGACGTCGAACATCGCCTCCGGGTTGACGGTGATGCCCAGGCGTTCCTGGATGATGCTCGCCAGTGCCCGCTTGCTGTGCAGGCGCTGCTCGGCGAACTTCTTGCGGAAGGCAGCCTTGTCGGCGAACGGCTCCAGGCCGCGCAGCTTGGTCTCGGGGCTGTCCAGCAGGTCCTCGCCGAGGGCGTCCACCAGCATGGCGGTGAGCTGCGGGTTGGACTGGTACAGCCAGCGGCGGAAGGTGATGCCGTTGGTCTTGTTGTTGATCCGCTCCGGGTAGAGCTTGTGCAGCTCGGAGAACACCGTGCTGCGCATCAGCTTGGTATGCAGCGCCGAGACGCCGTTGACGCTGTGGGAGCCGAGGAACGCCAGGTTGCCCATGCGCACTCGGCGGCCGTTGTCTTCCTCGATCAGCGACACCGCGCGCAGCACGTCGAAGTCATGGATGCCCTTGGCCCGCAACGAGTCGATATGGTGCGCGTTGATCAGGTAGATGATCTGCATGTGCCGCGGCAGCATGCGCTCCATCAGGTTCACCGCCCAGGTCTCCAGGGCCTCCGGCAGCAAGGTGTGGTTGGTGTAGGCAAGGGTGTTGACGGTGAGGTTCCAGGCGGTGTCCCACGGCACTTCGTGCTGGTCCACCAGCAGGCGCATCAGCTCGGCCACGGCGATCGACGGGTGGGTGTCGTTGAGCTGGATCGCTGCCTGCTCCGGCAGGTTGAGCAGGGTGTCGTGCATGTTCAGGTGGCGGCGCAGCAGGTCCTGCAGCGATGCCGAAACGAAGAAATACTCCTGGCGCAAGCGCAGTTCCTGGCCGGCCTCGGTGCTGTCGGCCGGGTACAGGACCCGGGAAATGCTTTCGGCCCGGGCCACTTCGGCGACGGCGCCGAGATGGTCGCCGGCGTTGAAGCGCTCCAGGTGCAGCTCTTCCAGCGCCCGCGCCCGCCACAGGCGCAAGGTATTCACGCTTGCCCCGCGCCAGCCCACCACCGGGGTGTCATAGGCCACCGCACGTACGGTTTCCGCCGGCCACCAGACCTGGCGTGGCTCGCCGCCGCCGTTGTGCACGGTTTCCACCCGGCCGCCAAAGCTGATCGGGTAGATCACCTCGGCCCGTTCGAACTCCCAGGGGTTGCCGAAATCCAGCCAGTTCTCGGTCTGTTCCTGCTGCCAGCCGTCCACCACCGCCTGGCGGAACAACCCGTGTTCGTAACGGATGCCGTAGCCGTGGGCGGCGATGCCGAGGGTCGACATGCTTTCCATGAAGCAGGCTGCCAGCCGGCCGAGACCGCCGTTGCCCAGCGCCGCGTCCGGCTCCAGCAGGCGGATGCGCTCCAGGTCGACGTCCAGGCCTTCGAGGGCCTCGCGGGCCACTTCCAGCAACCCGAGGTTGCTCAGGCTGTCGTAGAGCAGCCGGCCGATAAGGAATTCGAGGGAGAGGTAATAGACCCGCTTCTGGCTGCTGCGGTAGATCTGCCGCGTGTGGTCCATCCAGTGATCGACCATGTGGTCCCTGGCCGCCAGGGCGATGGCTTCGAACCAGTCATGGTCGAAGGCGTGTTCCGGGTCCTTGCCGACCGCATAGGTCAGTTTTTCCAGCACAGCGGTGCGAAACGCGGCCACCTCTGCGTCACGAGCGTTCGATTCCTGAGACATGCGGGGTCCTCGAGCGGATTTGACGATTGCCGATGGTGATCTGACAGACTAGACGGTTCGACACAGTGCATAGGCGCTGGTTCGCACCTTTCATGGTAAAGCGCTGCAAAAGCGGGACCGCTTGCCGGGGAGCGCGCAAATCGTTGTTCACATTTTGATCAACTCCGGTATGATCGCGCGCCTTCCTATACCTATATGCCTGACCCCTGATGAAACCGACCCTGATCGCCGCCGCCGAGCTCGACCGTCTCGAAACGTGGCAAAAGTACGCCAGCCATATGTGCGGCAGCTGCATGTCCACCTGTTGCACCTTGCCGGTGGAGGTGAAGCTCAAAGACCTGATCCGCATCGGCGTGGTGGACGAGTTCGAAATGGGTGATCCGCCGAAGAATATCGCCAAGCGTTTGCAGAAGGATGGCATCGTCGAGCGCTTCAACCAGAAGTCCGGGATCTTCACCCTGACCCGGATGAGCAACGACGACTGCCTCTATCTGGATCGCAAGAGCCGGCTGTGCACCATTTATGACAAGCGCCCGGACACCTGCCGCAACCACCCGCGGATCGGGCCGCGGCCGGGGTACTGTGCGTACAAGCCGAAGCCGGTGAGCCGCTGAAAAAGCATCGCTGGCAAGCCAGCTCCCACAGATTCGGCGGTGCATGCGGACCTTGTGGGAGCTGGCCTTGCCAGCGATGAGGCCCTGAAGAACAGCAGAAGAATTTCAGGCAAAAAAAAGCCCCCGGCCTTTCGACCGGGGGCTTTTTCATTTCAAGCCGGGCTTAGTTGGCCTTGGCTTTCTTGGCAGCGCGGGTACGCTCGCCTTCGTCGAGGATCTTCTTGCGCAGACGGATCGACTTAGGAGTGACTTCGCACAGCTCGTCGTCCTGGATGAATTCCAGAGCCTGTTCCAGGGTGAAACGAACCGGCGGAACCAGGGCGATGGTTTCGTCCTTGCCCGAAGCACGCATGTTGTCGAGCTTCTTGCCTTTGGTCGGGTTCACGCCCAGGTCGTTGTCACGGCTGTTCAGACCAACGATCTGACCGTTGTAGATCTCCTGGCCGTGCTCGACGAACAGCTTGCCGCGCGCCTGCAGGGTTTCCAGGGAGTAGGTCAGGGCCTTGCCGGTCTCGACCGAAACCAGTACGCCGTTCAGACGGCCGGACATGTGGCCGGACTTCATGGTGTCGTAGCGGTCGAAGATCGAGGTCAGGATGCCTGCACCGTTGGTCAGGGTCAGGAACTGGTTACGGAAACCGATCAGACCACGGGCTGGAATGTTGTACTCCAGACGCACACGGCCTTTGCCATCCGGCGCCATGTTGGTCAGGTCGCCCTTACGCAGGCCCATTTCTTCCATGACCTTGCCCTGGGATTCTTCAGGGATGTCGATGGTGACGTTCTCGAACGGCTCCTGCTTGACGCCGTTGACTTCGCGGATGATCACTTCAGGACGGCCTACAGCCATCTCGAAGCCTTCGCGACGCATGGTTTCGATCAGAACCGACAGGTGCAGCTCACCACGGCCGGAAACCTTGAACTTGTCAGCCGAGTCGCCTTCTTCAACGCGCAGTGCAACGTTGTACAGCAGCTCTT
>Ga0222427_100660_pt1 | contig 37949 bp, 31 predicted proteins | sample 2B20Ametagenome_FD_182890 | JGI IMG/M metagenome (GOLD analysis project Ga0222427, IMG submission 182890) | Enriched microbial communities from leaf-cutter ant dump, University of Wisconsin, Madison, United States - 2B20A (version 2) | ecosystem: Environmental > Terrestrial > Nest > Insects nest...
AAGGTTGCCGGTACCGCCAAGGGTGTTACCGCGCTGCAGATGGACATCAAGATCAACGGCATCACCGAAGAGATCATGGAAATCGCCCTGGGCCAGGCCCTGGAAGCGCGCCTGAATATCCTCGGCCAGATGAACCAGATCATCGCCCAGTCCCGCAGCGAGCTGTCGGAAAACGCGCCGACCATGATCGCGATGAAGATCGACACCGACAAGATCCGTGACGTCATCGGTAAAGGCGGCGCGACCATCCGTGCCATCTGCGAAGAAACCAAGGCTTCGATCGACATCGAAGACGACGGCTCGATCAAGATCTTCGGTGAAACCAAGGACGCGGCCGAGGCAGCTCGCCAGCGCGTACTGAGCATCACCGCCGAGGCCGAGATCGGCAAGATCTACGTCGGCAAGGTAGAGCGCATCGTCGACTTCGGTGCCTTCGTCAACATCCTGCCGGGCAAGGACGGCCTGGTGCACATCTCGATGCTGAGCGATGCCCGCGTCGAGAAAGTCACCGACATCCTGAAGGAAGGCCAGGAAGTTGAAGTACTGGTACTGGACGTGGACAACCGCGGCCGTATCAAGCTGTCCATCAAGGACGTGGCTGCTGCGAAGGCTTCGGGCGTCTAAGTCCGGCTTTCGAAAAAAAGGATCCCCTCGGGGATCCTTTTTTTATGCGCGCGAATTGCTGGAGCCGCTTGCATCTTGCATGCGCAATCAGGCGGCAACTTGCAAATTGCACGATCCTGCAGATTTCTATTTTTTATAAGTTGTTGTTTTTAAACGTATTTTTATTAAGAAAAAACTGGCACAGCCCCTGCAATAACCCTGTTACCCCCTGCAGCCAGGACCTATCGGCGCAGGACTTTTCGAAAAACAGGAGTGTCTCGTATGAAGAAGTTCGCTATTGCTGCTGCCACCGCTACCGCCCTGTCCCTGACCATGGCCAACGTAGCGTTCGCTCAACAGTCCACCCAGGCTCCAATGACCCTCGCAGCCGTTGAGGTGACCAAGGCCAAGGAAGCTACTTCCGATACCTGGATCACCACCAAGGTCAAAGCCGACCTGCTGACCGAGAAAGGCATTCCTGGCTCCGACATCAAGGTCGAAACCAACAAAGGTGTGGTCTCCCTGTCGTCCGACGTAGCCGTAACCGACGCTCAGAAAGACATGGCTGTAGCCATCACCAAGAAAATCAAAGGCGTCCAGGCCGTTTCGGCTGACGGCCTGAAAGCCAACTGATGGATTGTCCCGCTCGCTGATCCTGACGGTTCATGCGACCGCCCAAAGGGACTTGGGCACCCCGAGCCCCGGCCATGCGCCGGGGCTCACCTTTTTGCGGGACGAGGTTATTCGGCGTCCAGATGCAGGGGGGTGATGACACGGCCGTCGGATTCCGCCTGGCCGAGGGTGGCGTCGACGAAGTAGACGCGGTCGTCCTCCAGCTTGCCCTTGTCCACCAGGTAATCCTTGATGCTGCTGGCCCGGGCCTGACCCAACTGGCGCAGCAACACGCTGCTTTCCGCCCAAGTCTTGAGCACGGCATCGCGCATGTTGGCCACGCGCTGCTTGGTGTCCAGCTGTTCCCATTCCTTCGGCGGTTGCTGTTTCAGGCGCGTGCGGTAGATGCCTTCGAGCATGGCCGGCTTGTCGTCGTCCGGCACCTGTAGCAGCGAAGCCTGGGCAGGCACCTTGTCGCCGCGGCGTTGCAGCATCTTGTAGTAAGTGCTCTGGTACTCACGCTCCAGACGCTGCTCGGCGATCAACGGGCCATCGCTGCTCTGTGCGCTGGTACCTTCGATTTCCAGGCGCAGGGCCGGGCGCTCCTTCAGCGCCGCTGCCAGCTTGTCCAGTGCGCCCTGGGTGTCGGCTGCCAGCTCGCTGGAGCCCGGAGCGAAGGCCACGTTGCCGAGATCTTCGGCCCCACCGCCGGCAATCAACCCGCCGATGAACTTGAAGGGGGCCTGTGCCGCGCGTAGCACCAGGTTGCGCAGGGTCTGCCAGACGATCGGCATCACGCTGAACTGTGGATTGTTGAGGTCGCCGGACACCGGCAGTTCGATGGAGATCTTGCCCTCGGTGTCCTTGAGCAGGGCCACCGCCAGGCGGATCGGCAGGTCCACGGCATCCGGGCTGTCGACCTTCTCGCCCAATTGCAGCTGCTCCACCACCACCTTGTTCTCGGCCTTGAGCTGGCCGTTGGTGATCAGGTAATGCAGGTCGAGGTTGAGCCGGCCCTTGCGAATGCGGAAACCGGCGAACTTGCCGGAGTAGGGCGTCAGTGTGGTCAGCTCGACACGCTTGAAGCTGGTGGCGATATCCAGGCTGGCCAGCGGGTTGAAAGGATTGAGTGCACCCTTGATGGTGACTGGCGCATAGCGGTCGACCTTGCCTTTGACGTCGACCTTGGCCGGCACCGGCTGACGGTTGTCGATGGTGCCGATCTGGCCGTTGAGCTGCTGCACGGCGGTGGCGAAGTTGGGTGTCAGGCTGAAGTCGGCGAAGTTGGCCGAGCCGTCGTTGATATCGATCTGGCCAATGCGGATGCCGAGCGGCTTGTCGTTTGCGGCGGCGGTCCTGGCCTGTGGCTTGGCACTCTTGTCGGCCGGTTGTGGAATCAGCAGGTCATCGACGTTGGTGGTGCGATCCTCGTTGATCATGAAACGAGCGTAGGGCTGTTGCAGATTGACCTTGGCGATGCTCAGAGCGTCGCCATGGCGGTAGTCGATGCCATCGAGATCGAGCTGCTGCCATTTGACGAAGTCGCGGTCCTTGATGGTGTCGAGGGTGTGCAACTGGTTGACCCGGGCCTTGCCTGCGACGCTGAAGGCCAGCGGCTCGGTGCTTTTCAGGTCGACGTCGAGGTCGCTGCCGAGCATGCCGCTGCGCAGTTCCAGGCGGATGAACGGGCTGATATAGGCCTGGGCGATGCGCAGGTCGATGTCCTGGGTACTGACCTTCAGCCTCGCCTTGACCGGTGCCAGGTTGACCTCGCCGGAAGCTTGCAGCTTGCCCTGCTTGCCGATGCCACTGTCGAGCTTGAGGGTGAAGGGCGACTGGTTGAGGCTGTCGAAGTTCTGCAGATCGGCGTTCAGCGGGCCGATGTCCAGATTGACCGGTTCTTTCTGTGTGCGGTCGGCCAGGTGAACCCGATAGTTGCGCGCCTGGGTGTCTTTCAGCAGGACCTGCCAGGGCTTGCTCTCCACGGCCTTCTCTTGCGGGGTCGGCTCGGCTGCGGCTGGCTCGGCCTTCTCCTTTTCCGTGGCCTTGGGCGGTTGGCTGGCGAACAGTTTCTGCCAGTCCAGTTGCCCGTCGGCTTCGAGTGCTGCCCAGGTTTCGAGATTGTCGCTACGAATCTTGCCGACGGTGACCAGTTGCTTGGCCAGGTCGATGGACGTCTCGCTGACATCCAGCTTGGCCAGGCGCACCAGCGGGCGGCCATCCGGCGCCTTGATGGCGAAGGAGGACACGCTCAGGGCAGTGTTTTCCAGCAGCAGTTCGGTCTGCTCGCCGAGGCTGAAGTTGTAGTCGCTTTGCAGGTTGTAGGTGCCGTCTTCCAGGACCAGCGGTACGGCATCGCGCACATAGGGCCAGAAGGCCTTCATCTTGGCGTCGGCGATTTTCAGCGAGCCCTTGGAGGCGATCGGCGACAGGCTGAAGCTGCCTTTCCAGTCGATTTCACCGCCGTTCGGCCCGGTGGCCACCAGGGTCATGTCGGTGTTGTCGTCGGGCAGGGTGCTGAGGTTCTTCAGCTCCAGGTTCATCGCGTCGTACAGGAACTCGATCGGTTCGCTGGGGCGTGCGTCCTGGAAATACAGGTAGCCATCTTTCAGTTGAATACTGCCGATGCGCAGGGGAAAGGTGCCGCTGGCCGGCTCTTCCGGCGTGGGCTCGCTGGGCGGCAGCTTGAACAGGTTGGCCAGGTTGAGCTGGCCGTCCTTGGCAAACAGCACTTCGGTGCGCGGCTTGACCAGTTCGACCCGCTCCAGGTGCAGGGCCTTGGTCCACAGGCTGTCCACTTGCAGGTTGGCGTAGAGCTTTTCGAAGGCGATCTGCTCTTTGCCTGGCTCGCCGATCTGCAGGCCCCACAGGGTCAGTTCGAGGCTGAACGGATTGAGCTCGATGCGCTGCAGGTGCGCGGGAGCGGTGGCGTATTGGGCCAACTGCTGGTTGGCGATTCGAAGGGCGACGCCGGGGAGGATGAAAAAGCCGAGAAGGCTGTACAGGGCCAGTGCAATCAGCAAGGCGCCGAGGGCGCGTTTCAATCCTTTGGGCATGTGCGGCATCTGCGTGAAGTGCGGGACGCTTAGAGTATGGCAGGTTAGTCGAGTTCCGAAGGCTGTCGGACGAGTCCGACAGCCTGGTCGTCCATTTATTCGAGGTGCAGTATCAGGGTTTTCAGCGGTGGTCGCTGGTCCTGTGAAGGGAAGTCGCTAGCGGGGCTGATCACCTGCCATTCCCGTACCCGGCGCCCGGCTTTTTCTGCGCAACGCAGGACCAGTTCGCGCCAATCGTTCATATCGACCTTGGCCAGGTTGTTGTTGCAGATCAGCACGCCATCTTCTGCGGTAGTCAGCAGTGCGGGCTTGAGCAGGCTCTGGTAATCGCGCAGCAGGTCCACGGTACCGAAGGCGCTCTTGGCCCAGGCTGGCGGATCGAGGAACACCAGGTCGTACTGGCGCGCTTGCAGGCGGGGATAGGACGGCAGTTTCTGTCCGCGGCGCTGGCTGATAGGCAGGCCGGCCAACTGGCGGATCGCCGGGAAGTAATCGGACTGGACGAAGGTCATCGCCGGCAGTTGCGGATTCAGCGCGCCGTTCTCGCGGCCCACCGCCAGGTTGCCCTCGGCGAAGTCCAGGTTGCACACCTCGCTGGCACCGCCCGCCGCCGCCGCAAGGCCAACCCCGCAGGTGTAGGCGAACAGGTTGAGCACGCTTTTGCCGGCGCTGTGCTGCTTGACCCAGCCGCGGGCGTTGCGCAGATCGAGGAACAGCAGCGGATCCTGCCCGGCATGGCGGCCGCGCACCCGATAGTTCAGGCCCCACTCGTGGCCGACCATATCCACCAGCGCTTCATCGCTGGCCTGGTACACCACGTCATGCCGGTCGACCCGGCTGTTGCCCCGCGAGCGGTCGTTGTAGACCAGGTGCAGCGGCTGGCCCAGGTGCGCCTCGATGGTCTCGTGCAGCGCCAGCAGGTCGTCCCGCTCCAGCGTCTGGTGGAAGCTCTGCACCAGCAATTGCGGGCCGTAACGATCGGCGGTGAGGCCGGGCGCGCCTTCCTGGCTACCGTGGAACAGGCGATAGCAATCGGTGCCCTGGGCATGCAGTTCGGCGAGGAGGGATTGGCGGTTATCGAGGGCGGCGCGCAGCGCCTGATTCAAGGAGGACATGCACGTGGCCTTGGTTGCGGGCGTGCAGTTTACCAGTTGCGCAGCGGGGAGGGGCCGGGCGGCCCCTCCCGCGTCGATCAGCGTTCGATGGCGAGGGCCACGCCCTGGCCGCCGCCGATGCACAGGGTGGCCAGACCCTTGTGGACATCGCGTTTGATCATTTCATGCAGCAAGGTCACCAGCACACGGCAACCGGATGCACCGATCGGGTGGCCAATGGCGATGGCGCCACCGTTGACGTTGACCTTCGACGCATCCCATTGCAGTTCCTTGCCTACCGACAGGGCCTGGGCGGCAAAGGCTTCGTTGGCTTCGATCAGGTCGAGCTGGTCGAGGGTCCAGCCGGCCTTTTCCAGGCAGCGGCGGGTGGCGCCGACCGGGCCGATGCCCATGATCGCCGGATCGACACCGGCGTTGGCGTAGGCCTTGATCCGGGCCAGCACGGGCAGGCCCAGTTGCTCTGCCTTGGCTGCGCTCATCAGCATTACCGCGGCGGCGCCGTCATTGAGCGAGGAGGCGTTGCCGGCAGTGACGCTACCGTCCTTCTTGAAGGCCGGCTTGAGCTTGCCCAGGGACTCGGCGGTGGTGCCGGCGCGTGGCTGCTCGTCGGTGGCGAAGGCGATCGGATCGCCCTTGCGCTGCGGGATCAGGATCGGGGTGATTTCATCGACGAAGCGCCGGGCTTCGATGGCGGCGGCGGCCTTCTGCTGGGAGGCGGCGGCGAAGGCGTCCTGTTCCTCGCGGCTGATGCCGTATTTCTCCACCAGGTTCTCGGCGGTGATGCCCATGTGGTAGTCGTTGAAGGCATCCCACAGGCCGTCGCTGATCATGCTGTCGATCAGGCTGGCGTGGCCCATGCGCAGACCGGTGCGTGCGCCGGGCATGACGTAGTTGGCCAGGCTCATGTTCTCCTGGCCGCCGGCGATGATGATCTCGGCGTCGCCGCAGCGGATGGCCTGGGTGGCCAGGTGCAGGGCCTTGAGGCCGGAGCCGCAGACCTTGTTCAGGGTCATGGCGGGGACTGCATGGGGCAGGCCGGCCTTGATCGCTGCCTGGCGAGCGGGGTTCTGGCCGGCACCGGCAGTCAGCACCTGGCCGAGGATCACTTCATCGACCAGCGCACCGTCCACGCCGGTCTGGGCCAGTAGTTGACGGATCACGGCGGCGCCGAGGTCGACGGCCGGAATGTTTGCCAGTGCCCCCTGGAAACTGCCGACCGCGGTGCGGGTAGCGGCGACGATTACGACATCTTGCATGCTCAGTCCTCTGTATTGTCGGTTTTGGCGTCAGGACGCCTGAGTCTGCGGTGGGCCCGCGCATAGTGGCACAGAAGAGGGGCAAAGGGGCGGTTCGCTAGCTCCCACATGGTTCGGGGCCAGCCACAGTATCTGTGCTCGACGCGTCCCCTGTGGGAGCTGGCGTTGCCAGCGATAGGGCCATCAGCAGCACCTTGATCCTTCAGGTAATAATCCCCATCCGCCGCCGCGCCCGATGCGCCGAGCCGTTGCGCATGGCCCAGCGCAACACCGGCGCCACGCAGTGCAAGCCAAGATCCACCGCCCGCTGTTTCACAGGCCCATGCCTCAGACCGAGCATGTCCGCCGCCCAGTCCGGCAGCAGACCGATCCCCGCCTGCATCATCAGATCCCCGACTGGCTTGGCCATCCGGCTCGGCGCCGGGGCATTCAACAGCACCCGCACCACTTCAAGGCTGCGCTCATCACAACGCAGTTGCGGGCGCATGCCGCGCAGGTAGTCCGCCACTTCCTGTCGTGAACGGGGTACGTTGCGCGCGCCAAGGCGTTCGGCGACCAGGGCGATCTCGTTGTAGTAGATGTCCTGGGCCGCATCGCTCAGGTGCGGGTTGCGGTAGCGCAGGTGGGCGGCGAGGAAACTGCGCACTTCGGCGACGTGCACCCAGGTCAGCAGGTCCGGATCGCTGGCGGCGTAGGGCGTGCCGTCTGCTGCGTTGCCAACCACCTGCAGGTGAATGGTCTTGACCCGTTCGATCAGCCATTGCGCATCATGGGTCGAGCCGAAGGTAGTGCCGGAGATGAACTGGCTGGTGCGACGCAGGCGGCCGAGCATGTCCTCGCGGAAGTTGGAGTGGTCCCAGACCCCGGCCAGGGCCAGCGGGTGGAGGACCTGCAGGAGCAGGGCGCTGATGCCGCCGACCAGCATGCTGGGGAAGTCGCCATGCACCTGCCAGCACACGCTTTGCGGCCCGAACAGGCCGGGATCGCCCTTGGGATTTTCCAGGTCGAGCTGGCCGAGGGACAGCCCGGTGAGGCTCATGAGCTGGGTTTCGATGCGGCGGCGCAGGATTTCCATGTGTACCTTGGGTCCGGTGACTGGGACCGCAACGCAGCCCCAAAACAGCGGGTATATCAGGTATTCAGGCGCTTATCGATCAACCCTTGCACCACCGACGGATCCGCCAGGGTCGAGGTATCCCCCAGGCTATCCAGCTCATTGCAGGCGATCTTGCGCAGAATCCGCCGCATGATCTTGCCCGAACGGGTCTTGGGCAGCGCCGGCGCCCACTGGATCAGCTCCGGCTTGGCGAAGCTGCCGATCTCCTTGCTGACCAGCGCCAGCAGTTCCTTCTTGAGCGCCTCGTCCGGCTCGACACCTTTCATTGGCGTGACGAAGGCGTAGATGCCCTGGCCCTTGAGGTCATGGGGATAGCCCACCACCGCAGCCTCGGCGATGCTGTCGTGCAGCACCAGCGCGCTCTCCACTTCAGCGGTGCCGATGCGGTGCCCGGAGACGTTGATCACGTCATCGATGCGCCCGGTTATCCACAGGTCGCCCTGCTCGTCGCGGCGGGCGCCGTCGCCGGTGAAGTAGTAGCCGGGGAAGGGTTTGAAGTAGGTATCGACCATGCGCTGATGGTCGCCGTACACGCTGCGGATCTGTGCCGGCCAACTGGCCTTGATCGCCAGCAGCCCGGCACCGGGACCTTCGATCAGCTTGCCTTTTTCGTCCAGCAGCACCGGTTGCACGCCGAACATCGGCTGGGTCGCGCAGCCGGGCTTGATATGCCGGTTGCTGATCAGCGGGGTGAGCATGATGCCGCCGGTTTCGGTCTGCCACCAGGTATCGACGATCGGGCAGCGCTGCTCGCCGACCGCATTGAAGTACCACTCCCAGGCTTCCGGATTGATCGGCTCGCCGACGCTGCCGAGCAGGCGCAGGCTCTTGCGCGAGGTGCCTTGCAACGGCCCTTCGCCCTCGCGCATCAGGGCGCGCAGGGCGGTTGGGGCGGTGTAGAAGATGTTCACCTGGTGCTTGTCGACCACTTGCCAGAAACGCGAGGCGTCCGGGTAGTTCGGCACGCCTTCGTACATCAGGCTGGTGGCGCCGTTGGCCAGCGGACCGTAGACGATGTAGCTGTGCCCGGTGACCCAGCCGACATCGGCGCTGCACCAGAACACCTCGCCGTCGCGGTAATCGAACACCACCTTGAAGGTCAGGGTGGCCTGCAGCAGGTAGCCGGCGGTGCTATGCAGCACGCCCTTGGGTTTGCCGGTGCTGCCGGAGGTGTAGAGGATGAACAGCGGATCCTCGGCGTCCATCGGCTCGGGCGAACAGTCGTCGCCGGCCTGGGCCGTGGCCTCGTGGTACCAGAGGTCGCGGGACTCGCTCCAGTCCACGGTACCGCCGGTACGCCGCACTACCACCACGCTGGAGACATTCGGGCAACTGGCCAGGGCCTTGTCGACGTTCTGCTTGAGGGGGATGGTCTTGCCACCGCGCACGCCTTCGTCGGCGGTGATCACCGTGCGGCAATCGGCATCGAGGATACGGTCGCGCAGGGCATCCGGCGAGAAACCGCCGAAGACCACCGAGTGAATCGCGCCGATGCGGGTACACGCGAGCATGGCGAAGGCCGCTTCAGGGATCATCGGCATGTAGATGCACACCCGGTCGCCTTTCTTCACCCCGCGCTGTTTCAGCACGTTGGCCAGACGGCAGACCTGCTGGTGTACCTGGCGATAGGTGAGGGTGGTAGAGCGCGCAGGGTCGTCGCCCTCCCAGATGATCGCCGGCTGGTCACCGCGTTGTGCCAGGTGGCGGTCGAGGCAGTTGTAGCTGACGTTCAGTTTCGCGTTCTTGAACCAGATCGCCTTGCCGCTGCGGATATCGCAGTCCTGCACCACGCTCCACGGGCTGATCCAGTCCAGGCGGCGCGCCTGTTCGCTCCAGAATTGCTCGGGATGCTCGATGGATTGGCGGTAGAGGCGATCGTAGTCGCCCTGGCTCAGTTCGGCGGCACGGCTGACGGCATCGGCATGGGGAAAACGACTGATATCGAACATGGGCAAGACCTGTCCTGTTGTTATGGACGGCGTTACCTTCGTCGATGGCGCAAGGGAGCCTTTCGAAGGCAGCCGGGGTCAGGACAGTGTAGTCGCTGCCCCCGGCCATGTTCGGGGGCAGCGACCGGGGGTCAGCCGCGGTGACGGCCGCGGAAGTAGTTGATCAGACCCTGGGTCGAGGCATCCTCGGCCGGCTCTTCGATACCGCCGATCAGGCGCTGGTAGACGCCCTTGCCGAGCTCCTTGCCCAGCTCCACGCCCCACTGGTCGAAGGCGTTGATGCCCCAGATCACGCTCTGCACGAACACCTTGTGCTCGTACATCGCCACCAGCGCGCCGAGACGCCGCGGACTGATGCGCTCGACCACCAGGGTGTTGCTCGGACGGTTGCCCGGGATCACCTTGTGCGGCGCCAGCTTCTGCACGTCGGCCTCGCTCATGCCCTTGTCGCGCAACTCGGACTCGGCCTCGGCGCGGGTCTTGCCGAGCATCAGCGCCTGGCTCTGCGACAGGCAGTTGGCGTACAGCCACTGATGATGGTCGGCGACCGGGTTGAAGCTCACCACCGGGACGATGAAGTCGGCAGGAATCAGCTGGGTGCCCTGGTGCAGCAACTGGTGATAGGCGTGCTGGCCGTTGCAGCCGACGCCACCCCAGATCACCGGACCGGTGTCATGGTTGACCGGCGTGCCGTCCTGGCGCACGTGCTTGCCGTTGGACTCCATGTCCAGCTGCTGCAGGTGCTTGGTGATGTTACGCAGGTAGTGGTCGTAGGGCAGGATCGCGTGGCTCTGCGCGCCCCAGAAGTTGCCGTACCAGACGCCGAGCAGGGCCAGCAGCACCGGCATGTTCTGTTCGAACGGGGCGTTCTGGAAATGCTGGTCCATGGTGTAGGCACCGGACAGCAGTTCCTTGAAGTTGGCGGTACCGATGGCCAGGGCGATCGGCAGGCCGATGGCCGACCACAGCGAGTAGCGCCCGCCGACCCAGTCCCACATCGGGAAGATGTTCTCTTCGCGGATGCCAAAGGCAACGGCGGCGGCCTTGTTGCTGGAAACGGCGATGAAGTGGCGGTACAGCTCGGCTTCCGAGCCGCCCTGGGCCAGGTACCAGGCACGGGCGGCCTGGGCGTTTTTCAGGGTTTCCAGGGTGTTGAAGGATTTCGAGGAAACGATGAACAGGGTGGTTTCGGCGCGCAGCTTGGCCGACAGCTCATGGAATTCGCTGCCGTCGATATTCGCCAGGTAATGGCAGCGCACGCCGCGCTGGGCGTAGGGCAGCAGCGCTTCGGAGACCAGCTCGGGGCCGAGGAAGGAGCCGCCGATGCCGATGTTGACCACGTCGGTGATCGGCTTCTCGCTGTAGCCGCGCCACAGGCCGTCGTGGATCTTGCCGACCAGCTCGGTGACCTGGTTGAGCACCTTGTGCACCTCAGGCATCACGTTGACGCCGTTGACGCTGAGCTTGTCGCCCACCGGGCGGCGCAACGCGGTGTGCAGTGCCGGACGGCCTTCGGAGGCATTGAGGATCTCGCCGGCGAACAGGGCCTGGATGGCTTCCTGCAGGCCGACTTCATTGGCCAGGCCCACCAGCTTTTCGCGGGTCTCGGCGTTGATCAGGTTTTTCGAGTAGTCGAGGAACAGGCCGCAACTGCTCAGGGAAAACTGGTTGAAGCGCTGCGGGTCGGCATTGAATGCCTCGCGCATGCTGAAATCCTGCATGGCTTCGCGGTGTTGCTGGAGTGCCTGCCAGGCTGGCAGAGCGGTGACATCATGAGGAGTACGGTAATACGCCATCGCTGCAGGGTTCCTTGATTGCGTGAACTGCCTTTGGACACGGAGAACGTGTAGCCGTTACCGGCCCGTCGCGGATTATTTCGCGACAGGCCGGTAAAAGCCATTGAGATATGTCATTTCGCTACAACCCGCGTCCGGGCATCCTGGCCCGGAGCATTTCTCGAATTTAGTTGTCGTCGAGATTCAGGTGCAGGTTATCGATCAGCCGGGTCGGGCCGAGGTAGGCAGCGACCAGGATCACCAGATCACGGTCGGTATCGATGGCGGGGCGCAGGCTGAGGGCGTGGCGGACTTCCAGGTAGTCGGGCTTGAGGCCGGCGGCGATCAGAGTCTCCTGGCCTTCGGCGATCAGCGCCGGGAAGTCGCGGCGGCCCTGGCGGATGCCGGCGGCCAGTTGGCCCAGCGTGCGGTACACCACCGGCGCAGTGGCACGCTGCTCGGCGCTCAGGTAGCCATTGCGCGACGACAGTGCCAGGCCATCTTCGGCACGGACGGTCGGCTCGCCGATGATCTGGATCGGCATGTTCAGGTCGCGGACCATGGCGCGGATCACCGCCAGTTGCTGGAAGTCCTTCTGGCCGAACACGGCGAGATCCGGCTGGACCATGTTGAACAGCTTGCTGACCACGGTCGCAACGCCCTCGAAATGCCCGGGACGGCTGGCGCCGCAGAGGCCTTCGGAGAGTTGCGGGACGCTGACCCGGGTCTGCACGCCCATGCCGTCCGGGTACATCTCTTCCACGGTGGGGGCGAACAGCAGGTTGCAGCCGGCTTCGAGGAGTTTTTCCTGGTCGGCGGCGAGGGTCCGCGGGTACTTGTCGAGGTCTTCGCTGGGGCCGAACTGCAGCGGGTTGACGAAGATACTCGCCACCACGAAGTCGGCGCGCTGGGCGGCCTTGGTCACCAGCGCGGCGTGGCCGCTGTGCAGGTTGCCCATGGTCGGCACGAAGGCGATGCGCTTGCCTTCGCCTCGGGCGCGGGCGACGGCGGCGCGCAGTTCAAGGACGGTCTTGACGGTATTCATGCGCTGAACCCATGTTCGCTGCCGGGGAAGCTGACATCCTTGACCGCTTGTACGTAGGCCTGGAAGGCGCTCTGGATGTCCGGCTGGCCGGCCATGAAGTTCTTCACGAACTTCGGCGCGCGGCCGCTCAGGGACAGGCCGAGCATGTCGTGCATGACCAGCACCTGGCCGTCGGTGGCGCTGCCTGCGCCGATGCCGATCACCGGGATGCTCACCGCCTGGGTGATTTCCGCGGCCAGCTCGCTCGGCACGCATTCAAGCAGGAGCATGGCGGCACCGGCCTGTTCCAGGGCGATGGCGTCGGCGCGCATTTGCCGCGCCTGGTTTTCCTGACGACCCTGGACCTTGTAGCCACCGAGGATGTTGACCGCCTGTGGGGTCAGGCCGAGGTGCATGCACACCGGCACGCCACGGTCGGCCAGCTGGCGCACGGTATCGGCGAGCCAGGCGGCGCCTTCGAGCTTGACCATGTGCGCGCCGGCCTGCATCAGCTGGGCGCAGTTGGCGAAGGCTTGTTCGGGGGTGGCATAGGCCATGAACGGCAGGTCGGCGAGGATCAGCGCACCTTCGTTGCCGCGCTTGACGCTGGCCACGTGGTAGGCCATGTCGGCATTGGTCACCGGCAGGGTGCTGTCGTGGCCCTGCAGGACCATCCCCAGGGAGTCGCCAACCAGCAGGATCTCGACACCGGCACGGGCGGCGGCCTGGGCGAAGGTCGCGTCGTAGCAGGTCAGCATGGCGATTTTTTCACCCTTGGCCTTGAGGGCCTGGAGGGTGGTCAGGGTTACGTCTGGCATGAAAAGCAATCCTCGTTCAGGCGCTGTGAAAAACCACTGCGTACAACGCATGTATTCATCTTCTGGAACGGCACATCATCGATCGTGGTGTTTGGTTGGAGCTGTTCCAGGCCTAATTACGCCTTGTTTACGGCACGGGCGTGCCACGGGACGCCTATAGTCGTGAGCGCGAGGGGGGAAGTCAATTACCGTGTTACCGCATTGTTACGTCGGGGCTGTTACGGGCGTTACCGCTGGGGGAACGCCCGGCTACAGGCGCTCCAGACCGACGAACGGGCAGTTGGCCAGTAACTCTGCGAGGGGCCGTTGGTCTGCCAGACGGAAGTCTTCGGGCACCAGTTCGGCGAGGGGATAGAGCACGAAGGGGCGGGCGTGCATGTGGTAGTGCGGGACTTTCAGGCGCGGCTCGTCGATGACCTGGTCAGCGTAGAGCAGGATGTCCAGGTCGAGGGTGCGAGGGCCCCAGCGTTCCTTGCGTTCGCGGCCCTGGTCGGCCTCGATGCCTTGCAGGGCGTCGAGCAGGTCGATGGGGGCGAGGGCAGTGTCCAGCGCGGCCACGGCGTTGGTGTAGCGCGGCTGGCCGGGGGACAGCGAGTCACTGGCATAGAAGGACGAAACGCCGGCCAGGTGCGTCTCGGGCAACTGCGCCAGCGCGTCGAGCGCGCTGCGCAGTTGTTCCTGCGGGTTGGCCAGGTTGCTGCCGAGACCGATATAGACGCGTTGGGTCATTCGCCAGCGCCACCGTCGGCGCGCCGGCGTTTGCTCGGGCTGCGCTTGCGTTTGCGCGGGCCGGCAGTGCTGCCTTCGTCACGATTGCCGAGATCGCGGATCATGTCGCGGCGTTCGCTTTCGTTGCATTCCTGGTAGTCGGTCCACCACTGGCCGAGGTCATCGGTTTCCTCGCCGGCGCTTTCGCGCAGCAGGAGGAAGTCGTAACCGGCGCGGAAGCGCGGGTTGTCCAGCAGCAGGTCGGCGCGTTTGCCGCTACGGCGCGGCAGGCGCTCCTGCATGTCCCAGATCTCGCGGATCGGCAGGGTGAAGCGCTTGGGAATGGCGATGCGCTGGCACTGTTCGAAGATCAGCTCGTGGGCTGCCTCGTTCATTGCCGGGATCGGCGGCATGCCACGGCTCTGCAGGTACAGGGCGCGTGCCGGCAGGGCCGGCCAGAGCAGGGCGGCGAAGAGGAAGGCCGGAGTCACCGGCTTGCCCTGGCGGACCCGCAGGTCGGTGTTGATCAGCGCATTGCTGATCAAGGTATGGGTGTAGGTCGGCTGGTCTTCGAGGGCCTGGGCACTGGCCGGGAACAGCGGATCGAACAGTTGCAGGTCGACCAGCATCTCGAAGGTGTCGGCGGCATGGCCGGACAGGAACAGCTTCAGCGATTCCTCGAACAGGCGCGCCGCCGGGATCTCCCGCAGCATCGGCGCCAGTTCGCGGATCGGCAGCACGGTGTGCTTCTCGATGCCGAAGTTGAGCTTGGCGGCGAAACGCACTGCACGCAGCATGCGCACCGGGTCTTCCTGGTAACGCTGGGTCGGATCGCCGATCAGTCGGACCAGGCGGTTGCGCACGTCGTGCACGCCGTTGGCGTAGTCGAGGATGCGCTCGCTGACCGGATCGTAGTACAGCGCGTTGATGGTGAAATCGCGGCGTTGGGCGTCGTCTTCCAGAGTGCCGTAGACGTTGTCACGCAGGATGCGTCCGCTTTCGTTGCGGGACGACTGGTGACTGTTTTCTTCTTCGTCTGTCGGATGGTTGGCACGGAAGGTCGCGACTTCGATGATCTCGCGGCCGAAATGCACATGGACCAGCTTGAAGCGCCGGCCAATGATCCGCGCGTTGCGGAATTCGGCACGGATCTGCTCGGGCGTGGCGCTGGTGGCGACGTCGAAGTCCTTGGGCGTGATGCCCAGGAGCAGGTCGCGTACGCAACCACCCACCAGGTAGGCCTGGTAGCCGGCGCTTTGCAGGCGTTCGACGATGTTCACCGCGTGGCGGCTGAACTGGTGCCGTTGCAGCGAGTGCTGCGAATGGTTGATCACCTCGGGCGTGGTGCGAATGTGGTGCTGGACGCGCGCCGGGGGACGGAAAGACTGGAACAGCTTCTTCAGCATGGGATGCACTGTTTGAAGGAATTTTCGGCCAGAAACGAAGAATGGCCGCATGATGGGCACGGATTCTAGCATTTAGTCGGAAAAGGGTGTAGGCACCCGCGAAATGGGGTGAGACGACTGAGGAGGGGATTTCTGTGAGGCGGAAACTACAAGGGGAGCCGAAGCTCCCCAAGAAGTAGTTGCGTGCTCTTATTGTTTTTTTGGTCGGGCTTTTTGTTTTTGTTGAGTGCCCTGATCCACTAAACGCCCTGGGGCCTGTGGACTGTCTCCCTAATCGGGAGTACAAGAGCAAACGGATTGCTTTGGTCGCTGATGTTGCGATGATCTTCCGATCCAACCAGTTCAGGCTCTGCTTGAGTGCAGTTTTTGTTGTTCTCTGCCTGGTTGTGGGGCAAGCCCCAAACACAACTCCTCTCCAAAAGAATCAGTTAGCTGCGCCTCCGCCGTCTTGTTCTTATTGTGCGTGAGCCGATTCGTCTTATTTTTATTGTGTTTTGCAGTGCTTGTTATTGTTCTTGTACCGAACATATAGCAGGTGCCGTGCCAACTTTTGCAAAGCCCAGTAAAACAAGGGCTTAGCGCGATTCAGGGGTGATTTCGGGGCGAAAAAAAACCGGGGTTTCGTTACCGTTAACCCCGGTTTCTGTTACGACCTCGTCACGAGGTAACAGTTTTTGGCCGAAATGCGGTGTTACCCGAATGGGGGTGACACCATGTCGCAGGACTCGGCCCGCATCTGCGCTCAGCTCTCGCTGGTGGCCCCGCTTTTGCGCCGCGGGATACCCAGGCGCTGGCGACGCTCCCACAGGCACTTGCGGCTGACCCCGAGCTTGCGTGCCAGCTCGGTCTCGGTCATGTGGTCCTGATGCTCGAGGACGAAATGCTGGAAGTAGTCCTCCAGCGACAGATCCTCGGTGGGTTCGTGACTGGCGGCGTTGGCCTGGTTGGCGATTGCCGGCAGGTTGTCGAAGGTCTCGTCGTCTTCCAGGTCGCCCAGTTCGATGTCGATGCCCAGCAGGTCCGCGGAAATTTCCGGGCTCTCGCAGAGAATCACCGCACGCTCCACCGCGTTTTCCAGTTCACGCACGTTACCCGGCCAGGAATAGTGACGGATGGCCTGTTCGGCATCGTGGGCGAATTTCAGGTCGTTGCGTCCGATGCGGGCGGCCTGGCGAGCAAGGAAGGCGTTGGCGATCTCGTTGACGTCGGCGCCACGCTCGCGCAGGGCGGGCAGTTTCAGGGCGATGACGTGCAGGCGGTAATAAAGGTCTTCGCGGAACTGGCCGACCTTGGCCAGGTTCTTCAGGTCGCGGTGGGTCGCGGCGATCAGGCGCACATCGACCTTCTGCGACTGCACCGAACCGACCCGGCGGATCTCGCCTTCCTGGAGAACGCGCAGCAGGCGGGCCTGGGCCTCCAGAGGCAGCTCGCCAATTTCGTCGAGGAACAGCGTGCCACCGTCCGCAGCTTCGACCAGACCGGCGCGCCCGGCACTGGCGCCGGTGAAGGCGCCTTTCTCGTGACCGAACAGCTCGGACTCGATCAGGGTTTCCGGGATTGCCGCGCAGTTCACCGAGATCATCGGCGCCTTGGCCCGGCGCGAGAGGTTGTGCAGGGCGCGGGCCACCAGTTCTTTACCGGTGCCGGACTCACCCTGGATCAACACGTTGGAGTCGGTGGGCGCGACCTTGCGGATCTTGCTGTAGAGATCCTGCATGGGCGGGCAGGAGCCGATGATGCCGATCTCGCCGTTGGCATTGCCGGCGCTGGCAGCCTTGTCGCCGGCCGCTGCCTTGCCGTTGCTGCGCTCCACTGGCGCCGCCGGGGCGTTCTGCCGGTCGCGGAGGATACGCGCGACGGCCTGGAGCATTTCATCGTGGTCGAAGGGCTTGGCGATGTAGTCCACCGCGCCCATCTTCATCGAGTCCACCGCCGAGCGCAGGCTGGCATAGCTGGTCATGATCAGCACCGGCGTGCCCTGGCCCAGCTTGATCAGCTCGGTGCCGGGTGCGCCGGGCAGGCGCAGGTCGCTGACGATCAGGTCGAAGGTGGCGATGCTGAATCGCTCCTGGGCTTCCTGGACCGATCCGGCCTCGCTGACCTGGTACTGGTTACGCTCCAGCAGGCGGCGCAGGGCGGAACGGATGATGGTTTCGTCTTCGACGATCAGAATATGAGGCATTGATTCAATTCTCTCGACGGTCTCAGTTCACAGCGGACGTCGCTTCGACATGTCGTGGCAGGGTCACTCGGATCCGGGTGCCACGTTGGCTCTTGGTATCGGCCGGGCTGTCGATGGTGATCTGTCCATAATGCTCTTCCACGATGGAATAGACCAGAGCGAGGCCCAGGCCGGTTCCCTCGCCAGGATCCTTGGTGGTGAAGAAGGGTTCGAACAGGCGATCCATGATGTTTTTCGGGATACCGCTGCCTTCGTCCTCGACGATCAGGTCCACGGTATGTTCGCTGGCCTCGCTGCGTACCCGCACCGCCGCGCCGGCCGGGGAGGCGTCGCGGGCGTTGGAGAGCAGGTTGATCAGCACCTGGGCGAGGCGCTGCGGATCGCCCTCGACCCAATGTTCCGGGTCGCACAGGTTGAAGAACTGCACTTCGAAATTGCGTCTGTTCAGCGCCAGCAGGCCGATGGCGTCCTGCGCCACTTCGGCCAGGCATACCGGTTCGTCGCTGTGCTGGTGGCTGCCGGCGTGGGCGAAACTCATCAGCGACTGGACTATGCGCGAGATGCGCTTGGTCTGTTCGAGAATCTGGCTGCTCAGCTCGGTGATTTCGCCGTCGTCCTCGCGCTCTTCGCGCAGGTTCTGCGCCAGGCAGGCGATCCCTGTTACCGGGTTGCCGATCTCGTGGGCGACGCCAGCAGCCAGGCGCCCGATGCTGGCCAGACGCTCGGAATGCACCAGCTTGTCTTCGAGCATCTGGGTTTCCGTAAGGTCTTCCACCAGCAGCACCAGGCCGCTGTTACCGGGGGCCAGCGGCTCGTCGATGGCCGCCTTGTGCAGGTTCAGCCAGCGGGTCTGGCCGTCCAGGGCGAGGCGCTGCTTGTGCAAGTGCTCGTCGGGCACGTTGATGAAGCCCAGCAGCAGGCCGCGCCAGGGCTCGACGATGGTGCTGAGGCGCGAGCCGACCACGCGCTTGGCGGGAATCCCGGTCAGCTCTTCCATGGCCTTGTTCCACATGAGGATTTCCTGGTCCTTGGCCAGGGAACAGACGCCCATCGGCAGTTCCTGCAGGGTCTGCCGGTGATAGCGGCGCAGCGCATCGAGCTCGGCTGCCAGGCCAGTGAGGCGTGAGTGGTAGTCCTCGAGACGGCTTTCGATGAAGTGAATGTCTTCGGTGACGTAGTTCTCGCTGCCGGACTTGTAGGGCAGGAAAGTTTCCACCATGTCCTGTGCCACGCTCGGCCCCATCAGGCCGGACAGGTTGGCCTCGATGCGGTCGCGCAGGCGGCGCAGGGCATACGGGCGGCGTTCGTCGAACGGCAGGTAGAGATCGCGCAGTGCCTGTTCGACTTCCTTTTGCGCTGCCTTGGCCCCCAACGGCTTGGCCAGTTGCGTGGCGAACTCCTGTGGCGAGGCGGCATGCAGCTCGCGTCGTTGCGGGCGGCGGACATTGTCCACCGCACAGGCTTCGGCGGCGCCGACTTCCTCGGAGCTGGCGTTGGTGAACAGGGAAATCAGGGTGAACAGCAGCACGTTCGCCGCCAGCGAGGCGATGGCCGCCATGTGCCAGCTGGTGTCGTCGAGCACGTAGATCATGTTCAGCAACGGGATGTAGAAGCCCTGCAGGTTGCCGACCAGCGGCAGCAGCATGGTCACCATCCACACGGTGATCCCGGCAAGCAGGCCGGCGATGAAGCCGCGGCGGTTGGCGGTCGGCCAGTACAGCACCGAAAGCACGCCGGGCAGGAACTGCAAGGTGGCGACGAAGGCGACGATGCCGAGGTTGGCCAGGTCCTGTTGCGCACCGAGCAGCAGGTAGAAGCCGAAACCGGCGGCGATGATGGCGACGATCAGCGCGCGGCGGGTCCACTTCAGCCAGCGGTAGATATTGCCTTCGGCCGGTGGCTGGTACAGCGGCAGCACCAGGTGGTTGAGGGCCATGCCCGACAGCGCCAGGGTAGTGACGATGATCAGCCCGCTGGAGGCCGATAACCCGCCGATATAGGCGAGCAGGGCCAGGGACTGGTTGTTGGCGGCGATGCCCAGGCCGAGGGTGAAGTATTCCGGGTTGGTGCTGGCGCCGAGCTTCAGGCCGGCCCACAGGATCAGCGGCACCGCCAGGCTCATCAGCAGCAGGAACAGCGGCAGGCCCCAGCTGGCGCTGACCAGCGAGCGCGGGTTGAGGTTTTCGGTAAAGGCCATGTGATACATGTGCGGCATGACGATGGCCGAGGCGAAGAACACCAGCAGCAGGGTGCGCCATGGACCTTCCTGCAACGGCGTGTGCAGGGCGGCGAGGGCGGTCTGGTTCTGCAGCAGCCAGACCTCCAGCTGATGCGGACCGCCGAACACGCCGTACAGCGCATACAGACCGATCCCGCCGAGGGCGAGGAGTTTGACCACCGACTCGAAGGCGATGGCGAAGACCAGGCCCTCGTGCTTCTCGCGGGTGGCGATGTGCCGCGAGCCGAAGAAGATGGTGAACAGCGTGATCATCGCGCAGAAGGCCAGGGCCACGCGGCTCTTCACCGGCTCGCCGGTGAGGATGCTGATGGAGTCGGCCACCGCCTGGATCTGCAGGGCCAGCAGCGGCAGCACGCCGATCAGCATGAACACCGTGGTCAGCGCGCCGGCCCAGGTACTGCGAAAGCGGAAGGCGATCAGATCGGCCAGGGACGAGAGCTGGTAGGTGCGGGTGATCTTGAGGATCGGGTAGAGCAGCACCGGCGCTAGCAGGAAAGCCCCGGAAACCCCGAGGTAACAGGCGAGGAAGCCGTAGCCATATTGGTAGGCGAGGCCGACCGTACCGTAGAAGGCCCAGGCGCTGGCATAGACGCCGAGGGACAGGGTGTAGGTCAGGGGATGACGGATGATCGCCCGGGGGATCATGCCGCGTTCGCTGATCCAGGCCACGCCGAACAGCACCAGCAGGTAGGCGGCACTGATCAGGATCATCTGGGTCAGGCTAAAGCTCATCGGCATCACGTTGGCTCTGCAGGATAAAGGTCACGACGATCAGGATCAGCCAGAGCAGGTAAGGGCGATACCAGGCACCGGTCGGCTCGATCCACCAGTCCATGATGGCCGGGGAAAACAGGTAGATCCCCACGACCAGAAGCAGGACCAAACGATAGATGTACATGCTGGCCTCGATGGAATTCCGCGCTGCGAACTGGATTTATTATTGGCGCAAAACGCGGGTGATGGTAACGGAAGGGCGGGCGCCTGCAAACGGGCAGGCGAATATGACCCAAGAGGTTGAATCTATTGGCCTTTCTTTTTTCCGGCAAGCACTCAGCGCAGCTCCGCCTCGGGGAGGGTCAGGCTGCGCGGAATCGCTTGCGCATCCCAGTGCCGGGCCGCGTGGGTCAGCAGTTCGGCGGGAAGGGCTTCGCCCATGGCGGGATCGGTGGCCTGTCCCAGGGCGCGCAGGGCCCTCAGCAGCAAGGGCGTGGCCTGCTCTGCCGGTAGCGGCGCCGAGCGGTAGGACTTGCCCAGCTTGTGGCCGTCCGGCTGGATGATCAGCGGGACATGCAGGTAGCGCGGTTGCGACAGCCCCAGCAGCTCCTGGAGATACAGTTGGCGCGGCGTGTTATCCAGCAGATCGGCGCCACGCACGATATCGGTCACTCCCTGCCAGGCATCGTCGAGTACCACCGCCAGTTGGTAGGCGTACAGGCCATCGCGGCGCTGGATGACGAAGTCGCCGACTTCCTTGCCCAGATGTTGCTGAAAATGCCCCTGGACCCGGTCGGTGAAGCTGTAGGTCAGTTCCGGCACGCGGATACGAATGGCGGCGTCTTCCCGCTCATGGCCGAGGTTGCGGCACAGTCCCGGATAGATGCCGTTGCAGCCCTCCAGTTGCTTGCGCGAACAGGTGCAGGCATAAGCCAGGCCCTGGCGGAACAGGCGCTCGATTACTTCGGCATAGGCTTCGTGGCGGTCATGCTGGTAGACCACCTCGCCGTCCCATTCCAGGCCGTAGCTTTCCAGGGTCTTGAGAATCGCGGCCTGGGCGCCGGGGGCTTCTCGCGGCGGGTCGATATCTTCCATGCGCAGCAGCCACTGGCCGCCGACCGCACGGGCATCAAGCCAGGAGGCGAGGGCCGCGACCAGCGAGCCGAAGTGCAGGAAACCACTGGGGGTAGGGGCGAAACGCCCAATGTAGCGGGAGTCGGTCATGGTCTGGGCAGGCTGTATAAATGAAACGGGGCGCATGATGCGCCCCGTTCTGTCGGAGTGAGGGATCAGCCTTTGCCGATCGTCTTTTCCTTCTTCTCCGCGAGTTCCTTGCAGTCGAAGCACAGGTCCGCAGTCGGACGGGCTTCCAGGCGACGCAGGCCGATCTCGATACCGCACTGCTCGCACCAGCCGTACTCGTTGTCCTGGATCTTCTGCACGGTCTTGTCGATCTTCTTGATCAACTTGCGCTCGCGGTCGCGGTTACGCAATTCCAGGGCGAACTCTTCTTCCTGGCTGGCACGGTCGGCCGGGTCGGGGAAGTTGGCGGCTTCATCCTTCATGTGGTCCACGGTGCGATCCACACTCTGCATCAGATCCTGTTTCCAGGCATTCAGCAGTTTGGTGAAGTGCTTCTTCATGGGCTCGCCCATGTACTCCTCACCTTTGGTCTCCACATAGGCATCGACACCGTACATGGAATGACCGGCTTTTTGCTTTTCTACGGTGGACATGAATAGACCGCCTCTCACTCATCTGATCCAATGCGCAGGCATGTTTCCATATCCGGCGACCGCCGGCCCTGCGACTGCGAGCCGCCGAACTTACCAGATAGGATCGGGGTGCGCTACTCCCGGTTATCTCCGGTAGGACAGCGGGGTTTACCCATACGTTCGCCGCAGTGCGCGGTTAGAATCATCAGTCTAGTCCCGATTGAGAGAAGGCCAATGGCTCAGCCCTACAGTGCGCGCAGTCGCGCCATCGAACCCTTTCACGTGATGGCGCTGCTGGCGCGGGCCAACGAATTGCAGGCCGCCGGCAACGACGTCATTCACCTGGAGATCGGCGAGCCGGACTTCACCACCGCCGCGCCCATCGTCGAAGCCGGCCAGGCCGCGCTGGCCGCCGGACATACCCGCTACACCGCAGCCCGCGGGCTGCCGGCGTTGCGCGAGGCGATCGCCGGCTTCTACGGGCAGCGCTACGGGCTGAACATCGACCCGCAGCGCATCCTCATTACTCCCGGTGGTTCCGGTGCGCTGCTGCTGGCCAGCAGTCTGCTGGTGGACCCGGGCAAGCACTGGCTGCTGGCCGACCCGGGCTACCCATGCAATCGGCATTTCCTGCGGCTGGTGGAAGGCGGAGCGCAATTGGTGCCGGTGGGGCCGGAGGTCAACTACCAGCTCAACGCCGACCTGGTGGAGCGCTATTGGGACCACGATACCGTCGGTGCCCTGGTCGCTTCGCCGGCCAACCCGACCGGTACCGTGCTCGATCGCGACGCGCTGGCCGGGCTGTCCCGGGCAACCCGTGCGCACAACGGCCACCTGGTGGTGGACGAGATCTACCACGGGCTGACCTACGGCATGGATGCGCCAAGCGCCCTGGAAGTCGACGACCAGGCGTTCATCCTGAATAGTTTCTCAAAATATTTCGGCATGACCGGCTGGCGCCTGGGTTGGCTGGTAGCGCCACCGGCGGCGATTCCCGAGTTGGAGAAGCTGGCGCAGAACCTCTATATCAGTGCACCGAGCATGGCTCAGCACGCTGCGCTGGCCTGTTTCGACCCGCGCACCATCGAAATCCTCGAAGAGCGCCGCGCCGAATTTGCCCGTCGCCGCGATTTCCTCCTGCCGGCCCTGCGTGAGCTGGGCTTCGCTATCAGCGTGGAGCCCCAGGGCGCCTTCTACCTTTACGCCGATATCAGCAAGTTCGGCGGCGACGCTTTCGCCTTCTGCCGACACTTCCTCGAAACCGAACACATTGCCTTTACCCCGGGCATCGATTTCGGCCGGCACCAGGCCAGCCATCACGTGCGTTTCGCCTACACCCAGAGCCTGCCGCGCCTGCACGAGGCCGTGGAGCGGATCGCCCGGGGCCTGCGGAGCTGGCAAGGCTGATGGAATTTACCCCGTTGCTCGAAGAAGCTCGTCTGCTGAAACGCTACAAGCGCTTCCTCGCTGATATTGAATTGCCCAGCGGCGAGCAGATGACCATCCACTGCCCGAACACCGGGTCGATGCTCAATTGCATGAAGGAGGGCGGGCAGGTCTGGTTCAGTCGCTCCGGCGATCCCAAGCGCAAGCTGCCCGGCACCTGGGAGATCAGTGAAACTCCGCAAGGGCGCCTGGCTTGCGTGAACACCGGGCGGGCCAATGCCATTGTCGAGGAAGCGCTGCGAGCTGGCGTGATCAGCGAACTGGCCGGTTTCACCTCGCTACGCCGCGAGGTGCCCTATGGCGAGGAAAAAAGCCGCATCGACTTCCAGCTGACCTACGACACCGGGCTGGCCTACGTTGAAGTGAAAAGCGTGACCCTCGGTTTTGACGGTGATACCACGGCGGCCTTTCCCGACGCGGTGACCCAGCGCGGTGCCAAGCACCTGCGCGAGCTGTCTGCGCTGGCCCGCCAGGGTGTCCGTGCGGTGCAGCTCTATTGTGTGAACCTGACCGGCATCGAAGCGGTACGTCCGGCCGAGGAGATCGATCCGGGCTATGCCACGGCCTTGCGCGCTGCGGTGCTCGACGGTGTCGAGGTGCTGGCCTACGGTGTAACGCTGGATAACCACCAGGTACGCATCGACCGGCGGCTGCCGGTGCTGCTCAATCCCTGAGCCAGATGCCCTGGCTGTCTTCGTGGCAGTCCAGGGCTTCGAGAAGCTCGCCCTCGCAAGGCCCGGCCACGCATTCACCGCTCTCGACAAGGAATAGCGCGCCATGGTGGGCGCAGGCGATCAGGCTGGCGCTGCTGTCGAGAAAATCGTCCGGCTGCCAGTTCAGCGGGATGCCACGATGGGGGCAGCGGTTGCGGTACAGATGGACCCGACCCTGGTGGCGGACGCCCAGCAGCTCCATGCCGGCGTGGCTGAATCCACGGCTCTGGCCTTCGCCCAGTTCGCTGGACGCGCAGAGAAGATGCATGGGGGAGGCTCCGTGACGAATGCAGGCAGCTTGACGCTTAAATGCAAATAATTATCAAATTGCGAGCCCAGAGGGCGTCGGGCGCCTTTATACCTTGTCCGTCGCCTACCTCATACCTTCATGCACAGGAAGCTCCACCATGCGCCGATATGCCAGCCTGATCGCCCTTTGTATCGGGCTTGTGTTCAACCCGGCGCAGGCCGAGCAACTGCCGCAGCGCTGGGTCAGTGCCGGTGGTGCGCTCAGCGAATGGATCGTCGAGCTGGGGGCGGAATCCCGTTTGGTGGGGGTCGATACCACCAGCCAGCACCCGCAATCCCTGAAGGCTTTGCCGAGTATCGGTTACCAGCGCCAGTTGTCCGCCGAGGGTGTGTTGAGCCTGCGTCCGGACGTGCTCGTGGGAACCGAGGAAATGGGGCCGCCACCGGTGCTGGCGCAGATCCGCGGGGCCAAGGTGCGTGTCGAGCTGTTTTCCAGCCAGGCCGACCTGGAGGCCGTGCATGGCAACCTCAAGCACCTGGGCGAGTTGCTGGGCAAGCCAGAGCAGGCCGAACAGCGCTTTGTCGACTATCGCCAGCAGCTTGATGCCCTGAAGGCGAAGGTCAAGGCGGTCCAGGCCAGCGCAGGTGCGCCGGGGGTGATCCTGCTGGTCGGCCATGCGGGGGCCAAGCCGATGATCGCCGGCAAGGGCACCGCTGGCGACTGGCTGATCGAGCAGGCCGGCGGGCGCAATCTGGCGACCAACGACGGTTACAAGAATTTCTCTACGGAAACCCTGGCGGCCTTGAATCCCGAGGTGGTGGTGGTTTCCGACCGCGCCCTGACCGGCGACGCTGCGCTGCAAGCGCTGATCAAGGAAAACCCGGCGCTGGCCGCTTCCCGTGCGGTGCGCGAGAAACGCCTGATCGATCTTGACCCGACCCTGCTGGTCGGCGGTCTCGGCCCGCGTCTGCCGGCCAGTCTGCAAGCGCTGGCGCAGGCCTTCTACCCGGCGGCCAAGGCGCAACTGGCGCCATGACCCGACTGGTCAGCCCGCGCACCCTGTTCATCGCCCTCGGACTGCTCTGCCTGCTGGCGGTCTGGTTGTCGCTGGCACTCGGTCCGGTCAGCCTGCCATTGATCGATACCCTGCGCGTCGGCTTGCGCCTGCTCGGACTGCCGGTCAACGGCGATGGTCTGGAGCAGGCAGAACTGATCCTCGGGCAGATTCGTTTGCCGCGTACCTTGCTCGGCCTGGCGGTAGGGGCAGTACTGGCCTTGGCCGGGGTGGCGATGCAGGGACTGTTCCGCAACCCTCTGGCGGATCCGGGGCTGGTGGGGGTGTCCAGTGGTGCGGCGCTTGGCGCGGCGATTGCCATTGTCGGCAGCACCTGGGTAGGCGGCGTGCCGGAGGTGTTCGCGCCTTATTTGCTGTCGCTGTGTGCTTTTCTCGGTGGCCTGGGGGTGACCGCGCTGGTCTACCGGCTTGGTAGCAAGGAGGGGCAGACCAGCGTCGCCACCATGCTGCTGGCGGGCATCGCCCTGACCGCACTGGCCAGTTCGGCGGTCGGTCTGTTCACTTACCTGGCGGACGATGCCACCCTGCGTACCCTTACTTTCTGGAACCTCGGCAGCCTCAATGGCGCCAGCTACCAGCGGTTGTGGCCACTGGTGCTGGTGGCGACCGGCGTGGCCCTCTGGCTACCGCGTCGGGCCGAGGCGCTGAACGCCTTGCTGCTCGGCGAGTCCGAGGCGCGGCACCTGGGCTTCGAGGTGGAAAAACTCAAGCGCGAGCTGGTGTTCTGCACCGCCCTGGGGGTAGGTGCGGCGGTGGCGGCGGCGGGGTTGATCGGCTTTATCGGCCTGGTGGTTCCGCATCTCGTGCGCCTGTTGGCGGGGCCTGATCACCGCGTGCTGCTGCCGGCATCCTTGCTGGCTGGTGCTTCGCTGCTGCTGTTCGCTGATCTGATCGCGCGCCTGGCATTGGCGCCGGCGGAGTTGCCGATCGGTATCGTTACTGCCTTCATCGGTGCGCCGTTCTTTCTCTATCTGCTGTTGCGGGGGCGTGCCTGATGCTTCAGGTGAGTGATCTGCAGGTCATTCGCGGGCACAAGACCGTGCTCGATGGCGTCAGCCTCGATGTGGCCCCGGGGCAAGTGCTGGGTGTGCTTGGCCCCAATGGAGCCGGCAAGAGTACCTTGCTCGGTGCGCTGTGCGGGGAGTTGTCAGCCCATCGTGGCCGGGTTCTGCTGCATGAGCGGCCGTTGGCCGATTGGCCGGGACAGGAGCGGGCCCAGCGCCTGGCGGTATTGCCACAGGCGTCGAGCCTTGGCTTTGCTTTCCGGGTCGAGGAAGTGGTGGGCATGGGGCGGTTGCCTCATCGCACCGGGCAGGTTCGTGATCGGGAGATCGTTACCGCGGCGCTTCAGGCCGCCGATGCGCTGCACCTCGCCGAGCGCAGCTACCTGGCGCTGTCTGGCGGTGAACGCCAGCGCGTGCACCTGGCGCGGGTCCTGGCGCAGCTCTGGCCGGGCGAGGCTGGGCGGACACTGCTGCTCGACGAACCGACGTCCGCGCTTGATCCTCTGCATCAACACACTACGCTCCAGGCGGTACGTGGCTTTGCCGACCGTGGTGCTGCCGTGCTGGTGATCCTGCACGATCTGAACCTGGCGGCACGCTATTGTGATCGCATTCTGCTGCTGGAAAACGGCCGGCCCTATGCTTTCGACACCCCCGAGCAGGTATTGCAACCGGGTGCGCTGAAGGCGGTGTTCGGTCTCGATGTATTGGTCCAGCGTCATCCTGAGCGGGGGCATCCGCTCATCATTGCCCGATAGGAGTTGTGCATGCCCAGGCCCCAAACGTTCGCCATCGTGTTGTTGCTGGCCTGGGGGCTGGCGGGATGTCAGTCCAGCGCGCCATCGTCATCCCTGCCGTTGCCGCCGCTTCCGGCCTGGCAAAGCCCGGAAGGGCGCGAGCATGCCGACCTGGGGCAGATTCGCGAGACCGCCACTGGCCAGTTGCTGACTGCGGAGCAACTGGTTCAGCGCCTGGCATCTGTACCGCGGGTGCTGGTCGGCGAGCAGCACGACAACCCCGATCACCATGCCCTGCAGCATTGGCTGCTGCAGGCGCTGAACCAGCAGCGGCCACAGGGCAGCCTGCTCCTGGAAATGCTTGAGCCGGTGCAGCAGGTCAAGGTCGACCTGGTTCGCCAGCAACAGCCTTTGCCGACCGACCTGGCCAGTGCCATTGACTGGCGCCAGGGCTGGGACTGGAAATTCTATGCGCCGATCGTTCGTCAGGCCTTTGCCGATGGCTACCCGGTTCTGGCTGCCAATCTCGACCGTGGGGAAATGGCGACCATCTATCGCAATCCGCCGCCACTCGCTGGGCCACGTTCCACGACTCCTGCGGTCCGCGAGGTGTTGATGGACGAGGTGCGCGCCGGTCACTGCGGCATGCTCCCGGAAAACCAACTGCCTGCGATGCTCGCCGTGCAGCAGCAGCGCGACCGGCGTATGGCCGAACGCCTGCTGGCTGCGCCGGCCCCGACGTTGCTTCTGGCGGGTGGCTATCACGTGCGCAAGGACGTAGGTGCTCCGCTGCACCTGGCTGACCTGGGGGCAGAGCAGGGCAGCCTGGTGTTGATGCTGGCCCAGGTGGGTGACGAAGTGAGCGCGCAGATGGCTGATTACGTCTGGTACACCGCCGCCTTGCCGAAGAAGGACTACTGCGCTGATCTCCGATGAGCAAATCGCGGGCAAAAAAAGACCCGGCAAAGTGCCGGGTCAATAACCGTGATTAGCCTGATGAGGAGATAATCTGAGAGTCCGAACCAAGGGCTTTCAGCTTATCCAACCAGTCTCGCGACCAGTTGTGATAATCATAACGATTCTCATTTCGAAGTCAACGGGCTAATTCATAAAATCTCAATTTTTTTTCCGCAGGCTCGTTGCATCGAGTTGCTGGTTCAGCGCTTCCTTGCGTTCGGCGGGAATATCGTTCCAGTGCACATCCAACAGCGCGCCTTCTATGGCGTACAGCAGCACCTTCGATGCCCGGAATCCCCGTGTGCGTACCGCCCGATAGGCATCCACCGCGCCCAGGCGGCGGAGGTCCGATGCGCTGTGGATGCCTACTGCGTGCAGCCACTGCGCCGAGGTCTTGCCAAGATTCTTCAGGTGCTGGAGTTCATCGTTCATCAAGCCTCCTTGCGCCGGCTGAACGGGTCTTGTGGAGGAAGTCGTGGAATATCAATCAGGAGTGTAGCGGCACTTGGCAATAACGCGGCTAATTGCCAGTGCCGCCGGGAAGGCCGTGATCCGCCGGCGGACAAGGCATGTCGAGGCGCCGGCTTTAGCGCGTGTGATAGCGCAGCCGAGTGCCGAACTTGACCGACATGAGGATTTCGTCGGCACTCAGTTCACGGGGGAAGTAGGTTCCGGAGATTTGCGCATGGGCCAGGCTGGCACCTTCGAGTGGCACATTCTGCAGGTCCAGCCCGCGCAGGTCGGAGGCGCGGAAATAGGCGTCGCGGAAGTCGATGCCGGTGGTGTCGAGGTCACGCAGGTCGAGGCCGCGGAAGTCACCACCGCGAAAGTCGATGCTGGCGTCCTTGGGCTTTTCGCGGTTGAACCCCGCGATGTCCTCGTTGTGAATCAATGCATACAGCGAACTGTCCAGTAGCCGTGGCTGATTCATGGTGAGCGCCTCGTAGTTGGTCGCCGGGGGAGGCGACCAGATACTGGCATTATAGTGTCACTTGCTCCGGAGGCCGCAGAGCAGAGGCGTGAAGTGTGGACTGCTTCACGCCTGCTATGGGTTACAGGCCTGGCAGGCGCTGGCGGATCTGCTCGATCAGGGTGTCGAGGCTGGTGCTTTCGTTGGTTTCCACGCGTTTGCTTTGCAACAGTTCGTCGGCGCTGAGTGCATCACGGCTGGCCTGTTGGGCTGCAATGACTTCCAGGGTGGCATCGGAAGGATCGTTCTGTTCCGCCTGGCGCTGAGCCAGCCAACTGGCGATCACCGCCTCGGGCGCGTTGCAGTCGAGGATCAGGAAGGGCACGCCGGTTTCGCTGGCGATGTCGGCGGCGGCCTGGCGCTGCGCTTGTTTCAGGTAGGTGGCGTCGATTACCACCGGGAAGCCTGCGCGCAGGATTATTGCGGCCAGTTGGTGCAGACGCTCGTAGGTGGCCTGGCTGGCGTCGCTGCTATAGATGCCGGCTTGCAACCCCCCTTGCGCTGCGACTTGCTGCTCTCCGAACAGGCGCTTGCGCTCCACGTCCGAGCGCAGGCGGATGGCGCCGAGAGATTCGACCAGGCGCATGGCCACATGGCTCTTGCCCACGGCTGAAACACCATGGGTAATCGCCAGCAGGCGCGAAGGAATGGCGCTGTAGCTTTCTGCCAGGTTGGCGTAGTTGCGGTACTGGCGCAGGGTTGTGGCGCGCTGTACGCCGTCGGCATCGGCTGGCAGGCTGAACAGAGCGACCTTGGCGCGCACCAATGCACGGTAGGCTTTGTAGAAATTGAGCAGTTCCAGCCCGGCATAGTCGCCGGTCAGCTCCAGGTACTGGCTGACGAAACGGCGAGCCAGGCACTTCAGGCCGCGGTCTTCGAGGTCCATGGCGAGGAATGCGGTGTCGGCGTAAACGTCGGTCAGGCGGAACGGCTCATTGAATTCGATGCAGTCGAAGATCACCACTTTGCCGTCGATCACGGTGGCGTTGCCCAGGTGGATATCACCATGGCATTCACGAATGAAGCCCTGCGCCTTGCGCGACTCCAGCAGCGGGTGGAGGCGGTCGAAGCTGCTGCGGGCCCAGGCTTGCAGGGCGTCGAGTTGCTGCAGGTCGGCCTTGTCGCTGAGGAATGGACGGATCTGCTCGAAGTTCTGTTCAACCGGAGCCATCACGCTTTCCGGGGTGCCCAGCGGGTGCTCGACGGCAACCCGTGGTGCTTGCAGATGGAATTCGGCGATCTGCCGGGCCATCTGGTCGATGTGGGCGGCGGTCAGTTCGCCATTGGCCTGCAGGGTGCTGAGCATCTGCTCCTGGGGGAACTGGCGCATTTTCAGGGCGAATTCGATTGGCTCGCCTTCTCCCCCGAATCGTGGGGTTTCTGCGCTGCCGGTGATCGGCAGGACGTCCAGGTACAGGCCTTCGGTAAGGCGCTTGTTCAGGCGCAGTTCTTCGTTACAAAAGTGTTCACGAGCGGACAGTTCGGTGAAGTCGAGGAAGCCGAAATTCATCGGTTTCTTGACCTTGTAGGCGTAGTCGCCAGTGAGCACGACCCAGGAAATATGCGTCTCGATAACCCGGAAATCCTTTACGGGATGCGGGTACAGGGCGGGGTTCTGCAGGGCTGCGATCAAGGCTTGGCTCACGGGCGATCCTTCCGGGGCAAATGGGATTCTAATCGGCCATTATGGCGGCAAGCATGCCGTCTGGAAACCGCCGGAGGGCGTCTGTCGATGAACGATAAAGTGCGTATAATCCGCGCCCATGACACGTACCCGATCTTCCCGTACCCCTAAAAAACAAGCGTCCGGCCGCTCTCGCGCCTGGCTCGGCTGGCTCATCAAGCTCAGCCTGGTCGGCCTGGTAGTGCTGGCCGGTTTTGCCGTCTATCTCGATGCCGTTGTCCAGGAGAAATTCTCCGGCAAGCGCTGGACCATTCCGGCCAAGGTGTATGCCAGGCCACTGGAATTGTTCGTTGGCCAGAAGCTGAGCAAGGACGATTTCCTTGTCGAGCTCGATGCCCTTGGCTATCGCCGCGAAAGTGCGGTCAACGGCCCGGGTGCAGCGTCGGTGAATGGCAACACCGTCGACCTGAACACTCGCGGCTTCCAGTTCTATGAAGGCATGGAGTCGGCGCAGAAGGTCCGGGTGCGCTTCTCCGGTGACTACGTGGCCGGTCTCAGTTCGGCCAATGACGCCAAGCTGGCGGTGGTGCGCCTGGAGCCGCTGCTGATCGGCGGCCTGTATCCGAAGAATCTCGAAGACCGCATCCTGATCAAGCTCGATCAGGTACCGCCCTACCTGCTGGAAACCCTGGTGGCGGTGGAGGACCGGGACTTCTACCACCACTTCGGCGTATCGCCCAAGTCCATTGCCCGCGCGGTCTGGGTCAATACCTCGTCCGGCGCCATGCGCCAGGGTGGCAGTACCCTGACCCAGCAGTTGGTGAAGAACTTCTTCCTGACCAACGAGCGCAGCCTCAGCCGCAAGCTCACCGAAGCCATGATGGCGGTGCTGCTTGAAATGCATTACGACAAGCAGGAAATCCTCGAGGCCTACCTCAACGAAGTCTTCATCGGCCAGGACGGTCAGCGCGCGGTGCATGGCTTCGGCCTGGCCAGCCAGTTCTTCTTCAGCCAGCCGCTGTCGGAGCTGAAACTTCATCAGGTGGCCTTGCTGGTCGGTATGGTCAAGGGGCCGTCCTACTACAACCCGCGGCGTTATCCGGAGCGTGCCCTGCAACGCCGCAACCTGGTCCTCGACCTGTTGGCGGAGCAAGGTGTCGCTACACCGGAGGCCATCGAGGCGGCGAAGAAAATGCCGCTGGGCGTGACCAAGCGCGGCAGTCTGGCCGACAGCTCCTTCCCGGGCTTCCTCGATCTGGTCAAACGCCAGCTGCGCCAGGACTATCGCGACGAAGACTTGACCGAAGAAGGCCTGCGCATCTTCACCAGCTTCGACCCGATCCTGCAGATGAAAGCCGAGTCGTCGATGGCCGACACCTTCAAGCGCCTGGCCGGGCGCAAGGGTGCCGACGAAGTCGAGGCGGCGATGGTGGTAACCAACCCGGAAACCGGCGAGGTCCAGGCCCTGATCGGTAGCCGCCAGGCCGGGTTTGCCGGCTTCAACCGGGCAATCGATGCGGTGCGGCCGATCGGCTCGTTGGTCAAGCCTGCGGTCTACCTGACTGCGCTGGAGAAACCGAGCCAATACACCCTGACCAGTTGGGTCCAGGACGAGCCGTTCTCGGTCAAGGGCGCCGATGGCCAGGTCTGGAAACCGCAGAACTACGATCGTCGGGCCCACGGCACCATCTATCTGTACCAGGGCCTGGCCAACTCCTACAACTTGTCGACGGCCAAGCTGGGCCTGGAACTGGGCGTGCCGAACGTGCTCAAAACCATTGGGCGACTGGGTGTCGAGGTCGACTGGCCGGCATTCCCGTCCATGCTCCTCGGCGCTGGAGGCATGTCGCCGATGCAGGTGGCGACCATGTACCAGACCCTTGCCAACGGTGGCTTCAATACGCCGATGCGCGGCATCCGTAGCGTGCTGACCGCCGAAGGCGAGCCGCTCAAGCGTTATCCGTTCCAGATCCAGCAGCGTTTCGATCCGGGCTCCATCTACCTGGTGCAGAACGCCATGCAGCGGGTGATGCGCGAGGGTACCGGGCGCTCGGTCTACAGCGTGTTGCCGAGCTCGCTGAACCTGGCGGGCAAGACCGGTACCAGTAACGACTCCCGTGACAGCTGGTTCGCCGGCTTCAGCCAGGACTTGCTGGCGGTGGTCTGGCTCGGTCGCGACGACAACGGCAAGACGCCGTTTACCGGTGCAACCGGTGCCTTGCAGGTATGGACCAGCTTCATGCGCAAGGCCGATCCGCTGCCGCTGGACATGCCGCAGCCGGACAACGTTGTTCAGGCCTGGGTCGATCCACATACCGGCCAGGGCTCCGATGCGAGCTGCCCCGGAGCGGTACAGATGCCTTATATTCGCGGAAGCGAGCCGGCCGCTGGCACGGCCTGCGGCGGTGAACAGAACCCTGCCGAGTCGGTCATGGACTGGGTCAAGGGCTGGATGAATTGATCGGCGATAGCCAAGAGGATGTGACGTGAATAAATGGTGGTTTCCTGCCCTGACGGCGCTGGCATTGCTCAACGGTTGCGCCACCGTGCAGCGCGGTTCGATCCCGGTGGTGGATTCGGGCACCCGGGTTTCCAACAGTGAGCGGGTCCAGGCCAGTCGTGGCAACACTGCGCAGGTGCGTAGTGGCACTAGCCAGAACCAGTCGCTCCCGCAGGACAGTGGTGTGACCGTGATGATCCCGCAAGGCAGCGGTGCGGCACCGATCCAGACCTTCCCGGCGTCTACTGCGCCGTCGGGGATCAGCACCGGGCCGATCGTTCCAGGCCCCACCACTTCGCAGCCGTTCACACCGCAGGGCAGCACTGGCGGTTACACGGTGCCGTCCGCCCCGACCGGTATTCCGAAGGTGAACAGTGGTTCGGGTGGCCTTTCGGCTGATGAGCAACTGGACGGCCCCGTGCTTGCACTGCTGACCACTGCCCAGCAGCAGCAGGGTAGTGGCGACTACAACGGAGCTTCGTCGAGTCTTGAGCGCGCCCAGCGCATTGCGCCACGTGAGCCGCAGGTACTTTACCGCCTGGCCCAGGTTCGCCTGGCACAGGGTGATGCCGCGCAGTCCGAGCAACTGGCGCGCCGTGCGCTGACTTACGCCAACGGTCGTCCCGACCTGCAGGCCGGCTTGTGGAACATCATTGCCCAGGCCCGCGAGAAACAAGGTGATGCTGCCGGTGCCGCCCTGGCCCGCCAGAAAGCCCAGGCGACTCTGTGATGGACCCGCGCATCCTGGATATTGCCGATCACCTGTTGCTGATCGAGCGGGAGTTGCATGTGCAGGGGTGGTGGAGCGAGCAGGCGCCGAGCGCCGAGGCGCTGGCCAGTACCGTGCCCTTTGCGGTCGATAGTCTGAGCTTCGAAGAATGGTTGCAGTGGATCTTCCTGCCGCGCATGAAGCAGATCATCGAGCACGGTCTGGCACTACCCAATGCCTCGGGCATCCTGGTGATGGCCGAGACGGTATATGTCGATCGTCCAGAGGAAAGTCGCGAGTTACGCAGGCTGCTGGCGGAGTTCGACCAATTGATAAGTCCATCTGCCTGATTTGCTTGCCGTTTATCGATCGGGGCCGCTTTTGCGGCCCCGTTTCGTTGCGCCAGGGGCCGGGGAGGGGTAGGGCAAACGTTTCCGCCCGGCTGGCAAAGGCGCTGTGGCGGAATTTAAACCGTGAAGTCACTTGACTTGCGCAGTTCGAATCACAACAATCCGAAGTCCGCTGTAGGGGGACTGCCAGAAGCAGACCCGCTAAGCAGATCATGAGGCGCACACCCGCGCCGACCTGTTACACCCCGCAACGCGTTACCTCGCGCTGGGTGGGAAGACCCCGCAACACTTTGGGGCGCTCCCAATACTTGCTCAGTCAGTGCTGACGTAGTGGCAATTTCGTCGCTCATGCTCTGCTTGGCAGTAAACCTATTAAGACCCGTTCCGGAGCGAACGGTATTCTGGCGTTTTAGAGGTGAACAACGTGGAGCTTTTATCCGGCGCTGAAATGGTCGTCCGCTTCTTGCGTGACGAAGGCGTTAAGCACATCTATGGGTACCCTGGTGGTGCTCTCCTTCATGTTTACGATGCCCTGTTCAAAGAACCGGAAGTGAGCCACATCCTGGTTCGCCACGAGCAGGCTGCTACCCATATGGCGGACGGTTATGCCCGTGCCACCGGCAAGGCCGGCGTGGTACTGGTGACCTCCGGTCCGGGCGCGACCAATGCCATCACCGGCATTGCCACCGCGTACATGGACTCCATCCCGATGGTCATCCTCTCCGGTCAGGTGCCTAGCACCATGGTCGGTACCGATGCCTTCCAGGAAACCGACATGATCGGTATTTCCCGGCCCATCGTGAAGCACAGCTTCATGATCAAGCACGCCTCGGAAATCCCGGAAGTCCTGAAGAAAGCCTTCTACCTCGCCCAATCCGGCCGTCCAGGTCCGGTGGTCGTGGACATTCCGAAGGATATGACCAACCCGGCCGAGAAGTTCGAGTACGTCTATCCGAAGAAGGTCAAGCTGCGTTCCTACAGCCCGGCCGTCCGTGGTCACTCCGGCCAGATCCGCAAGGCTGCCGAGATGATCCTCGCCGCCAAGCGCCCGATCATCTACGCCGGTGGCGGTGTGATTCTCGGTGCTGGTTCCGAGCCACTGACCGAGCTGGCGCAACTGCTGAACGTGCCGGTCACCAACACCCTGATGGGGCTTGGCAGCTACCCGGGTACCGATCGTCAGTTCGTCGGCATGCTGGGCATGCACGGCAGCTACACCGCCAACCTGGCGATGCACCATGCCGATGTGATCCTCGCTGTCGGTGCGCGCTTCGATGACCGTGTGGTCAACGGCCCGGCGAAGTTCTGCCCAAGCGCCAAGATCATCCATATCGATATCGACCCGGCGTCGATCTCCAAGATGATCAAGGCCGACGTACCAATCGTCGGTCCGGTCGAAAGTGTTCTCACCGAAATGCTCGCTGCAGTTCGCGAGATCGGCGAGAAGCCTGAAAAGGCAGCACTCGACGCCTGGTGGAAGCAGATCGAAGAATGGCGTGGTGATCGCGGCCTGTTCCCTTACGACAAGGGCGACGGCAGCGTCATCAAGCCACAGACCGTGATCGAGACTTTGTGCGAAGTCACCAAGGGCGACGCCTTCGTCACTTCCGACGTCGGTCAGCACCAGATGTTCGCGGCGCAGTACTACCGCTTCAACAAGCCGAACCGCTGGATCAACTCCGGTGGCCTGGGCACCATGGGCTTCGGTTTCCCGGCGGCCATGGGCGTCAAGCTGAACTTCCCGGATGCCGACGTGGCATGCGTGACCGGCGAAGGCAGCATCCAGATGAACATCCAGGAACTGTCGACCTGCCTGCAGTACGACCTGCCGGTGAAGATCGTCAACCTGAACAATGGTGTGCTGGGAATGGTTCGCCAGTGGCAGGACATGTCCTACAACAGCCGTCACTCGCATTCCTACATGGAGTCGCTGCCTGACTTCGTCAAGCTGGCCGAGGCCTATGGTCATGTGGGTATCCGCATCACCAGCCTGAAGGATCTCAAGCCCAAGCTCGAAGAAGCCTTTGCCCTCAAGGATCGCCTGGTGTTCATCGACATCCAGGTCGACAACAGCGAGCACGTCTATCCGATGCAGATCAAGGATGGTTCGATGCGCGACATGTGGCTGAGCAAGACGGAGCGGACCTGATATGCGGCACATTATTTCCCTGCTGTTGGAAAACGAACCCGGTGCCCTGTCCCGCGTCGTCGGCTTGTTCTCGCAACGCAACTACAACATCGAAAGCCTGACCGTAGCGCCAACCGAAGACCCGACCCTGTCGCGTCTGACGCTGACCACGGTTGGCCACGATGAGGTGATCGAGCAGATCACCAAGAACCTGAACAAACTGGTTGAGGTGGTCAAACTGGTCGACCTGTCGGAAAGTGCTCATATCGAGCGCGAGCTGATGCTGGTCAAGGTGAAAGCCACTGGTGCCCAGCGGGCCGAGATCAAGCGCACCACCGATATCTATCGTGGGCAGATCGTCGACGTCAGTGCCAGCGTTTACACCGTGCAACTGACCGGTACCAGCGACAAGCTCGACAGTTTCATCCAGGCAATCGGCACTGCGTCCATTCTGGAAACCGTGCGCAGCGGTGTCACCGGCATTGCCCGTGGCGACAAAGTGCTGAGCATCTAACTCGACAAAATTAGCGAATGGCCTGAACAAGGCCGAGATAACCAGGGGTATTTCATGAAAGTTTTCTACGACAAAGACTGCGATCTCTCGATCATCCAGGGCAAGAAAGTTGCCATCATCGGTTACGGCTCCCAAGGCCACGCCCAGGCGTGCAACCTGAAGGACTCCGGTGTGGATGTCACCGTCGGTCTGCGTAAAGGTTCGGCTACCGTTGCCAAGGCTGAAGCCCACGGCCTGAAAGTCGCTGACGTTGCTACCGCCGTCGCTGCTGCCGACCTGGTCATGATCCTGACCCCGGACGAATTCCAGGGCACCCTGTACAAGAACGAAATCGAGCCGAACATCAAGCAGGGCGCAACCCTGGCCTTCTCCCACGGCTTCTCGATCCACTACAACCAGGTCGTTCCTCGCGCCGACCTGGACGTGATCATGATCGCGCCGAAAGCTCCGGGCCACACCGTTCGCTCCGAGTTCGTCAAAGGTGGCGGTATCCCTGACCTGATCGCCGTTTACCAGGACGCTTCTGGCAACGCCAAGAACGTCGCTCTGTCCTACGCTGCTGGCGTTGGTGGTGGCCGTACCGGCATCATCGAAACCACCTTCAAGGACGAGACCGAAACCGACCTGTTCGGTGAGCAGGCCGTTCTCTGCGGCGGTACCGTCGAGCTGGTCAAGGCCGGTTT